>JAESGS010000125.1_pt1 | contig 121355 bp, 128 predicted proteins | sample 9269761 | NCBI WGS metagenome assembly JAESGS01 (sample SAMN15741799, study PRJNA653493) | algae metagenome | isolation source: Cyanosarcina radialis HA8281-LM2 and co-occurring heterotrophs from damp... | place: USA: Makauwahi cave, Hawaii | collected 2011-01-06 | reverse complement strand
TATCGACCGGTTCGTCCGCTAGAGCGTCCTGTCTCCCTGCCCAACGGGGAGAGGGGGTTGCACGGTCCCCATGAAACTGCTGCCTCCAGGTACGACCGGCGATGCGGCCCTGCTGCTGTGGTCGCGGGGCTTGCGCGCCTTCGGCGACGGGCTCGTCAGCATCGTGCTGCCGGCCTATCTGCTGGTGCGCGGCTTCGAGGCGTCGGAAGTCGGCCTGCTCATCACGGCGACGCTGCTCGGCTCCGCGGCGTCGACATTGCTGATCGGCATGCTGGCCGGCCGCTTCGCGCGCAAGCGTCTGCTGCTCGCATTGTCGCTGCTGATGGCCGCGACGGGGCTGGCCTTCGCGAGCTTCGCCGATTTCTGGCCGCTGCTGATCGTCGCCTTCTTCGGCACGTTCAATCCGTCCACCGGCGATGTCAGCCCGATCCTGCCGCTGGAGCACGCGGCGCTGGCCGAGTCGGTCAGCGACACGCAGCGCACTGCCTTGTTCGCGCGCTACAGTCTGGTCGGCTCGCTGGCGGGTGCCTTCGGGGTGCTGTCGGCGGGCCTGGTCGACCTGCTCGACAATCGCGTCGCGGCGCTGCACGCGATGCAGGCGATGTTCGTCCTCTATGCGCTCATCGGCCTGGCGGCGCTGGTGATCTATCGCCGCCTTTCCCCCGCCCTCGACCATGTCGACCGCCGCACGACGGCGCCGCTGGGGCCGTCGCGCGGCGTCGTCTTCAGGCTCGCGGCCCTGTTCAGCCTGGATTCGTTCGGCAGCGGGTTCTTCATCCAGTCGTTGCTGGCGGTGTGGCTGTTCGAGCGGTTCGGCCTGACCATCGCCGCGACCGGGCAGATCTTCTTCTGTATGGGACTACTGTCGGCGTTGTCCTATCTGGCCGCGGTGCCGCTGTCGCGGCGCATCGGCCTCGTCAACACCATGGTGTTCACGCATCTGCCTGCCAACCTATGCGTGATGGCCGTCCCGTTCGCGCCCTCTCTGCCGATCGCCATAGCCCTGCTGATGGGGCGGGGTCTGCTCTCGCAGATGGATGTCCCGACCCGCACGTCCTATGTCATGGCGGTGGTCACGCCGGCGGAACGCGCCGCCGCTTCGAGCGTCACCGCGGTGCCGCGCAGCCTCGCCTCCGCGATCAGCCCTGGCATCGCCGGCTGGATGCTCACGCTGTCGGGCTTCGGCTGGCCGCTCGTGGTCGGCGGTGCGCTCAAGATCGTCTACGACCTTGCCCTGCTCGCGATGTTCCGCGGCGTGCGTCCGCCGGAGGAGCAGCCGACGCGCGAAACCGGTCGCGATTCGCTACGAATTTGACCGCGTCGACTTTCCGCGCCGCGCATATGCGCATCGTTCATCCATCGAGATCGCGCATGGTTCCGTAAAACCGGGACGGAGTAGAGCGGACGACGAAAGAGTCTCGTGCTTTACCTTTGCTCCTGCCGCAGCGATCGGGCCTCCGGCGTTACTGTGCAAAGCGGCATCCCGGGATGCGGGGAGCTGCCGTAGCGGCGCTGGGGGGAAGAATCGTGTTGCGTTTTGGTCCGGCGAAAATCATCCTGCTATCGTCAAGCCGGTTCGCCAGACTCAACGGATTGATCTTGCCGGAAAAATCTGACCCAGCGCGGCGCGCGGGGGACACCAAGGACAAGCCTCGGGTTCTCATCGTCGAAGACGACGCAATGATTGCGTGGGACATGAGCCTGTCGCTCGAGGCCGCGGGCTTCGAGGTGTGCGGCATCGTGTCGAACGGCGCCGCCGCCCTGCAGCAGGCGACCGATGCGGGGCCCGACGTCGTGCTGATGGACGTGAATCTCAAGGAAGGCATGGACGGAATCGAGACGGCGCGCGCGTTGCGCGCACGCCAGGCCGGCACGCCGATCATCTTTGTGACGGGCTTCGGCGATCCGGAAACGTCGGCGCGCATCCGTTCGGTCAATCCCGACGGCTACCTGCTGAAGCCCGTGATGCCGGAAGAGCTCGAGGCCGCGATCATCCGCGCCCTGGAAACCGGGCTCGACGACGCCGACGCCTGACTCAGCACTATTTGTAGGATCCGCCGCGTCAGCGGCGATTGCGCTCGCCGTAGCGTGCCGCTGCGCGCGGCTCGTCGCCGACTGACGGCGTTCCCGGCACGTCGAGTGCCGCGAGCGCCGCGATCACGGTCGGCGAGAGGATGTTGCCTGAAAGCGTGGCAAGCGCGGTGCGCCGCATGACGGCCTCGAGCGCGCGCGTGTTGCCGCTCGCCGTTGCGAATTCGAAACGTGAGGCACCGGTCGAGGTAGTTTCGGCGGCGGCCTGCTTCTGCGGCTCGACGCGGCCGGGATCGAACTTCGCGGCGAAGCGGTCGTAGATCTCGTCGGTGCTGCGCGCGCGGCCGTCGCGATCGAAGAAGACCGCGCGGTTGGCCGCCGCCGCCTCGGGCAGGATGTCCGCCGCCGGTCGGGCCGGGTCGGTGCGCAACGTCATCAGGAAGCGCGTCGCGCCGCCCGCGCCGAGGAAATGCGCGAGATAGAGGTCCGTGGCGCCGACTTCACGGCCCAGCGACTGCGCGAGCTGGGCGTGGTTGCCGCGCGCGTACTCGGCGGCCATCGCCGCGGAAAGCCTGGGATCGTCGCGCAGCGCGAGGATCTTCTCCTTCAGCGCGGGATCGGCGACGCGCGGCCCCGTCTCGGTGAGCGTGATCGCACCGGCAAGCTTGCCGAGCCCGTGCTTCTCGCCGTGGTCGCGCATCATGCGCAGCCAGGTCGACTCGATGAACTGGTACAGGCCGGCGGCGCTGCTCGTCGTGGCGCGCGCATCGGCCTTGAAGCCGCTCTCCTGCTCGGCCTGGGCGGCGAGATAGTCGAACGGCACGCCGGTCGATGCGCTGGCTTCGCGGATCGCCGCACGAATCTCCGCGGGCGCGCGCAGCGCGGCGTCGGGTCGGACCGGAGGGACGGGGGCCATGTTGGCGCGGAGTATCGGTAGCGAAGATGAACGCCGCGTTAAGGCTTGGCGGGGTGGACGGCACGCCCACGCTTGTCACAACCGCACGCAGATCTAGCCTTGCGACGGCGAAGCTCGGCCGTACGCATGCCTGCCGCGCGTGCAGAGCGCCACACGGACTGATTGAGGAACTTGCGTGACCGCGGCGGCTTGCGCGACACTGCCTACCGGGGGAGGCGGACGGCGCTTCCGCGCGGTCAAACAGGGCGAACTCTCTCTGGATGGCGGATTCCGGTTCGGCAACTCGCAACCGTAACGGGACAGCCAGCGCGGCCGCGGTGGCGATCGGCTATGCGATCGCCGCCACCCTCTGGATCTTCTTCTCCGACCGCATTCTGGACGCCTTGCTGGGGGACCGTCCCCATCTGCTGGGCGAGGTCCAGACTCTCAAGGGCTGGATCTTCACCGCCGTCACCGCGGTAGTGCTGTATCTGGTCCTGCGCCATATGGCGCGGTCGCGCCCGGGCAGCGGGACCGCGGCAACCATGGATCGCCGGTTTGCTGCCCTTGCCGACAGCCTCCGCGAGCATTCCATTGCCTTGCTGGATGTCGACGGCCGCGTGCAGAGCTGGAGCGAGCTGTCCGCCCGCAATACGGGCTATCGCGCCGAGGAGATCATCGGTCAGCCGATCTCGCTGCTCCTCTCCGGCGAGGATGTCGCGCGCGGCGAGCTCGCCCGGATTCTCGCCGACGCGGCCGCGAAGGGCCAGGTGGAGGTCGAAGGCTGGCGCGTGCGCAAGGACGGCAGCCGCTTCTGGGCGTCCGGCGTGACGACCGCGATCCGCGACGAGCGCGGCGCCTTGCTCGGCTTCGCCAGCGTGGCCCGCGATCTGACGCAGCGCCGCGAGGCGTACGATGCGCTGCAGGCGAGCGAGGCGCGGCTGCGCGATTTCGCCGAAGCGGGATCGGACTGGTTCTGGGAGACGGATGGGAATCTCCGCTTCACCTACATCTCGGATCGGTTCGAGGCGACGACCGGCCTGCAGCGCGAGCAATGGCTCGGCCGCCGCCGCGACGAATTCCCCATTTCCGCGGACGACGCCGAGGGAACGGCACGGCTCATGGAGCACATGCGCGCCCGCCGCTCCTTTCGCAATCTGCAATACAGCTTCGTCGACCAGCGCCGGCGCGTGCATACCATGCTCGCCAGCGGCAAGCCGGTCTATGACGGCGCGGGCGCGTTCATCGGCTACCGCGGCGCCGGCGCCGACGTCACGTCGATACGCTCGACCGAGGCACAGCTCCGCCAGTCCCAGAAGATGGAGGCGGTCGGCCAGCTTACCGGCGGCATCGCCCACGACTTCAACAACCTGCTTTCGGTCATCCATGGCAGCGTCGAGCTGCTCGATGAGCGGCTGCCGCCGGACAGCAAGCTGCACGACCTCGCCAACGAGGCGCTGAACGCCTCGCGGCGCGGCGCCGAGCTTACGCACCGCCTGCTCGCCTTCGCGCGCCGCCAGCCGCTGCAGCCCGCTGTCACCGACCTCAACAGCATCATCGTCGGCATGTCGCAGCTCCTGCAGCGCACCCTCGGCGCCACGATCGAGGTGGAGACGGTGCTGACGGCGGGCCTGTGGAAGACGGTGGTCGATCCCGGCCTGATCGAGAACGCGCTGTTCAACCTCGCGCTCAACGCGCGCGACGCGATGTCCGACGGGGGCAAGATCACGCTGGAGACCGGGAACGTCAGGCTCAGCGAGGAATACGCGGCCGATAATATCGACACGCAGCCCGGGCGCTACGTGATGGTGGCGCTGACGGATACCGGCCGGGGCATGACGCCCGACGTGCTCGAGCGCGCCTTCGAGCCGTTCTTCACGACCAAGGAGCAGGGCAAGGGCACCGGCCTCGGCCTCAGCATGGTCTACGGCTTCGTGCGCCAGTCGGGCGGGCACATCAAGATCTACAGCGAGGTGGGGCGCGGCACGACGGTGCGGATCTATGTGCCGTTCAGCGACGCCAACGCCGTGCCGGCCGACATCGACCGCGCCGCGGGCATCGAGCCCGCCGGCGCCGGCGAAACGGTGCTGCTGGTCGAGGATGACGAGGCCGTGCGCCGCAACACCTCGCGCGTCCTGCAGAGCCTGAACTACCGGGTGCTCGAGGCCGCGAACGGCCGCGTCGCGGCCGCGGTCTTCGAACGTAATGGCGCGGTCGACCTGCTGCTGACGGACATGGTGCTGCCCGACGGAATGTCCGGCGGCGATCTGGTGCGCTCGCTGCGCGACGGCCGGTCGGCCCTCCCCGTCGTCTTCATGTCGGGCTATACAGAGAACGCGCTGCGCGATGCGACGGCGAACGAGATCTTTGTCGCCAAGCCGTTCACCAAGGCCGAGATTGCGCGCGCCCTGCGCCGGGCCCTGGCCGCGCGCGGGTGATTGCGGGGGTGAATGGGTGGAGAAGTCATGGCGGACGATCGACTGCTGATCCTCGACGACGAGGCCGAGTTCGCGCGCTATGTGCGGCGCGTCGCGGAGGAGCTGGGCTATCAGGTCGAGGTTGCCGCGCGGCCGGCGGAGTTCCGGCGCCTGTACCCGAATTTCGGGCCCACCGTCATCGTCCTAGACATCGTGATGCCGGAGGCGGACGGCATCGACACGATCCGCTGGCTCGCGGACCAGAAGCCGACTGCCGGTCTGCTCATCGTCTCCGGTTTCGAGCAGCGCTACCTGTCCGCGGCGGAGCAGATCGCGCGGCTCAAGGGCATCGACGTGATCGGCGTGATGACGAAGCCGGTCGAGCTGACGGCGCTGCGAAATCATCTGCGCGCCCGCATCGTCGGCCAGAAGCGCGCCTAGGCGTTCACCTGTTCGCGGGACGCTCGGGCGGCGGTGGCGCGGTTCGCACCTGGTGGTAGCGGAACCGGTCGCGGATCAGCAGGTTGAAGAACTTCCCCTTCGACGGCGTCGCCTGGAAGGACTGCCAGAGCTCCGCGGGCACGTCCTCGTAGGCATAGACGAGGCCGGTGTTGAACTCGGCCTCGAACGTGCGTGTCGCGGCGTCGTAGCCGGCGGAGCGCAGCGTGGTGGAGCGCACGGGAACGCGGCGCATCGGGCTATCCGCGCCGTGCGACGACTTCGCGCTTCAGCCCGATCGCGGGCAGGATGACGTCGAGGAAGTGCTGCGCGATCCGGGCGTGACCCGCGTTCGACGGGTGGAAGCCGTCGACGTCGCTGACCAGCTCTGTTTCGATCGGCTGGATGAACAGGTTGACCAGCGGCACGTCGTGGCGCTGCGCCTGCCGCATGATCGCCGCGTTGAATGTGCGCACGCGCTCCGCGGTGACGGTCGGCTCCGGCCGCGACACGAAGCGCGGCAACTTCGTCAGGTCCGGGATGTTGGCCATGGCGATGAACGCCTTGGTGTCGCTGCGGAGCCGCTCCAGCATCTCGTCCAGTTCCGGTTCGAAGTCGCCGACCAGCCGCCCGGCGATGATGTCGTTGGCGCCTGTCCACACCGTGACGATGTCCGGCTGCGCCCGCGATCTCAGGAACGTGCGCAGCGAATCGGCGATGCGGTCGACCTCCGCGCCCGGGATGCCGAGATTGACCAGCGTAACCCGGTCGATCTGCCGGTCCAAGGCGTCGCGGATGCGATAGACATAGCCCCGGGTGATCGGCTCGGCGCCGATGCCGAACGCATCGCTGGCGCCGAGCGCCGTGTAAAGCACCGCATCCTTGCGGCCGATGCGGTCGGGCGCGCTCGACCCGCAGGCCGTCAGAACGGGCGCCAAGCTGAGCGTTATCAAGAGGGTACGGCGGCGCACGGGATCATCAACGGCGGCCCGTGCCGGCCCGTTCCTCGGGCGCCCCGTCCGCGGTTGTCGTGGAACAACCATGGCCACCGCGCGCGTTGAATCGGGCAGAGCTTGACCAGCCGCGAATGGAGGGCCCCCGATGCTGTACAGCGTTGCCGATCTGAAAGGCCTGAAGCTGCAGGAGACCGACGGGACGATCGGCTCCGTCGAGGATTTCTATTTCGACGACGCGTCGTGGATGGTGCGCTATCTGGTGGTCGATACGGGCACCTGGCTGTCCGGCCGCAAGGTGCTGCTGGCGCCGCAGGTGGCGCACGCGCCGGACCTCGCCAACCGTGTGCTTCCCGTGGCACTCACCAAGTCGCAGGTCGCGAACAGCCCCGACATCGACCTCGCGCGGCCGATCGAGCGCGCGATGGAAGAGCGCCTCTACCGTCATTACGGCTGGGAGCCCTACTGGGGCGACGGCCTCTTCCCGCTCGACATGCCGCGTTATCCCGGACAGGGTGCCGCGCCCGGCGAGGGCCGGTCCGCATCGCTGCTCGAGCAGATGGAACCGACGGCCGGCTTCGAGCCGCATCTGCGCAGCGCCGACACGGTGATGCACTACTACATCCATGCGCGCGACGGCGACATCGGCCATGTCGAGGATTTCCTGGTCGAGCCCGAGGCGTGGGCGATCCGCTACATGGTCGTCGCCACGCGCAACTGGCTGCCGGGTCGCAAGGTGCTGATCTCGCCGCAATGGATCGAGGACATCAGCTGGTCCGAGAACATGGTCCATCTCGACCTGCTGCAATCGCAGCTCAAGAACGGGCCCGAGTACAAGCACGGCGTGCCGATCGAACGTGCCTACGAGACCGCGCTGTTCGAGCACTACAAGCGCGTGCCCTATTGGTGATCAGCACGGGTGCAGGAATTAATCACTCGATTAAATAAAAGCCGGCACGCCGCGCGGTCCGGATTCTCGGGCCGCGCCGTTGTGCAGGACGTGTCGCGAAAGGCGGCCGTCGTTTCGCGCGAATAGCGCTGATATATCTGCATTCCTGATCGTTACTCGCGATCGCGCTTCGCGTCGAGGACGCGTCGCTTCCGGGCCGCCGCGCGGCCATGCTGGCGCCGGATCATCTATTCACGAATGCCCTTCAGTTTTAATTGGACAGTCAATTACCATTTAGGCAAGATTTCGGAAGACAGGGACGTACCGACCTCATGGGGCACGTCAACACAAGCCTGGCTTTCTTCTGCCGACCCTGTCGCGTGCTCACGGGGAGAAGCACATGAACAGAAGGACCATGCTGAAACTGGCCAAGCTCGGCTCCGTCGCTGCGGCGGGCGCGGGTCTTGGCGCATCGATCGTGCCGGCGGCGCAGGCCGCGACCGCCAAGGACATCATGTCGCGCAAGAAGGTGCGGATGGGCGTGATCCCCTATCCGCCGATGACGCAGCTCGATCCGAAGACGGGCAAGTTCAGCGGGTTGTGGGTCGAGGGCCCCACCTACATGTACCAGCAGATGGGGCTGGAGGTTGAGCTGGTCGAAACCAAATGGTCGACCTTCGCCAGCGGCCTGCAGTCGGACCAGTTCGACGTGTTCGTCGGCGGTTCCTTCGCCACGCCGCGGCGCGCCGCCGCCGTCGATTTCTCGCGGCCGGTCATGTACATGGGCCACAGCGCCAGCATCCGGAAGGAGGACGCCGCGAAGTTCAAGACGATGCGCGACCTCGACAAGGCCGGCGTCACGATCGCGACGATCCTCGGCTCGTCCGGGCACGAATATCTGCGCCAGAACTTCAAGAACGCGACGGTCCGCACGCTCGACACCGGCGACCTGACGGCGGGCAGCCTCGAGGTCCTCGCCGGCCGCGCCGACGCGGCCGTGCAGGATGCGTTCAAGATCGGGCAGATGGTGACCAAGCATCCCGACCGGCTGGTCGACCTGTTCGGCTCGACGCCGTTCTACGTGCTGCCGCTCGCCTACGCCTTCGCCAAGGGCAACACGGAATTCCTGCAGATGACCAACACGGCGCTGGAATGGATGGAATCCGCCGGCAAGTGGCAGGAACTCGCGCAGCCCTACCAGGGCCAGCTCGCCGGCGTCTACTTCCTGGAGCGCACCTACAAGGCGTTCGGCTGAGCGTAAGCCGGCGCGCTGCATCGGACGGACTTCGGCAAGGCGGCGCCCTACGTGGGCGCCGCCGGCCGCATCGATGGAACCTGACATGAAGAAGAGCTTTCGCGACTTCGTCGCCGACCTGCATTCCGCCGGCGAGGTGCTGACGATCAGCAAGCCGGTCGATCCGCGCGACCTGTCCTCGCTGCTGTCGCAGTCGGACAAGGCGCTGCAGTTCCAGGACGTGAAGGAATATCCGGGCTGGCGCGTCGTCGGCAATCTGGTGTCGACGCGGCGGCGGCTGGCGCTGGCCATGGGCTCGTCGGAGAACGACGTCGCGATGCGCTTCGAGGAAGGCGTGCGCAAGCCCATCGACCCGGTGATGGTGACGAAGGCGCCGTGCCAGGAAGTGGTCCGCACCGGCGCAGATGTCGACCTGACCTCGATCCCCTATCCGCTGATGCACAAGCTCGATGGCGGGCCGTACATCTCGGCGACCTGCGTCGTCTCCAAGGATCCGGAATTCGGGCGCAATGTCGGCTCGTACCGGCTGATGTACCGCACGCCGACAGAGACGGGCATCGATCTCGTCTCGCCCTCGGACATGCGGCGGTACTACCAGCGCGCCCTCGACCAGGGCAAGCCGCTGGAGATCGCGGTCGCCATCGGCGTGCATCCCTATGAACTCCTCGCTGCCTCGTACAAGGCGCCGATCGACATCGACGAATACGCGATCGCCGGCGGCCTGCACGGCAAGCCGGTGGAGCTGGTCAAGTGCAAGACCGTCGACCTCGAAGTGCCGGCGGATTCGGAGCTGGTGCTGGAAGGCGAGCTGCTTCCGATCGGCTGGACGGCGGATGAAGGCCCGTTCGGCGAGTTCAGCCACATCTCCGGCGACGTGAAGTGGAACCCGATCTTCCGCATCAAGGCGATCACCCACCGCCGCGATCCGATCTTCTACCTGCTGCAGATGCCGTGGGAGAACGACTGGCTCTGCGCGCCGGTCGTCGAGGCCGCCGGCCTGCAGGCGCTGCGCGCGGCCAGCGTGCAGCCCGTGGCGATCCGGGCGCCGGTCGGTGCGTGCGGTTACTTCACCCTGATCGCCTCGATCAGGAAGCGTCCGGGCGAAGGCAAGAACGCGCTGCTCGCCCTGCTGTCGGTGGCGGAGGTGAAGCTCGCCATCGTCACGGACGAGGACATCAACATCCACGACCAGGACCAGCTCGACTGGGCGATGACGTTCCGCGTCCAGGCCGACCAGGACGTGATCATCGTCTCGGGCGCGCGCGGCAAGCATGTCGATCCCAGCGTGCGCGCGTGGGAGCTCGGCAAGGGCAAGATGCCGACGACCGCGAAGATGGGCATCGACGCGACGATCGGCGAGGGCATCCCGCGCCGCTTCCACCGCCGGCTCGAGTACTACCGCGCCAACGACATCAAGCTGCAGGATTTCCTATGAGCCCGCTCGCCGAGCAGTTGAAACTAGCCATAGGCAAACGCCCGCAGCAATTCTCGGAGCTCGCCGACGCCCACCGCGACGTGCCGTGGCGCGAGTTGCTGCGCGCCTGGGGCGACCTCCGCGCCGCCAACATCCTGAAGCGCGACGAAGAGGGCAATTACTGTTTGTGACGTTCGCCTGAGAGGCTGCCGTTCAGCCCGAACATGTCCGTCGGGTGATGCCTCCCGCGCAGGACCTGCGGCGGCAGGGCGTCCCAGCCGGCGGTTGACGGGTCCTCGTTGGCGGCGTCCAGCAGGTCGCGCGACACGACGAGGACGTGGCCGGAGTGCTTTGACAGCTCCTGCAGGCGCGCGGCGATGTTGACCGTGTCGCCGAGCACAGTGACCTCCAGCCGTTCCTCGTCGCCGATGCCGCCGACGAACATCTCGCCCCAGTGCACGCCGATGCCGATCGCGACGGCATCATCGCCTTCCCTGGCGCGCGCCTCGTTCCAGCGCGCGATGCCGGCCACGACCTCGCGCGCGGCGGCGAGCGCGTTGCGCGCATCACCGCCCGAGGCGCGCGGCAGGCCGAAGATCACCATCACCGCATCGCCGATATGCTTGTCGACGACGCCGCCATGGCGCTCGATCGCCTCGCGCACGATGCGGCGGAAGTCCGACAGAAAGCGGCCGAGCTCGGCGGGGTCGAGCGTCTCGGCGCGCGCGGTGAAGCCGCGGATGTCGACGAACATCACGGCCCCGGTCTGCTTGCGGCCGCGCATCAGGGCCTCGGTGCTGATGGTGGAGAGGCCCTCGACGATCTGGTTCGGCAGGTAGCGCGTCAGGTTGGCGCGGCGCGTGCCCTCGGCGATCGCGCGCCGCAGCAGCATGCGCGCGCGCACCGCGGCGGCGACCAGCACCACGCAGAACAGCGCCAGCATGGCGAGGCGGATCACATTGGGCGGCGCCGCGAACAGGCGCAGCACGTGGTCGGGCAGCGCCTCGCCGGCGCTCATGCCGAGCGTCGGCATGTGCACGGCGACGACGGCGATGACGCCGCCCAGCGCCAGCACGGCCATGTAAACCTGCAGCAACGGGTTGTAGCGCAGCACGCCGAAGGCGAGGATCACCGGCGCGATCCACAGCACCGGGGCCGTCGGCAGGAAGTAGCCGGCCATGTCGTAGTTGACGAGCACCGCATCGAGGCTCGCCAGCATCAGCAGCACGTCGATGGTCGAGAACAGCCAGGCCATCCACGGCCGGAAGTTCCGGCTGGCGACCACCCACAGCGCGACCACGCCGAGGATCGCGTAGCCGGCGATCGTGGCCGTGGCCACCACGAGCTGGCGTACGAGGACGATGTCGTTGATCGGCGCCTGACGCGAGGCGGCGAAGTAGAAGACGATGGCGATGGAGACGGCAACCGCCAGCCGCATCCATGACACGATGCGCTCGGCGCGCCACGCCGCCTCGTCGTAGAGCGTCTGGATGTCGGGGGTGGACATGGCTGGCGTCTGGCTACTCGTTTACATCAAGCGGCTCTTGCGGCGCCCCCTCATCCCCCGCCTTCTCCCGCAAGCGGGAGAAGGGTGCGCGGCCCAGCACTCTTCCGGGACCCTCTCCCGCTTGCGGGAGAGGGTAGGGTGAGGGTGGCGCCGCCAGAGTGGTCGCCGGCGGCAGAAGCACGATGTATCCACATGTGCCGTTGTTGACCTGCTATATACACGCATCCGCCGCGTGCCTTCACGAGGAACCATGTCGGACCATCTGCTGACCAGCATCGAGCAGCTCGAAGCGGTCTACGGCGCCCCGCTGGACCGCGCCATTCTCAAGGAGCTGCCGCGGCTGATCGACGAGTACCGGGCCTTCATCGAGCATGCGCCGTTCATGGCGCTGGCGACGGCGGGCCCGGAGGGCCTCGACTGCTCGCCGCGCGGCGATGCGCCCGGCTTCGTGCGCATCATCGACGACCGGACCCTCGCCCTGCCCGACCGGCGCGGCAACAACCGCATCGACAGCCTGCGCAATATCGTGCGCGACCCGCGCGTGGCGCTGCTGTTCCTGGTGCCCGGTGTCGGCGAGACGCTGCGGGTCAACGGGCGCGCGGTGATCTCGACCGCGCCGGAGCTGCTCGAGTCCTTCGTCGTCGACGGCAAGGCGCCGCGCAGCGTCGTGCTGGTGACGATCGACTCGGTCTATTTCCAGTGCACCAAGGCGCTGGTGCGGTCCAACCTGTGGGACCCGTCGCGCCATGTCGAGCGCAAGCGCCTGCCCAGCGCCGGCGACATTCTCGCCGCGATCAGCAAGGGCGCGTTCGACGGCGCCACCTACGACAAGGCGCAGCCGGAGCGGCTGAAGGAAACGCTGTACTGACGGTTTGAAAAGAGAAAGGCGGCCGCGCCTTCACGCGGCCGCCCTTGCGTCGTTGCCGGCCGGTCAGGCGAAGGCGAAGCCCACGTCGGTGCCGACGAACAGGTTGGTGCCGCCGAGCGTCCACTGGTTGTAGGTGACGCCGTTCTGCGTGACGGAGCCGGTGTTTGCGAAGGCGCTGCCGGCGATGACGCTGTCGTTCGCGTCGCCGTCGACGAACAGCGTGTCCGAGGCGGCGAGCAGCGAGACGAGGCTGTTGAGGTCGAGCGTGAGCGTGGTGGCGACGCCGCCGGTCATGTCGATCTTCTCGATCCCGCTCAGGTTCTGCCCGTCCAGCCCGGTCAGATCGAACGTGTCGCGCTGGATCAGCGACAGCGTGTCGAAGCCGCTGCCGCCGTCGATCACCGGCGGCGGGTCGCCGACGGCACCCGGATTGAAGCGGCCGAGGATCAGCGTGTCGTCGCCGGACCCGCCGGACATGTTCGGCGTGGCGAGGCCGCCGCGCAGCACGTCGTCGCCCGAGCCGCCGCTGAGCGTGCCGACGCCGACCGGAGAGATGGAGTTGCCCCAGGACAGGTCGTCGTTGCCGGAGCCGCCGAAGACGAGGTCGTCGCCCTCGATGGCGTCGATGATGTCGTTGCCGCGCCCGCCGCGCAGCACGTCGGCGAAGGACGAGCCGACGATCTGGTCGTCGCCGCTGCCGCCGAGGATGGTCGACGGCCCGCCAAGCCCGGTGCCGCCGAAGCCCACCCAGGTCGCGTGCAGGACGTCGTTGCCGCTGCCGCCATCGATGAAGTTGCTGCCAAGCCCGCCCGAAATCGTATCGTTGCCGGCGCCGCCGCAGAGGATGTCGTTGCCGGTGCCGTCGCCGAGCGCGGCCTCACTGTCGCCGAAAAGCGTGTCGTCGCCGCTGCCGCCATGGACCAGGTCGTCGCCGTCGCCGCCTACCATCAGGTCCCGGCCGCGACCGCCGAACATCCAGTCGTTGCCGCCGAGCCCGTTCATCACGTCGTCGCCGCCGAACCCGGCCATGACATCGTTCTGTTCGGTTCCCACCAGCGTCTCGCCGACGCTGGTGCCTGAGACAAGTTTGCTGCGAATGAGGGCGAGCAGAGACTCCATGTTGGTAGCTCCTTGATGTTTCGACCCTACGGCGATGCTAGGTGAGCGCGTCTTGAATGCGGGCGGCGCGAACGAGTAGGGCCTCCCCCGAAAAGGAATAGGGCGCGGTATGGACGCACTGCGCGCGAAGCTGCGCAGGAATTTGCGGCACTGCGCGTGAGGTATCTAAATAGCATCGCCTTTATCGGCGACCCGGAGTCCGAGCTTTGATCTTCCGCCTGATCCTTGGCGCAGCGTTGCTGAGTTTGCTTCTATCATCCGCGCGCGCGGATGATCTGAGCGACGGGCGCACCGGCGCGATCACCTTCGACTCGCTGACGCCGCGCGGACCGAGCGAGCTGATGGAGCGGCGCAGCCCGGTCACCGCGATTACCGGCACGCTGACCCTGCCCGCGGGTGCTGCGCAGGCGCCGTTGCCGGCGATGGTCATCGCGCATGGCAGCGGCGGGATCCTGGAGGAGCGGGAGCTGGCCTGGGCCGGACGCCTGAACCGGCTTGGCTTCGCGACCTTCGTCGTCGACAGCTTCGGACCGCGCAATCTCGGCGCCACCGGCGCCGACCAGAGCCGGCTGTCCCTCGCGGCGAGCGTGGCCGATGCGCTGTCGGCGTTGCGCCTGCTGGCGACGCATCCGCGCATCGATCCGCGGCGGATCGGCATCATGGGTTTCTCCAAGGGCGGGCAGGTCGCGACCTACGCGCTGCTGGAGCCGTTCCGCCGCGCCGTCATCGACGACGAGCTGCGCTTTGCGACCCACGTCGCCTTCTATGCGTCGTGCTCCGTTCCCTACAAGGCCACCGCGACCACCGGCGCGCCGATCCTCTTCCTGCTCGGCGGCGCCGACGACCTGACGCCTGCTGCCCATTGCCAGCGCTATGCGGACTGGCTGCGCGAAAAGGGCAGCGACGTCCGCATGGTCGTCTATCCAGGCGCCCCGCACGGCTTCGATGTGCCCGAGCCGCCGCGACGCCTCTCGGTCCTGGAAAGCGCGCGCGACTGCCGCATCGACCTGACCCTCGACCCGGTCGGGGGCCAGCTCTGGGACACCGGCGAAACCGTCCCGGCGGACGGCATCGGGCCGTATCTGCGCCGCTGCATGCGGCGGGGCGGCACGTTCGGCGGGTCGCCCGAGGCGCTGGAGCGCTCGCAGCGCGACCTCGAAGCCCATCTGCGGCGGACACTGGGCTCCTGACCGGCCGGCCTTCGGCGGGGTTTGGCGGCGGCCCCGGCGCCCCTTGCCGCTCCCGCCGCTTTCTTGATATCCACAGACCCCTTTTGTGATTGCCGAGGCCGATCCCGCCTATGTCCCGCTACAACGTCACGGAAACCGAAGCCAAGTGGCAGGGCGAATGGGACCGGCGCGGCTCCTTCCAGGCCAAGGAAGACCCGTCCCGGCCCAAATATTACGTGCTGGAGATGTTCCCCTACCCCTCGGGGCGCATCCACATGGGCCACGTGCGCAACTACACGCTGGGTGACGTGGTGGCCCGGCACCGCCGGGCGCTGGGCTTCAACGTGCTGCACCCGATGGGGTGGGATGCGTTCGGCCTGCCGGCCGAGAACGCGGCGCGGGATTCGAAGATCCACCCGGCCAAATGGACCTACGACAACATCGCCAACATGCGCGCCGAGCTGAAGCGCATGGGCCTGTCGCTGGACTGGAGCCGCGAGCTGGCGACCTGCCATCCCGGCTACTACCAGCATCAGCAGAAGCTGTTCCTCGACTTCCTCGCCGCCGGCCTCGTCCACCGCAAGGAGGCCTTCGTCAACTGGGACCCGGTCGACCACACCGTGCTCGCCAACGAGCAGGTGATCGAAGGGCGCGGCTGGCGCTCCGGCGCGCTGGTCGAGAAGAAGAAACTGGCGCAGTGGTTCTTCAAGATCACCGACTACGCCGACGAGCTGACCGACGCGCTGCAGTCGCTGGGCCGCTGGCCGGAGAAGGTGCGGCTGATGCAGGAGAACTGGATCGGCCGTTCGTCGGGCGCCGAGATCCGCTTCCGCATCAAGGGCCGCGACGACACCATCACCGTGTTCACGACGCGGCCGGACACGATCTTCGGCATGTCGTTCTGCGCGATCTCGCCGGACCACAAGCTCGCCGATGCGCTGGCGCAGAAAGACAGGAAGCTTGCCGACTTCATCGCCGAATGCCGCCACTCCGGCACGTCGGAAGCGGCGATCGAGGCGCAGGAGAAGAAGGGTTACGACACCGGGCTCAAGGTCCTGCACCCGTTCATCCCCGGCAAGGAGCTGCCGGTCTACGTCGCCAATTTCGTGCTGATCGAATACGGCGCCGGCGCGATCTTCGGCTGCCCGGGCCACGACCAGCGCGATCTCGATTTCGCGCGCAAATACGGCCTGCCGGTGATCCCCGTCGTGCTGCCCGCCGGCGAGGACGCGAAGATGTTCGCGATCGGCGACGTCGCCTATACCGACAGCGGCACGATCATCAATTCGGAGTTCCTCGACGGGCTCGAGATCGAGGCGGCGAAGAAGGAGATCGGCAAGCGGCTCGAGCAGATGCAGGCCGGCCATCCGACCACGGTCTATCGCCTGCGCGACTGGCTCGTCTCGCGGCAGCGCTACTGGGGCTGTCCGATCCCGGTGATCCATTGCGAGGCGTGCGGCATCGTGCCGGTGCCGGACAAGGACCTGCCGGTGCGGCTGCCCGACGACGTCAGCTTCGACAAGCCGGGCAACCCGCTCGACCATCATCCGACCTGGAAGCACGTCGCCTGCCCGAAATGCGGCGCCAAGGCGCGGCGCGAGACCGACACGTTCGACACCTTCGTCGACTCGTCGTGGTACTTCGCGCGCTTCTGCAGCCCGCGCGCCGACGTGCCGGTGGTGCGCGAGGCGGTCGATTACTGGCTCGCCGTCGATCAGTATATCGGCGGCGTCGAGCACGCGATCCTGCACCTGCTCTATTCGCGCTTCTTCATGCGCGCGATGACGCGCACCGGGCACGCGAAGATCGCGGAGCCGTTCGCCGGCCTGTTCACGCAGGGCATGGTGCTGCACGAGTCCTACAAGGATGCGAGCGGCAAGTGGCTCTATCCGGAGGAAGTGAAGAAGCTCGGCGACGGCGGTGCCGTCACGCTCGCCGGCGGCGAGGTCACCGTCGGCCGGCGCGAGGTGATGAGCAAGTCGAAGAAGAACGTGATCGCGCCGTCGTCGATCATCGATTCCTACGGCGCCGACACGGCGCGACTGTTCATGCTGTCGGACTCGCCGCCGGAGCGCGACCTCGAATGGACCGAGGCCGGCGTCGAGGGCGCATGGCGCTACATCAACCGGCTGTGGCGGCTGGCGAGCGAGCCGCCCGTGACGCTGCCGGCACCGGGCACCGCGAAGCCGGCGCAGCTCTCGGCCGAGGCCGAGGCGGCTTGGCGGATGGTCCACAAGACTATCGCGCAGGTTTCAGAGAGCATCGAGAACCTGCGCTTCAACGTCGCCGTGGCCCAGGTGCGGACCGTGTCGAATGCCCTGGAGGGCCTGAAGGGAACCGGCCCCGGCGAGGCCTGGGTGCTGGCCGAAGGGCTGCGCGCCGTAGTCAAGCTTATCGGCCCGATGACCCCCCATCTGGCCGAGGCGATGTGGGCCGAGCTTGGCGGCCAGGGGCTGCTCTGCGACCAACCCTGGCCCAAGGCCGATCCGGCCTTAGTCATTGACGACGTTGTGAAAATCGCCGTCCAGGTGAACGGCAAGCTGCGCGCCACGATCGACCTGCCGCGCGACGCTGCCGAGGACAAGGCACGCGAAACGGCCTTGGCCGTGCCCAATGTCGTAGCCGCAATGGGGGGGAAGCCGGCACGCAAGGTGATTGTTGTTCCCAACCGCATCGTAAATGTGGTGGTGTAGGGAGGTTCGATCAGAATTAATAAAAGCTAATGAAGACCTGACGTTGAAAGTCAGGCTGGGCGTAGATGAGGAGGAGTATGTACCGGCATATCCGCGAGCAGCAGCTCGAGCACCAGCTTGAAAAAGACGTTCGCCGCTTCCGCCAGAAATTGCTGGAGACGCGGCCGGAGCTAGGCCGCAGCGATCTCCAGTCCTATATCGCTGAATTCACCGAGCGACGCCGACTCGAACTGATGTCGCTCGCGCCCGCCGAATAAGGGCGCGGCCTTTCCAGTGTCGGTCCGGACGCCCGCGGGTGTCCGGCCGGCCTTCAGCGTTGCCGCAGGGCGCCGCGCGGAGCGGATGTCCCCTGCCGGCGCTTGCGTTGAAACACAGGAAACATATCCGCCGGTTCGCCGCCGCCTGACTGAAACGGCCGCGCGCGATGATCGCCGCATGCGGTTGCACGGTCCCATAAGGCCATGCCCGCGTTCCGTTGAACCAGAAAGTGGCACCGGTTGCGCGGGAATGCGCGCGCGGCGCCTTCGAGAACGACTAGAGGATCCGACGATGATGTCACGCCTTGCCCTTGCCGCCGCCGGTTTCGCCGCCCTGCTCGCCTCCACCGCCGCGAACGCGGACGATATGATCAAGCGCGGCGAATACCTCGCCAAGATCATGGACTGCACCGGCTGTCACACACGCGGCGCGCTGGCTGGCAAGCCGGAGCCCGAGTTCCACCTGGCCGGCTCCACCATCGGCTTCGAGATTCCCGGGCTCGGCTATTTCTATCCACCCAACCTCACCTCGGACGCGGAAACCGGGCTGGGCAAGTGGAGCGAGGCGGAGATCATCAAGGCGGTCCGCGCCGGCGAACGCCCCGACGGCCGCATGCTGGTGCCGATCATGCCGTGGATGTCCTACGCGGCGCTCAACGATGCCGACGCGCAGGCGCTCGCGCGCTATCTCAAGAGCCTCGCGCCCGTGAAGCACGCCGCCCCGCCGATGACCGCGCACGCCGCGAAGGCGCCGGCCCCGTTCCTGTCGGTGAAGATGCCGCAGTAGCCGCGCGGCGCTTCGCTAAGGCGAGGCGCCATTCCTGCGCGCGAACGAGTCGAGCGCATCGAGCACGGCGCGCAGCGCCGGCGTCGATGGCTTGTCGCGGCGGTGGACGGTTGCGAGCGTGCGGGCGAGCGGCGGATCGGGGGCGAGCGCCACGAGCTCGCTGGCCGACACTTCCGTCTTCACCGCGACCGCCGAGATGATCGACAGGCCGAGCCCGGCGCCGACCAGCTTCTTGCTGGCTTCCGCATTGCCGATCTCCATCGTCACGGATGGCGCGGTCCTTGCCTTCGCGAACCAGCCGTTGATGACGGCGCGGATGGCGGCGCCGCGCTCGAACAGGATCAGCGGCTCGCGCGCCAGCGCCGCAGGCGCGATGGTCTTCTTGCCTTTCCAGCGCGCATCCGGCGGCGCGATGACCAGAAGCCGGTCGCGGTAGAACGGGATCACGGTCAGCTCGCGCCCGGCGACGGGCAGGGTGACGACCGCGACATCCAGCTCGTTGTCGATCACCGCCTGCACGATCTCGCGCGTGTTGCCGGTGGTCACAGTCAGCTCCAGCGCCGGGTGCTTCAGCCGCAGGCGGCGCAGCAGCGGCGGCAGCAGATGGATGCTTGCCGTGGCGCCGGTGCCCAGCCGCACCCGGCCGCCGACTTCGTCGCTCTTGCGCGACAGGGTCGTGCGTGCCGCCTCGAGCTCCGCGAAGGCGCGGCCTGCATGCGCCAGCACGATTTCGCCGGCCGGCGTTGGAAACGCGCGCTTGCCGACGCGCTCGATCAGGGTCGCTCCGAAATCCTCCTCCAGTTGGCGGATGTGCAGACTGACCGCGGGCTGGCTCAGACGCAGCGCCTCGCCGGCGCGCGAGAAGCTTCCGCACCGGGCGACTTCGCGCAGCGTCCTCAGATGCGACAGGCGGAGGTCCATTGGGCATCAAAGATAAGCTGATCGTTTGTATCCAAACAATTCATTTCTCTTATGGAATCCCGCGCGGCAGAGTGCGCGCATGAACGACGCCTCCCCTGCCCGCGCCCGCCAGGCCGCCCTCGCCATCCGCCGCGCCGATGCCGCGGATTCGCCGGCCATCGCACGCATCTACAACGAGGGCATCCTCGACCGTCTCGCCACCCTGGAGACCGAGCTGCGCTCCCCCAACGAGCGCCGCAAATGGCTCGCCGGCAAGAGCGCGCGCCACCCGGTTTTCGTCGTCGAGCATCGCGGCGAGGTCGTCGCCTGGGCCAGTCTCAACGTCTTCAATCCGCGGCGCTGTTACGACCACGTCGCCGACTTCTCGATCTATGTCGCGCGCGACTGGCGCGGGCGCCACGTCGGACGCCTGCTGCTCGATCACCTGGTCGAAGTGGCGCGCGGCATCGGCTTCCACAAGCTCGTGCTGGCGGCGCTTCTCGACAATGCCGCCGGGATGGGACTTTACGCACGCGCCGGATTCATCCGCGTCGGCGTCTATCGCGAGCACGGCGAACTTGACGGCAAGTGGATCGACATCGTCATCATGGAGAAGCTGCTCTAGCCGCATGCGACCGTGACCGATTCATCCGCTTCGTCCCCGACCCTGCTGCGCGACCCGTGGCTGGTGGCGGTGTGCGTGTCGCGCGGGCTCATCGCCACCAGCTTCATGGTCTATGCGGCCTGTCTCGCGGTGCTGCAGAGCGAATGGGCGATGACGGCGACGCAGGCCGGCTCGGTCGCCGCCGGGTTCCAGCTCGGCTATGGCATATCGCTGCTAGTGTCGTCCTGGCTTGCGGACCGGCTCGGCGCCCGCAACGTCTTCCGCGTGTCGGCCGCGGCGGGGGCCATCGCCATCATCCTGTTCGCGTTGTTCGCCCGCTCCTATGTCAGCGGGCTGCTTCTCTACACGCTCGCCGCGGCGGCGCAGGGCGGCACCTACACCACCGCGATCATGCTCATCGCCGAGCGCTACGAGCCGCGGCGGCGCGGCACCGCGATGGGCTGGTATCTCGGCGCCTCGTCGCTTGGCTACGCTACGGCGCTGCTGCTGATGGGTCTTGCCCTGCCCCTCGGCGGCTACCGCCTCGCCTTTGCCATCACGGCCGTCACGACCGCCATGGGCTGCCTGATCGCCCTCGCCGTCCTGCGCGGCACGGCGAACGTCGTGCATCCGCGTGTCGAGCATGCGCCGTTCCGCTCGGCCGTGCTGGGTAACCGCAATGCGATGCTGCTGATCGGCGGCTACACCGCGCATTCGTGGGAGCTGTTCGGCATGTGGGCGTGGACGCCGGCCTTCCTTGCCGCCGTTCTCGCCTTCGGCGGCGCCGGCACGCTGACCGCGGCGGAGTTCGGCGCCTATCTCGCCGCGGGCCTGCACCTCATGGGGCTGGCCTCGTCATGGTCGGGGGGTGCGATGTCCGACCGCTTCGGCCGCCGCGCGGTGCTGCTCGCCATGGCGGGCACCAGCGCCGTGTGCTCCTTCGTCTTCGGCTGGGCGATCGCGTGGCCGATGTGGCTGGTGGTGGCTCTCGGCGCCGTCTACGGCTTCACGACGATCGGCGATTCGTCGGTGCTGTCGACGGCGATCACCGAAAGCGTGCCGCCATCGCTGCTCGGCACCACACTGGCGCTGCGCTCGATGCTCGGCTTCGGCGCCGGCGCCATCGCCCCCCTCACCTTCGGCGCCGTGCTCGACGCGACCAATGTTGCGGGCGCGGCGCCGACCAACTGGGGTTGGGCGTTCGTCACACTGGGCCTTGGCGGCGCCGTCGCGACCGCGTGCGCCTGGGCCTTCGGGCGCCCGGCGAGAGTTTAACCGCAGAGGACGCGGAGGAGCGCGGAGGACGCTGAGGTGAGAGCTCGCGGCGCAAAGCGCCGCAATATCTCTTCTCTGCGACCTCTGCGCTTCTCCGCGTCCTCCGCGGTTAGATCCGTCTGCCCTACCCGCCCGCGCTGAACGGATAGGCGGAGACGCCCTTCACCTTCTCGTCGATCATCAGGCGATGCTGCAGCGGCGGGAATGCGCGCTGGCGGCAGTTCATGCGCTCGCACAGGCGGCAGCCGACGCCGATCTCGCTGACGCGGTCGAGCCGGTCGAGATCGTAGGCATCGGCGTAGACCAGCTCGCGCGCGTGGCCCAGCTCGCAGCCGATGCCGATCGCCATCTGCGTCTGCGGCTGGTCGAACGCCCCGCTCTCCTTGGTCAGCGTGCGCGCGATGCAGAAGAACGTCGTGCTGTCCGGGAGCTGCGCTACCTGCGTGCGGATCAGCCCTGGGGTCATGAACGCCTCGTGCACCACCCAGCGCGGGCACGAGCCGCCGAAGCGCGAGAAATGGAAGCCCGCGGCGGAGAAGCGCTTGGAGATGTTGCCGGCGATGTCGACGCGCACGAGGTAGAACGGCACGCCCTTGGCGCCCGGCCGCTGCAGGGTCGACAGGCGATGACACACCTGCTCGAACGACACGTCGAAGCGATGCGTCAGCTTCTCGATGTCGTAGCGCGCTGCTTTCGCCGCGGCCAGGAACGGCGCGTACGGCATCAGCGCCGCGCCGGCGAAATAGTTGGTCAGGCCGACGCGGCACAGCGTCTCCGTCTCGCTCGACGACAGCTTCGCCTCGGCGAGGATCGCATCGATCGCCTGCTTCGCCTCTATCAGGCCGATCTGGTAGGCGATGTGGAAGTTGCGGCTGCCGCGCGGCAGCACTTCGGACAGGACCAGTCGCTTCGCCTTCGCGTCGTAGCGCCGCACGGCGCCCTGCATCGTCTCGATCGTCGCGATCTCCACGGCGATGCCGTGCTTCTGCGCGAGGCGGTCGACCAGGCCGCGATGCGCATCGGCGGGATCGAGCGCCGTCTCGCGCCACAGCGTCTCGGCCGCCTCCTCGATCGACGCGAAATGGTTCGTGCGGTCGTAGAAGAAGTCCCTCGCCTCCTCGGTCGGCAGCAGCAGCCGGCGCGAGCGCGATTCGCCCGAGGCGCCAGGCAGGCCGAGGACCAGCGCCTGCGCATCCTCGCGCGCCGCCTTGTAGGCGCGGTACAGCTCGATGATGCCCTTGGCGGCGTTGGGGGCCGCGTCGACCATCGCGCGCAGTTCGTCGGGCTTGACCTCATGGTTGCGGAGCGTCGCGTCGGCGAAGACCTCGCGCAGCCCCATGGCGAGCTTGCGCTCGTCCTCCTCCGACAGGTCCTGGAGGTCGACCTCGAAGGTCTGGCCAAGCTTGAGCAGGAGCGGGACCGTGACCGGCCGCTCGTTGTGCTCGATCAGGTTCAGGTAGCTCGGGCTGATGCCGAGCTGCTCCGCCATCTGCTGCTGGGTCAGGCTCCGGTCCTGACGCAGCCGACGAATCTTGTTTCCCAACAAGGCTTTACGCGCCATGCGGTGCTCCCGCCAAGCCGTGCCCGATATTTACAAGTTTTACAATGAAATGGTGAAAACTGCAAGTCGGCTGACAACTTTGCTAATTTTATTGCGCCTTTCTCGTGGCTTGCCGCGTTGCAGTGTGAAATTCTTTACAGCGTCACAACCGCAACGGAGCTTCCCATGCCTCTCGACTGGACCTCGGACCGCTGGCACGGCATCAAGCGCGACTACACGATCGCGGACGTCGCGCGGCTGTCCGGATCGGTGCGCGAACAGCACACCCTGGCCGACCTTGGCGCGAAGCGGCTGTGGCATCTCCTGCAGACCGAGCCGTTCGTGCCGACCCTGGGCGCGCTGACGGGCAACCAGGCTGTCCAGCAGGTCAAGGCGGGGCTCAAGGCGATCTACCTGTCGGGCTGGCAGGTCGCGGCCGACGCCAACAATGCCGGGCAGATGTATCCCGACCAGAGCCTGTATCCGGTCAGCTCGGTGCCCGACGTCGTGCGGCGCATCAACAACGCGCTGAAGCGCGCCGACCAGATCCAGACCATGGAAGGGAAGGGCGACACCTACTGGTTCGCGCCGGTCATCGCCGATGCCGAAGCCGGCTTCGGCGGTCCGCTCAACGCCTTCGAGCTGATGAAGGCGATGATCGCGGCGGGTGCCGCCGGCGTCCACTTCGAGGACCAGCTCGCGTCCGAGAAGAAATGCGGCCATCTCGGCGGCAAGGTGCTGGTGCCGATCCAGCAGCATGTGCGCACGCTCAACGCGGCGCGCCTCGCGGCCGATGTCGAGGGCGTGCCGACCGTGCTGCTGGCGCGCACCGATGCGGATTCCGCGCAGCTCCTGACCGCGGATGTCGATCCGCGCGACCGCCCGTTCCTCAGCGGCGAGCGCACGCCGGAGGGTTTCTTCCGCATCAAGCCGGGCGTCGGCAAGGAATACGCGATCGCGCGCGGCATCGCCTATGCCGAGTACGCCGACCTGATCTGGTGGGAGACGGCGGAGCCGAATCTCGAGGACGCGCAGCGCTTCGCCGACGCGATCCATCACCACTTCCCGGGCAAGATGCTCGCCTACAATTGCTCGCCGTCGTTCAACTGGCGCAAGAAGCTGCCGATGAACGACATCGCCGAGTTCCAGAAGCGCATCGGCGCCATGGGCTACAAGTACCAGTTCGTGACGCTCGCCGGCTTCCACGCGATCAACCACGCGATGTTCGAGCTGGCGCGCGGCTATCGCGAGCGCGGCATGGCCGCGTATTCGGAGCTGCAGGAAGCGGAGTTCGCTTCGGAGAAGAACGGCTACACCGCCGTCAAGCACCAGCGCGAAGTCGGCACCGGCTATTTCGATGCCGTCGCGGTGGCGCTGTCCGGCGGCAAATCGTCGACCACGGCGATGGCGGGCTCGACCGAGACAGAACAGTTCCACGATGCGCCGCAGTCCCCGGCGGCGCAGGCGGCGGAATAGCCCCCTTCCGCCGACGGCGCTCCCTTTCTCGGGGTGGAAGGGAAGGGGAGCGCACCCTCAAGACAGGAGAACGATGATGAAAGTGTGCATCTACGGCGCCGGCGCCATCGGCGGATTTCTCGGCGCGAAGCTGGCGGGGGCGGGGGCAGAGGTCAGCCTCATCGCCCGCGGCGCGCATCTCGCGGCGATGCGCGAGAAGGGCCTGACCGTGCGCATGAACGGCGCGGAGGAAACGGTGCGCGTGCGCGCGACCGAGGATCCGCGCGAGCTCGGCCCGCAGGACTATGTCGTCGTCGCGCTGAAGGCGCATTCGCTGCCGGGCACGGTCGATGCGATGCAGCCGCTGCTGGGCAACGACACGACGATCGTCAGCGCGGTCAACGGCATCCCGTACTGGTACTTCTATCGCCATGGCGGCGAGTTCGAGAACCGTACGCTGGAGAGCATCGATCCGGGCGGTCAGCAGTGGGAGCGGCTGCGGCCGGAGCGGGCGCTCGGCTGCATCGTCTACCCGGCGACCGAGGTGGTCGAGCCGGGCGTGATCCAGCATGTCTACGGTGACAAGTTTCCGCTGGGTGAGCCGTCGGGCGAGGCGACCGAGCGCGCGCAGCGCCTGTCGGCGCTGTTCGCCGCGGCGGGCCTGAAGGCGCCGGTCATCGACAACATCCGCGACGAGATCTGGCTGAAGCTGTGGGGCAATCTCTGCTTCAATCCGATCAGCGCACTGACGCACGCAACGCTCGACGTCATCGCCTCGGACCCGGGCACGCGCGCGGTCGCGCGCGCGATGATGATGGAGGCGAAGGCGATCGGCGACAGGATCGGCGTGCATTTCCGCGTCGACGTCGAGCGGCGCATCGACGGGGCAGGGAAGGTGGGCGCACACAAGACGTCGATGCTGCAGGATCTCGAGCGTAACCGGCCGATGGAGATCGACGCGCTGGTCACGGTCATCCAGGAGCTTGGCCGTATGACGGGCGTCGCGACCCCGACCATCGACACGGTTCTGGCGCTGATCCAGCAGCGTGGCCGGATGATCGGGCTTTATCATTGACCCGTCACACAGATCGCACGGTCATTGAGCGGACATGTGCGGATGTGGTAATCCTTTTGTCCCCGTTCCCCGCGGCGGCAAGTCGCGGTCATGTAGCGGGGCGAGTTGACAGGGTCAGAGGCCCGGGTTTGGGGAGGCAGTGACATTGGGCGGTCGCCGAAAGGCGGCCGCCTTAATGTTTTCCGGACCGCGATTTCCCGCTGAGCGCGGCGCCGCTAGTCCAGCTTCGAGGTGATGTTGTCGATCGGCTCGGCCTTGTCCTGGGCAAGCCGCACCGTCAGCGTCTTGAGCGGCGAGCCGTGCAGGAAGACCTGGCAGGCGAGGACCATGTCGACCGCCTCGCCGTCGCTCGACAGCGGCAGCATCAGGCGCTGCGTCCACATCTTGGCATCGAGCTGCGTGCCGTAGATCGACGTGGAGTAGACCGGCTTCTTCATGGCCAGCAGGTCGGCGTAGAGGCGCAGCAGGAAGTCCTTGTACTCGCCGACCATGACGACGTCGATGTACTGGCCGGTCGCGTCCATGCCGAACCTCTCGCCGACCGCGGTGCCGAACAGGCGATAGCGGAAGCGCGGGCCGGGCTCGACATCGACCAGCATCAGATGCGGCAGGATGGCGGGCCCCAGCTCGAGCGGATCGATGTCGCGGCGCGACGGCATCGGGCGCGTGCCGCGCTTGGCCGACCAGTAGTTCAGCACCGAATGCAGTCGCGCATCGGCGTCCTTGAACGGAATCTCGTCCACCACGTTCCCCAACCGCGTGGATGATCATGGACCCGTCCCTGCGAGTACATGACCACAGCCGTAAGACGCAAAGCTCAGTCGAAGTTTCTCACGAATATGCGGCGAGGCGAAGCGAGTCCGCAAGCGCCCGCGAGAATTTTTGGCTTGACCGTATCGGGCAGCGTATGGCGCGCTGCACGTTTCAGAGGATGAACTTGCTCAGATCCGTGTTCTTGGCGAGGTCGGCGACTTTCTCGCGCACATAGGGCGCGTCGATCGTGAGCGCCGTACCGGGCTTGTCCGAGGCGGTAAAGCTGATCTCCTCGAGCAGGCGCTCGAGAATCGTTTGCAGGCGCCGCGCGCCGATATTCTCGACATTGCGGTTGACCTCGGCGGCGAGGCTGGCGATCTCGCCGATCGCGTCCGCCGTGAAATCCAGCGTCACGTCCTCGGTCTTGAGCAGGGCGCGGTACTGCTTGATCAGGCTGGTCTCGGGCTCGGTCAGGATGCGGACGAAGTCGTCGCGGTCGAGCGCCTTGAGCTCGACGCGGATCGGCAGGCGGCCCTGCAGCTCCGGCAGCAGGTCGGACGGTTTCGCAAGATGGAACGCGCCCGACGCGATGAACAGCACATGGTCGCTCTTGATGGCGCCGTGCTTGGTCGCCACGGTCGTGCCCTCGATCAACGGCAGCAGGTCGCGCTGCACGCCCTCGCGGCTGACATCGGCGCCGCCAGCGCGCTCGCCGCGCGCGCAGATCTTGTCGATCTCGTCGATGAAGACGATGCCGTTCTGCTCGACCGCGTCCTTGGCCTCCTTGATGACGCGCTCCTGGTCGAGGAGCTTGTCGCTCTCCTCGGCCATCAGCACCTCGTAGCTCTGCGCCACCGTCATCTTGCGCGGCTTGGAGCGCGCGCCGCCCAGCGCCTTGCCCAGCATCTCGTTGAGATTGAGCATGCCCATCTGCGCGCCCGGCATGCCGGGAATGTCGAAGGTCGGCAGCGACAGGCCGCCGCTGTCCTGGACCTGCACCTCGACCTCGCGATCGTTGATGGCGCCCTCGCGCAGCATCTTGCGGAACTTGGCGCGCGTGTCCTGGCTCGCATTCTCGCCGACCAGCGCGTCCAGCACGCGCTCCTCCGCGGCGATCTCCGCCTTCGCGGTCACGTCCTTGCGCAGCTTCTCGCGCGTCATCGCGATCGACACTTCGAGCAGGTCGCGCATGATCTGGTCGACATCGCGGCCGACATAGCCGACCTCGGTGAACTTGGTCGCCTCGACCTTGACGAACGGCGCCTGCGCGAGCCGGGCGAGGCGGCGCGCGATCTCCGTCTTGCCGCAGCCGGTCGGCCCGATCATCAGGATGTTCTTGGGCAGGACCTCCTCGCGGAGATCCTCGGGAAGCTGCTGGCGCCGCCAGCGGTTGCGCAGCGCGATCGCGACGGCGCGCTTCGCCGCGTTCTGGCCGACGATGTAGCGGTCGAGCTCGGAGACGATTTCGCGCGGTGAGAAGGACGTCATAAAGTCTCAATCACAAGCTTGTCGTTCGTGTAGACGCAGATGTCGGCGGCGATCTTCATGGCGCGCTCGGCGACCTCGCGCGCCGACAGGCCGTCGACCGCGACCAGCGCGCGCGCCGCGGCCAGCGCGAAGGAGCCGCCGGAGCCGATGCCGATCAACCCGTCCTCGGGCTCCAGCACGTCGCCGTTGCCGCTCAGCACCAGCGACACGTTCTTGTCGGCCACGGCCATCATCGCCTCGAGGCGGCGCAGGTAGCGGTCGGTGCGCCAGTCCTTGGCGAGTTCGACGCAGGCGCGCGTGAGCTGGCCGGGGTGCTGCTCCAGCTTGGCTTCGAGCCGCTCGAACAGGGTGAAGGCATCGGCGGTGGCGCCGGCGAAACCGACCAGCACGTTGCCGCTGGCGAGGCGGCGTACTTTCTTTGCGTTCGACTTGACCACCGTCTGGCCGAGGCTGACCTGGCCATCGCCGGCGACGACGACCGCGCCGTTCTTGCGCACGGCAAGAATGGTCGTGCCATGCCAGATGGGCGTTTCGTTGCTGGGGGGCATTGGCTTTTCCGGGGGAGGGTGCCCTTGCGGGCTCGCGGCACGATTTAAGCGCTCGGGCGCGGCCGATCAAGGCTTTGTCGCGCCTGGCGCCGGCGCGGCCGGGCGGCGGCGGACCTTTTGGCGCCTCAGCCTCGTTCCCTTCCTGCCGATACGGAGGAGCAGCGATGGCGCGCAAGACGATCGCCGATCATGGCGCCGGGCGGGACACCACGACCGAGGAGCGCGATTTCGAGCGCGGCTCCCGCGACCGGCCCGGCAAGAAGCCGGACCCAGGCCATCTGAAGCAGCCGAGGCAATCCGGATCGGGGTCTAAGCCCCCGGACGGGCAGGAGAAATCGCGGCCGCGCGACACCGGCCGCAGCGGCGCCTGAGCGCTGGAAGCGGGGGCGGGGGTCTGGTACAACCGCGCCGACTTCCCGCGTGCCAGGAGGGGCGTTTCGCGCCCGCCAGAGATGAAGCAGGCCTCCACTCCCGTGTCGATCGTCCAGGCGCCCGTGCGCCAGGCGAGCGTCGAGCGCAACACCAAGGAAACGCGGATCAAGGCGCATGTCGTGCTGGACGGCGGCGGCAACTACGACGTCAAGACGGGCATCGGCTTCCTCGATCACATGCTCGAGCAGCTTTCGCGTCACAGCCTGATCGACCTCGCGGTGCGCGCGGAAGGTGATCTGCACATCGACTACCACCACACCACCGAGGACACCGGCTATGTGGTCGGCGGCGCGATCAGCAAGGCGCTGGGCGACCGCGCCGGCATCGTGCGCTACGGCGATGCGCTGATCCCGATGGACGAGACGCTGACGCGCGTGGCGCTCGATGCCTCGAACCGCCCGTACCTCGTCTGGAAGGTCGGATTCACGCGCTCCAAGCTCGGCGACATGGACACGGAGCTGTTCAAGGAGTGGTTCAAGGCCTTCACGCAGGAGGCCGGGCTCACCCTGCATGTCGAGACGCTGTACGGCGAGAACAACCATCACATGATCGAGTCGTGCTTCAAGGGGCTGGCGCGCGCGCTGCGCCAAGCGATCTCGCTCGATCCGCGCAAGGCCGATGCCGTGCCCTCGACCAAGGGCGTGCTCGGCGGCTCGCTCAAGGTCTGAGCGGCATGGCGCGCGCCACGGTCTATACGGTCCATGTGCGCGGCCGCGGGCGCGCCGACGAGGATGTCGTCCTGGTCAAGGACGGGTTCTCGTGGCCGGCCTTCTTCTTCACGGTGATCTGGGCGCTGTGGCACCGCATGTGGCTCTTCGCGCTGATCGTCATTGCCAGCGGCGTCGCGATCGGCCTCGTCAGCGACCTGCTGGGCCTCGATCCGTTCACCGACGCCGCCATCGGCCTCGCCTGGAGCATCCTGATCGGCTTCGAGGCGAATGATGCGCGCCGGCGCACGCTTGCGCGCCGCGACTACGACGTCGAGGACGTCGTGCTCGGCCTGAACCTCGCGCAGGCAGAGCATCGCTTCTTCCAGAAGCACCATCATCTCTACGCCTCACCCGCCTAGAGCCCGACGATGCAGGCGGTGATCATCGATTACGGGTCGGGCAACCTCCGATCCGCAGCAAAAGCTTTCGAACGCGCCGCGCGCGAGAGCGGCGTCGGCGTGCCCGTGAAGGTCAGCGCCGAGCCGCGCGATGTCGCGGCGGCCAGCCACATCGTGCTGCCCGGCGTCGGCGCGTTCGCCGACTGCATGAACGGCCTGCGCAGCCTGCCCGGCATGGTCGACGCGATGACGCGCGCCGTGCACGACGACAAGCGCCCGTTCCTCGGCATCTGCGTGGGCATGCAGCTTCTCGCGACGCGCGGCCACGAGCACGGCACGCATGCCGGCCTCGGCTGGCTCGACGGCGAGGTCCACCGCCTTCCGGTCGAAGGGCAGGGCCTCAAGGTTCCGCATATGGGCTGGAACGAGTTGACGCCGCGTGCGCCGGCGCATCCGCTGCTGCAGGGGATCGATGCGGGCGCGCACGCCTACTTCGTGCACAGCTACCATGTCGTCCTGCGCGATCCGAAGCACGCGCTGGCGACCACCGACTACGGCGGCCCGGTGCTGGCCGTCGCCGGCCGCGACAACATCGCCGGCACGCAATTCCATCCCGAGAAAAGCCAGGAGGCGGGTTTGCGCCTGATCACGAATTTCCTGCGGTGGCGGCCGTGATCCTTTTCCCCGCGATCGATCTGAAGGACGGCGCCTGCGTGCGGCTGCTGCGCGGCGAGATGAAGGCCGCGACGACGTTCAATCCGGATCCGGCCGATCAGGCGCGCCGCTTCGTCGCCGCCGGATGCGAGTGGCTGCATGTGGTCGATCTCGACGGCGCCTTCGCCGGCAAGGCGGTGAACGCCGGGGCGGTGGCGGCGATCCTCGAGGCCGCGCAGGTGCCCGTGCAGCTCGGCGGCGGCATCCGCGACGAGGCGTCGATCGAGCGGTGGCTGGACGCGGGCATCTCGCGCGTGATCCTCGGCACGATCGCGCTGCGCCAGCCGGATTTCGTCAAGGCGGCCTGCAAGCGTTGGCCCGGCAAGGTCGTGGTCGGCATCGATGTGCGCGATGGCTATGTCGCGGTGGAAGGCTGGGCCAAGACCTCGACGGTGAAGTCGCTCGATCTCGCGATGATGTTCGAGCAGGCCGGCGTCGCGGCGATCGTCTACACCGATATCGGCCGCGATGGCGCGATGGCCGGCCCGAATGTCGAGGCGACCGTCGACCTCGCCTTTCAGCTCACCACGCCGGTGATCGTGTCGGGCGGCGTGTCGTCGATCGACGACCTTGCCGAGGTGAAGGAGCACGAGAGGGCCGGCATCGTCGGCGTCATCTGCGGCCGCGCGCTCTATGACGGCCGCATCGACCTGACGCAGGCGGTCAAGCTGCTGAAAGCGTGAGGCGATGCTGAAGGTCCGCATCATTCCCTGCCTCGACGTCAAGGACGGCCGCGTCGTCAAGGGCGTCAACTTCGTCAACCTCGTCGATGCCGGCGATCCAGTCGAGCAGGCGCGCGTCTACGACAAGGCCGGCGCCGACGAGCTGTGCTTCCTCGACATCACCGCCAGCTCCGACAACCGCGACACGCTGTTCGACGTCGTCGCGCGCACGGCGGAGCAGTGCTTCATGCCGCTGACGGTCGGCGGCGGCGTCCGCGCCGTGGAGGACATCCGCAAGCTGCTGCTGGCCGGCGCCGACAAGGTGTCGATCAACACCGCGGCCGTGCACCGGCCCGAGTTCGTGCGCGAGGCGGCCGAGAAATTTGGCAGCCAGTGCATCACCGTCGCCGTGGACGCCAAGCGGGCGGGCGGCCGGTTCGAGGTCTTCACCCATGGCGGCCGCAAGCCGACCGGCCTGGACGCGGTCGCATGGGCGCGGCGCATGGCGGAATACGGCTGCGGCGAGATCCTGCTGACCTCGATGGACCGCGACGGCACCAAGGTCGGGTTCGACCTCGAGCTGACGCGCGCCGTCGCCGATGCCGTGCCCGTGCCGGTGATCGCCTCCGGCGGGGTCGGCACGCTCGACCATTTCGTCGATGGCGTGCGCGAGGGCCACGCTGCCGCGCTGCTGGCGGCGTCCGTGTTTCACTTCGGTGTCTTCACCGTGGCGCAGGTCAAGGCGCGGCTGCGGGACGCCGCGATTCCGGTGCGTCCGGGACCCGCCGCCGGCGCTTAAGCCGTGGACGCTCCGGCGGAAATCGGTCACATTTCGGAAACCTGATTGTGATCCGATGACGGATCGAGTCGGCCACAACACGACGGCCGGAGGTAACGCAATGAACGACAGCCAGGGCCCAACCGGACCGGGCGGCGGTCACATCCTCGATCGCCTGTTCGGCGTGATCGAGAGCCGCCGCGGCGCCGATCCGGCGATCTCCCACACCGCGCGCCTGTTCCACAAGGGCACGCGCAAGATCGCACAGAAGGTGGGCGAGGAGGCGGTCGAGACCGTCATCGAGGCCGTGCGCAACAAGCGCGAGCGCCTGGTCGAGGAGAGCGCCGACCTGATGTACCACCTGCTGGTCCTGTGGGCCGACGCGCGCATCAGCCCGCGCGAGGTGTGGGCCGAACTGGCGCGCCGCGAGGGCGTGTCGGGCATCGCCGAGAAGGAGTCGCGCGAGCGGGATTGAGTTGTCGCGGGTGCTACGCCAAGTTTAATTTTTCGCGTCGCCCGCGGACTTGATCCGCGGGCCCATGGTTCCGGCGGAGCGATGGATGCGCGGGTCAAGCCCGCGCAAGACGCTGCTGTAAATAAAGAGCGCTTACCAGCGGTCGAACGAGAGAAGTGCGGACGCCATGCCCTACGACACCAACAACATCTTCGCGAAGATCCTGCGCGGCGAGATCCCGTGCAAGAAAGTCTACGAGGACGAGCATGTGCTCGCCTTCAACGACATCCGCCCGCAGGCGCCGGTGCATGTGCTGGTGATCCCGAAGGGCGCCTATGTCTCCTTCGACGATTTCCATGACAAGGCCAGCGATGCCGAGATCGCGGCGCTGGGGCGTGCCGTCGGCAAGGTCGCCCGCATGACCGGGGTCGCCGACACGGGCTACCGCGTCATCTCCAATGCCGGGGTCAACGGGCACCAGGAAGTCCCGCACCTCCATCTGCACATCCTCGGCGGCCGGCAGATGGGGCGCATGGTTTCGCGCGACTAGCCCATTGAGCACGGCGCGGTCGCTGGCGCCCGTCACTGCAACCTCTAGAATGGGGCCGGGTCCGGCACTCGGCCCCGACCCTGGGCGCCGACTCCGGACGATAAGCAACGGAGGAAGCCATGCACGAACACGGCACCCACGGGTCCGGCCGCAGTGACGACTACGCTTCTGACTCCCCGAGCAACGACTTCGCGCAGCCGACACGGCGCGCGTTCCTGAAGACCGCCGGGCTTGGCGTCGGTGCGCTCGGCGCCGTCGGGCTCGGCACAACCCGCTATGAGGCCGGCCTGGTTGCACCGGCGCAGGCCCAGGCGCCGGCGGCTGGCGAGACGCCGGTCGGCCCGCGCTGGTGGCCGTCGCGCTGGGGACCGGAGGACCAGGCCGGTGCCTCCAACCACATCACGCCGCAGAAGATCTTGGAGACGGTGCAGCTCATCCGCACCGGCAAGGTCTACGAGATGGGGCGCGTCTACGAAGCGGGCATGCCGCTGTTCGGCGATCGCGTGTTCGCGCTCAGGATTCCCGGCGCGCCCACCGGCGGCGTGTTCGGCAGCAACCAGGTGGTCTGGAATGACGAGTTCCTCGCGACCGAGATCGGCCAGGTCGGCACGCAGTTCGACGGGCTCGGCCATATCGGTGTTGCCATCCGCGGTGCGGGCAACAAGGACGAGGTGCGCTTCTACAACGGCCTCACCGCGACCGAGATCGGCAGCTCCACCGGCCTGAAGAAGCTCGGCATCGAGCACGTGAAGCCGATTTTCACCCGGGGCCTGCTGTTCGACATTGCCGGCCTGAGGGGGCGGAGCCTGAACCAGGGCGAGGAGGTCACGGTCGCCGACCTGACCGGTGCGCTGCAGCGGCAGAACGTGGCCGCGGACCAGCTCCGCCCGGGCGACGCGTGTTTCATCTACACCGGCTGGGGCGAGCTGTGGATGAAGGACAATGCCAAGTTCAATGGCGGCGAACCGGGCATCGGTCTGCCAGCGGCGCGCTGGCTGGCCGAGCGGCAGGTCTGCGTGGTCGGCGCCGATACGTGGGGCATCGAGGCGGTGCCCAATCCCGACGCGAACATGGCCTTCCCCTGTCACCAGGAACTGATCACCAAGAACGGCATCTTCCTGCACGAGAATCTCGACCTGAGCGGACTCGCGGCCGACCGCGTCTACCAGTTCGCCTATGTTATGACGCCGTTGCGCATCAAAGGTGCAACGGGCTCGCCCGGCCGCCCGGTGGCGCTCGTATGATTAAGGGCGATCAACCTTATCCGTCGACAGACTCGGGATGAGGTGACCTCAAGAGGCCCTCGTGGTGAGCTTGTCGAACCACGAGGGTCTCGAGCCGGTGAAAATTCCGCATGCAATTCAAGGCGCGGAATTTGTCTCAACGTTTTGGCAATACTCGGCCGGCACACTCGCGGCATGAGTGCCCCACGTGCCCAGATCGACTGGAAAGCCGACGCTCGCCGCATCGTCCTTGAGAAGTTCCTCGCGGCCGCCGCGCGCATCGAGAAGAAGTTCCGGGAAAAGCACAAGACCACGGGCTCGCTCGCCAACGCGGTCGCGAACGAAGACACGCTGCTGGCCGACGTTCTCTACGCCCTCGAAGAGGCACGCGAGCGCGGCCTCGACGCACCGCCGCCGCCCATGCCGGCAGAGCGGCGCTGACTTCATCTTCCCTCTCCCCTTGCGGGGCTGAGCCGCCAGATCACCCGACCGCAGCACTGACTTGATAGCGCATTCGCGATCGGCCAAGCTGGCCATCGTGCAATCCTGCATGGCAAGACTCTGGTTGCTGCCCGCTCTGATCGTGTTGGCCTCATGCGGCGAAGACGCGATAACCGCCGTCGTATCGGGCCGTCACTTCTGCGTGCCAGCGCACAGCGCTGTCCGGAGCAGCTTTTGGAGCTCCTGGTGGATCCCGCAGAACCTACCCGACAATGGCTTCAGGTTTCAGGTTGTCTTGGCACGCAGTGATCGTGCGGCACAACCGACCCAGATCAAGGGAGTGGTTGAAGAAGCTGGCAGATACATTGGGATGCGACAGCCGGCGCCTGGATCACGTTATTGGACGGTTCTGACAGCGCGCGATACCAAGCATCGCCCGGTTCTTAACGGGAAATACCTTGTGAGCCATAGCCAGGATTACGGCTCAACGCATTTCGTCTGGAAGATGCGGCCGTCCCAAGAAGGCTCGGAGCCAGATTTCGCAAAGAGCGGCGAGCTGATGGCCGTCTGCAGCGAACCTCATCTGACAGGAAAAGTGCGGGACGAACACAATATCTCTCTTTGGTGCTCTCGTGCACTTCCGCTGCCCGACATCGACATCAACTACAGTTTCGATGGCTCGCTGCTGGCGGACCTCGATCGAATCGATAAAGGGATTCTCGAACAGGTGACGGCTTGGAGATGCGACAAGGCCAAAAGCTGAGACGCCTCCGGGAAACCCCTACCGCCCGAACTTGTCCTCGATCTCGGCCCAGTCCGAGAATTTCATGATCTTCTTGAATTCCTCGAAGGTGGCGCTGTCGTCCTGGAACGACAGCTTGTCGGCCTTCAGCTCCTGCAACGCGTCCTGCATGGTCTTCGCCACCTTCATCACCAAGGTGATGCCGTGGACGACCATCTCGAAGCCCATGTCGTAGAGCTCCTTGTTGGTCAGGATCGGCGTCTTGCCGCTGGTCAGCATGTTGCAGAACTGCGGCACCTCCACCTCGCGGCCGATGCGCGCGAGCTCCTCCACCGTCAGCGGCGCCTCGATGAAGATGCCGTCGGCGCCCGCCTTGACGTAGCGCTCGGCGCGGCGCAGCGCCTCGTCCAGGCCGTGGATCGCCCGCGCATCGGTGCGCGCGATCAGGAACGTGTCCTTGCTGCGCCGCGCGGCGGCCGCGGCGCGCAGCTTCTGCTCCATCACCTCGGTCGGGATCACGTCCTTGCCGGCCATGTGGCCGCAGCGCTTCGGCGCCACCTGGTCCTCGATGAAGATCGCCGAGGCGCCCATGTCCTCGTAGGTCTGGATCGTGCGCGTCACGTTCTTCACGTCGCCATAGCCGTGGTCGCCGTCGATCAGCACCGGCAGCGAACTCGCCGACATGATGTCGCGCACGCCCGCCGCCATCTCGCCCAGGCCGACGATGCCGAGATCGGGCAGGCCATAGCGCGCGCCGACCAGCGGATAGCCGCCGATGACATAGGCGGCGAAGCCCGCCTGTTCGATCAGGCGCGCCGACAGCGCGTCGTGCGCGCCCGGCAGCACCAGCGGCTTCTCGCGCGCGAGCAGCTCGCGCCAGGTCGGTCTCTTGTTCATGTCGTTTCCTCGTGCGGTGTTCTGGTTACCATGTTGCCGAGACGCCGCCGTCGACGGTCAGCACGTGTCCGCTGACATAGGACGCGGCGTCGGAGGCCAGGAAAACGGCGGCGCCGGCGATCTCGCGCGGCTCGCCCCAGCGTCCGAGCGGCACACGCGTCGCGAAGCGGGCGCTGATGTCGGGATCGGCGATCATCCCGGCATTGGTTTCGGTCGCGAAGAAGCCCGGCGCTATTCCGTTGACGGTGATGTTGTGGGAGCCGAATTCGGCGGCGAGGGCCCGCGTCAGAGCGGCGAGCCCGCCCTTCGCGGCGATATAGGGCGCATCGCCCGGCCGCGCCAGCGGGCCGGCGATCGACGTCACGTTGATGATCCGCCCGTGGCGGCGCGGGATCATCAGCCGTGCCGCCTCGCGCGCGACGACGAAGCCGGCGACGAGGTCGGCATCGATCAGGGCGCGCACCTCCTCGACGGTGAAATCGAAGACGGGTTTGCGGTTGCGGACGCCGACATTGCTGACGAGGATGTCGAGGCGGCCGTAGCGCCGGCCGATATCGTCGATGGCCTGCACGGTCCGCTCCGGGTCACCAACGTCGAACGCCGCCGTCGTCACCTGCAGGCCGTCGTCGGCGATCCGGCACGCGGCCGCGTCCAGGCGGGCCTGGTCGCGACCGTTAATGATCACATGCGCCCCGGCCGCGGCCAGCGCCCGCGCGATCTCGAAGCCAAGGCCGCGCCCGGCGCCAGTGACCAGCGCGACGCGATCCTTGAGCGAGAATGGGGTGGCGGTCCGTGACATCCGGTCTCGAAAATGACGGCGCAGCCTGTTGCATTTCACCTTTCCTGTCCAGCGCCGCGGACGCATGCCTTCCCTGACCGAGGATGCTTGACGGGGCAGGGGGCGGATGCAATCAATGCCCGCACGACGCAAAAGTCCGATGGGGAGAAACGCAATGCGTAAGCTATTTTCGGTAGCGGCCTTTGCCGCGACGCTGGCCCTTGCCGGCGCCGCGCAGGCGCAGAACGTCACGATGCGCATCAGCCACCAGGTGCCGACGGCGCATCACCTGCACAAGATGCTCGAGGGATTTGCCGCCGATGTCGCGCAGCGCTCCGGCGGCTCCGTGACCGTGCAGCTGTTCCCGGCGGAACAGCTCCACAAGGCGACGGAAAATCATCCGGCCGTCGCGCGTGGCGCGGTCGAAGGCGCGCTGTCGGTCAACCAGCAATGGGGCAACACCATCCCGGAGATGAACGTGGTGGTGATCCCCTACTTCTTCTCGGAGCTGGAGCGGATCCGGAAGTTCCCGGGCTCCGACATGGCCAAGATGCTCGAGGCGAAGCTCGAGCAGAAGGGCGTCAAGAACCTCGCGTGGTTCTACATCACGCGGCAGGCGATCTTCACCTCGGGCAAGAAGCCGCTCCTGGCGGCTGAGGACTTCAAGGGCATCAAGATCCGTGGCTTCAACGCGCTGGCCGACACCGCGCTCGTCGCCCTCGGCGCCTCGCCCTCCGCGATGCCGGGCTCCGAGGTGTACAACGCGCTGCAGACCGGCGTGCTCGATGCCGGCGTCACCGACATCTCGGCCGCGTACAGCCGGCGGTATTACGAAGTGCAGAAGTTCGGCACTGTGACGCCGTCCTTCACCGTGTACTTCCACCTGTATGTGAACCCGGGTTGGTGGAACAAGCTGACGCCGGCGCAGCGTCAGGCGCTGGAAGGCGCGGCCAAGAAGGCGGAGCAGGACGCGATCGCGATCACGGAGAAGACGGCCGAGGACGCGATCAAGCAGCTCCAGGAAAAGGGCATGACGCTGAAGGTCCACAACGACAAGGAAGCGGCCGCCTGGAAGGCGTTCCTGCAGAAGCCGGTCATGGACGCCTTCATCAAGGCCTCGCCGCAGGACGGGCCGAAGATCATCGATCTCGCGAACAAGCTCTGATAGCGTCAGTCATCGGCGGCGCGCGCGAATCACCGCGCGCGCCGCTTCTTTGAGCGGGGACGGGCCCCGCGGGATCGCAGAATGGCCGAGGTCGACGACGGCCCATACACGCCGCTGCAGCGTACCGCCCGCATGGTCGAGAGCGTCGTCGGGGTGATCAGCCGCATCGCGGTGGCTCTGGCCGGCGGGACCGTCCTCGCCACGCTGGCGATGGTCAGCTACGCCATCATCACCCGCTACGTCTTAAACCGGCCGCAATCCTGGACGGACGAGGCCGTCGGCTGGCTGATCGTCGTCAGCGTGATGCTGGCGACCCCCGAGGCGCAGCGCCGCGCGGAGCACATCGGCGTCGATGCCCTGACGGAGCGGCTCGGCGCGCGCGGCAAATGGTGGGTGGCGCTGCTTGGCATCATCAGTGTCGCGGTCGTCGGCTATTTGTTCGTGAGCGAGGGCCTCGCGATGGTGTCGTTCACGCGCATGATCGGCATCCTGTCCAACGTCCTGCCGGAGGTGCCGCTCTGGGCCGTGCAGGCTCTCGTGCCGATCGGCGGCGCGCTGCTGCTGATGGTGACGGCTTCGCAGCTTTTCTGCATGCTGACGGGAATCGGGCCGCGCACGATACACAAGGCGAAGCCGGACGCGCTCGAATGACATTCATCATCATCCTCGTCCTTTTGATCGCGCTGCTCTACACGGGCATGCCGCTGTTCGCCGGAATGATCCTGTTCTCGGGCGTCGTGCTGTGGTGGGTCGAAGGCGGCATCCCGACCTTCGGCGAGTTCGTCTTCGGCAAGCTGAACGTCTATCTGCTCGTCGCCATCCCGCTCTTCATGCTGATGGCGCATTTCATGGTGCGCGGCCGGATCGTCGACGACCTGTACAACACCGCGCACACCCTGCTGCGGCATCTGCCGGGCGGGCTCGGGGTCGCGACCGTCGCGGCCTGCGCGATCTTTGCGGCGATCTCCGGGTCGAGCGTCGCCACCGCGCTCACCATCGGCGCCGTGGCGATCCCGCAGATGCTGCGGCTCAACTACGACCGGCTCGGGGCCTACGGCGTCGTCGCCGGCGGCGGCACACTCGGAATCCTGATCCCGCCCTCCGCGCCGATGATCCTGTACGGGTTCGTGTCCGATACCTCGATCGGCGCGCTGTTCATGGCGGGCGTGCTGCCCGGCATCATGATGTCGGCGATCTTCGCGTCCTATTGCATGATCACCGAGTATCGCCGCGAGAAGAAGCTGGGCGCGGCCTATGTCCGGCCGCAGCGCGCGACCCTGCCCGAAGCGGCGACGGCCGTGCGCAAGTCCTTCTGGGCGCTGAGCCTGCCGCCCTTCGTGCTCGGCGGCATGTATTTCGGCGTCTTCACCGCGACCGAGGCCGCCGCCGCGGGGGCGTTCGCAGCACTGGTCATCGCCGTCTTCATCTACCGCAAGTTCGGCTGGAAGGATCTGTGGGAGGGCGGCGAGGAAGCCGCGCGCACCAGCGCCGTCCTGTTCATGATCATCATCGGCGCCGCCCTGTTCGGCTACATGCTGACCAAGCTGAACATTCCGGCGCAGGCCGTGGCGCTGGCGCTTGAGTACAACGTCACGCAGACCGAGTTCCTGATCTCGGTGATGGTGCTGCTGTTCCTTCTCGGCCTCATCCTCGAATCGATTTCGATCATCCTGATCACGACGCCGGTGATCCTGCCGGTGATGACTGCACTCGGCATCGACAAGGTGTGGTATGGCGTCCTGCTCACGATCAACCTGGAGCTGGCGCTGATCTCGCCGCCGGTGGGCATGAACCTGCTCGTGATCAAGTCGATCACCAAGGCGCCGCTGGTCGACATCGATCGCGCCGCGATCCCCTACATCCTGATGCTGATGCTCGGCATCGCGCTGATCATCGCCTTCCCGCAGATCGCCCTGTGGCTGCCCAGCACGATGGACTATCAATAGAACCAACGTCACGGAGGAACGCCATGCCCGACGGAAGCAAGCGCCACCACGCGATGGAAGCGGTCCACGAAAGCGACCGGGAGTGGGAGACGATCCGCTGGCCCGGGCAAACAGGCAAGATGCTGTTCCATCCGCGGCCAGAGCGGCCGACCGAGCCGAATGCCGGCATCGTGCGCTACGAGCGCGGCTCGCACCACCCGCGCCACAACCACGACTTCGCGCAGGTCTGGTACATCCTCGACGGCGAGTTCACGATCGGCGGCAAGCTCTACACGCCGGGCACGATGCTGTTCTATCCGGATCCGCACACCGAGGAGCCGCTGCAGACCGAAACCGGCGGCCGCATGCTCTTCGTGCAGTATCCGGGCCCGACCACGGCGGGCCGCCCGATCTATGATGGGCGCTTCAACATGGCCGAGCGCAAGGATATCGCCGCCGAGCGCACCGACCGCTAGCTCTCAGCCCGAGCCCGGGATCTTGCGCGCGGCGCCGAGCCGCTCGAAGCACTGCTTCTCGTCGCCGCGCCCGTCGGCCTCGCGCGCGGCATTCAGATGCGCCTGCATCTGGGCGCGCTTCGCGGCGCTCAGATCGGTGCTGCCCGAACTCGGGCCCGCGGCGGTATGGGGCGGCACCGTCGGCAGCGCCGGCATCGCGCTGGAGCCGGTCGACGGCGGCTCGATCACCGCGCTCCGCGCGCCTTCCTGCGGCGGCGCCAGCACACCCCCCGAGGGTGCGAGCTTGTCCGAGGGCGACGTGCCGCGCGATTCCGACGTCGCCGGCGCTTCGGCCGACCCCGATCCCGCCTTGGGCAGGGCTGCGCTCAGCGCATATTGCTGCTCCAACGCCTCGATTTCCGTGCCGCAGCTCGTCGCCAGGGCGGGCGCCGAACACCCAACAGCGGCTACCGCGGCCAGCATTGCGGGTTTCCACATGGTTCACCTCTGCAAGGGCGAACGATCCCCGCGAAAGGTCAGTTCCCGCCGCTGCCGGCCGCAAAAGGGCACCTTGGCGGCCACCGGCAAGCTCTACTTAAAGGTAGAGCGTCAGGTTGACCCCCTCAATCATACGTTAAGCGTGACCGTATAGACTCGATCGCGTTCCGGGGGATCGGACAATGCTGAAAGCCGGCCTGATCATTCTGGTCGCTTCGTGGGTGCCGCTCTTCGCGGTCGGGATCGCCGACGCGAGCGCGAACCCGGTCGGGCTCGCTCTGCTCGGCTGGGGCGGCAGCGCGCTCGGCCTTGCCGTGGCCGCCTCCGGCGTCGCTGCCGCCGCCTTCCGTTTCCTGCGCCGCTAGAGCGCCGCGACGACGACGATCTCGATCAGGTCCTGTCCGTCCAGCGTCACGCCGATGCAGGCACGCTGCGGCGCATTCGCCCGATCGACCCATTCCAGCCACACGTCGTTCATCTCCGCCTTGCGCGACATGTCGGTGATGTAGACCGTCGCTGACAGCAGCTTCGACTTGTCGGTTCCCGCGTCGGCGAGATTGCGATCGAGCACGGCGAGCGCGTCCCTGGTCTGTGCGGCCAGCGACGGCGATTTCGTGCGCGCGGTCGCGACCGTGAACACCCGTCCGTCGTGGACGACAGCGCGGCAGCGGCCGGCAGCGCTGCCGGGGAATCGTTGGATCATGCGGTCCTCTTTTGTGGGCTATGGGCGTTAGCGGGATTGCAGCGCGGCGAGCGCGACAGTGACCTGCCGCTGTGGCGCGCCGTCGATGCCGTGAATCGTCAGCGCGACGCTGCGCGCATCCCAGTCGATCGCGGCGCTGCCGAAATTCTCCGGCCAGTACAGATCGCCGATGCGGTTCGGCCCTGTCTCGCGTGCATTCCGGAACGGCCGGTTCAGGCTGCTCGATGTGACCTCGACAAGGCGATAGGGCGCGTCCGCCGTTTCCTCGTAGAGCGCCGAAAGGTGGCGGTCGCCTGACAGGAACACCACGCCGTTCGCCTTTGTCGCGGCGATCAGGTCGATCAGCCGGCGGCGCTCGCGCGGCAGGTTGCCCCAACGCTCCCAGCCATGGCCCTCGGCGAGGACCTGGATCGACGACACGACGAGGCGCAGGTCGGCGGGCGCGCGGAACTGCTGCTCCAGCCATTGCCACTGCGCATCGCCGAGCATGGTCTTCGCGGGATCGTCGTCGGGCACGTAGCGCTCTTTACCGGCCGCGCCGCGCTGGTCGGTCTGCTTCAGCGGCGAACGGAAATAGCGCGGATCGAGCAGGATGACCTGCACGCGCCGGCCCGGCGGTCCGAACGTCTGGGCATGGTAGAGACCCTCGCGGCTGCGGCGCGGGTCGTCGGCGGGCAGCTTCCACGTCTCCACGAACAACGCCTGGCTCTGCCGCTTGTAGGGGAAGTCGGCACCGCCGTCGTTCACGCCGTAATCGTGATCGTCCCACGTCGCGAGATGGGGGATGGTCTCGCGCACTTTCTGCCATTGGGGAATCGCCTCCGCGGCGCGATAGGCTTCGCGCAGCTCCGTCAGCGCGCCCGACCGCACGTCGCCATAGACGTTGTCGCCCATGAAGATGAACAGCTCCGGCCGCGCGCGCAGCACCGCGTCCCAGATCGGCTGCGGCAGGGTCTGGTCGGCGCAGGAGCCGAACGCGATCCGCGTCAGCGGCGCCGTGCTCTCGGCGGCCGCCGGGCTCCTCGATGAGGCGAACAGTGAAATCCCCGCGAGGCCGGACAGCCAGGCCCCGAAGCGGCGGCGGGTCAAAACGCGTCTGCGCATGAAGCCAAGTGGTAAGGACTCGCGCGGCCGGGCGCCAGTCAAACTCCCATGACAGCTTCTGCCGGCCGGTCCGGATGCCCTGAAAAAATGCAGTTTTAGCAACGGGTTCGAATTAATCCGCGCTTAAGCGGCGGCGGCTACCATGGGTTGCCTTCATTTGTCCGGGGATCGGAGAATGGGAATGTTCGTCGCGGCGGGGCTCGGGCGCATCCGCGCCCAGGCGCGGGTCGCGCTGTCCGTATTCCTCGTCGGGCTGCTCGCGCTCTTCGGTAGCGTGCTCTATCTGCTGCCCCAGGCGGGACTGACGGACGGTTTCGCGCGCCACCTGACGGTCGTCGCCGGCGCGGCCCTGCTTGCGGGACTGGGCGGCATCGGCGCCGTCTGGTACCTGCTCGTCGTGCGGGTCGCCAGGCCGGTGGCGGATCTCGTCACGTCCATGCGCTGCATCGCCAGCGGCGACATCTCCGCCACGGTGCCGAGCCTGGAGCAGCAGACCGAGCTCGGCGACATGGCGCGCGCCGTCCAGGTCTTCAAGGAAAAGGCGATTGAGAACCAGCGTCTCCGCGAGCAGGAGGCCCGGCGCAGCACGGAGCTCGCCCGCGCGCGCGACGACGCGCAGGCGGCCAACCGCACGAAATCCGAGTTTCTCGCCAACATGAGCCACGAGCTGCGCACGCCGCTCAATGCCATCATCGGATTCTCGGAGGTGATGCAGGCGCAGATCTACGGCGCGCTCGGCGACAAGCGTTACACCGAATACGCGGGAGACATCCATCGCAGCGGCCAGCATCTGCTGGAGATCATCAACGACATTCTCGACCTTGCGAAGGTCGAGGCGGGGCGGCTGGAGCTGCGGACCGACCGACTCGATGTCGGTCAGCTTTTCACGGCCTGCGAGCGCCTGATGCACAACAAGGCGGCCACCGCCGGCGTCACGCTGATCGTGCGTCCGGTCGACACGGTGCCGGTCATCGTCGCGGACGAGATCCGCCTGCGGCAGATCCTGCTCAACCTGCTGTCGAATGCGGTCAAGTTCACGCCGCGTGGCGGTTATGTGACCCTGCTCGCCGACCGCGCCGACGACGGGACATGCGAATTCAAGGTCATCGACACCGGGATCGGCATGAGCGAGGAAGAGGTCGCGGTGGCGATGGAGCCGTTCCGGCAGATCGACAACACGCTCGCGCGCAAATACGAGGGCACCGGCCTCGGCCTGCCGCTGACGCGGGCGCTGATAGAGCTGCATGGCGGCGTGTTCGAGCTGTCGAGCAAGCCGGGCATCGGCACGACCGCGACCGTGCGGCTGCCCGAGAACGCGCCCGAACTTGCGGCCGTGACCAACGTGGCGCCAACGGCCATGATCCACGAAGTGCCGCGCCGTCGCGCGGCCGGCTGACCGCTACGACGCCCAGTCTGGCCGCGGAATCACGCGGTAGGCATCGCGCAGCGCCTTGGACCAGGATTCGCGCAGCGCACGGAAATAAGGATCGTCCTCGGTGATCCGCTTGCGCAGCCCGACCTTGAGGCTGTCGCGCCGGTAGACCATCAGGTCGATCGGCAGGCCGACGGTCAGGTTCGAGCGCAGCGTCGAATCCATCGAGATCAGCGCCAGCTTCACCGCATCGTTGGGGTCGGTGTCATAGGTCGCGGCGCGATCGAGGATCGGCTTGCCGTATTTATGCTCGCCGATCTGCAGGAACGGCGTGTCCTCCGTCGCCTCGATGAAGTTGCCGGCGGAGTAGATCTGGAACAGCCGCATGCCGCGGCCGCGGATCTGGCCGCCGAGGAGGACGGAGACGTCGAAGCCGACGCTCTGCGCCTTCATCGCCTCGCCGTGCACGCCGAACATCCTGCGCACCGCCTCGCCGACGAGCTGGGCCGCGCCGAACATGGTCGGCACGTTGGCCAGGCTCTGGATCTTGCCGCCGCCGTTCTCGAAGCCCTCCGTGACGAGGTTGACGACCGACTGCGCGACCGACAGGTTGCCGGCCGTCATCATGCAGATCATCCGGTCGTCGGACTCGTGGATGTACATCTTGGCGAAGCTGGCGATGTTGTCGACACCGGCATTGGTGCGCGTGTCCGACAGCATCACAAGGCCTTCCTTGAGCCGCAGGGCAATGCAGTACGTCATGGGGTCTTTCGCAGGAACTGGGTCGAAGCCGACTCGGGAGCGGAATTCCCTATTGTTGCGCCTGCGACGATTGCACGTCTACAGCCACGGCCAGCGCTTCCTCGCTCGTCCCGCGCCGCGCCCCGCGCACCGGGGCGGCTTCCGCGTAGTCGAGGCCGATCGCGACACGGACATAGGCCTCGGTCGGGCACACGTTGTTGGCGGCATCGAAGCCGATCCAGCCGACATCGCCGACATGGGCCTCCGCCCAGGCATGGCTCGCCTCGGCCGGCTGGCCCTGGCCGCCCGTCCATAGATAGCCGCTGACATAGCGGGCGGGGAAGCCGAGCGCGCGGGCGCAGGCGATGAACACATGCGCGTGGTCCTGGCAGACGCCCTTGCCGTGCGCCAGCGCCTCGGCCGCGGTCGTCGTGACGGTCGTCGTTCCCACCACGTAGTCGACGCGTTCACGCACGGCCGCCATCAGCCGGTGCAGGCGCTCGACCGGATCCGCGACCGTCGCCACGTCGCCGGCGAGGGCGGCCAGCGCGGCGTCCTGCGCGGTCGCGTCGGTGGAGCGCAGCCAGTACATCGTCGGCAGGGTTTCCGGCGCTTCGCGGACGATGCCGTGGGTGTCGATCGTCTCCACCTCGCCTTCCGCGACGATGCCCGCTTTCATGTGCGAGCGCACGAAGGTCAGCAGATGGACGATGTTGCCGTAGCCGTCGTCGGTCGCCGGAATCGGCCTGCCCGCGGCATCGCGCACCTGCCACGACAGGATGCGCTGGCCGGCGTGGTTGCGGGGCGCCAGGCGCAGCGCCTGCGCCGCGAACTCGACCGGCTTCGAGTAGGTGTACGACGTGGTGTGGCGGACGCGGATACGCATGGTCAGAACAGGTAGTGCCGGGCGATCTCGTCGCCCAGCACGGCATTGGTGTCGATGAAGCCGGTCAGGAACTCGTGCAGGCCGTCCTGGAAGACCCGGTCGATCGTGCTGAATTTGAGGCCGGCGTGCATCTGCCCGGCCAGCCTGTGGCATTCGCCGCGCGTGCCATAGGCGCCGCCGATCAGGTCGAGATGGATGGTGATCTCGTCCATGCATTTCCACAGCGAACGCGGCATCTCCGGGCGCAGGATCAGGAGCTCCGCCACCCGCCACGGCTTCAGCCGCTCGCGGTAGATCGAGTGGTAGGCGCGCAGCGCCGAGACGGAGCGCAGGATGGCGGTCCACTGGTAATAATCCATGCCGCCGCCCACGGTTTCGGATTGCGGCAGCAGGACATGGTATTTCACATCCAGGATGCGCGCGGTGTTGTCGGCGCGTTCCACGAACGTGCCTAGACGCACGAACCAGTAGGCGTCGTTGCGCAGCATCGTATTGACGACCGCGCCGCCGAAGAGCTGCGAACGCTCCTTCACCCAGTCGAGCAGCCTGCGGACGTTCTCGGGCGCGAAATCCTCGTCCGTCAGGCGGCGCGCCTCCAGCCAGGTGGAATTGACGGCGTCCCACATGTCCACCGTCAACGCGGTGCGGACCGCGCGCGAATTGCGCCGCGCGGTCTCGATGCAGGAGAGGATGGAGGACGGGTTGTCGGGATCGCGCACGAGGTGGCGGATCACCGTCGCGGCGGTGGGGCGGTCGTGCTTGGCATAGAAGCTCTTGTCGCAGCCAAGCGCCACCAGGGTCGAGTTCCACTCGCCGGCATCCGTGCCCGCATGTTGCGACAGGCTGGCCATCCGCATGCCGACATCGAGCAGCCGCGCGGTGTTCTCGACGCGCTCCATGTAGCGCGCCAGCCAGTACAGGTTATCGGCGGTGCGGCTAAGCATGCGGTGCCGCGTCGAGGACCCAGGTGTCCTTCGTGCCGCCGCCCTGGCTCGAATTGACGACCAGCGAGCCCTGGCGCAGCGCCACGCGCGTCAGGCCGCCGGGCACGATGCGGACCTCCCGGCCCGTCAGCACGAAAGGCCTGAGGTCGACATGGCGCGGCGCCACGCCGCTGTCGACGAAGGTCGGGCAGGTCGACAGCGACAGGGTCGGCTGGGCGATGTAGCGCTCCGGCGTCGCGCGCATCTTGGCCGCGAAGGCCTCGCGCTCCGCCTTGGTCGCATGCGGCCCGACGAGCATGCCGTAGCCGCCCGAGCCCTGGACGTCCTTGACCACCAGCTCGTGCAGATTGGCGAGGACATGCGACAGCTCGCTCGGCTGCGCGCATTTCCAGGTCGGCACGTTCTGAAGCAGCGGCTCCTCGCCCAGGAAGAAGCGGATCATGTCCGGCACGTAGCAATAGACGGCCTTGTCGTCGGCCACGCCGGCACCGGCTGCGTTGGCGATGGTGACGTTGCCGGCCCGGTACGCGGCCATCAGGCCGGGCACGCCCAGGCTCGAGTCGGGACGGAAGGCGATCGGATCGAGGAAGGGGTCGTCGATGCGGCGGTAGATCACGTCGACGCGCTGCAGGCCACGCGTCGTGCGCATGTAGACGATCAGATTGTCCACGACGAGGTCGGCGCCCTCGACCAGTTCGATGCCCATCTCGTCGGCGAGGAAGGAATGCTCGTAATAGGCGCTGTTGTACGAGCCTGGCGTCAGCAGGGCGACGGTGGGCTCGCCCGGGCAGTTGCGCGGCGCCACGGAGCGCAGCGTCTCGAGCAACTCGTCGGGGTAGTGCGAGACAGGCCGCACGCGGTGCCGGCCGAACAGCTCCGGGAAGAGCCGCATCATGACTTCCCGGTTCTCGAGCATGTACGACACGCCCGACGGCGTGCGGCAGTTGTCCTCCAGCACGTAGAAGGCCTCGGGTCCGGTGCGGACCACATCGATGCCCGCGACATGCGTGTACGTGCCGGCCGCGACCTCCAGCCCCTGCATGGCGCCGACGAAGCCCGGGTTGCAGACCACCATCTCCGGCGGGATGCGGCCGGCGCGGACCATCTCGCGCGGGCCATAAGCGTCGCGCAGAAAGGCGTTGAGCGCACGCACGCGCTGCTCCAGACCGCGGGCGAGCAGCGCCCATTCGCCGGCGTCGAGGATGCGCGGGATGACGTCGAACGGGATCAGCCGTTCGGGGTCGCCGCCTTCTGTGTAGACGGCAAAGGTGATGCCGGTGCGGCGGAAGATGAGCTCGGCCTCGCGGCGCTTGAGCCGCATCTGCTCGGCCGGGGTCGCCTGCAGCCAGTCCGCGATCGCGGCATAGTGCGCCCGCGTTTCGGGCCGCGCCCCCATCTCGTCAAAAACGTCGTGTTGCATGCGCAACTCCGGTCGCCCGCTGCCGGAATCGGCACGTCAAGCATCCCCGACGCCCTCGCAATATCCGTGCCACCCAGCCCGCGCGATCGGGGGAATTCTAGCGTGGCGCGGCCCGGGCGCAAACTCCGGCGCCCGGTGGCTCCCTCAGCGGCGCTTCCAGGCCGTCTGCTGCGGATAGTTCCGGGCCAGGAACTGGAACGTGGTGCGGATCAGCTCCTCCGCCGGCTTGCATCGCTCGATCGGCACGCCTTTCCAGCCGTCGAGGACCGGCTCCCACATCATGTACAGCTCGAACATGTCGTCGCGCGTGCGGCGCAGCTCCGCGACCCGCGCGTCGTAGGCCTGGCAGATGCCGACGATGTCGGAGCTCGCCTTGTCGAGGTCGGCGAACATCATGTCGAACTGGCTGATCGGCGTCTTCAGCAGCGCGGCGACGCGCATCAGGTTCTCGCCGACGAAACGGTCCGACTTGTAGATGGCCAGCAGCTTCGCGACCTTCTGGTCCACCATGCGCGTGTTGTCGAAGCGCTCGCGGATCGCCTCGACATAGGACAGCTCCCGCGCGAAAGCGGCGATGCGGTCGACGATCTGGTGCTTCTCTTCGCTGGGCAGCCCGATGCGCTGCGCGATCTCGGTGACGCCCGCCTGCACGCGTTCGACCACGGCCGGGTTGTTGACCAGGGCATCGATCTGGTCGCGGCGGACATGGGCCGTGTTGCCCGTCATCCACGAGGCGAGCTGCAGGGTCAGGCGGCCATGCGCGATGACGCGGTGGGATTCGTCGGCCGCCCACGACGCGGTGCCGTCGAGCACTTCGCGCGGGATGCTGTCGTTCGGGCGGATCCGGCGCACGAAGCGCAGGCTGCGCTCGACCACGTTGAGCATGATGTCGTCGGCGCTGTCGGGCACGATCGAAAACCCGCGGCGCAGGCTTCGCGTCTCTATCTGTGCCTGCAGGTCGCCATAGCTGATGTGGAGGGCCGGCTTGCGGTCCACCGTCAGCGCGAAGAAGACGTCCGGCACGTCGAACACCTTGTGTTCGAACAGGAACGTCGTGCTCCGTTCGTCGGGCTCCGACGGCGGGGCTCCGATCGTTCCGGCCGGGGGCGGAGGTTCGACAGCGATCGCGGCGGTGGCAGTCATCCCGCGAGGATGACACCGGGCGGTTAACCCGCCGTTTACTTTTATTACGCTTTGGTTGAAATACGAACTAAATGCAAATTTGCCGCGAAAATCCCGATATCTTCGCGGCAATCCGCACTACGGAATCAGGCGGACGAGGGGCTCGCGGTCCCAGATGCGATGCTTGCGCGCGGCCGCGATGAAGTCCGCCGGCTTCTTGCCCTTGTCGAGCCGCATAACGCCGCTGTCCTGCCTGTTCTCGTCGATGCCCGCGGCACGCAGCAGGGGCAGGGCGTCGTCGACATAGCCGATGACCTTGAGATGCGCGAAGGCGTCGCTGACGAAATCGCGCGCGGCCGCCTCGCCCAGAAGCTGCTCCGCGCCCTGCCTTGATGCGGCGATCACGACGGCATCGAAGAAGACCGACGGCGCGCCGGCGAGCTGCATGTCGGCCTTCAGCATCTCCGCGTTCGCCGTCGTCACGCCGCCGATCATCGGCGCGATGATCTTGAGCATCGCCCCTTCGCTCTTCGCGGCGGTGCGCAAGGCCTGAACGATGCCGGCGTCGACGCCATCGGTGACGAGGCAGCCGATCACGCGACCCATAAGCGTCGGCTCGGTCTTGGCGATGATGCTGAGCGCCGGGGATTCATCCATGTCCCTGGGTGGCACCGCCGTCTCGGCGGGCTTGGGCATCTCGGCGAGCCTCAGGCCCTTGGCGACGCGCTTGGCCAGCTCCGGGTCGACGTGCTGGAGGTGCGATACGATCCGCTCGCGGATTGCCGGCGTCTCGACCTTGCTCAGCTCGAACACCAGGGCGGAGACCATGTGGTTCTGCTCGGGCGGCGTCTGGCTGCGGTAGAACAGCCGCGCATGCGAATAGTGGTCGGCGAAGGACTCGGCGCGGATGCGCAGGGCCTTGCCCTCCTTCTCGCGCGGCATGGTCGTGAAGCCGCGGCGCGGGCATTCGCGCGGGCCGTCGGCGCCGAGCGTATTGGGTTCGTAGTTGACGCGCCCCTTCGCCACCTCCATCCGCATGTGCCCGTCGCGCTGGAAGTTGCGCATCGGGCAGACCGGGCGGTTGATCGGGATCTCGTGGAAATTGGGGCTGCCGAGCCGCTTGAGCTGCGTATCGAGATAGGAGAAGAGCCGGCCCTGCAGCAGCGGGTCGTCGCTGAAATCGATTCCCGGGACGATGTTGGCCGGGCAGTAGGCGACCTGCTCCGTCTCGGCGAAGAAGTTGTCGGGGTTGCGGTCGAGCACCAGCCGCCCGACCATCTGCAGGGGAACGATCTCCTCGGGGATGAGCTTGGTCGCATCCAGCACATCGAAATCGAACTTGTCCGCGTCCTCCTCGGAGAAGATCTGCAGGCCGAGCTCCCACTCCGGATAGTCGCCGGCGTCGATCGCCTGCCACAGATCGCGGCGGTGGAAGTCGGGGTCGGCGCCGCTGATCTTGACGGCCTCGTCCCACAGCACCGACTGCAGGCCCAGCTTCGGCCGCCAGTGGAACTTGACGAAGGTCGACTCGCCGTCGGCATTGACCAGACGGAAGGTGTGGACGCCGAAGCCCTCGATCGTGCGGAAGGACCGCGGAATGGCGCGGTCCGACATCGCCCACATGATCATGTGCATGCTCTCGGGCATCAGCGACACGAAGTCCCAGAACGTGTCGTGCGCCGACGCCGCTTGCGGGAAGCCGCGATCGGGCTCCATTTTCACCGAATGGACCAGATCCGGGAACTTCATCGCGTCCTGGATGAAGAAGACGGGAATGTTGTTGCCGACGAGGTCGAAATTGCCTTCGTTGGTGTAGAACTTGACCGCGAAGCCGCGCACGTCGCGCGGCAGGTCGACGGAGCCGGCGCCGCCGGCGACGGTCGAGAAGCGCACGAAGACGCGCGTCTTTTCCTTCGGGCGCTGCAGGAAGTCCGCCTTCGTGTACTTGGCCAGCGACTTGTACACCTCGAAATAGCCGTGCGCGCCGGCGCCGCGCGCATGCACGATGCGCTCCGGGATGCGCTCGTGGTCGAAATGCATGATCTTCTCGCGGAGGACGAAGTCCTCCAGCAAGGTCGGCCCGCGCTCGCCGATGCGCAGCGAGTTCTGGTTGTCGGAGACGGGTATGCCCTGGTTGGTCGTCAGGACCGGGCGACCTTCGCCGGCGGTCTGGTGCAGCTCGTCGGCCGCGCCGGTGTTCGCTGCGGCCGGCTTTTCCGGCCGCTTGTTCAGTCGCTTCGCCATGGACAACGCCTCGTGGTCGGAATCCCGTACCTAACGTCGTCCTTGCCGATGCGTTCCCTGCAGGCGATCAGCGCGCGATCGCGATCCTGCGGTAGCTGAGCGCCTCGGCGATGTGGAGGCGCGATACGGTCGCGGCGGCCTCCATGTCGGCGAGGGTGCGCGCGACGCGCAGCACGCGGTGGTAGCCGCGCGCGGACAGCTTGAGCCGCTCCGCGGCGTCGGTCAGCAGCGCGCGTCCGGCGGGCTCCGGTGCGGCGAAGTGCTCCAGCAGCTCGCCGTCGAGCTCGGCATTGGTGCGCGGGCGCTTGTCGGCGGGCACGGCAGCGAAGCGCGTGGTCTGGCGCCCGCGCGCGGCGGCGACACGCTTCGCCACCTCCGCCGATCCTTCCGCGGGCGGCGGCAGCGACAGGTCGGCGGGCTTCACCGCGGGCACGTCGACATGCAGGTCGATGCGGTCGAAGAGCGGTCCTGAAATTCTGCTCTGGTAGTCGAGCGCGCATTTCGGTGCGCGGCCGCAGCCCTGCGCCGGATCGTCGAGATAGCCGCAGCGGCACGGATTCATCGCGGCGACGAGCTGCACGCGCGCGGGATAGGTGATGTGCGCGTTGGCGCGCGCGACGACGGCGCGGCCGGATTCGAGCGGCTGGCGCAGCGCTTCCAGGGTCTGGCGCTGGAACTCCGGCAGCTCGTCAAGGAACAGCACGCCGAGATGCGCGAGCGAGATCTCGCCCGGCTTCGCGCGCAGCCCGCCGCCGATCAGCGCCGGCAAGGAGGCGGAATGGTGCGGGTCGCGGAATGGGCGCCGGCGGCTGATGCGGCCGTCGACGAGCTGGCCCGCGACCGACTGCACCATGCTGACCTCGAGCGCCTCGGCCGGCGACAGCGGCGGCAGCAGGCCGGGCAGGCGCTGCGCCAGCATCGACTTGCCTGAGCCGGGCGGCCCGATCATCAGAAGATTATGGCCGCCGCTGGCGGCGACTTCGAGCGCGCGCTTGGCCGTCTCCTGGCCCTTGATGTCGCGCAGGTCCGGATACGACGCCTGTTCTTCGGCGAGCCGCGGCGACGGCGCCGACAGGACCTGGCTGCCCTTGAAGTGGTTCACCAGCGCGATGAGCGAGTCGGGCGCGAGCACCTCGTGGCCGTCGGCGGCACTGCCGGCCCATGCGGCCTCGCCGCCACAGGCGCGCGGACAGACGATGCCGCGCTCGCGCGCCAGTGCGCCCATCGCCGCCGGCAGGACGCCGGCAACAGGCGCCAGCTTGCCGTCGAGCGCGAGCTCGCCCAGCATCGTGTAGCGCCCGACCTGGTCGTTCTCGAGCACGCCGAGCGCCACCAGCAGGCCGACCGCGATCGGCAGGTCGTAGTGGCTGCCTTCCTTGTTGAGGTCGGCCGGCGACAGGTTGACGGTGATGCGCTTGGGCGGCAGCGCAAGGCCGAGGGCGGCAAGTGCCGCGCGCACGCGCTCGCGGCTCTCGCCGACCGCCTTGTCGGGCAGACCCACCAGCAGGAAGTTCGGCAACCCGCCGCCGATATGCACCTGCACATCGACATCGACGACGTCGATCCCCTGAAACGCAACCGTGCTGACCCGTGCAACCACGCTGGCTCCGCCGACCATGCCCTGCAACTGGCGGTCGAGTGTAGGCGACGCGGCCATGACGGCGCAAACGGCACGGGTTAAAGAATTCGGCAACGAGAAATAGTATTATGGTCCGCGGCCCGCTCGCCGAGTGGAACACCTATGACCGATTGAGAGGAATTCCGTTGAGGACTGATGATCGGAAGAGCGCGACCGCCGCATTGCGCATAACAAGTTCGACCCGAACTGTTGATGAGATCTCGGCGACCATGCGGGCGTTCCCCTCGGATAGGTTCGACAAGGGAGACGTGGTCAGGTCAAGGGGCGTGCACACGGCGCGGGTTCGCGGTCACACGAAGTGGGCCCTGAAGAGCGGATTAGGGGAGGACCGCGACCTTGAGGACCACATAAAGTGGCTCATCTCGTTTGCATCCGATCGCAGGGATGCGATCGCGAGTTTGCGCACTGACTGCGAGGTCGACATCTTCTGCATGTTTACCTCCCTCAACGGTCAAGGAGGCATCGCTCTGGACCACGCTACCATGTCCGAGCTCGGCGCGCTGGGAATCGACCTGCTCTTCGATCTCTATTTGTCCGAGGGCGAGTGAATCAGCACGCCCGTTCGCGCAAATCGCCGCGGTTCGGCGCTCGATAGGATGGAGCGTGCTTGCGGCCCTCGTCCTTCGACAGGCTCAGGATGAGGGCCTTTGCTGCACCCAACGCCCTCGTCCTGAGCTTGTCGAAGGACGCAACGACTTTGAGTCAGCGGGAAGAGTGGTCAAGAAGGCGCCGCGCCTACCTGACCTTGCCGCCGAGGTTGCGGGAGATGTTGGTCGCGGCGCGGACCACGAGCGGCGCGATCTCGTCCAGGCGTTTCAGGCTGAGGCGGAATGACGGGGCGGTGACGCTGACGCTGGCGACGACCTGGCCGCGATAGTCGAAGATCGCGGCGGCGGTGCAGCGGATGCCGGCCTCGTGCTCCTCGAGATCCTTCGCATAGCCGCGCGCGCGGATTTCGTCGAGATGGCGCAGAAACGTGCTGCGGCTGGTGAACGTCTTCGGCGTGAACTTCGTCATCGGCAGCTTGTCGACGAGCGCGCGCTGCTCCGCGGGAGCGAGGAAGGCCAGCATCGCCTTGCCGACGCCGGTGCAGTGCGCGGGGCCGCGCTTGCCGATCGCGGAGAACATCCGGATGCGCTGCTGGCTCTCGACCTTGTCGATGTAGACGACCTCCGTCTCGTCGAGGACCGCGAGGTGCACCGTCTCTTCCGTCTTCTCGCCGAGCCACAGGATCTCGTTCGCCGCCGCGGCCCGGATGTCCATGCCCTCCCACGCGCGCTGCGCCATCTCGAGCGTGCGCAGCCCCAGCGCGTAGGTCTGGCTGCGCGGATCGAGCGCGACGAGCCGGTGTGCGAGCAGGGCCTGCAGCAGGCGATGCAATGTCGCCTTCGGCAGGCGCGTGCCGTCCATGAGTTCGGAAAAGCGCTTCGGCTCCTGCGCGTCGGCGATGTGGAAGAGGAGCGAGAGACCTTTCTCCAGCGCGTTGGTTCCGCGCCGTTCGCGCGGCGCGCGTTCTTTGTCCATTGACACGCTTTCCCGATCCCGGTTTAATTATGGAAATTAGTTTCACATATTGGAACTCGCGTCAACCAAAGAGTGAGTGGCACGCGGGCTCCACAAACGGACGTCAGGTGCCCGGGCCGGAATGGCCGGGGAGTGCGGGCGTTCCACGACACGGAGGAGACAGCAGCATCATGAAGTTCCGCGCATTGGCACGCGCAGTCGCCGTCGGCGCCGTCTCGGCGCTGTTCGCATTCCCGGGCAACGCACAGGCCCAGAAGATCGAGTTCTGGACGTTCATCGGCGCGGGCCAGGAGAACGTCCGCGAGCGGACGATGGCCCACATCCTGGAGACGTTCAAGGCGAAGAACCCCGGCATCGACGTCACGGTGAACGTCATGCCGTGGCAGCAGATCAGCCCGACGCTGCTCCGCGCCGCCAAGGCGGGCCAGGTGCCGGACGTGACGATGCTCTATTCGCCGTCGATGCCGGCGCACATCGCCGCCGGCACGCTCAGCCCGCTGAAGACGCATATGGACGCGTGGTCCGCCGACATGCGCGCCGATCTCGTCCGGCTGCCCGAGACGCTGGACAAGCAGGGCAACGTCTTCGGCGTGCCGTGGGAAATGCGCGTGTCCGGCCTCGTCTACCGCGACGACCTGCTGAAGGCCGCCGGCAAGCGTCCGCCGCGCTCGCTGCAGGAATGGGCCGACACCGCCGCAGCGGTGGCGAAGGACGACATCGTCGGCATCGGCCTCGGCTTCAGCCCGGAGGCGCCGTCGATCGCGGCCGGCTGGTTCCTGACCACGCTGGTCGGCAGCGGCGCCAAGGTCCTCAACGATGACGGCACCGCCGCGTTCGTCTCGCCGCAGGCCGAGCGCCTGGTGCAGTGGGTCCACGACGTGGTCACCAAGCGCAAGGACGCGCTGCCGCAGAACGTGGCGCTGCAGGGCCTCGAGCAGGCGCAGCAGCTCTTCATCGCGCAGAAAGCCGGCTTCCTGCCGACCTCGACGCAGCGCTTCGAGTTCATCCGCGAGCGCTCGAAGCTGGGCCAGAGCGTCAAGATGACCGACTACCCGAGCTTCGAGGAAGGCCGCTCGTCGCCGGCCCTGGTGCAGAGCTGGAGCCTTGTCATTCCGAAGGCGGCCAAGCAGCCCGCGGCCGCGTGGAAGTTCATCGAGCACTGGACGTCGAAGGAGATCCAGGTGGCCTCGGCCAAGGCCGCCGGCTACGTGCCGGTGCGCCACAGCGCGCTGCAGGATCCGTGGTTCCAGGAGCCGCAGGCGGAGATGATCCGCTGGGCCGTGGACTACGCGGCGAAGAACCCGCTGCGCTTCAACTTCCCTGAGAACACTGAGGCCCTGTACGACACCTGGGCCAAGATGTTCGGCCAGGTCCTGACCGGCCGCATGGCGCCGAAGGCCGCGCTCGCCTGGGCCGAGACCGAGTACAACCGCCGCGGCGGACGCTGAGCACGGGTCGGGCCGGCGGAACGACGCCGGCCCGATTTCCCCCCGCGAACACCACACCATTGCCGCCAGGTCGCATCGTGCGCTCAAGTCACCGCTCCGCGTCGATCATGCGGCATGCCCAGCCGTACCTGTTCTTCTACCCGTCCTTCCTGCTGGTCGCGGCGGTGTCGTTCCTGCCGATGTTCTACGCCGTGCGCCAGAGCCTGCACGCGGCGAGCTATCTCGAGATCGGACCCTTCGTCGGCCTCGACAACTACATCGACCTGCTGACGCATGGCGGCGGGCTCTGGAACATCCAGACGTCGATCCTCTTCGTCCTCGGCTCGCTGGCGCTGACCATGCCGATCGGCATCGGCCTGGCGCTCCTCCTGAACCAGAACATCCGGTTCCGCACCGTTTTCCGGACGATCCTGATCGTGCCGTGGATCGTCTCGCAGCTCGTCACCGGCCTGCTCTGGATGTGGCTCTATGACGGCCGCGTCGGCCCGCTGGCCCATGGCCTGCGGCAGCTCGGGCTCAACGTGTCGGGGCCGCTCACGGATATCACCTGGGCGTTGCCGAGCCTGATCCTCGCGAACACGTGGCATTCGTATCCGCTGGTGATGGTCTTCACGCTCGCGGCACTCCAGACGATTCCTTCCGAAGTCGGCGAGGCGGCGCGCATCGACGCGGCGTCTTCCTGGCACCGCTTCTGGCATGTGACCCTGCCGCTGATCAAAAGCACGGTGCTCGTGGCGCTCGTCCTGACGACGCTCCACACCTTCAACACCGTCACCACCATCCTGATCATGACCGGCGGCGGCCCCGTGGGCGTGACTGAGGTGCTGGCGCTGCGCGTCTTCAAGGAGGGCTTCCAGTTCTATCGCATGGAGGTCGCCTCGACCGCCGCCGTGGTCATCTTCGTCCTCAACATCGTCTTCAGCCTCGCGTACATCCGCGTGCTGCGGGCGGAGCGCGCATAGGCCCGCCATGACGCAACCCGCCCTCAAGTCCCGTCCCGGCCGCAGCCAGCTCCGCATCCTCGGCATCGGCGCGACCTATCTGGTGCTGCTCCTCGCGGCCGCTTTCGCCCTGGTCCCGCTGCTGTGGGGGCTGTCGACCTCGCTCAAGGCGCCGGCGAACGTCCTGTCGTCGCCGCCGCGCTGGATCCCGGATCCGATCGACTTCGACAACTACGCGCGCGGCCTCTTCTCCGCGAAGTTCCTGCGCTACATGGCCAACAGCTTCCTGGTCGTGCTCGGCTCGCTGGTCGTCAGCGTCGGCCTCGCCGTCCACGCCGCCTATGCGGTGTCGCGGTTCAAGTTCGCCGCCAAGGAGACGATGCTCTTCCTCGTCTGGTCGACGATCATGATCCCGGGGATCTCGGTCATCGTCCCGCTCTACCTCCTCACCGTCGACCTCGGTATCTACGACACGCTGTTCGTCGTCATCCTCGCCTACTCGGCCTGGCTGGTGCCGACCTTGATCTGGCTGCTGCGCGGCTTCATCGAGACGGTGCCGTACGAGCTGGAGGAATCGGCGCTGGTCGACGGCTGCAGCCGGTTGAAGGCGTTCTACGTGATCGTGCTGCCGCTGCTCCGGCCGGGTCTCGCGGCGGCGAGCGTGCTCGTCTTCGTCACGATCTGGAACGACTTCCTCCTCGCCTTCAGCCTGACCCTGCGCGACGAGAACCGTCTGCTGCAGGTCGGCCTCTATTCCTTCGTGACGGAGCTCGGCATCGAGTGGGGGCCGCTGATGGCCGCGACGATCGGATCGACAATCCCGGTCGTGGTCGCCTTCGCGCTCCTGCAGCGGCAATTCATCCAGGGCCTCACCGGCGGCGCAGTCAAGGGCTGAGAAACATGAAAATCGTCGACATCAAAGTGTTCGTGGTCGGAAACCCGTGGAAGAACTGGGTGCTGGTCAAGGTCGAGACGGACCAGGGCCTGGTCGGCTGGGGTGACGCGACCTGCGGCCTCTCCTCGCAGCCGGCCGCGGCGGCGGTGCGCGAAATCCGGCGCATGTGCCTCGGCAAGGATCCCCGCCGCATCGAGGCGCTGTGGGACGACATGTTCAAGGGGCTGTACCTGACGGCCAACGGCATCCTGCTCTCCGCCATGAGCGGCATCACGACGGCGTGCTGGGACATCCTCGCGCGCTCGCTGAACGTGCCGCTGTATCAGCTCTTCGGCGGCAAGGTCCGCGATCGCGTGAAGGGCTACGCGAACGGCTGGTACCAGGGCCCGCGCGAGGCAAAGGCGTTCGCCGACCGCGCGGCGCAGGTCGTGAAGCTCGGCTACCGCGCGCTGAAATTCGATCCGTTCGGCGCGAATCACCGTTTCCTCAGCGCCGACGAGCGCCGCATCAGCCTCGAACTCGTGGCGGCCGTGCGCAAGGCGGTCGGCGACGACGTCGATCTGCTGATCGAGGCGCATGATCGCTTCACCGTGCCCGAGGCGATCCGCCTCGCCGAGGAGCTGGCGGCGTTCAATCCCGCCTGGATGGAAGCGCCGGTCTGGTCGGAAGACATCGAGGCGCTGATCCAGGTCGCGGAGAAGAGCCCGGTGCGGATCGTCGCTGGCGAGCGCTTCTGCACGCCGCGGCAGTGCGCCGACCTGCTGAAGAGCGGCGCGTTCGATGTCATCCAGCCCGAGTATGTCGAGCTGGGCGGCCTCGCCCGGCTGCGCGAGGTCGCGGGCATTGCCGATGCCTACGGCGCCACGATCGCGCCGCACAACGCGCGCTGCCCGCTGAGCACGGCCGCCAACATGCACGTGATGGCGGCGACGCGGAACGTCTTCATCCAGGAAACCTTCGACGACTTCCACGTGCCATGGGCGCACGAGCTGTTCGTCGGGCTGCCGAAGGTCGTGGATGGCTATATCGATATCCCGCAGGGGCCGGGCCTCGGCGTCACGGTCAACGAGGCGCTGTTCGATCGCCATCCATATTCCGAGCACAACTTCATGAACCTGTTCGCCGACGGGTGGGAACAGCGCAATTCGAAACCGCGCCGCGCGTCCGCCTGAGCACGCTTTCAACGGAGAGACAAAGCATATGAGCAAGGCATTCCGAGGGGTCTACGTCATCCTTCCGACCCCGTTCCACCAGGACGGCAGCCTCGACGAGGAAGGGCTGCGTCGGGTGGTTTCGTTCAGCATCGAGTGCGGCGCGGACGGTGTCGTCGGGCCGGCGAATGCGAGCGAGGCGCCTTACCTGTCCGATGCGGAGCGCCGCAAGGTGGTGGAGATCACGATCGACGAGACGCGCCGCCGCGTGCCCGTCGTGATCGGCGTGACGGCGTCGTGCGCGCCGCTGGCGGTCGAGTGGGCGCAACATGCCGCCAAATCGGGCGCCGACTACGTCATGGCGATGCCGCCCTTCGTGCAGCGCGCCTCGGAGCCGGAGATCCGCGCGTACTACAAGAGCATCAACGACGCGTCGTCGCTGCCGGTCGTCATCCAGAACTACGCCGGCCCGGGCGGCACGCCGCTGTCCGCGTCCTTCATGGCGACCTTGCTGCGCGACCTGGAGCATGTGCGCTACGTGAAGGAGGAGACCGAATTCGCCGGCCCGATGGTCACGGCGATCATCCAGGCGGCGGGCAAGACCCTCGACGGCGTGATGGGCGGGAAGGCCGGGCGCCATCTCCTCGACGAGTACCGCCGCGGCGCCTGCGGCACGATGCCCGCCTGCGAGGTGTCCGACCTCCACGCCCGCCTCTGGCGCGAGCTCGAGGCCAAGGAGGACGAGAAGGCGCGCGAGACCTATCGCCTGCTGCTGCCGCTCCTCCTGTTCGAGACGAGCTACGGCGTCGCCGTCTACAAGGAGGTGCTGCGGCGCCGCGGCGTGATCCGCAGCGCCTTCCACCGGCAGGCCGGCGGCCGGCAGCTCGACGCCGGCGCGCAGGACGAGCTCACCGCGATCCTGAATGACCTGCGTCCGATCATGTCGGACAAGTACCCGCTCGTCGCATAGCAGGCACCGGAACGATGGCAAAAATCGTCCTGACCGACGTCTGGAAGCGGTTCGACCGCGTCGAAGCTGTCCGCAGCGTCAACCTCGACATCGAGGACGGCGAGTTCGTCGTCCTGGTCGGCCCGTCCGGTTGCGGCAAGAGCACCACGCTCCGCATGATCGCGGGGCTGGAGGACGTCAGCGCGGGCGAGATCCGCTTCGGCGATACCGTGGTCAACGATATGACGCCGCGCGAACGGAACATCGCGATGGTGTTCCAGAGCTACGCGCTCTATCCGCACATGTCCGTGGCGCGGAACATGGCCTTCGCGCTGGAGCAGCGGAAGATGCCGAAGGCGGAGATCGACGAGCTCGTCCGCCGCACCGCCGATCTGCTCAATATCTCCGAGCTGCTCGAACGGAAGCCGAAGGCGCTGTCGGGCGGGCAGCGGCAGCGCGTCGCGATGGGTCGCGCCATCGTGCGGCGGCCGGAAGTGTTCCTGTTCGACGAGCCGTTGAGCAACCTCGACGCGGCGCTGCGCACACAGATGCGCATGGAGATCAAGAAGCTGCATCAGGTGCTGAAGACGACCGTCGTGTACGTCACGCACGACCAGATCGAGGCGATGACGCTCGCCGACCGCATCGTGGTCATGGACAAGGGCGAGGTCGTGCAGGTCGGTGCGCCCATGGAAGTCTACGAGCGGCCGCTGACCAAGTTCGTCGCCGGCTTCATCGGTGCGCCGCGCATGAACTTCATCGCGTCGAAAGTCGCGCGCGCCCAGGGCGGTCTCCATTTCGATCTCGGCGAGGGACGGGGCTGGAAGATTCCGGGCGACGCCGGGCATCTGGCGGCACTCGAGAACCGGCCGATCGAGATCGGCATCCGGCCCGAGCATCTTCTCGAAGGCCCCGGCGAGGGGCCGGGCACCGTCAGCTTCGAAGCCGCTCCGGTCGTCGTCGAGCCGACCGGCGCGGACACGATCGTGTTCTTCACCCTCAACGGGACGGAGGTTTGCGCGCGGTGCCGGCCGGACTGGTCGATCCAGCCGGGCCGCCCGATGACGTTCCATTTCAATTTCGACCGCATCCACGTGATCGACCCGGAGACCGGCGTCGTCGTCCGGCCGGCAGGGCAATGACCGTGCGCAAGGGCGAGGCCCCGGCATGATCGCGGTCGATTGGGGCACCACGCATATGCGTGCCTATCTGCTCGACACGAACGGGCAGATCCAGGCGCGCCGCGCCGGCGCATCCGGCGTCATGGCGGTCGGGCCGGGAGGCTTCGCCGCCGCGCTGGAGGAGATCGTCGGACCGTGGCTTGCGGACGGCGCAGGCCCCATCGTGATGAGCGGGATGGTCGGCAGCCGGCAGGGCTGGCTGGAAGTGCCTTATGTGCCGTGCCCGGCCTCGATGACGGAGATCGTCGCGGCGGTCCGCGAGGTCAAATGGGGCAACGGCCGCTCGGCGCTGATCTGCCCGGGGTTGATCTGCCACGACGAGAACAACGTTCCCGACGTGCTGCGCGGCGAGGAGATCCAGGCGTTCGGCGCGATGCCCGGACTGCCTTCCGGCGCCGTCTCGCTCTGCCTGCCGGGCACGCACAGCAAGCATGTCCGCATGCGCGGCGGCATCATCGAGAGCTTCGCGACCTACATGACGGGCGAGGTCTTCTCCGTCCTGCGCCAGCACAGCATCCTGGGCCGCCTGATGGACGGCACGGAATTCGACGAGACGGCGTTTCGCGAAGGGCTCGGCCGCGCGCGCGAGCCGGGCGGCCTGCTGCACCACCTGTTCGGCGTCCGCTCGCGCGGGCTGGGCGGCGAGATCAAGGCGCCGGCGATCGGCAGCTATCTTTCCGGTATCCTCATCGGCCACGAGGTGAGTGCGGCGCGGCACGGCGAGCAGATCTTCGTCGTCGGCGTGCCGGAACTGTGCGGGCTCTACATGCACGCGTTCGAGTTCTACGGTCATCAGGCCAAGCGGATCGATGCGGATGTCGCGGCATCAGGGCTGTTCCGCGTCTGGCGGCTGCTGGCGGAGAGCAGGGCCGCATGACCGCGTTCGCGGATCGGCTGCGCGCATGCCCGCTGGTGGCCATCCTGCGCGGCATCCGGCCGGACGAGGCCGATGCGATCGGCGATGCCCTGGTGGAAACGGGCTTCACGATCATCGAGGTACCGCTCAACTCTCCCGATCCGCTTGCGAGCATCGGACGCCTGGCGCGGCGCCTCGACGGCCGCGCCCTTGTGGGGGCCGGAACCGTGCTCCGCAAACCGGATGTCGCTGCTGTTGCACAAGCAGGGGGTCGGCTGATCGTCATGCCGCACGCGGACGGTGATGTCGTTCGCGAGGCGAAGCGGCTTGGTCTGTCGGCGATGCCGGGCTTCGCGACGCCGACCGAGGCCTTCGCCATGATCGCCGCCGGCGCCGATGCGTTGAAGCTTTTCCCGGCGGAGGGCAGTTCGCCGGCGGTGCTCAAGGCGATGCGTGCCGTTCTGCCACCGGACATGCCGATCCTGCCGGTCGGCGGCATCGACGAGGCCGGCCTCGCGAAATGGATCGCGGCCGGGGCGGCCGGGTTCGGCATCGGGTCGTCCCTGTACAAGCCGGGTAGCACCGCGGCCGATGTGCGGCAGCGCGGGCAGGCCTTCATCGCGGCTTTGCGCGCAGTGCGCGGAAGCTGAACCGGTCGCGCGTAACGAAACACCGTTCAGGCGGCGTGCGCGACGATTGAGGCGCGCAGGCCCCCAGCAGAGCGGAAGCTGGTAGCGCGACGCTGCCGAGCCGTCGCCGGCAACACGGCATCTTTCCCGATGCAATGGCCAGGCTCACTGCCTTCGCGGCTATGCCGCGAGCTGCGCAGGAAATCTGCCTGCACGCGGAACACGCGGAAATAGCAATCGATGATTTTTTATTGAGTCAGGCGCTTCGCGCGTGCGTCTGGCGCCGACGCCACCGCATCATTCCCTTGTCCATCAACGACAACCAAGGGGTGTATGATGCAAACTCTGCACGAATCCGTGCGTCGCGCGGCCACGGAGAACTATGACGTTCTTGATCTGGTCGATTCCTGCATCGAATGGCTCGACGCGAGAGGATTGGATCTGACGATCGAGCCCGACGTCACGGGCTGGGCCGCGCATATGCGCCAGGCCGCGGCCACGAAGGGGGTGAACCCGACCTTCGATCCCGCGTTCAGCCAGGTCGATCGTCGCAACAGTTTCTGGGTTGCCGTTCGCCGCGACGGCGACATCGTCGCGTGCGGTGCCGGCCGCCTGTTCGAAACCGACGACTACCTGGAGCTCAAGCGTTCGCTGCGCCTGTGGTTCGATCGGGCGCCGGTACCGTTCCGCGAGCGGCTGGAGCTGATCGTCCCCGCCGGCGTTCCGTTCATCGCGGGACGCGTCGGCCACGAGGGTGGTCTATGGGTGGATCCGACGCACCGCAAGCGCGGGCTCTCGATGCTCATCCCGCGACTGGTGCGATCGATCTGCCTCGGCCGGTTCGCCGTTGAATGGCAGTGCGGGATCAACTTCCACGATCTGACCATGAGCGGCCTGCCGGTGGGCGCCTATGGCTTCCCGCATTGCGTGCCGTGCCTCGATGCGTACTTCCCGCCGACGGGCCGTCACGAGCGGATGCACATGGTCTATATGAGCCGCGCCGAACTCCTAGCGATCCAGCGCGAAACCGTCATCCGGCTCCGGTCTGATGGCAACCATCAGCCGGTCGACGCGTCCGCCACCGTCTGAGAACGGCAGGACGAGACGCGCATAGCGGTAGCCGACCCCGCCGAGCCGCTTCCGGACACGGAAATAGTGCGGCTCGGCGGATTGGCGCACCAGGTCGTAATCCTCCGCCACCGTCTCCGCATGAATGCGGATCGGATGGTCGCGGATTGCGAGGCCGGTGTAGATACGGCCATTGTCCAGCGGCACCTTGTTACCGTAGAGGTCGAAGCGGATCAGCGCCGGGTCGGGGTTGGCGGCGTTGAGAACATGCAGGCGCCCGAGCACGCCGAGCTGGGCCAGCCGGACCGGGTCGATGTCTCCGAAGAAAGGAAAACGCGCGCCGCCCTTGAGGGCCCGCCAGTACTGCAGCAGGTCCGCCAGGCTGCCGCCCCGGGCCATGGCCACGTCCGTGTGCACGGCGCTGCGCTCGACGAAATTACCCTGATCGTCGCGAACCTGCCGCGCCGCGCTGCGCAAGCGGACGATTTCCGCAGTGCGGAAAACTGTCCCGCTTGGGGGCGAGGGCGCTGCCGCGGCGGCAGCCGAGAGGCGGGACAGCGTCGTGGCACCGCTGGCAAGGCCGGCCGCGCCGACGAACCGCTCGGCGCAGGCATAGGGGGAGGCGCAGCTTTCGGGTGACTGGCGGCACTGCTCGATGGCGCGGGCGATCACCTCGGCGCCGGCATTGAAGCCGAGCAGCCTTTCCAGCTCGGCGATCGTGTGCAGGCCGCAGAACTTGACCTGCGTGCCGGCGCCACCGTGCATGTTGTTAGGACTCGTCCTCGTCGGCCAGTGCCTTGGTCATCTCGTAGAGCTTCTTGCGGACCTTGCGGTCGCTGATGCGGTAATAGACGCGGACCAGCTCGAGCGTCTCGCGACGGGACATCGGATCGCCTTCGTAGCTTTCCATCTCCTGTTGCATGCCCTTGCCGTAGCGCGTGCCGGCGGCGGCGACTCCCGAATCCATGTCGTCGTAGAACCAGGTGATCGGCACGTCGAGCACGTGCGCAAGCTGGAAAAGCCGCGATGCGCTGACCCGGTTCGTCCCGCGCTCGTACTTCTGCACCTGCTGGAACGTCAGGCCGAGGGCGGCGGCGAGCTGCTCCTGGCTGATGCCGAGAAGGGTTCGGCGCAAGCGCATTCGCGCGCCGACATGTGAATCGATGACGTTGGGTTTGCGCAAGGGCGACTGCCCCCGCCGGGATTTGCGCGCGGCTGACATCGATTCTCCCTGAACTCCGAATTGTGTGTCGAATCGACTATAAACCGGCAGTGAGCCGATGCATACACCGACAACATTGCGCCGTGTTAACGACCTGAAGAGAGAAAAAGTTCGCGCTGGTGCCATAGAAGGTGGACCAATTATTCTGTCTAGTTGCATGTCTACTTCGTAAGCCCGTCGAGGTTGCGGTAAACCTGTTCCAGCATTGCGCGCAACCTGTCGCTTTCGGCCGCATCGAAGCCTTCGAGCGCGATTGTTTCATAGCGGCGGGCGAGCGGAATGATCGCATCGACCGCGCGCCGGCCCTTGCGCGCCAGCGCGAGCCGCACGGCGCGCCGGTCGCCGTTTTCGCGCGTGCGGCCGACCAGGTCGCGGCGGGCCATCCGCCCGATCAGCCGCGACAGGGTGGAGACGTCGATCGAGGTCAGCCGGGCGAGGTCGCCCAGCCGTTGCGGCCCATGCGCCGCCAGCGCCGCAAGCACCCGCCATTCCTGCAGCCCGACGCCGTGCGACGCTATGTCCCGGGCGAAGGCGACCGCAAGACGGACGCCCGCGCGGTTGATGAGGTAAGGGAGGAAGCGAGCGAGGTCGAAGCCGCCAGCTCCGGTCATTCGGCGGCCTTCAGCGAGGCAAAGGCCGGCGCGATCTCCGCCGCGAAGCGGTCCATCTGCTCGATGACCATGTCGTATGGCTTCAGGCCGTAGTTGAAATAAAGGATCACCTCGCTGATGCCGGCCTTCTCGATGGCCTTCAGCTCCTCGACGATCTTGCGCGGCGGGCCGGTCAGGATCGATTTCGAGGTCAGGTTCTCCGCTTTCATGCCCTTGAGGATCTCGACGATCTCCAGGAAGTACTTCAGCGTCGGCGGCACCGTCTTCGCGTCGGACGGGAAGGCGGCGATCAGCGCGTCCTTGAAATAGCGGATCAGCGCCTCGCGGCCGTAATCCTCCTCCTGCTTGGTGTCCGCGATGTGGATGAAATAGCTGCACATGGCGCGGCGTGCCTCGCGCTTGTGCCTGGCGCATTCCTCGCGGTAAGCGGCAACGCCGTCGGCAAGGCTGCCATAGACCATCGCCGCCGCGAACGGCGCGAAAATGATGTTCCAGTCGTTGCGCGCGGCGAGCTCCATCGACGAGCGCGAGAAGCAGGCGACGTAAGGGCGTAGCGGCTGCTGTGCGGGTTTCGGCCGCACCTCCAGATTCTCGAACTGGTAGAAGCGACCCTTGTGCGACCATTTGCCCGGCTCGGTCCAGGCGCGCCAGAGAATCTCCATGCCCTCGGCGAACAGCTCGGCCGAGTTCTGGAAATCGGCGCCGAACGGGGCGTACTCCAGCCGGTCATAGCCACGCCCGGCGGCGAAATCGACGCGGCCGTCCGACAGCAGATCGAGCGTCGCCCATTCCTCCGCGACATGCAGCGGGTGATGGACCGGCAGTAGCACCACCGCCGGCGCCAGCCGGATGCGCGATGTCGCACCGGCCAGCTTCGCCAGCAGGATGTTCGGGCAGGGGTTGACGCCAAGCAGGTTGAAATGGTGCTCACCGATCCAGGCGGAGTTGAGGCCGATCTTTTCCGCGTGCAGCGCCTGCCGGTAGATCTCGCGCACGAACTGCTCCGCGGTGCGCGGATTGTTCGGGTAGCGGTTGTCGCTCAGCGTGAAGTAGCCGAATTTCATGGCCGTTCGCCTCCCTGGTCTGCCGCCATCGGCGGTTCTCGTATTTATTTGCAAATGCAAATAATACCGCAACATGCGCCCGTGCCGATATCGGGTCAAGCCTGGCTATTCCGGCCATCCGCCGGACTAATCTTCATGGTTGTGCGTTATGCATGTTGCATGCAGTGGTTGCGGCACAATTCCGGCCTTTCCATGGGGCGCTTCGCGGTGATCGCGTGTCTGACGGCCGCGCTGGCCGCCTGCGGCGCGCCGCGTGCGGTCGTGCCGCCGCCGCCGGTCGAGCCGCCCCCGCCCGCCCTGTCCTGTGCGGAGTCGCTGCAGGCGCGCGGCGCGGTGTTCGATTCTGCCGCCGTCCCCGTGGCGCGGCGCGGCTGTGCTGTGCGCGAGGCTGTTTCCCTGCGCCAGTCGGTGGCCGCCATCGAGCCGGCGGCGACCCTGAGCTGCCCCATGGCACTGGCGCTGGTGGAGTTCGACGAACGCGTGATCCAGCCGGCCGCGCTCAGGCATTTTGGGCGGCCGGCGACGATGGTGCGCCAGATCGGCGCCTATAGCTGCCGCCGCCGTGCCGGCGGCGGGCGCCTGAGCGAGCATGCGTCCGGGCAGGCGATCGACATCGCCGGCTTCGAGATCGGCGACGGTCCGCGCGTGATGGTTCGCGAGCATTGGCGCGACCCCGGGCCGCGGGGCCGCTTCCTGCGCGAGGTGGCGCAGGCGGCCTGCGCATCGTTCAGCGTCGTGCTGACGCCGAACCACGACGTCTGGCACGCCGACCATTTCCATTTCGACATCGGCCCGCACCGGCTCTGCGGGCTCTAGAAGCGCGGGGCGCCCGTCAGTCCATGATGTGGTAGCCGCCGTCGATGTACAGGACCTCGCCGGTGATCAGCCGCGCCGCATCCGTGGCGAGGTAGGCGACGGCAAGGCCGACATCGTCGATCGACACCAGGCTGCGCGTCGGCGCCTTGGCCTGGGCCTGCTCCAGCATCGCATCGAAATGCGCGATGCCCGAGGCGGCGCGCGTCTTCAGCGGACCGGGGGATATGGCGTGCACGCGAATGCCCTTCGGCCCGAGCTCGGCGGCCATGTAGCGCGTCGACGCCTCGAGCGCCGCCTTCACCGGCCCCATCATGTTGTAGTGCTCGACCACCATCTGCGAGCCGTAATAGGTCATCGTGAACAGCGCGCCGCCGTCTCGCATCAGGGGCTCGGCGAGCTTCGCCATCCGGATGAACGACCAGCACGAGATGTCCATCGCCTGGAGGAAGCCTTCCCTGGAGCAATCGACCACGCGGCCGTGCAGGTCATCCCTCGGCGCGAAGGCAATGGAATGCAGCAGAAAGTCCAGCGCGCCCCAGTCCCGCTCGATCCGCTCGAACACCGCTTCGAGCTGTCCGTCGACGCGGAGGTCGAGCGGCAGGACGATCGGCGCATCGACTTGTTGCGCGAGCGGTGTGACGTGCGGCGCCGCCTTGTCGTTCAGGTAGGTGATCGCCAGATCCGCGCCCAGCCGGCGGAATGCCTTGGCGCAGCCCCAGGCGATCGACTGGTCGTTGGCGATGCCGGTGACCAGCCCCTTGCGGCCGGCGAGCGACACCGCGCGCGCGGCGTCGGCTTCGACGTGCGGTTCCTTGTCAGGCATGGACCGGCGCCCGCAGCGTCGCGAGCGTGTGTCGCGCGATCATGAGCTCCTCGTTCGTCGGGATGACGTAGACAGGCACGCGCGCGCCGCGACGGGTGATGAGCGGCCCGCCGCCGCGGTTGGCGTCCGGATCGGCGTCGATGCCCAGCCAGGCCAGGCGCTCCATCACGCCCGCGCGGATCTCCGCGGCGTTCTCGCCGATTCCCGCCGTGAACACGAAGCCGTCGAGGCCGCCCATCGCGGCGGCCAGCGCGCCGGCGAGCATGGCGATGCGGTAGACGAAGAAATCCAGCGCCAGCTTCGCCCGCGGCTCCGCGCTGGCGAGCAGGTCGCGGCAGTCGCTGCTGATCCCCGACAGGCCCTTGAGACCGCACTCGTTGTAGAGAAAGGATTGGATCGCCTCGGGACTCATGCGTTTCTCGCTCATGAGGTAAAGCACGACGCCGGGATCGAGCTGCCCCGGGCGCGTTCCCATCGGCAGGCCCTCGAGGGCCGTGAAGCCCATCGTGCTCTCGACGCTGCGCCGGTCGACCATGGCGCACATCGAGGTGCCGTTGCCGAGATGCGCGACGATGACGCGGCCCGATGCTATCTCCGGCGCCATGTCCGGCAGACGGCTGGCGATGTACTCGTAGGACAGGCCGTGAAAGCCGTAGCGCCGCACGCCCTCTGCGTAGAGCTGTTCGGGAATCGCGTAGCGGTCGGCCAGCGGCGGATGGCCGCGGTGGAAAGCCGTGTCGAAGCACGCGACCTGGGGCATATCCGGCGCCATCGCGCGCAATGCGCGGATCGGCGCGAGGTTGTGCGGCTGGTGCAGCGGCGCCAGCGGGATGAAGCGCTCGAGCTCGGCGATCACCGCGTCGTCGATCAGTGTCGGCGCGCTGTAATCGGGCCCGCCATGCACGACCCGGTGCCCGACCGCGGCGGGCTCGGCGCCGGCGAACCGGCCGCGCAGCCGCTCGCGGATCAACGTCAGCGCCTGCGCGGGGTCCATCACCTCTGCCGCGGGATACATCTCGTCGATCAGCGCATCGCCGTCGCCGGTTCTGACGACGAGGGCGGGGCGCGTGCCGATCCCGCTCATATGGCCTTTGAGCTGTCGCGTCAGCGCGTCGGCGCGGCCGACCTCGAACAGCTCGAACTTGATGCTGGAGCTGCCGGCATTGATGACCAGGACCGTGTCCGGCATGCGGCTAGTCCGCTGCCATCGCCGGGGCCTGATGGCGGCTGCGGGCGTAGATGGCCGCGACCGCGGCCGACGCCATGCGCGTGCGCAGGTTGTCCGCGCGCGACGTCAGGATGATCGGGACGCGTGCGCCGAGCACGATGCCCGCCGCATCCGCGTTTGCGAGGAAGGTGAGGTTCTTCGCGAGCATGTTGCCGGCTTCGAGATTTGGCACCAGCAGAATCTGCGCCCGTCCCGCCACTTCCGATTTGATCGCCTTGATCGCCGCGGCGCGGGGGCTGATGGCGTTGTCGAGCGCCAGCGGGCCGTCCAGCACGCCGCCGGTGATCTGCCCGCGCTCGGCCATCTTGCACAGCGCCGCCGCGTCGATGGTGCCGGGAATCTTGGCGTTGATGGTTTCGACCGCGGACAGCACCGCGACGCGCGGCGGCCCGAGGCCCAGCGCGACATGCAGGTCGATCGCGTTCTGGACGATGTCTCGCTTGGTTTCGAGGTCGGGGGCGATATTGACGGCCGCGTCGGTCAGGAAGAGGGGCAGCGGATAGGTCGGCACGTCCATGATGAAGACATGGCTGATGCGCCGCGCCGTGCGCAGTCCGCCCTCGCGCGCGACGACCGCGCCGAGCAGCTCGTCGGTGTGCAGGCTGCCTTTCATGATCATCTCGGCGCGCCCGGCATGGACGAGCTCCACGGCCTTCGCCGCGGCCGCGTGGCTGTGCGGCGTCGGCACGAGTTCGAACCGGCCGATATCGCAGCCGGCTTTGGCCGCGGCCGCGCGGATCTTGGCCTCGGGCCCGACCAGGATCGGGACGATGAGGCCGAGGTCCGCCGCATCCGCGGCGCCCTTGACCGAGACTTCGTCGCATGGATGCGCTACCGCGGTCGGGACGGGCCTATCCTCCTGGGCGCGCGCGATCAGCCGTTCGTATTTCTCGTGTCGCTTGAGATGGGCGGTGGGCAGCTCGCGCGCCGGTGCCTGGAGGCGCTCCGTCGGCGCGCTCACTTCGGCGGTGCCGGAAAGCACCGTCTCGCCGTCCTGGTTGGTGCATGCGCAATCGAACAGGACGACGTGGTCCGTCTGGCGCTTCTCGCGGGCGGTGACTGTCACCGTGACGGAATCACCGACCTGGACCGGGCGGCGGAAACGCAGGTCCTGGCTGCGGTAGATCGTCCCTGCGCCGGGCAGCTTGTTGCCGAGGATGTTCGAGATCAGCCCGGCGACGAGCAGGCTGTGCGCGACGATGCCCGGGGCACGGGCGGCGCGCGCGAAGGCCTCGTCGAAATGCGTCGGGTTCGCATCGCCCGAGACGGCCGCGTAGAGATCGATGTCCTCGCGCGTGATCGTCTTCGACAGGCTGGCGCTTTCGCCGACCGCGATCTCGTCGAACGTCCTGTTCTCTATCGTTGTCTCTGATGCCATGGCGGTCACCATTCCAGGAAGATTCCCACGTCCCCGAGCATGCCGCCAGGGTAATTGAGGATCTGCGCCCGCAGCCGGTAGCCCTTGGGCTGGAAATGCGTCCGGTAGATTTCGTAGCCGCGCCTGGCGACGCCTGCAAGCGTGTCGGGCCAGTCGCGCTCCAGATTGTTGATCGCCCGGCCATGGTCGGTGCAGTACTCGGACGGGAACTCCATGACCATGATCTCCCGTTCCCCGCGCTCGGCGGCGCGTTGCAGCGCCGCCATCACGCGGCTGATCGCGGCCGGGCTGACCTCGCGCTTCATGAAGGACTCGCGCATTTCGCGATGCTCGCTCTCCTCCTGGCGCAACTTCGCGAGGGTGGCGCGCATCTGGGCCATCTCCGCGTCCTGCGCGATCTGCTGAAGGTCCGCCGGGGTCGGCAGCGCGGCCAGTGCGACATCAGGCATGTTTGCCTCCCATCGCCCCCGTCAGGACCGTGAAGCGGCCGTGTGGCCGTTGCCCTTTCTCGCGCTTCCCGCCGGCCTAGCGCGTCCCGGTTTCGGCGGGGACTCCGCGGCTTCCGACCGGGCCGGCACCTTCGCGCCCTTGCTCTTGAAGATCGCTTCGATCCGCGCGAGCCGCTCCGCGCGATGTTCGTCGAGCGGCCCGCGCGCCGTGACCACGCGCCGCAACGCGTCCAGGGCATCATCGATCCGCGCGGACTCCTTGCGGACCATCTCGGGAAGCGCCGACAGTGCGCGCTCCTCGTCGATCAGCAGGATCGCGAGCTGGTCCCGCAGGGCCTGCTTGAACGCCTCGAGCCCCATCGAGCCCCCGTGCTCCGCGCGGATCTGCCGGAGGACGGCGAAGCAGCGTTCGTCGGCGCCTTCGAGGCGGCCAACATAGACCATCGCGCGGATCATCGCCTCGCGCAGGCCGCCTTCCGCCACGCGCGCCTTCAGCCCCTCGATCCGTTCCTGGATGAAGGCGGCGTTGAAGGCCGCCTTGCCCGGCCGCTGCCGCACCGGGCCCTCGATGGCGGCAATTCCGACCAGCGCCTGCAGCAGCGGCGCGCCGTAGATGTTGAGGAAAAGCGTCTCGGTCATGCTGTCGCGCGCATCGCGATAGCCATCCAGTGCGGCGACGATGTGGTCCGAGAACTGCTTCTGCCAGACCAGGAACGGATTGTCCGCCGCAGCCGGGCGCCGGTTCGCCCGGACAGCTTCGGCCGCCTGTTCGACGAGCCGTGCGAACGGATTGCGGTCCGACCACAGCTCGTATTGTAGCCGCAGCGGATGGAACCGACGCATGGCATCGGCGAAGGCGTCATTCGTCATAGCGCGTACCGCCGGGCTGGCGAAGGTGCGGTAGAGACCGTGGTTGATCTCTGAGACACGCTCCACCGTGGCGAAGCGGCGGTCGTCCGCTTCGTCATTGCCGCCCAGCGCCCGGATGTGGCCGAGCGTGCGCGGCTCGAACCGCGCGATGTAGTCGCCGCTCACCAGCGCCGCGGTCGGATCGTCGGCCGCTTTGCGTTCGAGCACGGCCTCGTAGAGGCCCGGCGGCAGCACGTCGATCAGGTCGATGTTGTGGGCGAACTCGGCATGCTCTTTCCGCGCGACGCCGCCCGACACGAAGATGCCGAGGTGCCCGGCGGTCTCGTGCACCATGTAGACGATCGTCTGGCCGTGCGCCTTGATGTCGTCGACGCTGTCATAGAGGTCGGTGATCCACGCCAGCGCCTGGGGCGGCGGCGTGATGTTGTCGCCTCTGGAGCAGAACACGACGATGGGCGAGCGGACGTTGCGCAGGTCGACGCGCATGTCGTCGCCCGTGACGATCTCGTTCGACGACAGCTTGTTGCCGACAAACAACTTGTCGACGATGAACTGGATCTCCTCGGCGGCAAGGAAGACGTGCCCGCCCCACCATTTCTCGAAGCCGAGATAGCGCGGGCCTTCCGTGTCGATCTTCGAATAGAGGTCGTAGCTCTTGCTCCAGAGCGTGTTCGCGGGATTCAGGTTCTCGAAGTTCTGGACGAGCCACGCGCCGTCGAACTTGCCACCGCCGAGGTCGCTCGTCAGCGCCGTGAGCCAGCTTCCGCCCAGCATCCCGCCGGCATAGCGCATCGGGTTCTCGCCATGGACGCCGGCCCAGTAGGAGAGCGGCGCGCCGGCCAGGATGATCGGCCCGAACAGCTCCGGCCGGACGGCTGCGAGCAGCATCACGGCCCATCCGGCCTGGCAGTTGCCGATGACCGCCGGCTTCTCTTCGACCTCCGGGTGCCGCGCGATCACGATCTCGAGGAAGCGCGCCTCGGCGTTCATCACGTCCTCGATCGTCTGGCCCGGCATCGGCTCGGGCATGAAGCCGATGAAGTAGCAGGGATGCCCGGCGAGCATCGCCACGCCGATCTCGCTGTCGGCCTTGAAGCCGCCGATGCCGGGCCCATGGCCCGCGCGCGGATCGATCACGACGAAGGGCCGCTTGCGCGGATTGATCTCCACGCCCTCCGGCGGAACGATCCGGGCGAGGCCATAGTTGACGGGCCGCGGAAGCTGCCGGCCGTCGGCGACGAGTTCGGGCTTAAAGCTCAGGACATTGGGCACCGTCTGGCGCATATGCTCCAGGTACTGGTTGCCGCGTTGCCGCAGCACATCCCAGAACAGGATTGTGCGCTGCGCGGCGTCGATCGCGTATTCCGCGAACGGATTCGGCCCCAGCGCGAAGAACGGCTGCCATGCCGCCCACGGACCCTCGGGACTCTTCTCCGCATTCGGCGAGACAGAGTTACGGTCGGTCGGAATTGCGCGGAGGCGTGCTGCCATCATGTCCCTCTCTTCCAATGCGGGATCGCAGCCGCGCCGCGGGCTCCGGGAGAGCGCCTGTCGCAGGGTCGTCTGCGTGCATCGCGATGCTGCAGGTGCGAAGGATATCGAAGCGGTCTTCCCGCTAGAATCCGCTAATACCCCTACCTCGATCGGATCGTTGGCTGCCCCCTACGGGCAAATCTCCACGGCACGCCGCGTCGGAGGCAAGCTGTGCGGTTTCGCACTGGGCCGAAGCGGCGGGAAGGATAGTGTCCGGCATCGTTCCAGGAGTGGAGTGAAGTCGTGCGGTGCGGGGACCCGAAGTCCCGCAAGCACAGATGAACCGCCATGCGTCTTGCAAATGCGCTTTTTGCGCTATCGCTCATGGTCTTGTCGGCGTCGTCGGCGGCAGCCCAGGCAAACCTGGAGGCGGGGCGCTCTGTCTTCCGCAAGCATTGCATCGCCTGCCATGCGGTCGGCTGCAACAAAAGGGGGCCGCATCTCCGGGGCCTATTCGGACGGCAAGCAGGCGCGGTTGATGATTTCCCGATTTACTCAGGCACGCTCAGAAAGTCCGGCATTGTCTGGGATACAGAGACGCTGGACAGGTTTCTGGCGGACCCTGCCGCGATGGTGCCCGCGACAACCATGACATGGGGCAAGGTTGAGGATGTCCAGGAACGGCGCGACGTGTTGGCCTTTCTTCGGTCGGGAGACACTTCGCTCGATCTGTGTCTGAGATAGGGACGCTAGTCCAGCGTCTGGCGGTAGCGGCGCAGCGCGATGAAGCCGGCAACGAGCAGGAAGGCGGCGATGGCGAGAAGCTCGCCGGCGATCTCGTTGAGGCCGCTGCCCTTGAGCAGGATGCCGCGCACGATGCGCAGGAAATGCGTCAGCGGCAGCACCTCGCCGATCGCCTGTGCCCAACCGGGCATGCCGCGGAACGGAAACATGAATCCGGACAGCAGGATCGACGGCAGGAAGAAGAAGAACGACATCTGCATCGCCTGGAGCTGGTTGCGCGCGATGGTCGAGAAGGTGAAGCCGACCGACAGGTTGGCGGCGATGAACACGATCAGCACCAGCGACAGCAGCACGTAGCTGCCGAACATCGGCACGTGGAAGATGAAGCGCGCCGCCAGCAGCAGCACCGTCACCTGCACGTAGCCGACCGCGATATACGGCACGATCTTGCCCAGCATCACCTCCAGCGGCCGCACCGGCATGGCGAGCAGGTTCTCCATCGTGCCGCGCTCGCGCTCGCGCGTGACGGCCAGCGCCGTCATCATCACCATCGTCATGGTCAGCACCACGCCGACCAGCCCGGGCACGACGTTGTACTGGGTGATGCCTTCCGGGTTGTAGCGCCGATGCAGACGCAGCTCGACCGGATCGGCGCCGGTGCGCAGGCGCGCGATCGGCCCGGTCAGCTCGGAATCGAAGGCGGTGCGCGCGAGCGTGGTGAGGGCGGCGACGGCATTGCTGGTCGCCGCGGGGTCCGTCGCATCCGCCTCGACCAGCAGCACGGGCCGGACGCCGCGCACGATGTCCCGCCCGAAGCCGACCGGGATCGTCACCGCGAACTGCACTTTCCCGCGCTCGAGCAGATCGTCGACCACCCCTGGGTCGGACGTGGTCGTGACGATGCGGAAGTAGGCCGAGTTCTCCAGCGCGCTGACGAAGCTGCGCGCGAAGCTGCTGTCGTCGGACACGTGCAGGGCGGTCGGCAGCGATTTCGGGTCGGAGTTGATCGCGAAGCCGAACAGCGTGAGCTGCATGATCGGCACGCCGATCATCATCGCGAAGGTCAGCCGGTCGCGCCGCATCTGGACGAATTCCTTGACCAGCATCGCAACGAACCGCGCCAGGCTGAATCCGATCATGCCGCCTTCTCCGCCTGCGCCATCAGAAGGATGAAGACGTCCTCGAGGCCGGGCGGCACGGCCTCCCATTTCAGGTCGGGGTCGTTGCGGTAAGGCGCGATCGCCGCGTCGAGGGCGGCCTTGTCGGTGCCGCTCAGATGCAGGCTGTTGCCGAACGGCGTCGCCATCGCGACACCCGGCGCGTGGCTCAGCTTCTCGCGCACGCGCTGCACGCCCGCGCCGCTGACCGACCAGGTCGACAGGCCCGATTGGGCGATGACCTCCTCCACCGTCCCATGGGTCAGCAGCCGCCCGGCGGCGAGATAGGCGATCGCGTGGCAGCGCTCGGCCTCGTCCATGTAGTGCGTGCTGACCAGCACGGTCAGCCCGTCGGCGGCCAGAGCGTGGATCTCGTCCCAGAACTCGCGGCGCGCCTTCGGATCGACGCCGGCCGTCGGCTCGTCGAGCAGCAGCAGCTCGGGCTGGTGCAGCACGCATGCCGCGAGGGCAAGGCGTTGCTTCCAGCCGCCCGACAATGTCCCGGCGAGCTGCGTCTGGCGGTCGGACAGGCCGAGCCGCGCGATGGCGGACTCCACCGCATCCCGGCGATCCGGCACCGCGTACATGCGCGCGACGAAGTCGAGGTTCTCGCGCACGCTGAGATCTTCGTAGAAGCTGAAGCGCTGCGTCATGTAGCCGACGCGCCGCTTGATCGCCGGCGCCTCGCGCAGGATGTCGAAGCCCAGGCACGTGCCGGTTCCCTTGTCCGGGGTCAGCAGGCCGCACAGCATGCGGATCGTCGTCGTCTTGCCGCTGCCGTTCGGGCCGAGGAAGCCGTATATGCGGCCGCGCTCGACGCGCAACGACACATCGCGCACCGCCGGCCGGCCGCCAAACGACTTGCCGAGGCCGTGGACGTCGATGGCGGGCGCGGCGCTCACGGCACCAACGTCACATCGACCGGCTGGCCCGGATGCAGGCGCGCGGCCGGCGAGTCGGTCCGCGCCTCGATGCGATAGACGAGCTTGGCGCGGCTGGCGTTGCTGTAGATCACGGGCGGCGTGTATTCGGCGGAGGGGGCGATGAAGCTGATGCGCGCGGTCAGGCCAGGCGCGCAGCCGTCGCAACGCAGCGCAACCGTCTTGCCGACGGCGAGCGCCGCGAGCTTCGCCTCGGGAACGTAGAAACGGATCTTGATGTTGCCGGGCGGCAGCAGCGACACGATGGGCGCGCCCGCCTGGATCCATTCGCCCTGGCGGTAGTACGTCTCCTCCACCAATGCGGCCTGCGGTGCCACCGGCGCCATGTCGGCGAGCACCTGGCCGGCCTTGGTCAGCATCGCCTCGGCGACCTGGACCGCGGCCTCGGCGGCGCGGATGTCGTCCTCGCGCGCGGCGAGCCGGCCGACTTCGAGCGCTGCGGCCAGCTCGGCGACCCGGGCCCGGTCCCGGGCCTGCGCGCTGCGTGCCTCATCGACGCGCTCGCGCGACGTATTCCCCGTTGCGACCAGCGATTCCTGCCGGCGCAGGGTCAGCTCCGACATGCGCAGCGACGCCTCCGCCTGCTCCTTCTGCGCGGCGATGACGTCGAGTTCGGGGACGCGCTTGCCCTTGCGCAGGTCGTCAAGATTGGCCTGCGCCTGCGCGCGCGCAGCGACGGCGCGGTTGCGCTCCGCCAGCGCCTCGGTCAGGTCCATGGCGAAGAGCAGCGAGCCATGCTCGACCTGGTCGCCGCGCGCGACCGCGAGCCGCTCGAGGCGCCCGGCCAGCGGCGCCGCGACGCGCACGTACTCGCCCTCCACATAGCCATGCCATGTCGATCCCGGATCGCCGCTGCCGATCCCGATGGCGGCGAGCGCCGCCATGATCCAGGTGGAGAGGTCGGACAGCCAGGTCATTTCTCGGGCTCCTGCAACAATCCGCGCAGCAGCAAATCGACATGCGTGCGCCAGAGGGCATCGGGATCGAGCGCGTCCGGCTCGTAGCGGCCCAGCGAGTGGCGCCACAGCGCCGTCAGCAGGATCGGGGCGAGGACGCAGAACGTCGTGCTGCGCACGTCCATCGCGCGGAATTCGCCGCTGGTGATGCCGCGCTCGAGGATGCGGCCGATCAGCGCGAAGCCGCGATGGACGACGTTGTCGAGATAGAAGCGCGCGATATCCGGGAAATTCCCCGCTTCGGTGATGATCAGCTTGGGGATGATGCCGACCGGCGACGAGGCCATGCGGCCGGTCATGAACTCGAGCAGGCGGCGGAGGTACTCGGCGCTCGGCACTTTCGTGGTGTCGAGCATGGTCTCCGCCTGGACGAGGTTCGGCAGGATCGTCTCGCGGATCACCGCCTTGAACAGCTCTTCCTTGCTGGGGAAGTAGAGATAGACCGTCCCCTTGCTGACGCCGGCTTTCGTCGCGATGTCGTCGAGCTTGGTCGCCGCGAAACCGCGCTCGGCAAAGCAGGCGAGCGCCGCCTCGATGAGCTCGGCGGGGCGGGCGTCCTTACGGCGGCGGCGGGTGGACATGCGTGACCTATAATTACTGACCAGTCAGTCATTAATATAGGCTCCAGAGAAGCGAACGGCAAGCGGACAGATTCCGGACAGGCACCGGACAGTCCAGAAGCCTGAAAGTTAATTTTAAATCAAAGGTTTGGGAGGTGGCTCCCGGCTTTGGCCAAGGACCATCGCCCGCCGCAGGGTCGTGCGGGTCAGGCCCGCTTCTTGGCCGGCTTCTTCGCGATCCGCGCCTCGATGGCGTCCCAGATCATCGCCTCGATGTTGATGCCGTCGAAGCGGCCGATCTCCTGGATGCCGGTGGGTGAGGTGACGTTGATCTCGGTGAGATAGTCGCCGATCACGTCGATGCCGACGAAGATGAGGCCGCGCCGGGCGAGCTCCGGGCCGATCGCCTCGCAGATCTCCCGCTCGCGCTTCGTCAGCGTCGTCTTCACCGCCCTGCCGCCGACATGGAGGTTGGCGCGCGCCTCGCCCTTGGCCGGCACGCGCATCACGCCGCCGACGGCCTTGCCGTCGACCAGGATGATGCGCTTGTCGCCGTCGCGCACCTCGGGCAGGTAGCGCTGGATGATCACCGGCTCGCGCGAGCGGCTGGTGAACATCTCCATCAGCGCGTTGAGATTCTCGTCATCGGGCGTCAGGTGGAAGACGCCCGCGCCGCCATTGCCGAACAGCGGCTTGATGATGATGTGCTTGTGCTCGGCACGGAACGCGGCGATCTCCGTCGGGTCGGACGTGATCAGCGTCGGCGGCATCAGCGTCGGGAAATGCGTGACGAACAGCTTCTCCGGCGCGTTGCGCACATGGGCCGGATCGTTGACCACCAGCGTGTCGGGATGGATGTGCTCCAGCAGGTGCGTCGCCGTGATGTAAGCCATGTCGAACGGCGGGTCCTGGCGCATCAGCACGACGTCGAGCGTGCGCAGGTCGACCGTCTCGTAGCCGCCGAGCGTGAAATGGTTGCCGCGTTCCCGCCGCACGGTCAGCGGCCGCGCCTTCGCGCGCACCTTGCCGTGCAGGAAGGTGAGATGCTGCGGCAGGTAGTGCAGCAAGGTGTGGCCGCGGGCCTGCGCCTCTACCGCCATGGCGAACGTCGAATCGGCGTCGATGTTGACCCCTTCCATGGGGTCCATCTGAATGGCGACGGACAGGCTCATCACGAGATTCCGGTGTTTGATGCGGACGTCAGTTCAGCTGGTTCCGGAGCGAGCGTAGCTCCGCAGCCACAGCTTGGCGTGCGGCCTCGTCCCGGGCAAGAGCCGTCGTTCGCTCCAGGCAGTTGATGGCGGCGCGCAAATTGCCGACATCGCGGTGCAGCCGGGCGCATTCGTGCCACAGGCCGGCCTGGCCCGGTGCGATCAGCACCATGCGCTCCAGCACGGCCAGCGCGCCCTCGGGGCGGTTGGCCTGCAGCAGGCGCAGCTTGATGTTGTTCTGCAGGCGCAGAAGGATGGCGCGGTTGCCGACCGGCGCGCAGTCTTCCGGCGTCAGCTCCGCATCCTTGCCGCCGAACTGCTTGCGCAGCGTGCGCAGTGCGGCGGCGTCGAGCATGGCGCCGCCGTTGAACGGGTCGAGCACCGCCGCGCCGCTGCCGGCGTCGATGCGGATCAGGAAATGCGCCGGGAAGTTCAAACCCTCCGCGCGCCAGCCCTGCGCGCGCGCCGCGTGCAGCCACAGGATCGACAAGGCCACCGGCAGGCCGCGGCGGCGGTCGATGACGCGGATCAGGTTGGCGTTGTCGAGGTCGTCATAGGATTCGCGATCGCCACGGTACCCGTGCTGCCCGATGAGGACGTCACGCAGCGCATCCGCCGGTGCGGCATCGCGGCGGCTTCCGACATCGCCTGCCAGTGCCGCAAGGTGCGCGCGATAGAAAGCGTGGTCGGCTTGCGGGTGATCGAGCGCGGCCAGCGTCAGGGCGGTGCCGGCAAGATCGATCGCCGCATCGTCCAGCGTTCCGACCTGCTCGAGCTGATGTGCCGCGCGGACCGCTTCCATGGTCCGCGCATGGTACGTCAGGCGGCCGGCGCCCGGAAGCGCCGCGGGTCGTCCTTCATCAGGACGTGACTGACGACGCGACGCACGTAGCGCACGTTGCGCGCGATATCGATCGCCTTGTCGAGCTCGGCCTGGTCCTGCGCCACGCCCAGCATATAGACCGTGCCGTTGACCGCCTCGATCGAGTAGTTGACCGACTGGATGTCCTTGGTGAAGAGCAGCTTGCTGCGCAGCTCGGTGACGATGGCGGTGTCGCGCGCATAGGTGCCGAAGCCGCCGTCACTGGTGACCTCGATCTCGTTGATCACCTCTTTCACGCCGTTCGCTTTCCAGGCGAGCTGGATCGCCTCGGCGCGCGTCTCGGGATCCTTGACGGCGCCCGTGACCAGGACGCGGCCCTCGTGGATCTGCAGGTTGCAGTTGGCGAACAGGCTCTGGTCCTTCTGCACCCAGTAATGGTTGATCTCGGCGCGGATGCCGGTGTCGTTGGCGGCGCCCTTGACGCCGCGCTCCTGCGCCGCGGCGACACCTGCGGTGGCGCCGGCGCCGACGGCCAGGCCCACGCAGCCCTGCAGCGAAAGGCCGGACAGGATCAGCAGCACCGGCAGCGATGCCCGGGACATGAAACGATTGATCACGGAATCCCCCTCTACGGTCACGACGCCGAGTTGCGCCTACTTAGTACGGCCGCCCGAGTCGCGCCAAGCGTCCATCACGTGTTCGGGCATGCGCCACGGCGACAGGAGGATCGCGTCGAAACGTAGCGAAAATGTGGCCAGCTCGGGCCGCGTCGCCAGGAACGCCTCGGCGGCACGCCGCACCCGGCGCTGCTGCCGGGAGGAGATCGACCACGCCGCCGTCCCGTGCCCGGTCCGGATCTTGACCTCGACGAAGACGAGGGTGTGGCCGCGCCGGGCGATCAGGTCGATCTCGCCGACCGGCGAGCGGAAGTTGCGCGCGACGATCCGGTAGCCGGCCAGTCTCAGGCGCCATGCCGCCACTCGCTCGGCCTGGCGGCCGCGCCGCTCCGCGCTGCGGCGGATTTCGGGCGCCATCAGCGCCGCGCGCGCGCCAGCTCCAGCGCGCGCGCATAGACGAGGCGGCGCGGCAGCCCCGTCGCAGCAGCCACCGAAGCGGCGGCATCGCGGACGCTCGCCGTGTCGAGCGCCTCGGCCAGCCGGGAGTCGAGAGCGGCACCGGCGTCCTCGGCCGCCGCCGCGGCGGGCGGCCCGATCACGACGACGACCTCGCCCTTGGGGGCGCCTGACTCGGCGTAATGGGCGGCCAGCTCGTCCAGCGTGCCGCGCCGCGTCTCCTCGAACAGCTTGGTCAGCTCGCGCGCCACCACCGCCTCGCGCGCGCCCAGCACCGCCGCCATGTCGGCAAGGCTGTCGGCAAGTCGGTGCGGCGCCTCGGGGATCACCAGGGTCGCGGGAACGGCCGCCAGCTCGGCGAGGGCTTCGCGCCGCGGCCCCTGTCGCTGCGGCAGGAAGCCGCTACACAGGAAGCGGTCGGTCGGCAGGCCGGCGATGCTCAGCGCCGCGATCAGCGACGACGGGCCCGGCACGGTCCGCACCGGCAAGCCCTGTTCCTGCGCCGCGCGCACAAGACGGTAGCCGGGATCGGCGATGAGCGGCGTGCCGGCATCGGAGACGAGGGCGACCGCTGCTCCCGCGCGCAGCTCGTCGAGGAGCTTGGAGCCGGCATTGTCGCCCGCATGGTCGTCGTAGCGGACGAGTCGCTTCTTCGGCAGGCCGAGCGCCTGGAGCAGCCGGCCGGTCACGCGCGTGTCCTCGCAGGCGATGAGGTCGGCCGCGCGCAGCACCGCGATGGCGCGCGCCGTAATATCGCCAAGATTGCCCAGCGGTGTTGCCACCACATGAAGGCCGGGCGCCAATTTACTTGAACCCGTCCGGCCGTTAGGCTCGCTCTTCTCGCCGGAGGACATCGCTTGCCCGTACGCCTTGCTCACTTGACCGTTCTTCATTGTGTCGCTGCCGCGGCCCTGCTGCTGGCCGCCTGCGAAAGCAAGGTACAGGCTCCGGTCCAGCCGGTCCAAGTCCCGCCGCCGCCCGTGGCGGAGGCGCCGCCGGTGATGCTGCCGGCGCCCGAACCGGCGGTGGAGCCACCGACCGCCGAAGAGCTGGCGACCGGCGCGCCGGGTGGGATTGACGGCATCAAGGTCGCGATCCTGGTGCCGCTCTCGGGCAACAATGCCCCGCTCGGGCGCGCTCTGCTCGATGCGGCACAGCTAGCGGTGTTCGAGGTCGGCGACGACAAGCTCGTCCTGATGCCGCGCGACACGGGCGGCACGCCGGAAGGTGCCGCCGCCGCCGCCGATGCGGTGATCGCCGCTGGCGCGCGGCTGATCGTGGGCCCGCTCTTCGCCGCCGATGTGCCGCTGGTGGCGCAGCGCGCGCAGGCGGCCGGCGTCAGCGTGCTCAGCTTCTCCAACGACGTCTCGGTCGCCGGACCCGGCGTGTTCGTGATGGGCGTGCCGCCGCGCGCGCAGATCGACCGGGTGATGGAATTCGCGCGCTCGCGCGGCGCCACGCGCTTCGCGGGCCTGGTGCCGAACAACAGCTACGGCTCGGCGGTTGAGGAGGCGATGTTCGCCACGGCCAGCCGGATCGGCGGCCAGATCGCCGCGATCGAGCGCTACGACCCCGGCACCACCGACGCATCCCCGGTCGTGCGCCGACTCGCCTCGTACGAGGCGCGCCGTGCCAGCCTGCAGCAGCAGCGCCGCGAGCTGGAGGCGCGCAACGACGATGCCAGCCGCCAGGCGTTGCGCCGCCTCGAAGGGATCGACACGCTGGGCGAAGTGCGGTTCGACGCGGTGGTGCTGCCGGATTTCGGCGACCGGCTCCTGTCGATCGCGCCGCTCCTGCCGTACTACGACATCGACCCGAACCGCATCCGCCTGCTCGGCACGGCGCTGTGGGATGACCCGCGGCTGACGCGCGAGCCGGCGCTGATCGGGGGCTGGTTCGCGGCGCCGCCGCAGGAGGCGCGCGAGCCGTTCAACCGGCGCTACCGCGAGCTCTACAAGCGCGACGCGCCGCGGCTTGCGACCATCGCCTATGACGCGACCGCGCTTGCTGCGGTGCTCGCGCGCAGCGAAGGCGGACCCGATTTCTCGACCACGGCGATCACCAATCCGGTCGGCTTCGCCGGCATGGACGGCGTGTTCCGTCTTTTGTCCGACGGCACGATCGAGCGGGCGCTCGCGGTGATCGAGGTGCAGCGCAACCGCTTCCGCACCATCTCGCCGGCACCCGAGACATTCGAGGCGACGACGCAATAGCGCGCCGTCGCACTAGGCGAGCAGCGAGCCCAGCACGCTGTTGAGCACCTTGCGGCCGGCGGACGTTGCGCGCAGACCAGCGTCGGTGCGTTCGATAAAGCCGCCCTCGACCAGCATCGTCAGTCGCTTCTGGTCGAGTATGTCGTCCAGCGCGCGCCCGGTTTCGCGCGCGAAGCGCGCCGCGTCGACGCCTTCGTCGAGGCGCAAGCCCATCATCAGCGCCTCCGATGCCGCGTCGTCCGGCGCGATCGCGAAGCGCTCCGCCGTGCCGTGGCCGGACTCGCGGACGCGCGCCAGCCATGTCTCCGGCAGCTTTTCCTGCCGGGTCGCCGTCTTGACACCGTCGAGCGTCAGGCGGCCATGGGCGCCGGGGCCGACGCCGACATAGTCTTCGTAGCGCCAGTAGACGAGGTTGTGGCGGCATGCGCCGCCGGGCCTTGCGTGATTGGAGACTTCATAGGCGGGCAGGCCGGCGCGCTCCATCAGCGCGATCGTCTCGTCGTAGAGCGCCTCGGCATCGCCTTCCTCCGGCGTCCGCAGGTCGCCGCGCGCATGCAGCGCATGGAACGCCGTGCCCGGCTCGATGGTGAGCTGGTAGACCGAGAGATGATCGCCGGCGAGCGCCAGCGCGTCCTCGAGCTCGGCCCGCCACGCGGCGACGCTCTGTCCCGGCCGGGCGTAAATCAGGTCGAAGGAATAGCGGGGGAAGACCGACGCGGCTGCGGTGATGGCGGCGCGCGCCTCGCCCTGGTCGTGGGCGCGGCCGAGCATCTTGAGCGCCGCGTTGTCGAGGGCCTGGACGCCGATCGACACCCGGTTGATGCCGGCGGCGCGGAAACAGGCGAAACGGGCGCGCTCGGCCGAGTTGGGGTTGGCCTCGAGCGTCACCTCGGCGTCGGCCGGCAGGGTCCAGTTGGCGGCGATGCGGTCGAGCACGGCCTGCGTCGTCCCCGGCGCCATCAGCGACGGCGTGCCGCCGCCGAAGAAGACGGAGGTCACCGTGCGGCCGCGCGTCTCGGCAGCGAAATGGTCAAGCTCGGCCAGCAGCGCATCGCGCCAGCCTGCCTCGTCGATCCGGGCGCGGACATGGCTGTTGAAATCGCAGTACGGGCATTTGGACACGCAGAACGGCCAGTGCACATAGATGGCGAAGCCGCGGTGGGTCGCGGCGGCCGGAGAGGGGCGGCTGGCGGGCTGGCTGGCGTCGGGCATGTCGACCGGAACATAGGCAAGCCGGCCCGGTCTTGCCACTCACGGCGCGTAGGTGACGGGCAGGGCAGTCGTGTACTTGATCGTCTCCATGGCGAAGCTGGAGCTGACGTCGGACAGCGCCACGCGCTGGATCAGCCGCTTGTAGAACGCGTCATAGGCGGCGATGTCCGGCACCACCACCCGCAGCAGGTAATCGATGTCGCCGCTCATGCGGTAGAACTCGACGACTTCCGGGATGTCCTGGACCGCGGCCGCGAACTTCTCCAGCCAGCCGAGATCGTGCTGGTTGGTGCGGACCGCGACGAACACCGTGACCCCGACATTGAGCTTCTCCGGGCTGAGGACCGCGACCCGCGCCCGGATGTAGCCGTCCTCTTCCAGCTTCTGGATCCGGCGCCAGCACGGTGACGGCGACAGGCCGACCCGCTCGGCGACGTCGGCCACCGGCTTGGTCGCATCCTCTTGAAGCAGCGCCAGGATTTTGCGATCGATGGCATCCAGAGGCATGGATTTCTACATTTCTAGCATCAGAAGGTATTTCATTCTAAATTGCTGCGCAGCATTTGGCAAATTTGCAAACCGCTCCGCGCGGTATGCGATATGCTGGTTCCAATGGAACGGCTTGGAACCCTCTTTACGGAACACCCGACGACGGTCGGCGAGACCTATGGCGAGCATCTGGCGCACGCCTCCGATTTCGGCGTCCGCATGATCCTGGGCGGGCTCGCCTGCCTGGTCCACGGGCTGCTGCCGTTCCTGTTCGTGCGGACAGGCAGCACCGTCATTGCTGCGCTGCACACACGCATGGTCACGCACCGCCGCGGCCAGCCGGCCGGCGCGGCCGTCCAACCGGGCACGACCTCCTAGCGGAAGCAGGCCTCGATCAGTTTGCGGAACGCGACCGCGCGATGGCTGATCGCGTGCTTCGCGTCCGGGTCCATTTCGCCGAAAGTCTCCGTGCGCCCGGTCGGCAGAAACATCGGGTCATAGCCGAACCCGCGGTTGCCGCGCGGCGGCCAGACCAGGGTGCCGTGCACCTCGCCGCGGAACGTGTCGACATGGCCGTCCGGCCAGGCCAGCGACAGGGCAGCCACGAAGAACGCGCGGCGGTCGCCGGCGCCGGCCAGTCGCTCCTCCACCTTCTTCATGGCCATGCCGAAATCCTTGGTCGGACCGGCCCAGCGCGCCGAGTAGATGCCGGGTTCGCCGCCGAGGGCCACGACGCATAGCCCCGAATCATCAGCCAGGGCCGGCCGGCCGCTGGCGCGCGTCGCCGCGAGCGCCTTGAGCTCGGCATTGGCTTCGAAGGTCGTGCCGGTTTCCTCCGGCTCGGGCAGGCCGAGGGCGCCGGCCGATACGACCGTCACGGCGAAGGGCTGCAGCAGCTCGGCGATCTCGCGCACCTTGCCCGGGTTGTGGCTGGCGAGGACCAGCTCCTTGCTGTCGAAGCGGCGTGTCACGGGATCTCCTGGAACGGCGCCCGTGCCCAAGCGTTGCCGTAGGGGGCGGAAGAAGGAAGGACCGGCAGATGCGGCGACTGGCAATGATGGCGGCGTTTGCGCTCGGCGCCTGCGCCGGCCCGGTGCAGCCGACCTACGAGTTCGAGACGGGCTACTTCCCGAACGTGGCGCCGCCCGGGGCCATTGCTGCAGACCTCGGCGCCTACGCGGTCCGGATCTGCGGCGAAGCCGGGTACACCGTCCTCGATCAGATCTTCGTCGGCGACTACGGGCCCAGCTACGTGCGCATCCGTTTCGCGTGCGCCTGACCTAGCCACCGATCGCTTTCTTCTGCAGCTCCACGAGCTGGCCGATTCCCTTGCGGGCGAGGCCGAGCATCTTGAAGAAAAGGTCTTCCGAAAAGGCGACGCGCTCGGCGGTCCCCTGGACCTCGACGATCGAGCCGGCGCCGGTCAGCACGAAATTGGCATCGGCCTCGGCGCCGGAATCCTCGGCGTAGTCGAGGTCGAGAACCGGCGTTCCGCCGACGATGCCGCACGAGACGGCGGCGACATGGTCGGTGAGCGGCACATGCCCCAGCACGCCCGACTTGGCCATCTTGTGCAGCGCCAGCCGCAGGGCCACCCACGATCCGGTGATGGCGGCGGTGCGCGTGCCGCCGTCGGCCTGCAGCACGTCGCAATCGATCTTGATCTGCCGTTCGCCCAGCGCCTTGAGATCGGTGACGGTGCGCAGGCTGCGGCCGATCAGGCGCTGGATCTCCTGGGTCCGGCCGCTCTGCCGGCCGCGGGCGGCCTCGCGGTCGGTACGCGTATGGGTGGACCGCGGCAGCATGCCGTATTCGGCGGTCACCCAGCCGCTGCCGGTGTTGCGCAGGAAGGGCGGCACCTTCTCGTCGACGCTGGCGGTGCACAGGACATGGGTGTCGCCGAAGCGCACGAGGCAGGAGCCTTCCGCATATTTGGCGAAGCCCGGCTCGAGGCTGACGGCGCGAAGCGCGTCGGGGGTGCGGCCGGACGGGCGCATCGTGTTTTCTCCTGGAATTTGGCGAATCGGAAGGGCGGGCGGACCCTAACCGCTGACCGGCCGTGCGTCCAGACACGGCTTGGCCCTTGCATTGACGGGATTTGGCGGGCTTCCTACATCTGCGGAGCCCATGACGAACATGCCCAGCGACAAGACGCCGGCCTCGAGGCCAGTGATCGGCGAGCTCAATGAACGCAGCCGGGAGATCTTCCGGCGCATCGTCGAGTCGTATGTCGAGACGGGCGAGCCGGTCGGCTCGCGCACCCTGTCGCGGCTGATCGGCACGCAGCTTTCGCCGGCCACGATCCGCAACGTCATGGCCGACCTCCAGGACGCCGGGCTGCTCTTCTCGCCCCACACCTCGGCCGGGCGGCTGCCGACCGATGCCGGCCTGCGCATGTTCGTGAACGGCCTGCTCGAGGTCGGGCGCCTGTCGGCCGACGAGCGCGCCAATATCGAGGTGCAGTGCCAAGCGGCCGGTCGCTCGATTCCCGAAGTGCTCGAGGAAGCGACGACGATGCTGTCCGGCCTGTCGCAATGCGCCGGCCTGGTCCTCGCGCCGAAATCGGAGTCGGCACTCCGGCACGTCGAATTCGTGGCGCTCGGCCCCGGGCGCGCCCTGGTCGTCCTCGTCAGCGAGAACGGGCTGGTGGAAAACCGCATCATCCAGGTGCCGACCGGTCTGACGCCGTCGGCGCTGGTCCAGGCCGGCAACTATCTCAGCGCGCGGCTGATGGGCCGCACCCTGGGCGAGGCGCGCGGCGCGGTCCTGGCGGAGCTTGACCAGCAGCGCGCGGCGCTCGACGAGCTGACGCGCAAGGTGGTCGAGGCCGGGCTGGCGACCCCGGCGGGCGAAGGCAAGAACAGCTACCTGCTCGTGCGCGGCCAGTCGCGCCTGCTGGAGGACGTGACCGCGCTGGACGACCTCGAGCGCATCCGCGTGCTGCTGGAAACACTCGAGACGCGCGAGACGATGGTCAGGCTGCTTGATTCGGCACAGAGCGCGGAAGGCGTACAGATCTTCATCGGCAAGGAGAACCAGCTCTTCGGTCTCGCCGGCTGCTCGATGATCATCGCGCCCTACGCCAACAGCCGCGAGCAGATCGTCGGCGCGATCGGCGTGATCGGCCCGACCCGGCTCAATTACGCGCGCATCATCCCGATGGTCGACTACACCGCCAAGGTGATCGGCCGAATCATCGGCTAGGCGCGCGGCCAATCTTCCGTTACGACATCCCCCGACGATCAGCAGGACCAAGAGAGCAATGAGCGACGCGAACGAGAATTCGACAACCCCGGCGGCCGAGCCGCGACAGACCGAGGCGCAGGATCCGGGCGCGCGCATTGCCGAGCTCGAGGCCGAAATCTCGCGGCTCAAGGACCAGGCGCTGCGGGCGCTGGCGGAGCAGGAGAACACGCGCCGGCGCGCCCAGCGGGAGATCGAGGATAACAGCAAGTTCGCGGTGTCCAATTTCGCGCGCGATATCCTGCCCGTGGGCGACAATCTGCGCCGCGCGCTGGAGGCGATTCCGGCGGAAGCGCGCAGCGCCGATGAAAGCCTCGACAAGTTCGCCGCCGGCGTCGAGCTGACGGAGCGCGAGCTGCTCAACATCCTGGAACGCTACGGCATCAAGCGCATCGAGCCGGTCGGCCAGCCTTTCGACCACAATCTGCACCAGGCGATGATGCAGGTGGACAGTGCCACGCACGCGCCCGGCACCGTGGTGCAGTGCTTCCAGCCCGGCTACACGATCCAGGGCCGCCTGCTGCGGCCGGCCATGGTCACGGTGGCGAAGGGCGCGCCGGCGAACGGCGCCCCGGGGGCCAAGGTCGATACGACCGCCTAGCGGTCGTCGGATTGCGGCTGGGCCAGGAGCGCCCGCATCGCCTTGCGGAACAAGGTCGCGACTTTCGGCCGGCGCCGCGACAGCCGCGCCACCAGCTCGCCCGTGGCATAGACGGCGACCCCGAAAGCGATGAGCGCCGCGGACACGAGCAGGCTGACCCAAAGCAGGCCCGCGATCTGATCCAGCGCCAGAAGCAGCTGCATCGCCGTCGTCCTTGGCTATCGCGAAAAGCGCGCCGCCCGCGGTCGGGACCGGAGCGTCAGGGCCGCGTGGTGCGGCCGCTCAGACGATCGTCTTGAGCTTCGTCGCCGGCAGTCCGGCGCCCGCGCCCGCATAGGCCGCGCTGGCGGTTGCGGGATCGCCATTCGCCGGGGGCAGGGGCTTCGCGCCCTCCGACGGGCCGAAGATGCGGAAACGGTGGTCCTGCACCGACGAGTTCACCAGGTCGACGAAGACCTCGAACGTCTCACCGACGAGGCCCACCTCGCGGTCGAAATTGTCCGGCCGCGGCGCGGCTTCCTTCGCGGCGCGCTTGCGCGCTTCTTCCTCTGCCGCGGCCTCCGCCTTGCGCTGGGCGCGTTGCTGGATGAGGTCCGTCGTGGCGCCGCCGCCGATCGGCTGCACCGTCTTCGGATCCGGCCGCGCGGGGCCCGCCGGCGCAGGGGCCGGCGCGGCCATCGGCGCCGGCACGATATCTAAAATCTTAGATGTATTCATGATAATTACATCCGAATACTTGTATCTGTCCTCACCTATACTCAATGTCTTTTGTCCATTTCTGTCAAGCTATAAAAATTACCGCCGCAACTTCTGTTTTTCCTTGAGCGGGGTCGGGGCCGTGCGTCGCGGGGCACCCTTTCGGCAGTGCGGAATCCGCTCGCGGCCGGCGGCTTGCGTCCCGCCCGGCGCGATGCGGGAGCGCCGTCGCGGACGGCCGTCGGGAAATTTGGAAAAAGCCCAGCCTGGAGCCGGCCAGCCCCGTTGCAGGCGCCTGCAATGGCCCCTATATACCCCCTCGGAAAGACCCCAACCTTCATAGGGTTCAACAGTCACTGGGGGTCCGGGCCGGTGCCGAATGCGGGCCGGCCGCACGACCCGCCGCAAACAAGGGATTTCGCGATGAGCAAGGTAATCGGCATCGACCTCGGCACCACGAACTCGTGCGTCGCCGTCATGGAGGGCAAGTCGCCCAAGGTGATTCCCAACGCCGAGGGCAGCAACATCACCCCCTCGATCGTCGCCTTCACGGAATCGGGTGAGCGTCTCGTCGGCCAGGCCGCCAAGCGCCAGGCCGTGACCAACCCGACCAACACGATTTTCGCGGTTAAGCGCCTGATCGGCCGCCGCTTCGAAGACCCGATGGTCTCGAAGGACATGGGCCTGGTGCCCTACAACATCGTCAAGGCCGACAACGGCGACGCCTGGGTCGAGGCCCAGGGCAAGAAGTACAGCCCCAGCCAGATCTCGGCCTTCATCCTGCAGAAGATGAAGGAGACGGCGGAGGCGTATCTGGGTGAGAAGGTCACCCAGGCCGTCATCACCGTCCCCGCCTACTTCAACGACGCCCAGCGCCAGGCGACCAAGGACGCCGGCAAGATCGCCGGGCTCGAAGTGTTGCGCATCATCAACGAGCCGACTGCAGCCGCGCTCGCCTACGGGCTTGAGAAGAAGAAGACCGGCACCATCTCGGTCTACGACCTCGGCGGCGGCACGTTCGACGTGTCGGTCCTCGAGATCGGCGACGGCGTGTTCGAGGTGAAGTCCACGAACGGCGACACGTTCCTGGGCGGCGAGGACTTCGACAAGGAGATCATCGACTACCTCGCGGCCGAGTTCAAAAAGGAGCAGGGCATCGACCTGCGCAATGACCGGCTCGCCCTGCAGCGCCTCAAGGAGGCTGCGGAGAAGGCGAAGATCGAGCTGTCGTCCGCAGTGCAGACCGAGGTCAACCTGCCGTTCATCACCGCCGATGCGAGCGGCCCCAAGCACCTCAACATCAAGCTGACACGCGCCAAGCTCGAATCGCTCGTCGACGTCCTGATCCAGCGCACGGTCGAGCCGTGCAAGGCGGCGCTGCGCGATGCCGGGCTGAAGGCGTCGGAGATCGACGAGGTCGTCCTGGTCGGCGGCATGACCCGCATGCCCAAGGTGATCGAGACGGTGAAGCAGTTCTTCGGGCGCGAGCCGCATCGCGGCGTCAACCCGGACGAGGTCGTCGCGGTGGGTGCGGCCATCCAGGCCGGCGTGCTGAAGGGCGACGTCAAGGACGTGCTGCTGCTCGACGTGACCCCGCTGTCGCTGGGCATCGAGACGCTGGGCGGCGTGTTCACCCGGCTCATCGACCGCAACACGACGATCCCGACCCGCAAGTCGCAGGTCTTCTCGACCGCCGAGGATGGCCAGAGCGCGGTGACGATCCGCGTCTTCCAGGGCGAGCGCGAGATGGCGGCTGACAACAAGATGCTCGGGCAGTTCGACCTGGTCGGTCTGCCGCCCGCCCCGCGCGGCGTGCCGCAGATCGAGGTCACGTTCGACATCGACGCGAACGGCATCGTCAACGTCTCGGCCAAGGACAAGGGCACGGGCAAGGAGCAGCAGATCCGCATCCAGGCTTCGGGCGGCCTGTCCGACGCCGACATCCAGAAGATGGTGAAGGACGCCGAGCAGCATGCCGCCGATGACAAGAAGCGGCGCGAGCTGGTCGAGGCCAAGAACCACGCCGACAGCCTGGTCCACACGACCGAGAAGAACCTGAAGGAGCACGGCGACAAGGTCGACGCGGGAACCCGCGCCCAGATCGAGTCCGAGATCGCGGCCCTCAAGACCGCGATGGAGGGCGACGACGCGGCCGCGATCCAGCAGAAGACGCAGGCGCTGGTGCAGTCGTCGATGAAGCTCGGCGAGGCGATGTACAAGGCGCAGCAGGGCGCCGGCCCTGATGCCGGCGGCCCCGGCGCGGGGCCACAGGGCGGTCCGGGGGGCGGCGGCGACGCCGGCCCCGGTGCCGGGCAGGCGGCCGGAGGCAAGGACGGCAAGGACGGCAAGGTCGTCGACGCCGACTTCGAGGAAGTCGACGAGCCGAAGAAGGGGCGCTCCGGCTCGTAAGCCGGGGGCTCGTCACGCCGATGATCGGGAACGGGGGACAGACCGGAGTCGCGAAGCGCGAAACCCGCTGTCCTCCGTTAACCGTTCTCTGATATCTGACGTCGGTGATGAAGGATTATTACGACACGCTCGGCGTCGCGCGCGGTGCGAGCCCGGATGACCTGAAGAAGGCATACCGCAAGCTCGCCATGCAGTTTCACCCGGACCGCAATCCCGGGGACAAGAAGGCCGAGCATCGCTTCAAGGAAATCAACGAGGCCTATGACGTCCTGAAGGACGAGCAGAAGCGCGCCGCCTATGACCGCTTCGGCCATGCCGCCTTCCAGAACGGCGGCAACGGGCGCGGCGCGGCGGGCTTCGAGTTCGGCTTCGGCCAGGGTGGCTTCGCCGACATCTTCGACGAGATGTTCGGCGAGTTCATGGGCGGGCGCCGCAGCGGCGGCAGCGGCCCGGCGCGCGGCGCCGACCTGCGCTACAACCTCGAGATCTCGCTGGACGAGGCCTATATCGGCAAGCAGGCGACGATCCGCGTGCCGACCCTGGCCATCTGCGATTCGTGCAGCGGCACCGGCGCGGAATCCGGCTCGCGCCCGACCACCTGCGGCACCTGCCGCGGCCACGGCAAGGTGCGCGCCCAGCAGGGCTTCTTCACGATCGAGCGCACCTGCCCGACCTGCCACGGTCAGGGCCAGGTAATCGAGAAGCCGTGCCGCCACTGCAATGGCCATGGCCGCGTGCGGCGCGAGCGCACGCTCAACGTCAACATTCCCGCCGGCGTCGAGGACGGCACGCGCATCCGGCTCGCCGGCGAGGGCGAAGCGGGCTTGCGCGGCGCGCCCCCGGGCGACCTCTACATCTTCCTCAGCCTCGCGGCACACCCGTTCTTCCAGCGCGACGGCGCCGACATCCACTGCCGCGTGCCGATCCCGATGACGACCGCCGCCCTCGGCGGCGTGATCGAGGTGCCGTCGATCGACGGCAGCCGCGCGCGCGTCACCGTGCCCGCGGGCACGCAGAGCGGGCACCAGTTTCGCCTGCGCGGCAAGGGCATGAGCGTGCTGCGCGCCAACACCCGCGGCGACCTGTTCATCGAGGCGGTGGTCGAGACGCCGGTGAACCTGACCAAGCAGCAGCAGGAGCTGCTGCGCCAGTTCGAGAAGGGCGGCAGCCCCGCCGAGACCAGCCCCGAATCCGCCGGCTTCTTCGCCAAGGTGAAGGAGCTGTGGGACGACCTCAGGGACTGAAGGGCTCTTCACGGAGTGCAAGACAGAAGGGGCGGGTCGCAAGACCCGCCCCTTCTGCTTTCCGGGACCTTTGCGTCGACCATAGGCGGTCGCGATAGGGGGTAGAGGAATTTCGTATTTGTTGCCGGCCGCTGGCGCGTATCGAATAACGCCAACACAACAAGGGAGAGAGACGATGGCGACACGCGCGGAAAAAATCACCGGCGGCCAGAAACGTACGCCCAAGCAGGAACCGACGATCAACGGCTCCACCTATGTCCGGCCGCAGGACATGGAGTGGGGCGAGACGCAGTTCGACAAGGTCTGGATCAAGACCCTCTACGAGGATCGCGCCAAGGGCGAGTCGACCGTCCTGATCAAGCTCGAGCCGGGCGCCCATCTGCCGTTCCACAAGCACCCGGAGCTCGAGCAGGCCTACGTGCTTGAAGGCTCGATGTACGACCATGACGGGGTCTGCCACGCTGGCGAATACGTGTGGCGCAAGGCCGGTTCGTTCCACGAGAACCGCTCCGACACCGGCGCCGTGATCTTCGCGGTCTATCGCAAGCAGAACATCTTCCTGAACGGGACGGGGTACTCGACGAAGCAGCGCAAGGGCTGATACCCCGCACATCTGTCACGCGGATCGCGCCGCGCGCGCGATCAAAAATCATGAAAAGGGAGGAAAATGATGTTCAATCGTCCGCGTGCCGGTCTGGACCGGCGTCAATTCCTGACCATCTCCGCCGGCGGCGTCGTGCTCGCGACCCTGCCGGGCGCAGCCCAGGCGTCGCCGAAGCTTGGCCGCATCGACTACGGCATCGCCAGCATCGATCCGCTCTATTCGGTCGCCTACGTCGCCATCAAGAACGGCTTCTTCCAGGAGCAGGGGCTCGAGGTCAATTACCTCAATACGCAGAGCGGGCCGCGCTCCAAGCAGCTCCTCGCGGCACGCGAGCTGTTCATCACCACCACCGGCGTCAACGACGCGGTGGCGCTCAGCCTTGCCGGCAAACAGGCGACGGTGGTGTTCGGGTTCGACCAGCGCGTTCCGTTCGCGAACATCATGGTCCGCAAGCAGGACTTCGACTCAGGCAAGATCCGCAAGCTGTCCGACCTCGCCGGCAAGACGGTGGCGGTGACCCAGCCGCAGGCCGCGACCTGGCTGATGGCCGTCTACATTGCCGACCGCAACGGCATCAAGAAGGACGTCAATGTCCGCGGCCTCGGCGACTTCGCGACCATGCTCGGCGCCCTGAAATCCGGCCAGGTCGACGCGTCGATCGCGACCATCTCGATGATCGACTCCGCGGTGCAGCAGGGCTGGGGCCATCCGCTGTTCGACGTGACGGATGAAAAGGCCTGGAACGAGACTTTCGGCGGCAGCGTGCCGGGTGTCGGATGCTACGTGCTGGCGGAATCGGTGAAGCGCCGGCCCGAGCAGATCCAGGCGTTCGTCAGCGCCATGGTCAAGGCGCAGGCGATCCTCAACAACAGCACGCCCGAGCAGATCGTCGATCTGGTCTTCGACCAGTTCCTGACGGGCTATGAGCGTGCGGCAACCCTCCGTGCCGTGCAGAGCTACAAGCGCGGTCTGTGGAATACGTCCAACGAGATCACGGCCGAGTCCTACAACCGCCTGATCTCGATCATGGGTGACGACCGCCAGTTCAGCAATGCGGAGCTGAGCAAGGTTCCCTACGACGTCATGGTCGACATGAGCTTCCTCAAGAAATCACGGCAGGCCTAGGGCCCGTCCCGCGGATACTATGCGGATGGGACAGGGGGCCGCTGCGCGGGATGACCTGCGCGGCGGCCCGACAGGCTGACCGAACGCGGCCGCAACGGCCGGAGGAGCGCTCTCATGATTCGTCTCGACCACGTCGCCAAGACGTATTCCTCGAAGTCGCGCGAGGTTCACGCGGTCGGCAATGTCACCACGACGATCAACGAGGGCGAGTTCGTCGCGATCGTCGGGCCCAGCGGCTGCGGCAAGAGCACGCTGCTGCACATGATCGCCGGCTTCGACCAGCCGACTGCGGGCGAGATCTATGTCGACGGCCGGCGCGTTCGGCACGGCGAGGTGCCGGACGGCCTCGGCTACATCTTCCAGAAGGACACGGTGCTGCCCTGGAAGCGCGTGCACGAGAATATCGGGCTCGGCCTGCGCTTCCGCGGCGTGCCGCAGGCGAAGATCGACCGGAAGGTCGAGGAACTGCTGGCGCTGGGGAACCTCGAAGGCTTCGGCAATGTGTTTCCGCACCAGCTTTCCGGAGGCATGCGCCGGCGCGTGGCGCTGCTGATGACGCTGGCCTGCGATCCGCGCATCCTGCTGCTGGACGAGCCGTTCGGCGCGCTCGATACGCATACGCGGACCCTGCTGCACAAGGAGCTGATCGCGATCTGGCGCAAGATGCGACAGACCGTGATCCTGGTGACGCACGACCTCGACGAGGCGGTGATGCTGTCGGACCGCATCATCGTGCTGTCGCGGCCGCCGAGCCATGTCCTGCTCGACCATCGCATCGAGATGCCGCATCCGCGCGATGTCTTCAGCGTGCGCGACACGCCCGAGTTCTCGCACCACTTCCGTACCATCTGGAAGGTTCTCGGCGAGCAGTTCCGCGAGCCGGGCGAGCCGGCGCGCGCCGCGGCGGGAGGGCACTGATCATGCCTGAGGCGCAGGTCATCGATCGTGTTGCCAACGATCCGGCGCGTGCCCGGGCCCGGCAGGCGTTGCGCACGCGCGCCCGCCTCGGCGCATGGCAGGCCGGCCTCGTTCTGGCCTTCCTCGCCATATGGGAGTTCGGCACGCGCATCCCGCTGCTCTCCGAAAACCTGAACATGTTCGATTCATTCTTTGTCAGCCGGCCGAGCGAGGTGGTGGCGCGGTTGTGGGAGTGGACGCTCGGTGACAAGGCCGGGTTCCTGTGGCCGCATCTGGGGGCGACGCTCGGTGCCACGATGATCGGCCTGGTCGTCGCGGTCGTGTCTGGCTTCGTCGTCGGGCTCCTGTTCAGCCAGAAGCGCGAGCTCGCGATCGTCTTCAATCCCTTCATCATCGCGCTCAACTCGCTGCCGCGCATCGCCTTCGTGCCGCTGATCACGATGATCTTCGGACTCGGTCTCGCCTCGAAGGTCGTCACGGCGTGGTTCATCGTCTTCTTCCTGGTGTTCTTCAACACGTTCAAGGGCGGGCTGGCGATCGAGAAGGAGCTGATCGAGTTCTGCCGTACCCTCGGCGCCAACAATCGCCAGATCACGCTCAGCGTCCGCATTCCGAACGCGCTGGCCTGGACGTTCACGGCGCTGCCGAACGCCGTCAGCTTCTCGCTGATCGGCGTCGTGATCTCGGAGTTCGTCGGGGCGACGACCGGGATGGGCTACCTGATCATCACGTCGCTCGCGACGCTGAACGCGGCGGACATGTTCGCGGCATTGACGGTTCTGAGCATCGTCGGCGTCGTGCTCGTCACGCTGTTCCAGATGCTGGAGCGCCGCCTGCTGCGCTGGTCACCGGAATTCCGCGAGCACAGCTAGTCCCGTTTGAGCATCTCGGCCGGATGGCCACCGGGCCAGCGCCGACGCGCAAGAAGGCCAGAAGCGACGTGCGGGATCAGGCCGAACACCTCGCTCACGGCGCGCGACGGTGCCCGGCGGGGCGCGATCGCCAGCAGGCTCTTTAGCCTGAGGTTCGGTTCGACCAGGCGCAGGAGCCGCAGCTTGCGGCCGAGCTTGTCGTCGCCCAGCGCGATCTTGGGCAGGACCGTGTAGCCGCGTCCGCGATAGACCAACGCCTTCGTCTGCGGGATCGAGTCGATCTCCGCCGCATAAGTGAGCGGCACGCCGAGCTGCCGCGCGAGGTGGTCGAGCAGCAGGCGCAGGGAATGTGCCGGCGACGTGTGGAACAGGGGAAAGCGCGACAGGTCGCGGAAGGCGACTTCGGTGCGGCCACGGGTGAAGCTGTTCTCGTGCCCGATCAGGTACAGGTCGTCGTCCACCAGCGGCGTTGCCGGGAGCGGAAGGGGGCGGCCCGAGTCATAGATGATGGCAACGTCGAGCCGACCTTCGAGCAGCCAGCCGAGGATGTCGCCGCTCATGCCGTCGACGATGCGGAGGTCGATCGAGCGGAAGCGCTTGCGCACCGCATCGACGATCGGAACCGTCAGCAGGTTCGCCGTGGTCATCGGCAGGCCGACCGTGACTTCGCCCGCCGGCACGCCGGCCGCGTCGATCGTGGCGCGCCGCGCGGTCGCGATGTCCGCGACCATCTTGTGCGCATGGGTGAGGAACGTGGCGCCGGCGGCCGTGAGCGTCACCCCGCGGCCATGCCGGGAGAACAGGTCGACGCCCATATCCGCCTCGAGATTTGCGATCTGCGCGCTGAGGGCCGGTTGCGCGATGCGAATATGGGCCGCTGCCGCGGAGATGCTGCCTCTCTCCGCGACCGCGATGAAGTATGTGATCTGCTTGAGGTCCATCCATCCTTGTCGGCGACGGTGCCATGGGCGCGCAGCCGAAAGCATAAGTCGGTGCTCGCGGTAGCCGCAATGTCTGTCGGACGAAAGGGATGCAAGCCCAGATAGAACTGGACGGCGGTTAGTCGCGCGTTTGGCCGAGGCGCCGGGACAGGATGTATCCGAGCACGGCGATCAGCGCGCCAAAGCCGATGATCGTCGGCTCGAAGCCGACGCGCTCGACCAGCCAGCCGGCCAACGTCACGCCGATCGCCTGTCCGACGAACAGGCAGGTCGCGAACAGCGACATGCCGAGGCCGCGCGCGTGCGGCGCCATCTGCGTGCCGTTCGTCTGCAGCGTGTTGTGCATCAGGTAGAAGCCCATGCCCGACGCCGCCAGCAGGATGACGAGCAGCCAGATCGGCGGGGCGAAGCCGATGACGACGAAGGCGGCCGCCATGATGGCGCCGCCGCTCAGGACCATTCCGTGCTCGCCCAGCCGGCGGATGAAGTGGCGCGCGAAGATGATGTAGGTGAGCGCACCGGCGCCGAAGAAGGCGAGGATCAACCCGATCGCATCGAGGCTCAGGCCGTAGCGCCGCCGCAGATAGGCGCCGACGAAGGTGAACGCGCCGAAGAACAGGAGGCCCTCGAGGAACACGGCGCCGATGACGAGTCGCACCTTGGGCAGCTTCAGCAGGCCCCAGTACTGATGGATCAGCTTGCCGGCGGCATGCGATCGCACCTGCCGGACGTGGCCGGAGGCAAGCTCGACCCACAGCAGCACGGCCGTCACCAGGAACAGCGCGCCGAACACCAGGAACACGCCGCGCCAGCCGATATGCTCGCCGATGATGCCGCCCAGCGCCTGGCCCATGACGATGCCGAGCACCTGGCCGGACAGGAACCTGGCGAGGACTTCCTGCCGCTGCTCGTAGGAGGTGACGTCGCCGACATGCGCGATCGCCAGCGGGATGATCGCGCCGGCGGTGCAGCCGCCGGCGAAGCGCAGCAGTGCAAGCACCGGCAGTCCTTCGGCGAACGCGCTGGCGATGGCGCCGAGGCCCGAGACGAAGGCGGCAAGCGCGATCACCGTGACCTTGCCCACGCGGTCGCCGAAGCGCCCGTACACGATCTGGAACAGCCCGTAGGACAGCGTGAACGCCGTGGCGATGATGGCGGCGTCGCTGACCGGGACGGCGAACTCCTCGGAGATCTGCGGGATCAGCGGATCGGCGACGCGCACCGTCGCGGCCGAGCAGAAGGCCGCCGCGCTCAGCGGGAACAGGGTGCGGAGGGGGAGGCCTGCCGGCTTGTCAGCGGACATGGCCGGCATTGCCGGTGGACATCGGCAAAGGTCTTATGATCCTTCGCCATGCGGGCGCAACTGGCGCCTGCGCCGATCCGTCATGCAATCCGCACGAGGCTTGTCCATCCGGTGCCGCCGAGTGACCCCATCCTTCCCGATGTCCTGGCCTCAGGCCTGCGCGTGGTCTTCTGCGGCGTTGCCGCCGGCCGCGTGTCGGCGGCGAAGCGCGCCTACTATGCCGGGCCCGGCAACATGTTCTGGCCGATGCTGCACCGGACCGGCCTCACGCCCCGGCTTTTCGCGCCGCACGAGTATCCGGGCGTACTGGCGTTGGGCATCGGCCTCACCGATGTCTGCAAGACCGCATCCGGCGCCGACCACGAGCTGGCGCGCGCGGCCTTCGACGCCGCCGGCTTCCGGCGCAAGATGGAGATTCATCGGCCCGCGGTGATCGCCTTCAGCAGCAAATTCGCGGCACGGCAGGCGCTGGGCCTGAAGGACGCGGCGTATGGCCCGCTCGCCGACGGCCTCTCGGGATCGGCGGTTTTCGTGCTGCCGTCGCCATCGGGCCGCGCCCGCCGCTTCTGGGACGAGCGCTATTGGTTCGATCTGGCGGCGCTCGTTACGGCGGGGAGGCGCTGAGCCGCCCGGCCACTGCGAAGCGCCCGTCGCCCTGCGGCGTCACGACGACCATCTCGGCCGTGCCCGGATTGACGCCGGTCAATGCGAGTATCGTCGAGCCGTGCGACACCATGACGAGGTTGTCGCCGCTGCGCCGCTCGCCGGCCAGCGCGCGCATCTCGCGCACCTGCTGCTCGCGGCGCTCGGCGCGCCCGAAGAGGTTGCCCAGCGGCTCCCAAACCTCGGCGGCATCGAAGGCAAGCCGCGCCGTCTCGATACAACGGCACCACGGGCTCGACAGAACGCGATCGACACGGATGCCTCGTGCGCGGAACGCCGCGCCAAGGCGGCGCGAGTCCTCGCGTCCCGCCTCGGTCAGGTTGCGTTGCGTGCTGCAATCGTCGAGCTGCATCCCCGGCGGATCGCCAACCCCTGGCGTCGTGATTGCATGGCGCAGCAGGACGACCTGACCGCCCTGCTTGAGAAGAGACCAGACATCCTCGTTTGCGGCGGCCGGCGTTGCGGTGCCCAGAGCCGCAAGGGCGGCGAGCGCGAACAGCACGCGTGCGATTGTGCTCATGCCATTCCCCATACAGCACGGCGCGCGGCCCGCGCGCCCGTCTCAACGTCGTACTCCCTACTCCCAAGAGGGAACTGTACGCCGGCAGGAGGCGGGAGTTGAGTTTTCCTTGCGCGGACAACGCCAAGAGGGGAGCGGGCCATGCAGATGCGCGCCTTCAAGTCCTTTGCCGTCCTGCGGATCATCGTGTTTGCGGCCGCCTTCGGTGCCCTGTTCGTATCCTGCGCGGCCGTCGCCCAGCTCAATGCCGAGCGGGTCAATCAGGGCACTGTCGGCATTGTCTCCGGCGGCATCGGCGGCACCTATGTGCAGATCGCCAACGACCTCGCCAACGTGCTCGACGATTCCGAGGGCACGATCCGCGTGCTGCCGATCGTCGGCAAGGGATCGATCCAGAACATCATCGACATCCTGTATCTCAAGGGCGTCGACATCGGCATCGTGCAGTCCGATGTGCTGACGTATCTCCGCCGCAACAACCAGTTCCCCGGCATCGAGCGGCGCATCCATTACGTCACCAAGCTGTACAACGAGGAATTCCACCTGCTCGCGCGCAACAACATCCAATCGATCCAGGACCTCGCCGGCAAGCAGGTCAATTTCGACCGCCGCAACAGCGGCACCTTCCTCACCGCGACGGTCGTGTTCGGGACGCTGAACATCGACGTGCAGCCAACCTTCCACGACCAGGCGCTCGCGATCCAGAAGCTGAAGGCGGGCGAGATCGACGCGCTGGTCTATGTCGCCGGCAAGCCGGCGGCGCTGTTCCGCGATCTTTCGGCGGAGGACGGCGTGCATTTCGTGCCGGTCGCTGCCACGCCGGAACTGCTGGAAAGCTACTTTCCGTCGCAGCTCGGCACGGCCGAGTATCCGCGGCTTGTCACGTCCGGTGCCGATGTCGAGACGATTGCCGTCGGCGCGGTCATGGCGGCGTTCAACTGGGATCCGGATTCCGCGCGCTACCGCAAAGTGGCGCGCTTCGTCGACGCGTTCTTCAACAAGCTCGGCGACCTGCAGCAGGCGCCGCGGCATCCGAAATGGCGGGAAGTGAGCCTCAGCGTCCAGCCACCCGGCTGGACCCGCTTCCGCGCCGCTGACGAATGGATGCGGCGGAGCACGGCTCGTGCTGTGCTGGCCGAGCAGCCGACTGTCGATCCGCGTCTGCGCCGGGAGTTCGACCGCTTCCTCGCCTCGGAGCAGCGCTCCGGCCCGCTGGACAACCTCACCCGCGAGCAGCGCGAAGCGCTGTTCCAGCGCTTCGTGCGCTGGAACGAGCGGTCGGGCCAGCAATAGCCGATTGGTCTAGCGTCCGCTCTGGCGTTCGACCCAGCTCGAAAGTCGTGCGCTGCGCTCGTTTGCGGTCGGATCGCCGGCATCGTTGGCCGCGCGGTACCAGGCGAGCGCGCGGTTGGCATCGCCCTTGATGCCGATGACGCCGAGACGCCGCAGCTCGAGCGGATCGAAGCTCTGGCCGAGCGCGGTCAGGGCGGCGGCATGTCCTGATGCGGCGGCGCGTTCGAAGAACAGCCGCGCCGATGCGACATCGCCCTCCTGCATCAGCGCCTGGCCGCGCCGCATCAGGCGCTCCATGTCGAGCAGGTCGGCCTGCGCCGGTTTTGGTGCAGCCGGTGTCACCGCGCCGGATGGCGCGTCCGGCGCCGGGGCCTGAGCGGCGGCGGTTGGCGCTGCCGGTGCCGGCGTTTCGGCGGGTGCTTGCGTGACCGGTTGCGGCGGCGCCGGGGCGGCCGGCGCCTGCGCCTCCGCGGGGGTTTGCGCGAGCGGCTCCGGCGGCGGGGCTGCGGCGGGCGCCGCCGCTTCGCCGTGGCCGGGCTCGCCGGAGCCGGACGTTGCGGGCTCGTCCTCTCCGCCGGGCCAGAGATGCGTCGCGACCGGCGGCGATAGATCGTCGTGCGACGGCTCGTTCGCCACATCGGACGGTGCGGCGTCGAAGGAGTCCGGCTCGGGCGCGGCTTCCTCATCGAACGTCGTCAGTGGCGCATTGAGCAGCTCACTTTCCTCCTGGCCTGCCTGTTGCGACGGTTCGGTCGTCTCCTGCGCGGGCTCGGTTGCTTGCTGCGGCTCGGTCGTTTCCTCCGAGGGCTCAGCGGGCTCTTCGTCCAGCCCCGGCTGCTCTTCCTCCGGGAGCGCTTCCGGCAGTTCCGCATCGGGCGCGGGCTCGGTCGCCGCCTGCGCCATCATCGTGTCATGCGGCGTCAGGGACCCGGCCTGGGTGGACGGCGCGAGCAACGTGCTCGGTTGGGCAAGCGACTTCATGGCGGCCGCGATGTAGTCGCGGCGCGCGGCATCGGGCTGCTCGTTGGCGTCGGGCTCCGGCGAGAGGGCTAGCCGGACCGCGCTGTCGTGATGCTGGGGCTTGCCGAGGGTCTCGACGAGTTGGACCAGGGCGAAGGTCAGGCTCGCGATGCTTGCCGCCACCGTCGCCCGATAGACGAAGCGCATCGCCTTCCCATCCGTCCATCGTGGCACGGGATGTGGGGAGGCGACTTGCCGGATCTCGGGTGCCGCCGGTGCCGGCGGCGCGAGGCTGCAGAACCGCGCCGCCGCGTCGATATGCGCCGGCTCCACGCGCAAGATCTTTTTTTGGGCCAGCGCGCATGTGCACAGCAGATTGATCTTCAGCGGGACGCCGCGGCTGTGCATGTAGAGCCGGTCCAGCGCCGCCGGTGCAAAGGACGGGCGGGTAGAGCGGCCCCGCCGCATCTGATGCGCAACGTAGAGCCCGATCTCCTGGGGCAGCAATGCGCCGAGCCGCGTCGTGACGAGGACCTGCCGTGCGACTGGCGCAAGGGCGGCGTCGTCGAGTCTGCCCTTCAACTCCGGGCGCCCGGCGACCACGATCTGCAGGCTGTCCGTTTCGCCGCGCCGCCATGCCGCGAGCGCGGCCATTTCCGCGAACTGGGCGTGCGATAGAGCATCGCCTTCGTCGATCAGCAGCAGCGCCGGGCCGGGTCGACGCGCAAGTTCATCGACAAGTGCGTGCAGGCGAGCCTTCCGGTCGCCGGGAGGTGCGGCAAGCTGCAGCTCTTTGAGCAGCGACGCCAGCAGGTCGCCATCGGCCGCGGCGTAGCGCAGGAAGGTCGTGCGGCCGCCGCGCGCGTGCGCATCGCCCAGCGTCCGCAGCAGCACCGTCTTGCCGGAACCGGCTTCGCCGATCAGAAGGATCAGCCCCGCGCGCACCGCGATGGCATTGGTCAGCGCGAGGTATGCGGAACGGAACGCCGTCGATTCGAAAACCGCGGACGGCTCTGCGGTTATCGCAAACGGCTGACCATTGCGACGGGACGGTTGCCGCGCCCTCATATGCATCCCTCAGTGCAGCGCTGGACGCTGTACAAGCCGAATGGCTGCCCGATCGGAAGCTTGACCAGTGCCGCGATCGGACACCGCTTATTGTGAACCGAATGGAAACCCCGCCTTCCGTATCATTCGGGGCACCGCCGCATCCTTGCGGGTGAGGTTGATATGCGCGTGCTTCGAGGGGTTTCACCTACTCCGGCGGGCGATCAGTCGCCGACATATTCGTAGAGATAGAAATAATTGCGCTCGGCGACGAGCCGCCAGCCATTCGCCATCGCGGCCGGCTTCTCGTCGCTGCCTTCGAGTGGCACGCCGAGATATTTGTTCACGTAGTGCGGCCAGTCGACGAACCACTTCACGCCGCGCTGCCGCAGGTAGTCTCCCATGTTCGCCTGGTAGGCGAGAGCTTCGCGGTTGACCTTGCCGTCGGTGTTGACGACGCGCTCGCGGAAGAAGCCGAGCGTGCCCGACTGACCAGCGGCGACTTCGTCGCCCGGCGGCACGTGCTCGCGCACCAGGGCCACCTGGTCGTGATAGACGGTGTTGCCGCCGAGTCCCTGCCCGGTGCGCGCCCACCAGGCGAGCCCGGCGATCTGCACGGTCAGGAGCACGGCAAGGCCGATCTCCATCGCCCGCCCGCGTGCGCCGCGCGGCGCCATTGCCAGCCGCGCCCACAGGATCGGCACGATCACAAAGGCGAACAGCGAAGCGGGGGCGAAGTAGCGGTAGAAGAACCAATAGGCGGTGAATGACAGCCCGTAATAGACGACGAGGGCGGCGATCGCGAGCGCGAAGCAGCACGCGTATTCCAGCGTGCGGCGCGTGCGCGCCTCCTGCAGCGGACCGGCAAGCGCGCGTTCGGCGCGTGCGGCGCCGGACCGCCACCAGCGCCACAGCACGACGCCGATCGCGACGAGGACGAGGGTGCGCAGCAGCCCGGTGCCGGTGAGCTGGATCGCCTGCGCCGGCCCGAAGGGCCACGGGATCCAGAGGTCGATTGCGGTTTCCTTGGCGCCCGCGAAGATCCAGGGCACGGAGACGAGGCGCAGCGCCCACTCCGCGAACTCGAAGCGCAGCCATTCGACGGCCCAGGCCTGCTGCGCGGTGCCGCTCGTCGGCATCGGCGAGCCGAAAAAGATCTGGTTGTAGAGCCACCACGGCGACGAGATGAGAAGCGCCGTGCCGCCCATCACCGCGCCGCGCGCGAGCATGGTCGCGAAGCCCAGCCGCCAGCTCCGCCGCAACTCGTTGAGTCCGAGGATGAGCGCCATGAACGCGGCGTCGATCCGCGCCAGCACCATCAGTCCGATCAGCGCGCCGAAGACGGCCAGGCCCGGCCAGCTCCGGTCGCCGCCCGTCTGCATCCAGCGCCAGCAGGCGGCGTAGAAGAACATCACGCAGCCTGTCTCGAGGCCGTTATAGGCGTGGTTCAGCATCAGCGGCGCGGCGAGATAGAGGAACGCCGCGACCCAGGCGCGGTGGCTGCGCTCGGCCTCGCCGTATTTGGCGGGCCAGGCATCGCGCGCGATCAGTGCAACCGTGATCGCGCCGGCCAGATGGAACAGCCACGAGAACAGCAGGACCAGACGCATCGCCATGATCTCGTTGCCGCCGGCGAGGACGAAGGCGCCGGTCTCGATCATCGTGAACAGCGGCTGGAAGCCGTTGGTCAGGGTCGTGCCGTCGATCGTCATGCCCTGGCCCGCGGCAAGGTTGCGCGCGACCGACAGCGAGTAGTAGCCATCCTCGGTGAGCGGCATGTCGTAGACATGCGCCGCCGGGCGTAACGCCAAGGTCAGCAGCGCCACGGCGACCGCGATCGCAAGGGCGCGAATCACCCAAGGCGTACCTGCGGCCCTGTCGGCGGTCATCGAGACGGTCCGTGGGGGAACATCAGTCCTGCGTGCTGTCGAGGCGGCGGTTATAGAGGGTTTCATGCCATCCGGTCACGGTCCTTGGCGGCTCCGGGAAGACGTTCGAGCACACCCTGTTATTCCCGCCATCGAAAGCCTATGCCGCTGTTTTTCTGTCGCTTTTGCGGTTAAAGTCCTGCGCCCGCGCCACAACATGGTCCCGCCGTGAACGCGACACCCGCCGCCCTGTTCCGTCTCGTCCGCCCCCGCCAGTGGGTGAAGAACGCGTTCGTCGCGGCGCCCCTCTTCTTCACGCCGTCGGCATGGACGCCGCCGCACATCGCCGCGGCGGTGATGGCGATCATCGTCTTCTGCCTGCTGTCGAGCGCCGTCTATGTGATCAACGACTATGCCGACCGCGAGGCGGACCGGCTCCATCCGGAGAAGAAGAAGCGGCCGATCGCCTCGGGCGAGATCAGCCCGTCGCTGGCGTTGGTCATCGCCGGCGTGCTGCTCGCGATCGCGGCGGCCCTCGCGGTCCGGTTCCTGCCTCCGCTCGCGGTGGCGATGGCCGGCCTCTATCTCGTCATCAACCTGCTCTATTCCTCCTGGCTGAAGCATGTCTCGCTGCTCGACGTGCTGATCGTCGCCGCCGGATTCGTCCTGCGCGTCGATGCCGGCGCCGCGGCGATCGATATCGATCCGACGGTCTGGATCGTCGTCTGCACCGGCCTGCTGGCCTTGTTCCTCGCGCTCGCCAAGCGGCGCGACGACCTCGCCAAGCAGCTTGCCGAGGAGCATCGCCCGAGCCTGGCGGGCTATAACCGCCGCTTCATCGATCAGGCGCTGTCGATGGTGCTGGGCGCGCTGCTGGTTTCGTACCTGATCTACACGACCGACCAGAGCGTGATCGCGCGCTACGGGACCGACAAGCTCTACCTGACCGCGCCGTTCGTCATCGCCGGCGTCCTGCGCTACCTGCAGATCACGCTGGTCGAGGAGCGGTCCGGCTCGCCCACCGACATCGCGCTGACCGACCGCTTCCTGATCGTGACCGTGCTCGGCTGGGTCACGGTGTTCGGTCTGCTGATCTACGGCTAGCGCGATGAACTGGAAGCAGATGGAGCTGACGGGCTGGGGCCGCTCATCGGCCGCTTCAAGCCGCGTGTGCCGGCCGGAGCGCCTGCCGGAGATCGCCGCGGCGCTCGGCGAAACCGGGTCCGAGGGGCTGATCGCGCATGGCGGCGGCCGGGCCTACGGCGATGCCGCGCTCAACAGCGGCGGGCGCACCCTGCTGACGACGCGGCTCGACCGGATCCTGTCGTTCGATGCGTCCACCGGCGAGATCGTCGCGGAGCCGGGACTCACCTTCAGCGACCTGTTGAAGACGTTCCTTCCGCTCGGCTTTATGCCGCCGACCAGCCCAGGGACGGCCTTCGCGACGATCGGCGGCGCCGTCGCGGCCGACGTCCACGGCAAGAACCATGACCGCCATGGCAGTTTCGGCGACCATGTCCAGTGGTTCGACCTGCTGACCGCGGACGGGCAGGCGCGGCGCGTGTCGCCCGACTCGGATCCGGCCCTGTTCGCCGCGACGATCGGCGGGATGGGGCTGACGGGAATCATCCGCGCGGTCTGCTTCCGCCTGCTGCCGCAGGCGACGCCGCTCGTGCGCGTGCGCGAGCAGCGCATGAAGAACCTCGACGCTTTCCTCGCCGCCTTCGCGCAGGTGCGCGACACGGCCACGTTCTCGGTCGGCTGGATCGACGCGCTCGCGCGCGGCGGCGCCATGGGGCGCGGCATCCTCGAGACCGCGGAATTCGCGCCGGCCGATGCAACGCCGCCGCGCCGCGAGAAGGCGCGTGCCGTTCCCGTCGATTTCCCGGGATTCGTGCTCAACAACGCGTCGGTGCGCGCCTTCAACGAGTTCTATTACCGCCGCGTCCCGGGCTCCGGACGCGAACGTGTCCTGCCCTTCGCGAAGTTCCTGTATCCGCTCGACGCGATTCACGGCTGGAATCGCATCTACGGCAAGCGCGGCTTCTACCAGTTCCAGTGCGTGCTACCGGATCAGGTCGCGCGTGCCGGGCTGACCACCCTGCTTTCCGAGATCGCGCAGGCCGGCAACGCGTCGTTCCTCGCCGTGCTCAAGACGCTCGGCCGCGAGGGCCGCGGCCACTTGTCCTTCCCGATGCGTGGCTACACGCTGGCGCTCGACTTCCCGCGGCGCGACGGCACCGATGAGATGGTCCGCCGCCTGGAGGCGATCGTGCTGTCGAATGGCGGACGTATCTATCTGGCCAAGGACGCGCTGCTCTCGGCGCGGTCGCTGCGCAACATGTACCCGAAGGTGCCGGAATTCGAGCAGGTGCTTGCCCGCGTCGATCCCAGTGGCGTCTTCACCTCCGACATGGCGCGGCGGCTGGAGCTCAAGCCCCAGCGGGTGCCGGCATGACAGAAGCGACGCAGACCTGGCTGGTGCTCGGTGCCTCTTCGGCCATCGCGCGCGCCTTCGCGCGGGTGGCGGCGGCCGACGGTGCCGACGTCATCCTCGCGGGCCGTGACCGCGAAGACCTCGACCGGACCGCCGCGGACATCGCGATCCGCTGGCGGCATCGCGCCCTCGTGCTTGATTTCGATGCGCTGGATTTCGGCGCGCATGCCGCGCTGATGCAGCGCGCGCGGGACGAGGCGGGCGCGGGGACACTCAACGTCTTCCTCGCCTTCGGCACGATGCCCTCGCAGGCGGAGATTGACGAGCAGCCCGCGCTCGCCTTCCGCACCATCGAGTCGAACTACATCGGCGCGGTCAGCATCCTGCAGGCGGCGGCACCCGTGCTGGAGGCGCAGAAACGCGGTGCGGTCGTGGCGCTCAGCTCGGTCGCGGGCGATCGCGGGCGCATCAAGAACTACGTCTACGGTTCGGCCAAGGCGGGCCTGACGGCATTTCTTCAGGGGCTGCGCGCGCGGATGTTCCGTGCCGGCGTCACGGTGACGACGGTGAAGCCGGGCTTCGTCGACACGGCGATGACCTTCGGCCTGCCCGGCATGTTCCTGGTGGCGTCGCCCGATGCGGTCGCCCGTGCCTGCCTCGCCGCCGCGAAACGCGGGCGCGAAGAGGTCTATGTGCCCTTCTTCTGGTGGGGCATCATGACCATCATCCGCAACATTCCGGAGCGGATATTCAAGCGGCTCAGCATCTGAGCCAAAGACAGAGAGTGCCATGAGCTATCGGATCGGCGTTATGGGAAGCGGCGGCCGCATGGGCCAGATGCTGGTGCGCGAGATCGCCGCGACGTCGGGCTGTGTCGTCGCCGGCGGCACCGAGGCGCCGGGCAGCGACAGGATCGGCCGCGATGTGGGCGAGGTCGCGGGTCTGGCGCCGGTCAACGCGAAGATCGTCGCCGATCCCGCCGCGGTCTTCGATGCCGCCGATGCGGTCATCGATTTCACGGCACCAGCCGCGACGGTGGCGCATGCGCGGCTCGCCGCGGCAAAGGGCAAGGTCCTCGTCATCGGCACGACGGGATTCAGCGACGCCGACGACAAGGCCATCGCGGAGGCCGCGACGCGCGCGCCGATCGTGCGCGCGCCGAACATGAGCCTTGCGGTGAACCTGCTGCTGGCGCTGACGGAGCAGGTGGCGTCCCGCCTCGGGCCTGAATTCGACATCGAGATCGTCGAGATCCATCATCGCCACAAGGTCGACGCGCCGTCGGGCACGGCGCTGGCGCTGGGCGATGCCGCCGCGCGCGGCCGTGGCGTGACGCTCAAGGATGTCGCCCTGCGCGGCCGCGATGGCCATACTGGCGCGCGGCCTTCAGGCGGGATCGGCTTCGCGGCACTGCGCGGTGGGGCGGAGGTCGGCGACCACACGGTGATGTTCTGCGGCCCGGCCGAGCGCGTCGAGCTCACCCACAAGGCCGCGAGCCGGCAGATCTACGCCAGCGGCGCGGTGAAGGCGGCGCTGTGGGCGCGCGACCGCAAGCCCGGCCTCTACGGCATGAAGGACGTACTCGGGTTCTAGCGCGGGCCGGGGGGTGGGATGCGGTTCAACGCGCTGATCCCCGAGCTGTACTGTTCCGACTTCGAGCGCTCGCTCGGCTTCTACACGCAGGCCGCCGGCTTCACGGTGCGCTATGCGCGGCCGGAGGAGCGTTTCGCCTTCCTCGAGCGCGACGGGGCGCAGCTCATGATCGAGCAGCCCGCGGACCCGGCGCGGACCTGGCTGGCCGGCGCGCTGACGCATCCCTATGGACGCGGCATCAACCTGCAGATCGAAGTCGCCGATGTCGCCGCGGTGCACGACAGCATCGTCGCCGCCGGTGCCCGCATCCTCGTGCCTGTTGAGGATCGCTGGTACCGCGTCGGCGACGTCATGACCGGCAGCCGCCAGTTCGTGGCGCTCGATCCCGACGGCTATCTTCTGCGATTCTTCCAGGGACTCGGCACGAAGCCGCTGTCGCCTCAGGCGTAGGTCGGCGGCTCGTGCAGCCGCGCGAGGGCGGCGCGAATGACCTCGGCCACCTCCGCGCGCTCCTCCGGCGGCAGGAAGGCGGCGATGGTGAGCGAGTGGCCATGGCTGGTCAGGCACAGCCGGCTCTGCTCCGCATCCAGGTCCACGCGCAGCCAGAACGGCTGCAAAGCGAAATTCTTGCGGCGACCCCAGGGATCGACGCGTTCCACCGTCAGCGCTTCCGGCGAAAGCCGCACGCGTTCATAGGCCCGGCCGCCGGCATAGCTCGCCTTGAAGGCGATGTAGACCAGCAGCACGTCGATGCCGAGGAAACCGATCACCGGCCAGGCGCCGACGAGCCAGAACACGATGCCGCCGATGAAGCTGAATCCGGCGACCACCGCCATGATCACCCAGAACCCGGCGGGCGACAGGCTGCGATGGGGACGGAGGACGAGGTCGAGGATCGGCGTCGAATCCACCCGATAAGAATAATCCCGCCATTGCTTTGCGTGTAGGGGGCGGTTTAAACCGCTGCCAAGGTCGGCGGAGCGCGAGTGATGCCCATGAAGCCCGAGAAGGTCGAGGAACTCTACCGCCGGCTCGCCGAGCGCATGCCGGAGCCGGAAACCGAGCTCGAATACGCCAACCCCTACACGCTCCTGGTTGCCGTGGTCCTGTCGGCACAGGCGACGGATGCCAGCGTCAACAAGGCGACGGAGAAGCTGTTCAAGATCGCCGATACGCCCGAGGCGATGGTGAAGCTGGGCGAGGCGCGCCTGAAGGAGCACATCAAGACGATCGGCCTGTTCAACACCAAGGCCAAGAACGTGATCGCCCTGTCGCAGATCCTCATCGCGGAGCATGGCGGGCAGGTGCCGCGCCAGCGCGAAGCGCTCGAGGCACTCCCGGGCGTGGGCCGCAAGACGGCGAATGTCGTGCTCAACGTCGCGTTCGGCGAGGCCACCATCGCCGTCGACACGCACATCTTCCGGGTATCGAACCGCACCGGCCTTGCGCCGGGCCGCGATCCCCTGGCCGTCGAGATCAAGCTCAACAAGGTCACGCCGGAGCGCTACCGCCGGCATGCCCATCACTGGCTGATCCTGCATGGGCGCTACGTGTGCAAGGCCCGCCGGCCCGATTGTCCGCTCTGCGTGATCCGCGACCTGTGCGCCTTCAAGCAGAAGACGGTGGTGGTGCCGCTCGAAAAGGACTAGCCGGTGCGGCCGGCGCGGTGCGCGGCGAACAGGCGCTGATAGCAGGCGTTGACGGAAATCATCTGCTCCGCGTTCTTGGAGCGCGCCTCGACGTGGTTGACGCGGAACGCGTCGCCTTCGCGGAACAGGAAGACGTCCAGGAAGCAGTCGTCGTCGGCATAGCGCCAGATCTGCACGGGGCCGTCGCGGCGTATGAAGCCGGCGGGGCCAAGCAGTTCGAGCACGAATTCACGGGACAGGCCGATCAGGCGGGCAGGCGGCTCACGCCCGGTTTCGGGGGGCGGCGGCGGGCGCCCCGCGAGCCGCGCGGCTCGAGCCGCCGGCGAGAAGTCGATGTTCTGGTCGGCGGGCGCCGGCGTGTCGCTGGCCTGTTCCGGCGCCGGCTCAGGCTGGGGGATGGTTGCGGCGGCCGCAGGCGTCTCGGCCTGGGGCGGCGGAACGGTCGGGGTGGCGCAGGCGGCGAGGGTCGCGAGCGCCGCTGCGCTCACAAGCCCTCGCCATGACCGTTGCCATTCGACGCTCGCCGCCGCCACCACGCTTACCGAAGGCCGTCGCCAGCGTTCAGGCGAGCTTCGGCTCGGTGCCGAACATGGTGCCGCCCGCCGCGGGCGTCGCCGGCTTGCTGTCGCCGACAGGCTTGAGCGAAGCTTGGCCGCGACCGGCGACCTGGACTTCGCCCGAGATCTCGCCGCCGGGCTCGATCTCGATCTGGCCGTAGCGGATCTTCCCCTGGATGCGGCCGGTGGAGCGGATCGTGAGGCGCTCGCGCACGGTCAGCGTGCCCTCGAAGCGGCCGCCGATGACGGCGCTGTCGATCTCCGCGGTGCCCTTGAAGAAGCCGGTGTCGGCGATCTCGATCGCCCGGCTGTCCGTCAGCGAGGCCTCGACGCGGCCTTCAACGACCAAGCGGTCGCACGAGGTGATCTGGCCGGACAGGACGATCTCGGGGCCGACTGTCAGTTTCTTCTCGTCGGTCTTCATTTTGTCGGTCTCGCTGGCCGGCTTTGTGCTGGGCATGGGATTCAGGCTGCGGGGCGGGGTCGGTGCCGTGGCTGCGGGCTTCGGAATGCCGCTGGCCCCGAACGTGGAGGCCGGGCTCGGCTGGGTTGCTGTGCGCGCGAAGGACGGCGTCGACTCGGAGGCCGGGCTCGTTCCGGTCGTTGCCGGGCTGTTGGGCTCATCGTCTTTCTTGCGGCGAAACATCGGATTCCTCTTCTGGTTGGCGGTTCGAACTGGACTCCCCGTCGCGTGATCTTCGCGTTATCGGTTCTTCAGGCTTGGGCCGGACCCAGCGCCAGGCGCCGGGACGACTCGACCAGATGCGTCATCGTAGCGGCGGCGACGACCGGCGCCAGCAGGTTTACGAACGGCAGCGTCGAGAAGAATGCGAACACGACTCCGGCAAGCACGAATCCCACACGCCGCCGTCGCCATAGCACACGACGCGGCTCCGTTTCGAGACGGCGCGGGGCCACCATCTCGAAATATTCCCGGCCGAGAAGATAACCGTTCAAGCCGTAGAACACCAAAGCATTTACGACCGGGATCAGGTACAGCGGCAGGACGGCCAGATTGAGCACCACCACCACCGCGAGAAAACGCAGCGCGGTCACGACCTGCTCCGAGAGCGGCTGCTCGCGCGGCGCCGGCAGGTGCGGATAGTGCCGCGCTTCGACCGCGCCGACGATGCGATCGGCGAACAGCGACAGGATCGCGGCGACGACTCCGGGGAACAGGATGAAGGTCAGCACAACCGCCGCGAGCCCGCCGAGCACGTCGACCGTCATGTCGATCCAGCGCAGCCCGCTGATCGCCGTCCGCGTCAGGACGAACCCGACGATCAGCCACAGCGCCGCGAAGACGAGGACGGCCAGCCCCAGGCTCCAACCGATCGGCCGCCGAAAAGCCGGGTCCCCCAGTTGGCCCAGCGCCTTGGCGAAGGCAGAGATCATTCGGACCGCTTGCGAACACTCAAGACTAATGGATCATTAAGGTTAATATACCTTTATAGCCCCGGCTGGGCGCAAATATGGCCGGGCTTGGTTGAGGGGCTTTCCAAGGCGGGGCTATACTCCGCCGCAGCCGCGATTCGCGGCCTTCTTTTTGGGAATTTGCGAGACATTTCATGGCACAGACGGATTTCGACGTGGTCGGCATTGGCAACGCCATTGTCGATGTTCTGGCCAAGGCGGACGATGCGTTCCTGGCCGGGAACCGGCTGAACAAGGGGGCGATGACCCTGATCGACGCGCCCCGGGCGGAGGTGCTCTACGCCGCGATGGGGCCGGCGATCGAATGTTCGGGCGGCTCCGCCGCCAACACCATGGCGGGGATCGCCTCGCTCGGCGGCCGCGGCGGCTATATCGGCAAGATCGCGGCGGACCAGCTCGGCGACGTGTTCCGCCACGACATCCGCTCCGTCGGCGTGACCTATGCGACGCCCCCGGCGAAGTCCGGTCCCGCCACCGCGCGTTGCCTGATCTTCGTGACGCCGGATGCGCAGCGCACGATGCAGACCTATCTCGGCGCCTGCGTCGAACTCGGGCCCGACGATGTGCCCGACAAGATGATCGCCAGCGCGGAGGTCACCTATCTCGAGGGCTATCTGTGGGACAAGCCCGCCGCGAAGGATGCGTTCCGCAAAGCGATGAAGGTCGCGCGCGACGCGGGCCGCAAGACGGCGCTCACGCTGTCGGATCCGTTCTGCGTCGAGCGCCACCGCGCCGAGTTCCGCGACCTGGTCGACAACCATGTCGACATCCTGTTCGCCAACGAGGCGGAGATCGTGTCGCTGTATCAGGCGAAGACCTTCGACGAGGCGCTGCCACACGCGCTGCGCCACAAGTCCAAGATCATGGCCATCACGCGCAGCGAAAAGGGGTCGGTCGTCTGCCATGACGGCAAGGCGCACGAAGTGCCGGCCGAGAAGGTCGAGCGCGTCGTCGACACGACCGGGGCTGGCGATCTCTACGCGGCCGGCTTCCTCCACGGCCTGACGCAGAAGCGCGACCTGCGCGATTGCGCGCGGATCGGTGCGATCGCCGCGGCCGAAGTGATCTCGCATGTCGGCGCGCGGCCGGAGACGCCGCTCCGCACGCTGGTGAAGGCGAAATTCAAGGACGCATGACAGTTTGATGGCACGCGCGGCGCGGCTTGACGCGCCGCCTGCGCTGCGTCTCTATGCCAGTCGCATGCGCGCGAGCCATGTTCCATTGCGTCGTCTTTGCATTGCCGCGGCGATGCTGGCCCTGCCGACGGGTGTCGTCCTGCTGGTGCTCGCCTTGGCCGGTGAAGTCCCATGGTGGCAGGTGCTGCTGGCCCTGGCGGCCGTCGCTGGCACGCTGGCGCTGATGGTCCGCCGGCATCTCGCCGGACTGGCCGCAGTCGGCAACCAGATCGAGGATCTCGCCGAGGATCGTGCACCGACGGCGACCGCGCCGCCGCTCGGCACCGCGGCCGAGCTGTCCAGCGCGCTCGCGGCCCTCAATCGCAAATGGGCCGGCCGCAATGCCGACCTCAAGGCCGCCATCGCCGTCAACGAAGCGATGGTCGACGCGATCCCCGATCCCATCCTGCTGCTCGATCACCAGCGCCACATCGTCCACACCAACGCCGCGGCACGCGACCTGTTCGGGGCGCGGATCGTCGACCGCGCGATCGACACCGTGCTGCGCGACCCGAACGTGCTCGAGGCGGTCGACGAGGTGATGTCGGGCCGGCCCTCGTCGCACGCGCGGCTCTCCGTGTCGGGATCGGTGGAGCGCCATTTCGACGTACGCGTGGCGCATTTGGCGCCCGGCGCCAGCGAAGGCGTTGCGGTGCTGCTGGCGCTCTACGACGTGACCGCGATCCGGCGGGCCGAACAGATGCGCGCCGACTTCGTCGCCAATGTCAGCCATGAGCTGCGCACCCCGCTCTCGACCCTGCTCGGCTTCACGGAGACGTTGCGTGGTCCCGCCCGCGAGGACGCGGCGGCACGCGAGCGCTTCCTCGGCATCATGCACGACCAGGCGAGCCGCATGTCGCGGCTGGTGCGCGACCTGCTGTCGCTGTCGCGGATCGAGGAGACGGAGCACACGCCGCCGACCGGCGAGGTGCGCATCGGCGCGATCCTGTCGAGCGTGGTCGACGGCCTCATGCTGCAGGCGCGCGGCAAGACCATCGACGTCGTGGTCGATATTCAGCGCGACCTGCCGATGGTGGTCGGCGACGCGGACCAGCTCACGCAGGTCTTCCAGAACCTGATCGACAACGCGATCAAGTACGGCCGTCCGCAGAGCAAGGTACGGGTGACGGCACAGCGCGCTCAGCGCCCGTCGCCGGACGGCGAAACGACGGCGCTGGTCGCGATCGCGGTCGCCGACGAGGGCGAGGGCATTCCGCGCGAGCACCTGCCGCGCCTGACGGAGCGCTTCTATCGGGTGGATGCGGGCCGCTCGCGCCAGCTCGGGGGCACCGGGCTGGGCCTCGCCATCGTCAAGCACATCGTCAACCGCCACCGCGGCGCGCTCACCATCGACAGCGAAGTCGGCCGCGGCACGGTCTTCACGGTGTACCTTCTCGCAGCCGCGGCACTGCCGGCGGCCCCGGCATCGACCCAGCCAGCCCGCGCCAGCCGGTCGGCCTGAAGCGCTTGCTGCGGGTCGCGCGTGTCGCGGTGTACGCGAAGCGTTACACATCTGTTGCGATTTCTTTACAGCACGACGGGCGCGCTCGATCTAAGCGATTGATCGGGCGGCGATCCGCCGTCGGCCTTCGTTTTGCATGAATCCGGCCCGCCAGACGGGCGGCTGGCTTGAGTACCAACAGGGGGGATCAAGCGCAAATGTCGACGTCATTGTTCCGGCGCGGCCATTGGGTCGCCGCCGCGCTCATGCTTGCAGGGATCGCCTGCGCAACGCCGTCCGCCGCGGCACCATTCAGCTTCGGAGGCTTCACCTTCGACCAGGATGACACGCCGGACGTGCTCGGCCTGCTCGGCAACGGCGCGGTCCTCGGCGGCGCCACGTTCAGCGCGGGCCTGCCCGTCCACATCACGCAATCGGTCGGATTCCAGGCCGCGAGCGGCAGTTCCGGCAGCGGTTTCATTGGTCTGCCGGGTTTCGATCCGACGCTGACCTTGGGCCGCCAGGCCAACGCGCAGTTCGGCCTGACGCAGCCCGATGGCACAAGCTGCCTGTTCGGCTGCGCCATCAACCTGCCCGCCGGCAACACGGGCACGACGACGCGGCACGGCTTGTCGATGAGCTGGTCGGGCGGCCGCACGCTCGCCAACGCGGCGGGCAACGACTTCGTCATCTATGAATCCGGATCGCCGGGCGCATCGGAAGGCTTCATGGTGCGTGTCCGCCTGGTCGGCGGCACGTACACCGACTGGCGGTTCGAGGCCAATGACGGCTTTCAGGCGTACACGAACACGCCGCCGACGACCGACGGCGCGTTCGGGACGGCGTTCGACCTGTCCAGCTTCGGTTTGAGCGATGGTGCCCTGATCGACCTGATCGAACTCGCGAACCTCGACGACGGCGATACGATTGGGACCGGCGGCAGGGTGCTGTTCGGTCCCGGCGGGTCGGGCCACGGCTTCGGCAGCGGGGCGCTCGACCCGGATCCGCTCTATGTCGGAATCCTGCATAGCCTGACCCAGCAGATTCCCGAACCGGCCAGCCTTGCCCTGCTCGCGGGCGGCATTGCCGGCCTGCTGGTCGTGCGTCGCCGCCGTCCGGATCGGCGCACGCAAGGCTGAAGCGACCGGGCCGGCAGGTGTCATAAAACTGACGCCGAAACGTAGTAGTTAGGCCGTCACGGGGCATCTTCGGGCGCCCCGGTGACGGAGCCTAAGGACTTGTTTTTAAAGACGCTCTTTTCCCTTCTCGTCGGCGTTGCACTGATCGGCGGAGCGGCCGCGAACACGGTCTCCGGGGCCGGGGCGACCTTCCCCTATCCGCTCTATGCGAAATGGGCCGAGGCGTATAAGGCCGAGACCGGCGTCAGCGTGAATTACCAGTCGATCGGCTCCGGCGGCGGCATCCGGCAGATCACGAGCCGGACTGTCGATTTCGGCGCGACGGACATGCCCCTGCCGGAGAAGCGGCTGCGGGATGCCGGGCTCGTGCAGTTTCCGACGGTGATCGGCGGCGTCGTGCCGGTCGTCAATGTGAGGGGCGTGGCACCCGGCGCGCTCCGGCTCACCGGCCGGCTGCTGGCCGATATCTATCTCGGGAAGATCACGTACTGGAACGATCCGGCGATCGCCGCGGTCAATCCCGGGCTGACCCTGCCGCGTCAGGCCATCGCCGTGGTGTACCGCTCCGACGGCTCGGGCACGACCTTCGTCTTTTCCAGTTATCTCGCGAAAGTGGCGCCGGAGTGGGCCGACAAGGTCGGCGTCGCCACCGCGCTCCAATGGCCGACCGGCATGGGCGGGAAAGGCAACGAAGGTGTCGCGGCCATCACGCAGCGCATGAACGGCGCCATCGGCTATGTCGAATACGCCTTCGTCAAGGCGAACCGGCTGCCCCATGCACTGCTCGCCAACCGCGACGGCCAGTTCGTCGCGCCCGATATCGAGACGTTCCAGGCCGCGGCGGCCAATGCCGACTGGGCCGGGACACCCGGCTACGGCCTCGACCTCACCGACCAGCCCGGCGCCCGAAGCTGGCCGATCGCCGGCGCCACGTTCATCCTGATGCATGCGCGCGCGGCCAAACCCGATGTCGCGCGCAACGCCCTCTCGTTCTTCGCCTGGGCCTATACCAAGGGCGATGCGATGGCCGAGGCTCTGCACTACGTGCCGCTGCCGGAAGATGTCGTGCGACTGGTCGAACAGACGTGGCAACAGGTCGTCGATCCGTCAGGACGGCCGGTCCCGTCACCGTCGGCCATGTAGCGATGGCCACCGCGACCCCCGCCCTCGACCGCGCCCTGCGGACGGCCAGCTGGGCCCGACGCCAGCACCGGTTCGACACCTGGCTGCGGTTGACGACCGGCGCCTTCGCGTTGCTGGTCCTCGTGATCGTCGCGGGCGTGATCGTCACCCTGATCGAAGGGGCGTGGCCTGCGCTCAGCCGGTTCGGTTTCTCGTTCCTCACCACCGAATCCTGGAACCCGGTGAAGGAACATTTCGGGGCGCTCGCGCCGATCTATGGGACGCTCATGACGTCGCTGATCGCCATGGTCGTCGGCGTGCCGATCAGCTTCGGCATTGCTGTGTTCCTGACGGAGTTGTGCCCGCTGTCGCTGAAGCGGCCGCTCGGCATCGCGATCGAGCTGCTCGCCGGCATCCCCAGCATCATCTACGGCATCTGGGGCCTGTTCGTGTTCGCGCCGCTGCTTCAGGAGACCCTGCAGCCGGCTCTGATCGCGACGCTCGGCGAGCTGCCGTGGATCGGCGCCCTGTTCTCGGGTGCGCCGCTCGGCATCGGCGTGCTCACGGCGGGGCTGATCCTCGCCATCATGATCCTGCCGTTCATGACCGCGGTCATGCGCGATGTCTTCGAGACGGTGCCCGCCGTGCTGCGCGAATCCGCCTACGGGCTCGGCGCCACGACCTGGGAAGTCGTATGGCAGGTGGTGCTGCCGTATACGCGCGCCGGCGTTGTCGGCGGCATGATGCTGGGCCTCGGCCGCGCGCTCGGCGAGACGATGGCGGTGACCTTCGTGATCGGCAACGCCCACCGCATCAGTGCCTCGCTGATGGCGCCGGGCACGACGATCTCGGCGGCGCTCGCCAACGAATTCACCGAAGCGATCGGCGAGATCTATCTGTCCTCGCTGATCGCGCTGGGCCTCGTGCTTTTCGTGATCACCTTCGCCGTGCTGGCGCTGTCCAAGCTCATGCTGCTCCGTCTGCAGCGCAAGGCGGGCAGCTGACATGGCGGTTACCGGCATATACGCCAGGCGCCGCCTGAAGAACGCCGTGGCGATGGGCACGGCCATGGCCGCGACCGCGATCGGGCTTATCTGGCTCGCCTCGATCCTGTGGACGGTGCTGCGCGGCGGGATCGACGCGATCGATCTCGATTTCTTCACCAAAATGACGCCGCCGCCGGGCAGCAGCGGTGGCCTGCTCAACGCGATCTACGGCAGCGCCATCATGACCGCGATCGCGACCCTGGTCGGCGCGCCGGTCGGCGTGCTTGCCGGCACCTATCTGGCGGAATACGGCCGCGCCAGCCGCTTCGCCTCCGCCGTCCGCTTCGTCAATGACATCCTGTTGAGCGCGCCGTCGATCATCATCGGCCTGTTCGTCTACACGGTCATGGTCGTCCGGATGCAGCATTTCTCCGCGATTGCCGGCGCGATGGCGCTGGCCATCATCGTGGTGCCGATCGTGCTGCGCACGACCGAGGACATGCTGAGCCTGGTTCCTGCCGGCCTGCGCGAGGCGGCCGCGGCGCTCGGGACGCCGCGCTGGAAGGTGATCGTCGCCATCTCCTACCGCGCCGCCCTGCAGGGCATGGTCACCGGCGTCATGCTCGCGGTCGCGCGCATCAGCGGCGAGACGGCGCCGCTGCTGTTCACTGCGCTCAACAACCAGTTCTGGAGCACCGACCTCAACGCGCCGATCGCGAACCTGCCGGTCGTGATCTTCCAGTTCGCGCTGAGCCCCTATGAGGACTGGCAACGCCTGGCCCTGGGCGGTGCCCTCCTCATCACCACCGTCGTCCTCATCCTGAACATCGCCGCACGCGCGATCGCAAGCTGGAGCAGCGAAAAACGATGAGTCCGCAATCCTTTCCCGTGCGTGGTCCGCTCCATGGCGCCGTGACACCGCTGCGCCCAGAAGCGCGCCGTCCCGAAGCGCCCGCGCCGGCCCCGACGCCGAAGGTCGAGGTCCGCGACCTGCGCTTCTATTACAAGGATTTCGAGGCGCTGAAGGGCATCACGCTGCCGATCTACGACCGTTGCGTGACGGCCTTCATCGGCCCGTCGGGCTGCGGCAAGTCTACCTTGCTGCGCGTGCTGAACCGGATTTACGAGCTGTATCCGGGCCAGCGCGCGACCGGCGAGGTGACGATCGACGGCCGCAACATCCTCGATGCGTCGGAGGACGTGAACCTGCTGCGCGCCAAGGTCGGCATGGTGTTCCAGAAGCCGACGCCGTTCCCGATGTCGATCTACGACAATATCGCCTTCGGCCTGCGGCTCTACCATACCCTGCCGCGCAGCGAGCTCGACGGCCGCGTCGAGTCGGCGCTGCGCAAGGCGGCGCTGTGGGACGAGGTGAAGGGCAAGTTGAAACAGAGCGGGTTGAGCCTGTCCGGCGGCCAGCAGCAGCGCCTGTGCATCGCGCGCGCGATCGCGCTGGAGCCCGAGGTGCTGCTCCTCGACGAGCCGGCCTCGGCCCTCGACCCGATCTCCACCGCGCGCATCGAGGAGCTGATCTGCGAGCTCAAGACGGACTACTGCATCGTCATCGTCACCCACAACATGCAGCAGGCGGCGCGCACCGCCGACTACACGGCATTCATGTACCTGGGCGAGCTGGTCGAATTCGACGCGACGCCGGTCATCTTCACGCATCCGAACAAGAAGCAGACCGAGGACTATGTCACCGGCCGGTTCGGCTGAGCCGGGGGAGGGAGCGCATCATGAGCCAGCACATCGTCAAATCCTTCGACGAGGAGCTCAAGCGACTGACGAACACGATCGCCCGGATGGGCGGGCTCGCCGAGTCGCAGATCGCCAACGGCATCCAGGCGCTGATCAAGCGCGACACCGAGCTTGCGGCGGCCGTGGTCGAGGCCGACCAGAAGATCGACGCGCTGGAGCGCGAGGTCGACGACCAGGCGATCCAGATGCTGGCGCTGCGCCAGCCCATGGCGAGCGACCTGCGCGCCATCGTCTGCGCGCTGCGGATCGCCAGCGACGTCGAGCGCATCGCCGACTACGCCGCCAACGTCGCCAAGCGCGCGATCGCCGTGTCGCAGATGGCGCCGGTGCGGCCCGTCCACGCCGTGCCGCGCATGGGCCGCGTGGTGCAGGAGATGGTCAAGGACGTGCTCGACGCCTATACGCATCGCGACATCGATAAGGCGGTCGCGGTGTGGAACCGCGACGAAGAGCTCGACGAGATGTATTCGAGCCTGTTCCGCGAGCTGCTCACCTACATGATGGAGGATCCGCGCAACATCACGGCCTCGAC
>JAESGS010000124.1_pt1 | contig 121725 bp, 176 predicted proteins | sample 9269761 | NCBI WGS metagenome assembly JAESGS01 (sample SAMN15741799, study PRJNA653493) | algae metagenome | isolation source: Cyanosarcina radialis HA8281-LM2 and co-occurring heterotrophs from damp... | place: USA: Makauwahi cave, Hawaii | collected 2011-01-06 | reverse complement strand
TGGATCCCGATGTAGGTCCTTGCCCCGAGGTTATCGGTGATGCCGTGATAGACCGCTGCCGAATACAGGCAGAACACGCTTCCAGGAATGGCGACCGATCTCGCCGCCCAGGAGGAGCGCTCCGAATTCTCGCCATCGAACGGCAGGCGGTAGATTCCGCGCGCATCGTTCTGCAGCAGGCCATCGCGGACGAGCCTCGACAACCTCATGCGGTTGTATCCGAGGCCGGCGAGTTCCTTCAGCGTATACGGGCGATCTTCGAGTTCCAGGCCACTCATGTTACCAACTACTCCTATCATGAATATAGGTATCATTTGTAACACGTCGATGCAAGGGGCTGTTACAAATCGCTCGTTTATGTAATCTGTGCGCTCTTTGTAACATGTTGTCGCTCTCAACAGCGATTGGTACGGTGTTGGAAGACATGGGAGAAAGCGATGCCCCGAAAGAAGACCAGCCCTTATGCCGATCAGCCGCACGTTCGGGTGAAATACTCCATTTGGGACATGGAGCCGCCAACCAAGGGTTCCAGCGGCACCGCTTTGATCCCCAAGCCCCTGATAGACAAGCACGGTCTCCAGGCGGCGTTCGTGTTCACGAGTGGGTGGCATCATCGCTACATTGGCCTCGTAGAACCCGGGTACGTCACAGCCGACGGCGAGCCGTTCGAACAGGTACCAACGCAGACCATGCGTTTCTGATTGCCCGCAAACGAAAAGGCAAAATCAATGAACCTGGGATTCGACCCTGTAGAAACAGCGCGGAAGTTCATGAGCGACAGCCAGATGGGATGGATCGATCCGGACGGCGTCGTTTACCCTGTCCGACTTTTCGAGCACGTGAGCTTCTTCTACAACAACTCGTCCGCAATTCCAGAGATCTACAGCTTCTGGTACCAGCTCGAGCAAGATGCCTGGGAGCGGGATGCGGAACGATGGAGAGATCACCACCCTGATCGCCAGTGGCACGAGTACATCGAGCCGAACTACAGCCCCTCATTTGATGACGAGAAGGGCGACCTCATGCCGCTCATCATGAAGGCTGTGTACAAGCGCGGATGGGGCAGGGTGGGTGCATTCCCTAACGGAATGTTCGAGCTCGAATGCAGCTCGGAACACGAGCGCTCGCTGACGCGCAAGGCGCGCGAATTCGCCGAACTGGTAGGGCGGGAAGTAAAGGTTCGGATATGCGACTTCGAGTGGATCCAGACTGAGGGTTACCTCCAGGAGATATTCGGCCCGGAACAGACCAGCAGTCCTCGGTGAATTCCAACCTGGCCACTCTCTGTCGGCGGTGTCAGAGGCCGCTGTCGAGGATACGGCGTGCTTCCTCTTCATCGGCCGCGTAGATGACACGTTGCTCGTCGCCGAAGATGAAGCGTCTCAACGTCAGCCGGAATGCCGGCTGAATGGCGGGTCGGTGCACTTCGAGCGTGGTGCTCATGGGCGTCTCCCTGTTGGCGATCCAATCCTACACCACAAATGTTGACAATCAACCCGAAACTCTCAGGTGACCGAACAATCTTCGAAGTATGTCTCGACGGATCGGCCATGGGCCTGCTCGTATGCGAAGTGCGCGAAGGCTCCGGCGATGTCCGCGGAGTGCTTCGGTCGGCCGTATCCGTTGATCATCAGCCAGAACGCCGGATCGTCCTTCCGCGCCCAGTAGAACTCAGTGGACGGCAGAACTCCATTTGCCGCCTTCGCTTTCTCGATAAGTGCGATCGTCACCGTCGCCACGTGCGCGTGGCAGGCCGCCAGATCATCGACCATCGCTACCGCCTGACTGTCAAGCTCACGGTCGCCAAGCAGATAGTTCAGGCGCGACCTCTGCGGTTCGACTTCGCGATAGTGGGCAACGAGCTGGATGAATGCCCGGCGGCGCGCGATCGACAGGCTCCGGCAATCCATCCAGATTCCCTCGAGCTGCCTCGCCATTTCCGCCGGGCCGACGGTGCGAACCACCGCTGGCGCCCATGTCCGATTATGCGGAAGCCGATTTGCACAGAACATCGAAATGATGGCGGGGTCGAAAGTGACGAGCATCAGGCGGCCTCATCGAAGAGCTGCAAAACATTCAGTTCGGCTGGTTCGGTGCCCTTCGATGTCGCCGGAGGCTTTCTCGTCGGCACCCTGGCGGCTTCGTCGTGCGCCGATCCGACCTCAACCACGCGGTTCAGGTAGGCACAGTTGGCGTACTTCATGTCGTCAGGGAACGCCTCCTTGAGATAGTAGAACAGGAGCTCCGACCAGACCTTCTTTACGTTGTCATTGTCGACAACCCTGGGATCCAGAACCGTGCGCGACGGGCGTGTGACCGTCTCGAATCCGACGGCGTGATGGTCCACGTTGAGGATCTCGCCGAGGCCTTCCTTCATGCTCAGGAGAACCTTTTTCGTCTCGTCGACTGTCCGCTGCCTGTCGATCACCTTCTGGCCGTATGCAGAGACGTGGACGAACCTCTGGAGACGAACTTCGTGCTCTTGCCCCACCCTCTCATCGAGACCGACATATCCCGCACGGCCGACGACGACATCAGCACCGTGGGTGATCATCATGTCGCCGACGCTGAACCCTCTTAGCATGAGCGCGAGGTCGTCCGGATCCGCGTTCTCGTAATGACGCAAGCCCGTCTCGTCGAGGGTATACATTCTCTGCACCCATGTCTGGTCATGGCGCATTTCGACGAAGGAACCCCTCCGGTCGATCGAGGGGGGTTCGTACATCAGCTTGTGGGAAACGCCCTCCTTTCTCGACCGGAGGACATTCTCGAACTTCTGGCGCTCGAACCGGCGGCGGTCGACGAAGGTCGAGAGGACGCTGCGGATTTGCATCGCACCTGGATTCTCTGCCTTCATGAACACCTTGACGTTGGTGTTGGCAAGGATCGCCTCGGTCTCCCTCGAGTTTGCGTGATGCAGCGAGTCGAAGTCTTGCGTGGCGAAAACCAGCCCGACATTCAGGGAGCGCGCCTGCTGGGCCATCATTCCCATGCCGTCGGTTAGGTACTGGCCGACCTCATCCATGACCATCATGAAGGGATAGGTGGAGTTGGTTATGCGGCGGCGGACGACTTCGCCCCATGTGCCTTCCACAGGCGATCTCAGCGCCTGCCCGAGCATGCTCTTCAGCATTCCGACCAGCAGCGCGCCGATGTTTCGGATGTCCTCGGTCGATCTGTCCAGCGAAGGCAGCAGAATGACCAGCACTCGGCGGTTCAAGACGACATCGCGGATGTCAACGTCAGGAACCTCGGCATCGAGGATGTGGCCGTAGGCGGTCGCAAGCATCCCAACAGGCCGGGTCCACTGCATGGCAAGAAAGCCGTGCTGCTCGAGCGTCGTCGAACCCTGCTTCGCGCCCTTTTCTTCCTGAAATCCGGGAAGGGTGTCGAAATAGAGGTCCAACTCGCCAAGCACCAGGGGAGATGTCGTCGGATCCTTCTTAAGGCGCTCCCTCAGCCGGATGAGATTGCGTAGGACGAGAAACGACCTCACCTTACCGATCGTCAGCGGCTCGCCGTGACGGTCGCGCAGCCACACCACCGAATGGATGATCGCGTTCATGAGCGAGATCGCGCGGCCGCTCCACATCGGGTCATGAACCCGCCCCAGCATCCCGGTCATGATCAGGCTGAGTTCTTCGGCCCCGAGGATCGAAAACGGATTGATGGTGTGGGAGTTCATCCGCCCGTGCGGAGACGTGTTGGCGGGACTGAAGTTGACGAGGAGAAGGTCTTCCTCGCGTCCGGCAGCAGTCATCAAGGCGTGCATCTTGGAGAAGAAGGCGAGGTCGCCTTTGCCGTCGATGAAGACACCACCGCTGCCCCATGCCGCTACGTTCGCCATAAGGTTCGTCAGGAATTCGGTCTTGCCCGAACCGGTCGATCCCGAGACGAACATGTGAGTTTTGACCATGGAGGAGGTCGACCAGAGCTCCTCTCCCCCCAGATCGCGGCCGAGGAACAGGATCGAGTTCTTTTTCTTCGTAAAGCTCGCAGGGACCATCATTCGTCAGTCCCCATCGAGGTGGCCGCTATTCTGGACGCCGTGGCGGCAAGGCTGTCGGCCTGTTCACCCTCGTCCATCACCGCGCTCTCTGACTGCTCGATCGGGTTGTCCTCGGGAGGATTGATCGGGGTTATGTTCGCCTTGGCGAACTCCATGGTCTCGTTGAGAAGTCCGTCCGCGAGATTGAGGTTCCACGTGTCGGTCCTCGCCCAGCGGATGTTCTTCGGAATGAGTCGGAGCGCTTCTGAAAGCTCCGCCACGTCGCCGCTTGCCCCATGCGCCAGAACCCTGAGCGTCATCTCGGGGTCGGGAAACATCGTCTTCCCGAACTTCAGCCCGTGGCCGATATTGGATCCCATGCCCTTGACGAACTCCTTGATCGCCCCGTCGAACTTCGATGTCAGAACCGAGAGCTTATGCTTCTCCGACGCTGTTTCATCGATGTCCTGAAGCATCCGCGTGGCGAGCGTCTTCATGTGCGAATCGGCATTTTCTGCCAGGGTCCTCTTGGCGATCTCCCCGCCAAGAGGAGCGCGCGAGGTCGCCAGCGTAAGGCGGATCAGGTGTGAGAGCATGTGTTTCGGGATCGTAGGCAGATAGGCCAGCGCCACCTCGTCGCGGTACCGCATCGGATCCTCGTAGAGGTGACACTCATGGCAGCTCAGCCGGAGCGGCCCGCCCTCGACGGCTCTCCAGGCAATGATGCAAGGTTCCTCGAAGCCGCAGGCCTCGCAACGCCACTTGCCACCGCCCTCGAATACCACCTTCCGGTGCTGCAGCGTCTGGTTCTCATCGAGCACTTCCGATTTCAAGCCTGGTGAATTCATGAGCGGATCCTTTCACCCACTACGGTGGACCGCGGAAACTGTGTCTGCAAGTCTTTCATGGGAATGGATCGAAGGTTTCGCACCGGATGGGATTCAACTGAAGGCAGGTGCCGAGAGACGGCCATGAAGCCAATGGAAATCATCACAGGGACTAAGGGAGCCAACGAAGACGGTTCGCGGTGATCTTCTGCGCAGCCCAGAGTATCGATACGAGCGCTACGAGATCAAGGAGTTCGAGATCCGCCTCGTGAGCGGCACGAAATTCCGATCCAGTCGGGCCGCGACTGGAAGAAGATGGTCGATAAGCCGCATTTTGGACTCGACCGAGAGGGATATCCAGCACCAAGCGAAGAGGCAGATTCCGGCCGCCTAACAGGTGGCTCCCAGGTAGAAATCCTAAGCCGCTGTATCCAGCTAAAGGATTCGGGAGAGTTCGGAGCAGGATGTCATTTCGGACTCGATGGTCGCGTCAAGAACCCGGGTCCACCCCAGCGACTTGTAGACTTCCTTGTTCGCCTGAACAGATCCTGCATTTTGATTTAAGAGAATCCTTTGGCCATATGGGACGGCCCGCGTGAGGCCGTCAGCACGCGTGATGTGGAAGAAGTACACCGCCTTCGCCTCCCTCGCCGTATAGCGCGGATCCATCATCGCGTAGGTGGCGGCCACGACGCAGCGATTGTGAAGCCCCAGTTGCGTCAGCGCAGGCAGCGCACTGAACTGCTCCTGAGTGTAATTCCAACGCTGGAAATGAGACTTCGCCGGGATCGCAAAGGCCGGGCCAGCAGCGAGAATGAATGCCGCGGCTACACCGATCCGCCTCATATCTAGCGGAAGGAAGATCGCAAAGTCTTTCAAAACCTTAGCTCCTTACTTTAACAAGTTACACCAGCTATGCAAAAACTGAGTGAGGATCCGCCTATGGGACGAATACGGACATTTCTTTGGCTTTGACGCGGTGTTGCGCGAGGATGTTCCTGGCCGCTGCAGTCGGCGTTTCGCTAGTCGTCCTCGCAACGGATCTTCCTGTATTCCGTGTCCGTGAAATGATACTTGCCGTCGGTGTCGGTGGTCATGGCGGATTCGGCCCGGATCATGAACTCCCCGCCGTCACGCCAGGAATAGGAAACGGCTCCGCGGCCACTGCCCGGCGGGAGATGGGTGATGTTCACGAAACCGCCGCCAATGATCGCAGCAGCTTCCTCCGCAGTGCAAATCTCGCCTTCATCGCTACCATCGTCTGGTCGTGCTGCCACGGGCTCGGAGAGAATGGGGGACGCGCCTTGAAAGGCCGGACTTGCAATGATGTGCTCCAGCTCGAAGCGATACAGATCGCCCATTTCGGCCATGAAATCGACTGCATACGTCTTGCCCGGATGGGTATTCTCCTTGTGCGAGACCCCGGCCGCCAGGCGCGCTAGGGCGTACAGAGGCACCACCGGGTTTTCTCGGAAGATATCCTCTGACATCTGGAAAATTCCAGTCTCCTCATCAAAGTGATGGAAGTTTGCCCCATTGTCGGCGCTCGAAACGACCTCAAGGGACAATTTCTGTCTGACATCGAATCTCTTCGAGAAGATCTCTAGCCCGTGGCCAAAGACAGCTTCGATGTGTGGAATGGTTGCTTGCACGTGACTTCCTTGAAGATTGGAATTGGAAAACGCGGTCGCCGCCTACGCGAAGAAAGGAACTGCAACCTTGCGACCATACTTCGCCCAGTATCCCGCGCAGATCTGGTTGCGCCCCTGGTCGTCGGTCGAGTGCACGCAGTAGAAGGCGAGCCAGCCGGTCCGCATCTCCTCGACGGCCTCGTCCCATTCCTCGGTGCCTTGCACCTTCTGCGGGTCAGAAGGAAGGAACGCACATTCGCCGCAGCATTTCTTGCGCGGTTCGTTGTTGGTTTCCGATGTCAGATGTTCATGGCTAACGAGTTCGTCGTCCTCAGTCATCCTCAATAGTCCTCATCGATCGAGAACCGCAGCCTACCGTCGCGGCGCGTATGGTTGTAAGCGGGAGCCTTCATCTCCTCGCGGGCGCAGCGGAGCGCCGTTTGTTTGCTCTTCGCTCGGACGACGAAGTACCCGGGAGCATGCCAGGGGATGTCGATGTTGACGATCTTCACGCGAAAATCGCGCCACTCACCTCGTGCACCCGGCTTCTCGCTGGCATAGAGGTCGGGATTGATCGAGGGGGTGTGATGGTAATGGCTGTCATCGACATCAGCTACAGTGGGCGGTTCGGGGGCGGGGATCACGCCCAAAAGAACAAGGATCTCGTCTGCAGTATCGCGCTCGGGAAACTCGCCATTGATGTGAGCGTAGTAAATCTGACGCCCCTCGCGGATCAGGACGCCAATCCGAGGATCCTTCAGGTGTGGAAAGTTGACGACATCGAGCATGGATCACCTCTGGCCTAATTGTTGACAACTCTACCCCAGCCGCAGGATTTTGCAAGGCCAGCACGCCCCGTTCCACGACGTTATGCTCTCCTTCCTGTACCATTAGGTTCCAAGCCGTCGCAATGCGTCCGCCCGACGCCTGTTCTCTGGGAAATCCAGCACCAGCTTGCCAGCAGCGGTGATGAGGTAGTTACCGCTCACGTAGCACTCCATGAGCAGGCCCATCTCGATGAGCCTTGCCGCAGTAATGCCGCTGATGCCGAAGCCGGTTCTCTGTCCTGCCCGGCGTGCGCCGCTCACGTGACATCCGAGAACAAGCGCGCGAATCTGCACCTGCGTCAGCGGCTTGGGAGCCAGCTTCTGCGCATTCTCGACCAGATGGGCGTCGATGCCCTTCGCCAATGTGTCGATATCGGAGCCGAGCTGCTCGATTTCCAGATCCAGCTCGGTCATTGCCTTCTTGCTCATAGCAGCGACCTCCCTGCCGCGACGCGCTGGGCCTTCTCGGCTTCGAAATCCGCCAGAGCGCAGCGCATGATAGCCGCGGGATCGTGGGAGAGTCCGGCGAGGCTTCGTGCGTTTAACCAGGCATGGTCTACCCCGCAGTTCCACAGATTGGCGCGAACCTGCCAGACGATCAGGTCGAATTCCTCTTCCTGCGCCCGGGAAAGAAAGCACGGGCGGATGGCGTTTGCGAGGGGAACGGCACCGCGGGGAGACAATTCGGTGGATGCGTACATACTGAAATCCCTGTTTCGCGACTAGGATTCAGATATGGATTTTGTTGGATGTTGTCAACATTTGTTTCTCCAGTCCTTCACGCTATTGCATTTCACCGATCATGAGAAACCCCGCACAGTCGCCTGCCGGGGTTTCTCAATCTGATCTGGTATCAGGACACCTATTTGACTTTGGTGAGCACCGAGGTGTCGCGCGAGAACCAGTCGTTGAGCTTTGTCGCCTCTTCCAGACCTTTGGGATCGACGCACGAGGACGTGATGTCAAAGCCAGATGCGCGGATCTCGGCTGCGAGAGCGTTGGCTCTGGCCTCATGCACGCGCAGATCATTGGTCACGAAGTTGTTCGCATCCTTAGATTCGAAGTTCATGCTTGGGATCTTCGGAGCAGCCGGAGCGCTCGGTGCCTCGAGTGCGGCCAGAACGACGGCCGCGCGGCCGGCATCGCTGTAGGTCTTGGAAAGTTCGGCGATCTGTTTCGAATTCAGGTCCTTCAGCCGTCTTCCGTCCTTGGCCAGGATGTCGGAGCAAGACAGCATGCGGATGGCGACCGGGTCGAAGGCGCCGAGATACATCAGGCGCCCGGCATCGGCCGAACTTGCAAGCGTTGCAGAAGACAGCAAAAGGGCAGCGGCGATCAAGGTCTTCGACTTCATTTCATACTCCGATGAAGGATTCACTGCACTACCTATAGGACTCAACTCTAAAGTCGTCAATCCAGTTGACTTGGTGAGGATGTCTGTGCGTGGTGAACTAAGGATTCGCTTATCCCGCAGAGGTGGTGTCAAGTGCGCGCTGTACCGACGAGGAACGTCCGAAATCCACAGAAACACACTGGTGCTTGCAACCATACGGGGGATGCGGTTAGTTGCCGTCTGAAACAGAGGAATGGCCATGAACGACACTACGACCCCGGCGAGGGCCGTCGCGCTGCTGATGGGGGATAAGGAGAATGCTGCAAGAGCGTCCGTACCTTTCGGCATCGAGGCACAGGAGATGGACGGCCAGAGCGAATTGGTGACGCGCGACATGTTGCCGAGGCTCCTGCGTCCGAATAGGGAGGCCTTCGAGAGAGTAGGGTTCGTGTTCGGGAAGTTCATCGATGGCCTGTTCCTGGAGGCGAAGATGCCATCGGGATGGCTTAAGAAGGCGACCGAGGGAGCACTTCATTCCGAGCTCCTGGACGAGCAGGGCAGAAGGAGGGGAACACTCTTTTATGATGCCGCCTTCCACAACAGGAACGCTTACGCGAGCCTTGTTTGCCGATACGGTATCCGGTCGTGCGATGTCGACGGTGACGAGAAACTATGCGAATTGGCCGTATGGGACTATGCCGACGGGCGGGTCATTCATTCCGCCGGACTGCTCGAGGCGCGGGAATCTGCGAGGGTCGATGAGTTGAGAACAGCAGCGTCTTACTGGCTGAATCAGCACTTCCCAGACTACCAAGACCCACTCGCCTATTGGTGATTGCACTCTGGCAACGCTTGCCGGCCGGCGCGAATGAAACGCGACACAAGTGCGGCCCAGGGCTTGGCTGGGGTGCCTACGTTCCCGCGGCACCCCTTTGTTTAGACTCTTCCAGCGTCCCGTAACCGAGCTTCGCTTCATCGAAATGTCGCCGCCGACCGAGTGAATTTGATGTTAGCTCCCGGCCCGTTCGTGTCAACACCGGGTCCAGTCAGGTGGGCAGCGGACCGGCGAACAAAAACCCGCCCACTGGCTCGTGGACGGGTTTCGCTTCGGGTTCAGCAAATCAATTAGAACGGCAGGTCGTAACGAACCTGGACAGCCGTTCCGATGCTGTCCTTCGTCGATGCGTTCAGCCCGGGCGCGTTCTTCGTCTCCTGGACACCTTCCTGGAAGGCGGCCGCGAACGATGCGCTCAGCTTGCCGCCCCAGTCGTCCTTAACGCCAGCGGTCACCCCCACGATGTAGCTGTCGCCGTAATAGTCCCATCCAGTGCTTACGCCGCGGTCATATGCAAGAGTGAGGGCGCCGGAGATGCGGTCCGTGAACTCATGGCCAACGCCGGCGGTGAACGTCCAGCCATCACGCCATTCATAGATGTTGGAGAACGGTCTTCCGCCCAGCGTGAGATCGAGGCGATCGAGAGCCGACCAGTCAGTCCATTTCACGGAGCCGAACACCAGCCAACCCGGCGCGACACCAGTCTGTGCCTTCAACTCGAGAGACTGGGGCAGGGAGCCTTCGCCCGATACAGGCAGGGTCATCCCGAAAGTGGGAAGATGTGCCGTTGAATTGCCACTGTGATCGGTACCCGAACGATAGAGAAGTTGCGTGCGGAACGCATACTCGGGGATCTCGTAAGCAATCCCGGCGCGCCATCCCCACTCATGGCTCTTCACGTCGAAGTTCAACGGGGCGATCATTGGCCCGAGGCGAGTTGCGCCGTCGAACTCGTACTTGAACTGTTCGTAAAAGACACCGCCAAGCACCGCAATCCGTCCGGTCTCCATCGGCATGAAGACGGCGCAGGTTGCACCATACTCATCAGTCCGGAACTTTTCCTCGAGCTTGCCTCGGCTGTCGAGGACATCGAGCTTGGAATCCCCGCCGAACGGAGTCGTATAGGTGAATGCGCATGACAGGTTGTCGTTAATCGAATACTTCGCGGCAAGGTTTGGAACAATGTACGATTCCGAAAAGCCGCTCCCGTTGAGTGCCGGAACAGGATTGGTGTCGTACTTGCGGTTCGGATTCACAAACGCGACCGAGTTATCGAGATTCACCATTCCATCCTGGAAGAGGATATCGGTGTTAGCGGTCCCGCGGCTGAAACCGCCGGCACCAGCAGTGGACGCAGTTGCGAGAGCCGATGCAAGGGCGGCTACAAAAATGCCTGTATTCGTTTTCAATTGAGTTCTTCCTGTTGATGACCGCCGGACCGCGATCATGTGGCGCCCGAGTATCAAACTGCTCTCGGGGGCGGAAGACATAAAATGTGTCCTTTGCGCTATTTAAATCCTTATCGTTAATAGAGTTGCAAAAACCACACAGGCGGTCGGATCCCATTCCGCCTTGCGATTCGATCCTTGAGAACTTAGATTTCATGTGTCGGGACAAAATCCCGACGGCATATACATAGGAGATTGACATGTCCATTGAATCACACGTCGCCGCCCTCCGTTCCAAGCACGCCGAAGCCGACCGCCAAGTCGTTGAACTCGAGCGCTCCCCCTCCGCAGATCCGTTTGAAATCAGTGAAGCCAAGAAGCGCAAGCTCGCGCTCAAGGACCAGATCAAGGAATTCAGCTCCCGCACCCACTAAGGCTTTGCTGCGCCGGATCTCGTTGACAGGGACTCCGGCGCAGGTCTAGCATCTTTCCAGTCAGTCTGGATCCTCCAGATTCTAGTCCTTGCGACAGAACACCACCCGATAGAATCCGGAGATCAAGGTGACAGACGCTCAATTGGGCGCGCGAACTGCCGCGCCATATGCAACCACGTCGACAGGACTCGCGCTTACGGTCGAACCTCGCCGACGATACGACCCGAACACTGGAAAACACCGCGGTGCGAAATGGGCCGCCCTTTCCGACGAATCCGCAGAATTTCTCATGCGCCACGGCCGCCCGGCCGAAAGCATCCGAAGCGTCATGATGACGGGGCAGGGGCGCAACTTCCGCTTCAGGCGAGACATCGCCTGGAAGGACTTTCCGCACATCCAGCGCCCGATATATGACTATGGACGCGCCTACATCGCCTCGTTCCTCATGAAGGACGGACGACTCCTCCAATCCACATTTCAACGTCTGGGACAAGCACCTCGGCGATGCCCGACAGAACACGATCGGCCGGAAGACCTCTCGATCTGCGCTTGCCGCGGATCTTGCCAAGATCGAGGAGATACTCGTCGTGGCTGACCCTTGGGACGACAGGCTGGTCTGGGAGGCCGTCGCTCCGGTATTCACCGTCAATCCCAATGTCGTTGTCTGGCACAGGCCATTCTATGAACTCCCTCGACGCATTGAGTTGCACGAGCTGCGCCGCCTCGAACAGGCATTCCGCGCCCACGACCATCTTGTCTACAACTACACATACAATATGATCGTACTCGGGTCGCGGGCGCGTCACGCTGCAGCTAGACTTGGTCCCGCCGCACACGACCTCGCGCGTGCCGGCTACCATCTCTTTCATGAGGAGCACCTCGACGCTGCCATGGATCCTACGGCGTCCTACTCGCCCTTGGCCATGGAAGCCCTGCAGGCCCTTGCCAGGACCTGCGATGAGACGGTCCCAGCCATTGACGGCGATAGCGATGTCGGAAAGACGTGGCGAGAACCCTTCAGCAGACTTTCGTTCATGACCCGTGAGGAGAATGGCGAGGTTTTTCTCAACTGGACCGGATCCGGGAAATTCAAACCGTGGATCGAGAAGCTGACGCAGATCCATACCCCTTCCGTCTATGGTGGAGACGGTGCCTCCGATCACCTGCACGACATCGTTTCGCTCTGCAGCGATGGACTGGCCACTATCTCCGGCGGAAGACTCGTGCCGACGAATACCGGGAGGGCCTTCCTGGGGCTCATCGGAGACAGCGTGCACGACCGAGACCTCCTTTTAAGGTGGCGACAGTCGGGCGATGCCATGGCTGGCGAGAATGACTTCCCGGCTATAGACAGGTGGCTGGCAAGCAAATTCAGGCGGTTGAAGCGAAGAGTTGCCGCCCTGCCTTCATCACCGCTCACAGAGGCCGGCCATCACTGGAGAGCGCGATTTAAGAACAAGCTTGTCATACGGGGGCACAGGATCGACGCGTCCGGATGGAGTATGGAGGAGCGCAGGGCGATCACGGCAACGATCCGTTCCACCAACGAGGGCGTACCCCAGCGCGAACAGGCAATGGGCGTGATTGCGACCGACGACCCCTTCGAGGCAGAGGATGTTCCCGTGGCATTCTGGTTCGGAAAGCCTCTGGGCATCGTTCCCGAAGCGCGCGGGCACAGTTGGCAGTACAACTGCAACCTCGACACCACCTCGATCGATGAGCGTTTGATCGAAACTGACCGACTTCCAATCCAGCTTCGCAGCCATGAAGCGTTGATGCGAACGCCCGCCTTCATCGCCGTCGGAACGCAAGAGGACGAAGACGAGTTCCTGACCCTTCCGCACCGTATCCCGATGACCAATGGACAGATGCTTGTACCGCTTTACTTCGGCAAGGTCGTATTCCCTGAGGACGCGTCACGATGGCGACGGAACGCGGTCATCAACGGAAGTGAAAACCAGCGTACCAGGATCGCTGACAGGGATCACTCCGCTGATATGTCCGATCCCATCAGGCTGATCTGGCGGTATCTTCCTAATAGCTCTGAGAAGGAGGAGGGATACCTTGTGGGCATGCGGGTCGGATTCGGGGTCATGAGATCAGGAGTCTCTTTCAACCGAGAGTGCGAGGCGTTGTTTGACGTTCCTGAAGCAACTTGGGAAATGCCCGTCACCGATCTCACGGGTGACGGGACGATCGCCGACGAACTCAGCCGGATAGAGGCTGCGCTGTGGTGCGGCATAAGCCGTCCGCCGCGCAGGGTGACGGAGATCCGGAGGAAAGGCGACGTCATCACGCTCGCGCTCAACTAGGCATCGAGCGCTCACACTCCGCCTAATCGCTAAGAAAGAACTCAGCCTGCGGGAGGCCAGACGACCTTCCGCAGCTTCCGGTCATAGATGGCCGATATCCCCTCAATCAGAGGCGCTTCCCGACGGTCAGCTATATTCCGTGCCGCCTTTCCGCAGCAGGTACTTCTCGGAGACGGACTTGAGCGCAACGCGGCCGAGGCGCATGTCCTCACGTTCGAGCACGGGAGTGACGACGACACCTTCGCGAATGTGCTTCGCATCCATCGCAGTCGGCCCCGAGGTGTGCTCCGCAAGCGCCTCCCATGAAAACGGGCCGCGGTAGAGAACCGGAACCATCTCGATCCCTAGCCTGGCTGCCAGATCGCGCAGATCGTTCGCACCCAGAAATTTCTGGTCGCCGCGGTACCCACGGCAGGCTGCGAAGATGCGGAACTGGACTTTGGTGCCGTAATGGAGATCCTGCACGCCGGGGCCGAATGTCTCTCCCATTATGGTGAGGGGAGACGGATCATCCAGCGAGTACTCCTCAAGCCGGGCGCGCAGCTCTAGGGTAGACCGGACATGCGGAAGCTTTGAATTGCCCTGCGTGTCGGCGTAGGCCATACCTTGCGCACCTAGACCCTTCGAGTAGACGAGGATGTTATGTTCTTCCCCGAATGCTTCCGGCAGCGCGTCTGACACAGGTATGAGAGAGACTCCTGTAAAGACCCCATGAAGCTTCTCGCGAAACTCGACCTCCTCGCCCAGGTGGATGATGTCTGGATGGGCCTTGATATCCTCGACATCGAAGTTGACGGTGAGCGGCTGCCCGACCACGAAGACATCTCCGACAAGCTCCGAAGGGATCACGGGAACCCATTTCTCGATTCCGAGACGGTCCGCGACATCCTCTCCGACCTCGGCGGTAAAGCAGCCATCGGAACCCTGGATCCTGACATGGCCGCTGCCTTCATCCTCGACCTTCATGCAGATGCCTTGCGAGAACACGCCGCGCAACTTCATCGGAGAGACTCGATTGTATTCGGGTCCGCCCAGTTTGCCCTGACCGAGCTCTTCATTCCATAAGCCGAGACGGCGCAGCAGATATTCGGGAAGCATCGCCACCTGTGGAATGTAGACAACGGGGGAGCCTGCTGAAAATCCGTCGACCTTGCGAACGATGGAACGATAGCCGCCGATCATAGCGATCTCGATCGCATCCGCATCGGGATGGCACTCGATGCTATCAATAGTAGTCACGCGCACAGCGAACTGGCTCATTGTTGAATCCTTTCTGATGATGCAGGGATTCTCAGGCGAAACCTGTCTGCACCGCAAGCTAAAGGATTCGATGGCGATCAATTGCTATAAATGTTGACACGTCCGGAGTGATCTGATCTAAGGATCTCGACGGGCGACGATCACCGAGGAACCGTAGATGAAACGCAGCGATCTCATTCCTGAGCCTGAGATTCACATCGGGATGAAGCTCGAGCCGTTCTCGTTGTCTAACTGGGAACGTCGCAAGATCGTCCGCACCATGATTTCCGAATACGTGTGCGTCTTGGTAAAGCTGCGTCGCAAAGGATTTGTCAAGAAGACCCCCGACGACCGCGCCGTTCTCACCCAGCACGTTAAGGGAATGATCCGCGCCTTCATGCATGTGATTGACACCGCGCACACCGTCGAGGTCGCTGGCATCCACGGAGGAGGCCATCAACTCGGCCTGTCTCCCGTGAACCAGTGCTACGTCGGCGGTGGCACCTCATGTTCGGGCATGGACTTCCACGCACAGCTACTCTGGCGAGCCACGGTCGACGGCAAGGAGCTTGTCGTGCTGCAGCCGCCCGGCAGCGTCGCACACTGCTTCTCTGACCATGCAATGCGCACGAAGGAGATCAAGTGTGACCTCCCGTCTGCAGCCTGAAACACCAAGAGGACGACATGACCATCACCTACGGACTTCGCAACCCCATGACCGGCCGTATCATCCGTCTGGTGGAAAACCGCGCCTTTCACGGCGACAGCTCCTGCTATCTTTCTGAGTCTCCCAATAATCCGTACTGGCAGGTCGCGAACTTCGCAGATCTGGTAACGACCTGGACCGTAGACCCGACCGAAAAGGAATCCGACCGGAAGGCCCCGGAGTGGCGTTTCGTCAACCCCCACGCATGTCAGCCCATCGGGTTCATCACCGAGGTCGAGCATGACGTGAATGGCGGAGACCCGGTCTCCCGAACCGAGCGCCTGGTGACTTTCGAGATCGGATCTGTCTATGACCTGCGGGAACCGATCAACCGCACCATGGCGATCGAAACCCAGCACTACGGCATCATGCAGGAAACGTTCACGCGCTACGACATGGATCGCATCGACACGATGTCTCTGGCGATCGTGTGGCACGAGGGCCATCTGCATCTGCGTGGCGACATCGGACTAACCCACGACAAGGGTCCGGCGCGCATTGTCGAGGTCGCAGATATTCCTGCGCACTGGCCCCTCACTGAAGAGCAGATGGCGTACCAGCCTTTCCCGGAAGCAAAGGTGTCGCTGCTTCTTCTCGATACGGCCGAACTCGTCACATGGCTTGATTTCGAACCCATTCATGGCGATAGCAAATTGGCCAAAACAGCCTGAAGCTGATCAGCGAGGACGAGCAGAATGCGTACCGAAAGTGGAAGCGAGGTTGCCAATAAGGCAGCGATGGAGGTTCCGGAAGATCTGGTCCTTCGTCTGGTTGAGATCATCAAGTGGCGAAAGTCAGGCGTCGCCGATCTTCCTGCCCTCCAGGCCTATGCCGATGCCAAGCTTCCGCAACTCGCCGACATGGACACCTTGCGGATCGCCGAGGACAAGACGTTGATGGAGGCGGCACATCTGATCGTCGCGATCGCTGGGAAATCCCATGACTGACTCCGCCCGCAGGCTCGGCCCAATCTTCTACGCGATCAAGGTTGCGAAGCGCTCGGACAATGCGACGGTCTACTTCGGCGACACGTTGGGTGAGGGTAGACGCTATCATCGGACGTTCCTCGATGAAGCCGCGCGCTACATCGACAGGGAGCGGGCGGAGATCCACCTGGATGCCTCGCGTGAGATCGGTCCAGAAATCGTCACGCTTTATGGGGTGACTCATCCTGGCGACTGGCGAGGATGGCATGTCACCGAGGAGGATGGAGAACGTATTCTCAATGGGCCGCGTGGCGAGACCATCCGCGAGACACCGCCCAGCTCTGGAATGCGCAGCCACCGCTTTCCATGGATCTGTCATTGGCCCGAAGACGGTCCGTTGACCGACGAACGCGGACGGCTCCGATTCTTCTCATCCCCGATGGCTGCAAGAAAGGCGATCGGGCGCGCTTTGCGCCAACAGCACCAGCGGCATGTCGATGAAGCCAACAAGAGGAGCCAGACTGCTCGCGGCTGAATCGGCGATGCCTCGGAAACTCTGACCTTGATACCTGACTGGGAGATGTTATCGTTTCCTGGTCACGCACATGATAGTGCCAATTCAGAGCCGTCCGCTCCTCTGACCTCGGAGCGGGCGGCCTTTTCGTCTTGGATGTTCTGATCGTGGCGACCTAGCTTCGGCAGGGCCTTGCGGGAAGGTCTCATGACTCTCTGACGAGTTCGATGGATGCCCGTGTCCAGTTGCCGACCTCGGTTCCGCCCGGTTGCGGTGGTAGTTTCTCCACTTCGTCGTTCATCGCCTCGTAGAGTTCGGCTACGTAGTCGATCTCGAACGCGAACTCGTGGCCCGGGATCTCGCTGCCGTAGAAGAGTTTCGCCGTTACCTTCATGCCAGCTCCCCTTGTTACCTTGATGGATCGCGCGCCCCCAGGCAAACGGGACGGAACGCCAGTTTTCAGTCAGTCCGCCCGCATTGTCAACAATGGCTCACTCGAAGTCGTCTTCGTCTGACATCATCCCCGGCTTTAGGATCCCTGCCGCCTGCTGCAGCTTCAGCCTGTCCTCGAAGAACTTGTGCTGCTGGCGCACCGTCGCAATTTCTTCCGCGACCGGAACCGCGCGGTCAAGGATGTCCTCCGGATCCCATCCCGAGCGCTTCTTGCCATAGCTGCTGATCGCGGTGTCCGTGACGATGTGGCCGCACATCGCCGAGATGCTGGCGGGGTCATGGTAGGTTTTCGCGTTGGCGACGAATTGGTGCCTAAGGCTGTAGAGGGCGTAGACCTTGGGCCGCTTTCGGAAGAGCTTGTTCGAGACCGTGTAGAGGAGCTGCGAGCACTGACTCTGCATCTGGTCATACTCTCCGTCTACCAGCCACTGCATCCCGGCCTCGGACATCCGCTTCACAGCCGCCACCGTCTCGTCCCTGCATCCGGAGAGATCGATGGTGCGATGAGCTCCGTTGCCCCGGCCGTTCGTAGCCTTGGCGTTGACGACATAGAGCCAGACATGACGGCCGAAGGTCGACTCGGGATCGTCCTTGATCTCAAGGTCGGTGGCCTGCCACTCGATCGGTCTGAGGCCCGTGGCGACACCTGCCATCATCCAGTCGGCGAGAACCTCGGCGTGTTTCGACTTCGAGAAGTACTTCAGGTAGTTGATGACCTGGTCGAACTCCCTCTTCGGGAACCGCTTTTCCTTGAGGGCCGATGTCCTGCGCGGGAGCTTCGGTCTGCCGTCGGACGTGATGACGGGAGCCGTCGTCGGCTCGCGGGTGCTGGTCTCGGCAGCTTCGGTGATGTCGGCATCGATCATGGCGATAGCCTTCTCGGTATCGTCATGAGGGATCGTGGCGAGGACGGCCTTGGCCGATTGTCTGTATGGCCGCCATGCGTCCGCCGTTACCGTGGGCTTGACCGAGAACAACCAGTTGACGAAGTGGACGGGATCGATGGTGAGGATGTTGCTCGTACTCAAGCCTGTCTGCTTGCGGTATCGTTTGACAAGTTGCTGCCCGCGCTTGATGTATCCCTCATGCGTCTTCTCTGAGCGGGTTTTGCCGCCGACGCTTGCCGTGGAGTTCGCTCCCGGATCGCGGCCGAGTGCTCTGGCCCTGTCTGCCAGCTTCTGCTTCCGGGCGGCCCTGACTGCTTTCACCTTCTGATCATCGGGCCCGTTCCGGCCGTTCGCCCTATAGGTCTCAGCACCCATGAACTTCGTGACCACGGGGAAGGTGTCATCGCGACCGTAGGAACTCTGCCCGGCAGCGGAACGCGAGTCCGTATTGTCAACATTGGTCGAGCTGGACGATCTCTTGTCGCCCGTCTCCGCGCGTAGGCGGTTCCTGAAGTTCGGCAGCGCCGCTCTGTCCGCGTTGTCAACAATGGCGGTTCGAGCCCCAGGCGGGGTGGCGTGGGGTGATGCCCTTCCGGCTGCGTCCCTGTTGTCAACAATGGCAGAGGAGCGGCGTGGCGCGAGCTTCCAGGCGGCGGCGCTGCCCGGTTGCCGAGCGGGGGCGGAGGTGGCTTGTGGCCCGGCTCCGGCGGGGTTCCCGGTGGGTGTCGGGGTTCTGCGAAGCACGGCTCCGGCATCAGCCCTTCCGGGATGGTCGGCCGCCGTCCCTTCATGGGGCTGGCTGCGGTCTTCTAGGGGGTTCATGGCTCCTCCGGGGCCTTGGACGGGGGCTTATCTGCCCCTCTGTCGGGTTCGTGATGGCAACAAGCCGTCATGAACAAGAGTATTCGCCTCCCCCCATTACTTCATAGAAAAAAAACGTGATTCACGAATTCTGAATCGAATCTTTAGAAGCACTTCGACTTTCGAATCGAAACAACCTGAAAAGAAGCCTCTTTCGACGAGACGCAGAAGGATCGCGATTCGAATATCGAAACTTCCGATTCAAGGAAGAGAGTCAAACCCGCCGGCAGAAGCGATTTACCCGCTGGAATGGCACTCTGCCACTTGCTTGGGGATTGTCGGCCGCGCGGCACCAGGATCAATGAATCGAAAATTTAGACTTCCGAACTAACTGCCTTCAAGGCTCCTTTCGAACCCTACCATTCCCATCAAGTTCGAACCGTTTTCGATAGCGCAGATCAATCGACCTTCGTTCTATCGGCTCCACCCCAGCCAGGTTCCACAGAGAACCTATCGTTCGGCCCGAGGATTTCGACCTCGCCAGAAATCACCGCATAAACAACTTCGAAATCCGAATCGTTCGCATCGAATTCCGAATCTAAAAATGGTCGTTCCGAATCTTAAAATTCGAGAATTGAATCGAATGAGCGCAATTTGTTTTGCGTTGCGGACAACCTGGGGCAAAGGACTCGCACATTACCCTGTCCTTATAACGGCGAGATTCCGACTTGCGCCGACAGGGATTCAAGGCTCTCATCGATAGAAGGAACGTCTCCCACACGTCGAGAAATCGTTCAGGCAAATCAGGAGTCCACTGAATGAAGTTGAAATCACTTACACATGTGCTTGCACTGGGCGCTGTGGGCCTTCTGCTGGCCTCCTGCGGCACCAAGCCGGACAAAAACCCCGCTCTCCCGTACGAAGGCAGTATTCGTATCGAGAACAAGCTGGCCAAAGCGGCCGAAACGGCCGCAAAGGCGCAGGACGAGCTGGCAAGGGTGCAGATCGCCCGAACCAAGCCATCTGCCCCGATCCTCGACGAAAAGAGCCTTCCGGAGAAGCTGAAGCGCCCGGCCACACTGTCATGGTCTGGCCCGGCCGAAGATGCGGCGCGCAAGATTGCAGCCCTGGTCGGCTATTCGTTCCAGGTCACAGGCAATCCGCCGTCCACACCTCCGGCGATCCAGATCGATTTCAAGGACATCACCGCAGGCATGGCGCTGTATCAGATCGGGGTTCAGGCCTACCCGTTCGGTGAAGTCGCAGTCGACGCCACCTCTGAACGGGTTGAATTCCGCTATCTGCAGGCGCAGCAGCAGCCTGTCAGGCCGGAAGGAACGTCGCCGAGCTGGGGCAAGTGAGGACGGGGCCGATGAAAACGAGATTCCTAGCCGCCGTTTCGGTGCTTTCGATCATGGTTTCGGGATGCGCCACCACTGACGTCAGCCCCCAGCCCGATGTCGTCAAGTCGGCGCAGGAGGCTCCGCTGCGTGCCGATGTGAACCCCGGCGCCAGCGCAAGTGCACCAAGCATCCCCACCAAGGAAACGGCCTCGCTCGAGCAGATCCTTGCACGCTCCAACAAGGCTCCGAAGCAGGAGGAGCCGAAGAAGGGCGAGGACAGGCTCCGTATGCCCGCGATGCAGGAGTCTGCCACGGCCTACGGCGCCCAGGCAGGTCTCGCATTCGGAACGAGGGCCATCAACAAGACCCTCCAGGCCCGCGCGGCCGAACTCTCAAAGACCTACGATTTCACCCGGGTGATGATCCAGGGGCCGAACAACGTCATGGTCATCCCCCCGGTCATCTCCGAGGCACAGGATGCGTGGGAGGTTTCTGATGCAGGGCAGACAGTCCGCATCGCCGACAAGGTCTACGAAATCGTTGAGAATGAGGAGTTCACGGCGGTCGCACCCGTCTGGCAGTCCTATCTGATCATGGATTTCAAAGAAGCCGAGCTGCCTCCGTCTATGCTGCTCCCGAAGGATGACACCGAACAGGCGCAGTGGAAAAAGTGGGTCGCCGAGGGCTGGAAAAAAGGTGAAGAGCAGGCAGAAGCGACACTGCAGGCGAACCTCGACCGCCTAAACCGCGATTTCACGGGGATGATCCGCTACAAGAAGCTGGCCGAGGAGAAGCTGGTAAACATGCCGCGGATTGCGGGAACCGACCTTGGCACGACCGGGACGGGCCAGGACATGCGCCAGAACGACCGCGCCGTGAAGATCATGCAGCCTGCCAGCTTGAATGTTCAGTCTCGGGAATGGAGCGCATCGGCAACGTCGACGGACGTGAACGGTGACAAGATCGGCCCTGAGACGCCGATCGAGGAGAAAAAGGTCGAGCGTCCGAAGCCGAAGAAGAAGCCAGCGCCAAAGCCGAGGACACAGCCTCGCAAGCCTGTCTCTCCCGCAACGCCTGTTGACCAACCAACCAGCGGCGGCAGCAACCGCTTCTGATCAGTACTCCGCGGGGCCGTAACCCTGAATCGATAGAATCGAAATTCGAATCAATTCCTTCGGCCCTGCGAATCAAAAAGCCGCAAAGGCGAATCAAATAATTCGAGGGTCGAACTAATGCAGCAAATCGGAGGATTCGAGGGAGAGAGGCGCGCCAATGTGGCCGCCTCGAATCCCTTCGCGGGTAGTCATGATGGCGAACTGTTCAACCTCGGATCCTATCTGGGCCCCGACGAGTTCGACGAGATGCTGCTCTGGGCCTCGCAGAAGAAGGCCGCGGATATTCGCCTTCTTCCCGACCGCGAGATCATTTGTGACATTGGCGGCAAAAACGTCAACATCATCAACAGGGTGATTTCCCCTGCGGAAATCGAATCCATCGTCCGCTACGTCTACGGCGAAAACGGCGTTGGCGAAGTTATCTCTGGTAGCGACCTCGACCCACCGCACGAGATCCGGGTACCCGGCCTCGGGGTGAAGCGCTATCGTGTTAACATCACGGGCGGACGCATGATCGGGGGACAGGGCATAAACCTTGTCATCCGCGACCTTCCATCCCAGCCGATCGACTACCGCCTCCTGAACCTTGAGCCAGGTCTCCTGGCCGCGATGCGACCGCAACAGGGACTTATTGTGTTTACGGGGCCGACCGGGTCGGGCAAGTCGACGCTGAATTCATCGATCATCCGCAAGCGCGTCGAGGAGCCGGATGCAAACGAGACCGTCCTAGAGTTCGCAAAGCCGATCGAATTTGTCTTCGACGGCATCTTCATGCCCTCGTCGTCGGTCTTCCAGTCCTATGCCGGCAGAGACATACGCCCCCGCGGGGAGTACACGGAGGGCGAACTCTGGGCGTATTGCATCCGCAACGCGCTTCGCCGCAAGCCGACAATCATCCAGATCGGCGAGGCGCGCGACAAGGCAACGATCGAAGCAGTCATCGAAGCCGCGCTCACCGGCCATCTGGTGTTTACGACGATGCACACGATCGGGGTCGGCGAGACGCTGCGTCGCATGGTGATGCCATTCCCGGACGAAAGCCGTCGATCGATCGCGATCGACATCATGGAATCCCTTCGCGTCATCTGCACCCAGCTTCTTCTGGAGAAGCGCGGCGGCGGCAAGGTCGCATGCAGGGAATACATGGTTTTCAGCCGCGACGTCCGCGAGGAGCTTCTGCGCCATGACATCGATGACTGGCCACGGATGTCTCGCCTCATCCTCGCCGAGAAACGCGCCACCGGCCAGACGATGGCCGATGCAGCGCTGCGCCTCCTGGAGGAGGATCTGATCACGGAGCACACCTACGAGGCGGTCGCAGCTCCTGGAAAGAGCGTCTGATGAGTGTCGCGGCGGGGACACAGGCAACCAAAGGGATGAATTGCGAATCCCTGACATCGATTTGCGTATTGCAGGATTCATGCAAATCGGGAACGATTCTTGATGTAGCTGGAGCAGGCGGATGTCGGTAGGTCACTGGAGGAATTCGTACAAGCCCGTGAAGTTCTTCTTCATGGACGTGCCGTTCGGGGTCATCCTCGTCCTGAGCCTCATGCACATCAGGGTCTGGACAATCGCACTCGATGTCCTGGTGATCTGCCTCGGTGTGTACATGCGCCATATCGGCCTCGGGCTTCCGGCGGCGCTGAGGGCCGCCAGAGCCTGGTTGGCCGGGTCATACCGCCCGGCACTACCATACCGGAAGATCCGGCGGCCAGTGGACTTCGAACACCGAAGGCTCGCCTGGCAGCCGGAGAAGGAAAAGGGTGTCGTTGAACTGCAGCCAGTGAAGCACGACGACACGCCCTAATCGCAGGCACTGAGACAAATGAGAGCAGGAAGAGATGGCCAAGGAAATCGAACGCAAGTTCCTTGTAAGGGAAGAGATTCTGACCCCGATCCTGAAGGATCCGTCCGTGCAGCGCAGCCTGCTCGCGCAATACTACCTTGTCTCCACCAAGGAAGTCGCAGTGCGTATCCGCAGGACTGAAGACCGCGCTGTGCTGACCATCAAGAGCGGCGGAGACGGAATGTCGACCAACGAATTCGAGTTCGACGTACCGACCTCGGAGTATCTCAAGAACATTGCCGACTGCGTGGGCAGCGACATCGTCAAGATGCGCCACCTCGTCGACCACAACGGACGCACATGGGAAGTCGACGTGTTCGGCGGCGACCATAAAGGCCTGATCGTGGCCGAACTCGAATGCAGCGATGCTGCCGAGGTAACCGACCTTCCCGACTGGGTCGGCGAGGAAGTCACCTACGACAGACGTTACAAGAACGCGGTGCTGGCGCTCGAGGGCGTGCCAGCCGTACGGGAGGTCTCTGACCGCGTCGGCTTCGCTCGCGGCGCTACGAGCATCGAGGAGCAGATTCTCGACCACATGACGGGAACGCACGAAACGGCAACGCGAGAGTTGCGGACGCACAGTCTGAACCCGTTCTCGACCGAGGCCAATGGCGCCAGACTGGTTGAGATGAAGGAAAGCCGCGCGGTGTTGCCGGAGCGCCAGAAGGCATTCGAGGAAGCGATGTCCCGTGTTGTTAGGGCCGACCCCAACCAGATCATGCGCGGCGAGCCGCCCTTCGACAAGCCTATCGATGGCCTCACCGAGGGCCTGATGTTCGCGCCGGGCGATGCCGTCTTCACCGAAGGACAGCCATCCGCCTCCATTCCCGCCGTAGCAATCGCCGACGGGGAGACCTCGGAGATGATGGCTGCGCTCCGCTTTACAGACGCACTCAGGAATGCCGGGGACGATGTCGTGCCGATGTTGAACGACCTCGCCGAAAGCACCCTGACTTTCTGCGCAGAGGACCAACGGGCGGCCGTTGATGCCGTCAAATACGACAGTGATGAGGAACGTGCGGCGGCGCAGCGCCTCGTTAAAGCTCTGCGTGCTGCAGGCGTCGATGTCGTGTCCATGCTGGACGATCTTACCGAACACGCTGAGAATCCATTCTATGAAGACGAGCCCGTGCTGCTCGCACCCCTCTCACCTGCAGGCATCTTCGCCCAGGCGAAGGATTCGGATGAATCGACTGTCGAAGGGAACGGATCGGTTCCCGAAGAAGGCGAACTGCTCCATGTGGCGAACTCTGGCCATGTCGTGACGGTGTCTCCTCACGCGGCGGGAGTTGCCGATGCGTATTCCGGAATTTCTGACGATCTCGCGACGAAGCTCATGTCGGCGACCGAAAGCCATCGGTACATCGACCAGTCGCAGGAGTTCATCCTGATCGGCGAGGTCACTGACGAGGCCTCCGCGGATCTCATCAAGCGCGCGGTCGCCGAAGGGTTCACGGAATACGGCAAGAAGGAAGACTGACATGGACCGCCCCATCCACCTCGAAGCACTGACCATCGATGCACCGATCATCGAACGATCAAACATACCAGGCTACGCGCTGCGCAACACTCTGCGCAGGAACCCGACCATTATCAGCATCGGAGAGACCACCGACGCTGTGACCACCGCGCTCGCCAAGAAGGCTGGCGCTGCGGCCGCAGCCCGGGCGGCGAAAGGTTACTGACATGGACCAGCTAGGACTCGTGACGTTCACAGGCCCCACAACCAAGGAGCCGAGCATCTTCGAGGAAGGCTCCTTGGCTGCCGATTGCGGCATCGAATACGTCTACGACGGAAAACTTATACCTGAATCGAAGGTCTTCGGGACCGACAGCCAGAAAGGCAACTGACATGACCACCGAGAACAACAAGCCGCTTCTGGTCGCGATCGATGACGGCTACGCCCAGACCAAGGTCTACGGCGAGCGTCCCGACGGCACCATCGGCAAGTACCACATGCGCTCGTCCGTGCGCCCCGGCCGTTACGGCGTGGGTTCGATCTCCGGGGACGGCTTCATGGGCCTTTACGACACCGAGGAAGGCCCGTTCACGGCTTCTGAGGACGTCGAGGCGGAGTCGACCCAGTTCGACAACTTCCACACCTCGACGATGAACCGCGTGCTTGTTAACCACGGCCTGGTCGGAGCCGGCTATGGCGGCAAGGAAGTGAACATCATAACCGGACTTCCGGTCGCCGATTTCTTCGGTCCTGACGGTGCGAAGGACGAGCAGAAGATCTTCCTGAAGAAGGCAAACCTGCAGAAACCCGTCCAGCTCCTCAGCGGCTCGGACAAGGTCGCGATCCTGAAGGACATCACAGTCGGCTGTCAGGCTGTCGCGGCCTACATCGACTACGCCCTCAATGACAATCTCAAGGAAAACGAGAACGCTGACGTCGATGGTGCTGTGGCGATCGTCGACATCGGTGGCCGCACGACAGACATCGCGACGGTCATCGGTGGCAGCCGCATCGACCACGCCCGCTCCGGCACCGCCAACATCGGTGTCCTTGATGTCTACAAGGCCGTCAAACAGGGCATCTGGACCGAACTGAAGGTCCGCGACGACTTCCCGATCAACGTAATCGACAAGGCAGTCCGCAAGGGCACGATCAAGCTCTGGGGCCAGGAGCAGGATGTCAGCACGATCATCGCCGCAGTGGTCGCAGAATATCAGGCGAAGCTCGCGCGTGAAATAGAGCGCCGTATTTCGACGGGTGCCGCCATGAACGCCGTCGTCTTCGTCGGAGGCGGATCTGCACTCTTCAAGGACATCGCCAGCACGTTCCGCAACGGCCACATGTCCAAAGACCCGGAGTTCGCGAATGCGCGCGGCCTCTACAAGTACGTCCGCTACCAGAACCAGGACGCATGATGATGCGAAGCCTCCGCATGACATCGATTGTAGTGCACGGGAAGGATTCATTCGTTCCCGTGGCTGCGGCCGCGACTGTGCGGAAGGCCGCCTCCCGTCGGGGGATCAAGAATGCTGCAGCGTAGCCAGGCCCTACAGATCTATCTGAAGCCGGGACTGAAGGAAGACGACCTGATGCTCCGCGTGTGGGAGGCGTGCCGCAAGAGCGGGCGCCCGCAGCACGTGTTCCGGACGATGCTGAGGGCAGGACTCATATCGATGGTCGAATCCGGTGACATGCCGGAATCGGTGATCGAAGAGTGCGGATTGGATTCTCTTGTCGAGCGTCGCCGCAGGCGCGTCTCACGGCACTCGGACAAACAGCAGCCGGCACCGCAGGCGGAACCCTATCCTACCCAGTATCCTCCGCACTACCCGGCGTACCCTGCTTATCCGCAGCCGTACCCGCACCACGAGCCAGCAGCCTACGCACCTCAACCACATCCTTCCGCCCCTGTCAGATACAGGGAGGAGGAGCGTAGGCCGCCGCCGGTGGAAAGTCCGACACCGCGGGAAGAAACAAGGTCGGTCGCTCCCCCGCCAATCGCGCAGGAACCCAAGCTGGACGGGCAAGTTCACGCCAAGCCTGCTGAACCCGCACAAGAGGGAAGTCCCGGCAAGAGATTCGGCAAGTTGATGTGAATGAATCCTTGTCGGATCATGGATTGAACAGGCAGATGGAGCGGGAATATGGCAAGTAAGGGCGGCGGCCAGCCGGAGAACAACAGCAACAGCGAGATGATCGTGCTGGTCACGGTCGTACTTGTCATGCTGGCCCTCTGGGCAATCTGGACATTCTTCAGGGCGGCGGTGGTTCTGCCAGCATTCGCCATCGACGCGGCGTTCATCTTCGTCATCGAGCACACGAAGGGCCTGGGGCAGATTGGAACCGCCTCGAAGGAGTTCGTGCATTCGTTCTTCAATGGATCCCGATCCGCGGCTACCGACATATCGTGGGAACAGTTCTCGTTCGTCCGCGGCGCGGTAGGCTCGCAGGTCCGGTGGGTGATCTCTCCGGTGATCCTCGGCCTTGCGGTCTGGATCATGTACAGGATGAAGGGGGAGGGCTACAAGCGAGTGTTCTCGCTTGGCGGCGGCAAGGGCAAACCACAGAGCCTCGCCCACTACCAGTCGGAACGCTGGAAGGTCGCAACATATAGCGCCTACTTCGATCCAGACGAACGCGACACACACATCACGCCGGCTGCAACGCCGATGGAATTCCTCCGCAACAACGAGGTGGAGTTCGAGAATGGATCCTTCACCGAGGAGACACGCGAGAACCGCCTGCCGGACATCTTCGCCGCCCAGCTTGGAAAGCGATGGACGGATCTGAAGCGCGCTGATCTGTTCGTCCAGTGCATCGCCATCCTGTGTGGCCTCCACTACCTACGACGCAAGCCGTCGCTGTCGGAGCGAGAAGCCCTCTCGATCGCGTGGGCCCAAGGCAAGGACGGCACCGAGGTGATGAAGAAACTCGTGGCCAAGTACATCGAAGACAAGGACATCAACAAGGTCGTCAACACGATCTGTGGCAAGCATGCCTTCGCGAACGCAGGCCTGTACGCTCTCCTGGACCGCGCCCGCGCCCGAGCTGGCGTTCTCGCATCCGCCGACTTCGGATACATAAAGCAGCTAGATCGCTCCCTGTGGTACACTCTCTCCAACTGCGGGCGGAGGCGGTTCTTCATCGAGGCCGCCGGGGTCGTCAGTCATTACTTCGCCGAAAAGGTGACAGGCAATGCACTGGTCGAACCGAATGTCGACAACGCGATCAACGGTCTCGAGGACTATCTCGACGAACAGGGACTCCTGTCGCTTACCGAGTTCTTCAAGAAGGAAGACATCGTCTGAAGCTGTCACGAGGATAGCACCATCAAGCCCGCCGTTTCGGCGGGCTTTTTTATTCGTCTTCGTCCCCCCAGTTGTAGAGGGGAGCGGGACGATCAGACCTGGATTCGCCGGAGCGCTCTTGCGTCTTTGTCTGCTTCTCGCCCGACTCACCAACGTCCTCGGCGACGACATCTGGCAGCGAAGTTGTCAGGATCTCAGCATTGATCTTGCTGGGAATAAGCTGCGCGACGCGGCGCGTCTCCTCCTCAAGCACGTGGGCACCGCCGTCCTCAAGCCATTTCTCGATCTTGCTGATAACGGCGAAGGGATTGTCAGAGACCTTCACCCCGTCGGCAAGCATGGCGGCGTAGCCGCGATCCATGGCGCACTCTCTGGCACGAGCAGCAACGCGGGCGTCGAATGGCTGGATGCTGTCGAGTACGTCATCGAGCCTCGGCTGCAGCAGTCGATCAGTGCACTGCGCCGAGAACCCCGCCATTCCCGGAGTACCTGCTGGGTTTGCCTGAAAGATGCGCTGCCAGATACCTCCGCGCGTGCCCCACTCCTCCTCTGACACCCCGTCTGGCCTGTCCGTGCTGTTCCAATAAGAGAAGTCCTCGACCTCGTCCTTCGCCAGCCACCGGTTCACCCAGTGCGGACGTTCGGAGAACACCATCCCGTAGATCCGCCCTTCGTGGGGGAGGATCGAGAGCTCGAAGTCGAAGTCGACCTCCGGATCCCGAAGCCCGCTGCCCAGAATCTCCTTCTGCCTGGTCCTGACTTCCTCCCTGGCCGCGCGGAATGGGTTCTTCCCCGCATTCCGCCGGGGATTAACGGCGTTCCGGTCGATGATCTCCAAGCTCAGTCCGGCAAGAACCGAAGCCATGTCGCGGCGTTGAAGTTCGGCCAGTTCGATCCGCCATGCAGCTATCACGTTGTGGATGTCGAAAAGGTCATGGCTCCTGAAGCGGAACCCCCTGTAGATCTTTGTGCTCATTGTCTCAGTCATTTCGAGTTTGGAGGTAGGTTATCGGAAGCCAGCGAGAGCCATGTTCCTACACCCCTCCGGGAGTATCCGGTCGGTAGCTTTTCCTTCCATCGGAAGCAGTTCCCAGGGCATCGACGAGCGCGTTGACATCCGCCGTCCTCTCCAACTGCCGATCATGGGACGGAGGTGTCATGGTGACGTGCTCGCCGTCGGCACCGACTGCCGCGATGGCTGCAGGGTGTCCATCATTGTCCCACAGTAGATAAAGGTCACAGCCGCCGAGTTGATAGCGGTATGTGAATGATCCCATGTGTAACGACATGGCCGCGGAGGCTTCCGCCGAGTTCTTGGCGCGGTATGAGAGCGCCCGCACCGCGGCCGCCATAGCTCCACTTGAAAGAATCTCCCTCCAGGTGCCGTTTGCCGACGGGATCTCGCGACCTGTTCGACAGGCCTCTTTGAGAACCTGGGAAAGCCAGTGGTTGCCCCACTCGGGAACATCGAAAACACGATCCTCCGAATCCTCCATGAACCGGAGTAGAGAAGCGGCAGCGGTCGTCGTGTTCTTGTGGGCGGCTGCGTTCTCGAGGTACTCCGCGATCAGCTCGCGCAGCCGCGTTGTCGGCTTCCATTCGTCCTCGAGATCGAGCGAGAAGCCCGCCGGGTCTTTGGTGATCGGACGGATCGACAGAACATCGCGGCGGTTCTCCTCGAACACGAGCGCGTCGATGAACTCCAGAGCGGCGACTGGAAAGAATGAAGCACCGATGCCATGGCGCATGAGGTAAATATCCCAAAGCGTCATGAAACGGTGCAGCTCGTGGGCCCCGTCCAGAAGGATCGGGGTCGTTCCCGTTTTCTTTCTGATGAACATGCCAGCGACCATTCCATGGTTCTCGCGCACCATTACGCGGTCGAGGGTTCCTGGGATCCTGCTGATGAGAATTCGCCCACCGTCCTTCCATTTTACCTGGAGGGACCCTCCGCCAAGAACTGCATGGCGGGCGCGAAGGAGAAAGGCTACGTGATCGAAACTGGAATCCAAAGGCATCCTCCGTTGCTAGCGGAGGATTAAATAGGTTGCCTCGAATTATTGTCAACAGTTTTAGTCCGGAAAGTCGACGCTGTCTCCACCGGAGGGAACGAATTCGATTGCGGCACCGAGGATCGAGCAGTAGCTCTCCACGAATTTGAAGGATACGTCGGCGATGCCAAGTTCGAACTCGGAGATCCGCTTGCGACTGCAACCTAAAAGAGAGCCAACCTCCTCCTGAGACATACGCCTGCGCACCCTCTCGATCCTGAGGCTCCGCCTGATTTCAACCAGGAGTCCATGCGATGAAACTTCAAGGCTACCCAAAATTGCCTCCGTCCGATCTTAAAAACAAGCCGTGCCACGCGAAGGTTACATACGCAATTCATCTCAAATCAAGGCGCACCCGTGACAATTCGAAACAAACTTCGCCTTAGGGTTGCTCCTCTTCGCCGTTGGGGCCGAACGTCGCAAGGATTCAGCTCCGGATCAGTCCTTTGCTGTTGACGAATTCCATGCACGGCCCGCACACTTTCTGTCAGCAACAAGACTTTTGGCAGGTGCGGGATGGAATTCTTCAAAAAGCGCTCGGATGTGTTCTTCAAGGGTGTGGGAGCCGAATTCGTCTTCAAAACCTCCGACGGAATATCCCTTGTCTCGGGCGGTCGCGTCCTCAAGGTCAGGGTCGCCCCACCATCGCCGGGTCACACTGAATCGCTGGTCGTCCTGGCAGAACCCGATGGCAACGAGCACATCATCTTCCGAGGCGACGCTGTAACGGCTTCCGCGCGTTTCATCGAGATCGCCCGCGATGCAACGTCTGTCCGCCCAGCAATATCCAGCGGCCGCAAAGGTCTCTACGCCGTGCTCGCGGCGTTCACCGCGGTCTACCTGATCTTCTGCCATCCGACCCAGCGCGCTGCGGAGCTTTCTGCAACGCAGGCATCGGTCTCCGATTTGAACGCTCTGATCAAGTCAATCCCTTCTGTCGCGGGAGGCGTTGGCGTACCGAACCTCCCGACTATGGATCCCCAGACCAGTGCGGCCATCGCACCAACCGGATCGCCCGTGCTCGACAAACCATCGTTCCTTTCGCTTCCCGAGGACGAAGTCCCAGAGGCAGCGGAGAAAAAGCTGGAGGGAGCGAAAGAAACGACACCGTCCGCGATCCCTGCCTACAGCGAAGATCTCTATAGCAAACCCGCGGCAACGGCTGTCCCGGGTCCCGAGACGAAATCAGGCGCGGAAGTATCCAAGGCAGAGGGCGCAGCCACGGAGAGCAAGGCACCCGTCGCCGAGAATGTTCTCGTAGCGAAGGCAGATGGACAGCCCGGCACCGCGGATAAGGTCGTTGCCAATGCTGAAGCCGAGAAGGTTGCCCCTGTCGCAGCCACTCCAGCAATCGCAGATGCCAAGCCGATCGAGCAACCTGCGGCGAAGGCGACCGAAGGAAAGCCCGAAGTCGATGCGACCAAGGCGGCGAAGGATGCCACGAAGAACATGTCGGCTACCGAGACGGCGGACCTTCTCAAGCAGATCGAGCAGATGATGACAATGGATCCGTCGGCCATAACTCCAGAGATGCTGGCGAAGTTGCCGCACGAAATCGCCCAGACCCTCCGGGCGACGGGCGTGATCGGTAGCCCCGACGCGCTTCCTGAGAAGGGCAACGCCCCCTACGCCGCAATCCGGCTTCCCGCAGGCGTGATCGACAAGTTCCGCGGCAAGGACGGCATCGCCTCCATCCCCGAGAACGACACGTTCGCAGCGTTGGGGAACAAGATCTCGCTCCAACTCCCGGGCGGCGGAGACATCCGCAAGCCGGAGGATCTGAAGCTTTTCGGCTTCAAACCCTGATCGGGCGAGATTGCATCTCTGACCGTCCCAAACGAATCAAAAGGAATCCAGCATGTCGGACGACAAGCCATACCTGGTAGAGATCAACGACTGGGCGCCGGATATTCTCGAATATCGCGCTGTCTCCGATCAGGATTGGAGGAAGATCTTATTCCAGCCAGAAGCCTACTTCTTCGCGTTCTATGAGCGCGCGAGAGGGCACGCGCATCCGCCAGTATCGGATTGGTTCTACCTGACGACTGATCCGCGCCTACTGACCGCGACAGAGGCCCGCGAGCAGTTCCCGGAACACGCGGAGACTGTCGACCTGTGGGCGGCCAAGGGAGTCGGGCAGTTCGGCCACCACGCCTACGACTGCGGTGCCTACAAGGGCGGCCGCATCATCCCATTGATGAATGGCATCGTGTTCATCGACAGGAGCTCCATGACCCAGGTCTGGCCAGCGGTGTCATGACCGAATTCTTGGAAGGACAGAAGGTGGCCGTCGTCGGGAGCAGGGGGTTCCGCGACGCGAAACTCGTTGACCGCACGCTTTCGGCGATGAAGCCGTCGCTGGTCATCAGCGGCGGCGCCAAGGGCGCGGATCAGATTGGCGAGACCTGGGCACGCCGGAATGTGATCGACACGCTGATCTTCCACCCCGATCACAAGAAGTACAGACACCCCTACCACCACCGAAACCGCCTCATAGCGGAGGCCTGTGACGTGCTGGTCGCATTCTGGGATGGCCAGTCCACGGGCACAAAATACACGATCGGGTACGCGAGACGCATTGGAAAGCCCGTCGTCATCGTCCGCTTCTGAGACCCGACTGCAACCAGGTTGAAAATGTCGGCGTGAGGAACGCCGGAAGGAGAACAATGATCGACTTCGTGAAGCTTGTACTTCAGGAGCAGACAAACGAATCCCTGCTCGAATTCTGCAAGACGCACCGCTTGGGGCTTGCCGACACCGATGATCAATCCTCGCTGTCGGCGGCGGACTTCAAGTTCCATGTGACCGTAATGTACAGCAAGGTGACGAATCCGGCGTTCCGGGAAGGCGAATGCGACTTCGTCCACCACGTCCTCCAACCGGAAGCGTTTGACATGTTCGGCCCGAACCATGACATCCTTGCCCTGGGGCTGCATGCTGACGGCGTTCTCACAGGGCTTTTCGATTTCTATGGGGAGGCATACGGCCACGTCTCGGACTTCATGCCCTACAGGCCGCACATCACGATCCGCGGTGGCAATGCCGACATGCGGAGCCGTATTGGATCCATTCCTCTGCCCGATTTCGAGCTGCGGACCCATCGGATCGTGCACAAGGTCAAGAAAGACTGAGACGACGACCTGCGTTCGATGAATCCTTCCGGCGAATGAAATGAGGGTAGGGGAATGAAAAGGCTGCGCACTCCGAAGGCAAAACCCGGTGAACTTGTTGTTGCATGGGGAAGGGTCGACAAGCATGAAACGCCGAGCATCTGCTACGCTTATCCGGATCGCGATGGGAAGTGTGACAGCCGCCTGCTCTGCGATGCTCTGGAAGGGCCGCGGTATCGGCCTGACTTCCGCAACGGTCACGCAGGCTACACGGTTGAAAAATCGCTCATGAAGGAGCTGGAGGAGCGTGGCTACGACCTCACCACTCTCCGGCTGACGATCCGGCGCAAACCACCGACATTGGCCCCATCACCAGCAGGAGAGGCGCCGTAACTCCGCGGATTGTCTAGTTAGCTCCTCACTGGTCCATACTGCCCGCTATCGATGAGTTCCTTTGCCCTGAGCATCGAGATGCAGAGTGCGACGGCCACCCGGCCGGAGGGGCGCAGATCGACATCAGTCATTCCGGCCCAATCGGTGTCCTCGCAGTATGTAGCCTTGAGCCGGGAACCGTGCACGGGACAGTTGAAGTCCGGCATGATCCATGCGTCGTCGGATACGCAGCACTCGGCAACTCGCCAGGACCACCCCGGATAAACCCGCTTCACCATTGCGACCGCCTCGACGAGGTTCGTCGTGCAATGGCTCGCTGGCGAGCAGCCAAAAAGTTGCGGCTCCAGGAGAGCCTGCAGCGCGCTGTCCAGTTCTGTAGACCCCTCTGATTGCTCCAGTTTGGCGATCAGTTGCTGCGCATCCATGAAAACTACCTTTCCAATCCTTGCCCGTGCTACCACGTCGGGAAACGCGGTACCAGTCCTTGCCGTATCCATTTCTATTCACGGGCAAGGCCTGTTCGCCCACATCGAATCCAACAAACATGTTGACGGAACCTCGCGATTGAACAACCATTCTCGGAGACATTCATCAGAAACGGATCAATCAATGCTCGCTATCGCATCGAGACCAGTCGCCGCCGCTCTTTTCCTGCTTGCGTCACACGTCGCTACCTTTGCGGCCGAGGCGCTCCCGAATACGGTCGAAATTCAGGTACGCGGGTCGACTGAAATGCTCGAAGGCTCAACGATCAGGCTACCCGTCCGGACAGTTGGGGTGCCGAAGACCGACAGCGGCATTCATGTCGTGCAGACGAAAGTTGACTGGGTTTCATCGATCAGGTTCATCGATCCTGAGGGCAAGCCATGCGCTTTCCTTGACGTCAACACTGGATCCGCCGTCTTCGAAGTCAAACCGTCGGGTACGGGCACAATCCATGTGGTTCCGAGGCTTTCTCGGGCGACAACCAACCTGAACGTCTCCATCGCTGGCAGTCAGGCGGTGCGGACACTCGTCCTGGATTCCAGCGGCGAAAGTGTGGATGCGCTGACCGAGGTCGAAATGGATTGCACGACCAATTGACAAGGATTCGTCAGCGGTTGGTCCTGCCGATGGCATAAGCCTGGAGCGTACTGGGACTGGGGATAACGCCTTGAAGTGTTGGCTGTCCTCAGTCCCAGTTGATCAGCAAATCGGGCCGCCCACCGTCTGTTGGGCCTTGTCTAGCTCACGAGAGAGACTTTGCTTGCTTAATCCGCAAGCGGCAACGTCACGACGAGTCCGCATCCTCATCGAGGCGGCGTGACCACTCGGCCTTCACGGCCGGCATGCCGTGGCGCCGCTCACGGCACAACTTCTCGAGTGACCAGTTGCGTGGATCCGTAGAGAAATCGTCATACCGGGTTCGTTTCCCCTGGTTTGGTTCCTCGTCAGCCATGGTCAGTTTCCTTTCAATCGGAAATATCAGTCGGCGACTTGAAGTGTTTCGCCGACCTGCGCCGTCTCCCGGTCAAAGTCGGCAAGGTTTTGTTCGGCGAAGCAAGCCCAGTGCAAACCCTCGTGGGCCATGTCAGTGAACTTCAGCGCTTCGCGCACGAGCCGCAGCTCTTCCTGGATTGCATCGTACTCGTCACGGTCCCGCCCAAGAGACATCTCCGTCTCCCTGGCCATCCTCTGCAGATCACTGGTGTCCGCCGAGGCCTTCAGGGCCCACTGAATGGTAGTCCTAAGATGGGTGATCTTATCGTCCGCTTTGCTGATCCCTTCCTCGAGCGCGGACTCGCGGGACATCAGCTTTCTCACGCGATCCTGCAGTTCGTGGTAGCGCTTCCGTACGATCGGGTAAAGCTGTCCGCTGTCGTACTCATTCTCCATAGCCGGACACCTTTGGCAACGCAGCAAGATTGCGGAGTGATGCGTAGACCTGCCGCACCTCGTCGGTGGAGCGCGGCACCGGGCTGTTGAGCGTGAAGAGCGCTCGGATCGAATCTTCGTCCGGTTCCGGCGGGAATTCCACGATTTCCGAGACGGTCAGGGTCTCCACTGTCGCCGCCAGCAAGCAGCGCATGAAGGTCTTGAAGTGATCTTCGGCGGACGTGATGGCCTCCTCAGCGCTACAGTAGTCGTCGCTGACAACCTCTGCCAACGACGAGGAATCAACGAAGAAGCGCCATGACCCATCGTCGTTCTGCGAAACCATGTATGCCAGCCCGGCCACCTCTGCCTCATAGCACGTCTTCCCGGATCCGCCCCGACCCTTGTTCCAGTCAAGCGATTTCATGGTGAGGTCCGAGACCTTGGAAAGGGGAACGGCCATGGCTGTGGAAGCGGGCCTTTCGGTGATCATGATTGTGAACTCCTGTTCATGGTGGTGGTGACCTGTACGAGGGCGATGCGTCCCGCGGCCGTGATGCGGCAGCAGATGCCACCTGCACCGTGCTCGTCATAGTCGACCAGACCGAGACGATGGAGCGCGCGCACGGACGATCGGCGGAGGCCGAAGCCCCGACCCCATGCCCTCATGACATCGTCCTTCTCCTGCCCAAGTCGGCTGAGCGCGCGAAACTGTGAATTGGTAATGGTGAGCATGTTCTGTCCTTCCGGGATCATCGGGGCGAGGGCGATTTCTTCCCAAGCGCGCGGCCGATTACCCTGGCGAAATCGCGGCATTCGTTGGTTTCGATGAAGAACGGGTACCCGTCCCAACCCCGCTCGAGATTGAAGTCGAAGCCATCGCGATAGGGTTCGCCTCGGTTGGAACTGTGAACCGTGAAGACAAGCTCGCCTTCTTCCAGGCTGAGAGATGCTCCCTGCTTCCGGATGGTATCAGCATCGGTGGCCAGAACGCCTTGAAGACGCGCGAGTTCATCGGAATCCAGCTCGACCTCGCGACCGTTGTCATAACCATCGTTGAACAGGATTCGAGCGGATACGTCGCCGTCCGTTTCGTAAAAAACCACAACGAGGCGGCGGCCTTCTTCGCCATTGAGCTGGAAAAGGCTGGTTTCAAAATTGGCTTTCATCACTCGTCTCCGCTGAAGGTGGGATGGGATTCAGTCTATGCGGGTTTCGATGCAATCCCATAGCCCGGCATTCCGTCGCAGCTTCTCCAGATGCTTGGGAACCCCTTCCTGACCAGAAGCCCGCGGCGGGCGAGCAGCGCCAGACGAAACCGCCAGAACCAGAATGTCGGCAGCGGCGAGAAGCTCTCGATCCCGTCGATGCGCTGGATCATGCCGGCACCGACCTCATCCTTAAAGTACTCGACCGCTGCCTTCTCGAAGCTGGACTTCATGCCTTGTATCCCTTCGCCAGCGGATGGACGTAGAGGGGGGCGCATCCGATGACCGACTCTGCGCCCTGTCTCTCGACCTCTTCCGGGTCTTCGAGCGGGTTCACGAAGGAATAGCGGTAGTCGGCGTTTCGTCCCCCACCGTCGGCCCAGCGCCAGGCGATGATCTCACCCCATTCGTCCGTATGAAGTGGAATGGCTTCTGAGAGGCCATACTTGTCGTCGGCCAGCGTCGTCTCGACCTTCCTGGGATACCCGGCCCACACATGGAGCCAGGCGACCGGAGCGGAGCCGGGCGACGGACACTTGACCTGTCCCGCCTCGAGCTGCGCGAGGGCTGCCTTGGCGAAGCCCCAGACCTGCGTGCGAAGACGCTTTTCCGTCAGGGTTCGATCCTGGGAAATCCTCAGAATCGAGCGAAGCGCGGATTCGACAGTTACCGGGGCGATGGCTGCTTCGGACATCGCGGATACCTCAGTAGCCATCGTTGAGCCGCTGGTAGAACTCGATGAAGAAATCCTTCACCGCGTCCTTCGCCATATTGGCACTCAGCGACGAGGAGCGACCGACATCGGAGAACTGAGAATCCGCACGCAGCAGAACGAACGCAGCGACCTCTCTCAAGATGTGGACGAACTTCTCCTCATCCGGATAGGCGGATCCATCGGGCTTCGCCTCGGAGGCGAGGTGCAGCAGATACTTGCGCGCTTCGTCCGCGTGGAAGACTGCGACCGTAAGCTCGATCGCATTGTAGCGCATGAATTCGGGGAGCTGCCCGACGCTCTTCTCTGCGTCCAGCTTGGACAGAAGACCGTCTCTCGCCGCAATCTTCCCCTCGAGGTATTCGCGAACGTCGGCGGCAGTCCTAAGGCGCTTGTGCATCATTCGTCTCCTTTGTTCGGCTCTCAGTAGCCGCCGTTGAAAGCCTTGAAGAGATCGATCCAGAACATGCGTTCTGCATCCTCATCGTTGTTGGAACTCTGGCTTGTGCTGCGGCTGGTCAGGCGCGTGTTCATTCCCAGGACCCGGCGCTGAACCTCCCCGCGGATGATTTCGAACTTTGCCTCGTCGGTCATGGTGCCGCCATCGTCGGCCGCGCAGGGTTCTTCGATGAACCTCATGAAACGGCGAGACTCGTCAGCATAGACGGTCGAAACCTGAAGGCTCATTCCATGACTGCTGAGAAAATGACGGAGGATGTCGTCGTTGAGAGCCTTGTCCAGCTTGGCCAGGATGACTTCCTGTTCGGAGATGAATTTCTCAAAGAGGGACTTCAGGGCCTTGATGTTTCGCAAGCGTTCGAGCATTCGGTGTCTCCTTGAAGATGCTGACGTAATCCGTAAAGGACTCGGATCGCGATGTCAACATTTATTGCGTCGATTTCGCCCGCATGCGAGTAAGGATTCGCTTGCGTATCCACGAGGAAGTCTTAGGATCGAGATGGGCCAATTTCCAAGGGATCGGATAGACAATGCTGAAGCTTTGCACGCTAACGGGCATCGATGAGTCGACTTCTTTCGACTGGGTGATCGATACCGCCCAACTCCATCCGCGCGCCGAGTTCGGCATCCTGCTCTCGGTCACCGCCGACGGCTCCGACCACCGCTACCCGTCGCGCGGCTTCATCGAGAAATTCGCCGCGTCCATGCAGGGGGCGATGGTGAACACCGCGCTTCACGTGTGTGGCCGAGCTGTCCGGATGTTCGTGGCCGGGGACGATGACATCCGCGGGCTTGCAGCGCGTTTCGGCCGCGTTCAATTGAATTTCAACGCCCGCGACGCCCACTTTTCCCACGAAGATCTCGATGCGGCGATCGGGTCCTTCTGCCGCCCGGTGATCACGCAGCACAACGAGGCGAACGCCGGCGTAGCCGCCAACATCACGGCACCGAACCACCATGTCCTTTTCGACGCCTCCGGGGGGCGCGGCATTCACGCCAAGGAATGGCCCGACAGGCTGCAGGGAAAGCTCTACGGCTACGCTGGCGGGTTCGGGCCGGAGACGCTGCTCTACGATCTCAAGGGCGCTCAGGACGCGTCCGGTGGGCAGCCTTTCTGGATCGACATGGAAAGCCGCCTTCGTCACGAGAACTGGCTCGACACCGGCATCTGCGAAGCAGTTCTGAGTTGCGCTTCAGCATGGGCCTCCGCCGAGAAGCAGCGGCACTGCCACGAGCGAAAGATCGACGGCTGAGACATACCCGAACACGACAATCGAAAGATAAATTCATGAGCGCTGAATCGCACATCTACTACGGCTTCTCCCTGACGGAGGACTACAGGAAGATCCAGAAGGAACTGAAGTCCATTCTGGGGATCGAAGGATACTTCAGCCTCCAGGAATACATCCTGGAGAACGATGCGGGTCAGACCTACTACGACGGCGGTGGCTTGGGCCAGGTGACGTACGTGGGCAAGGACATTCCAGTAACAGACCGCGGATACGTGGTCACGGATGCCCTCATCGAGGAATCCGAGACGCTTATTGCAAATCTGCCGTCCGAGTTCAGGCAGGCACTCGCGGCGTTCTACGGCGAAGTCCCGGCGCCGACGTTCCAGCACGAGCACAGCGACGGCTGAGATCGCCTCAACCCCCAAAGTTGTAAACCGACAGGAGACGCAAATGGGTGCCTATTCAACCCAGTTCTGGGGCATCAGCCTCACCGAGAAGTACGACAAGATCGAGGAGGCAATGCCTTCACTCGATCCTGAGAAGGAAGTTGACGACGGGGAAATCAGCGAGCTCTCCGACTACGTCCGGCATCACCAGCTTGGAAAGTCTCTTTATGATGGCGGCGGCTGGGGACAGATCACCTTCATCGGCGAGACTGTCCAAGCTACCGCGCGGGGCGCGATCGTGACCGACGAGCAGGTCGAGAGGGTCGCTGCCATCGTGGCGCGCATTCCTGACGAGCTGAAGGCAGCTCTCGTCAAGGTCTTCGGCACCCTCCCGGAGCCGTCGTTCCACACGGAAGAAGGATGGGGCTGACGCTCTACGTCGGACATTGGCCGCCATGTTAACGGTTGGCGGACAGTTTTTCATCAGAGCACGGAAACTGTCCGCCAAATGTCCCATGGCAGTCTCGGCCGCCTCCATCCAGTCAATGCCTCGCCCGTGAGCTGAAGCCGAAGACGGCCTCGAGAGACGCGCTCCTACCGTTCTCGGTTGGACATCAGGTGGAGCAGTGTCTGCTTGGGGGTGGGGAGGAACCCCAGTTCTCTTTCGAGCTTTCTCGCATGTTCCTCCAGCGCGCCCATGATGAAGTCTACCTCCCCCTCGGCAGCACGACGGCCAACGGTAGGCGCGAAGCGCGGATCCAGCTCTTCTATGGAACAATCGAGGGCGGCGGCGAGCTGAGCGAGTCCTCGCGGGTTCTGGACCTTTTCAAGCTCGATGCGGGCGATCGTCTGCTGAGGCACGCTTGCGGCTTGCGAAAGATCGGCCTGCGAAAGCCCTCGGGACTTCCTCAGACGCCTCAGGTTCTCGCCGATCGACACCATGTCGCATACTCCAACTCGGAAAACGAGTTGATTTCTACGCGGATCCTTCTCGTTTTGCAAGAAGAACCACACGGCAAAGCCTCACGGGCAACGGTCAACCAGCGGTTACAGCTAGCATCCTTGCTTTCGGCCGGTGATCGGATACTTCTGTTTGACACAGGAGGAAAACCATGACTGCAAGCAAGGGCACGATGCTTGGACGGGACCAGGTCAAGCGCAAGTACTTCGACACCAGGATTTCCCGGCTTGCGCGGCCTGACCTCGCAACGGAATTCGACAACTGGCGCGACGTCCCCTACGGCGACTTCATATGGATGCTAGTCGAGGAGCAGGGTTCCGCGGGTACGGATCTCGTGCTTGGCAAGCCTCTAACCGGAATGGAGGGCCTGCGGCTGTTCCACGAGGTGTGCCACAAGGGATGGAAGGGGCCGATCCGCGTTGCGTCTGCAGTCAATGCTCCGGAGGCCTACGCGGTCTCTTTTGAAATCGATGACGTTCCGATCCTTTTCTCGATGCTCTCTAAAACTGCGGAGTCCATGCAGTATCTCTACCATGTCACATTCGCTGACCGGATGGAGAAGGACTTCGCGGCATCGGCGTCGATGGATGAGGAGCTGCTGTTGCCGATGGACGAAAACGTCGTGATCTCCGGCATCGAAACGGCTGGCAAGCTCCTGTTCTCGCCATCCGAAGAGGATGCCAATGTTATCGCCGAGGCACTTTCTCGCGCCCTTGGACGGGACCCTGACGACGCAATCGTCCTCCGGGTGGATCGCAAGCACGTCGGCGAAGTCTTTGACACGGCCGGCGGCACGAGCTGGTCGTACTCCCCGATCCCGACGTTCAGGCTTGAAGCGCGGCACGAAGGCGGGTGGCTGCCCCTGGCGCTGCCACCCGCGGATTTCAAGGAAGAACGCCCTGAAATGCCAAAGACACTGACGCAACGGGTTTGGGACCTGCTGGAACCACGTCACTGATGCGTTCTACGCCATGGATGGACTGGTGCCTCTTCCTGTAGCGGAAGAACGTCAATCCATCATCTTGAGCTTCATGGGATTGCAGAACCCGCCCTCGCTGGCGAAAGGGTCATACTCCGGCCAGATGCTCATCTTCTCTCGGTAGGGTGATCGCATACCCATCTTCCTGATCTCCACGAAGGCGACGCACATCTCGGCGATGTGCCGGGACACGCGTTCGGAGCCCTTGCCGAGTACGTCCTCGCCCTTTCCCGCCGCATCCCAGGCGAGAGTGTCGAACTCGGAAAGTTCGATATCTTTCGCTGCTTCCCCTTCGCGCGCAAGCAGCGCGGAGCCGATCGACCGGGCGACAGCCTTGCAGAGATCGATCCTTTTCACAGTATTGCTTTCCCGGAAGACGAGCGAAATCGTCTCCTCGAGGATCCACGACAGTTCCTCGTCCATCTGGCGGTCGATTCTATCGAAAACGGACGTCATCTCAGGCTGCCTCGGCGAACTGTCTGTCGATAATCAGGATCCCGTCGAGATGGTCGATCTCGTGCTGCGCACATTTCGCCATCCTGTCGTTGAGCCTGATCTTCTTCTTGACCCCGGTGACATCGAAGTACTCGACCTCGACCGAGGACGGGCGCAGGACTGGGGTGCGCGATCCCGGAATGGAGAGACAGCCCTCGTCGAGGATCGTCTGCGTCTCGGAGCGCCAGACGATCTCAGGATTGATCATGGAGAACTTGCCGACGAGCGCGATGCGGCGTGCGATGCCGATCTGCGGCCCTGCAAGGCCGATGCCGTTCGCTGCAATCATCGTTGCGCGCATCGTCTGGATGATCTGCCCGAGGTCATCTCCGAACGTCTCAACGGGCTCGCAGACGGTTCTAAGGATTTCATTCGGGTGGATGACAATTTCGGCAACGGTCATGATGGATCCTTCACAGCGGATGACAAGCCCTGGCAGGGTCTGTCCGTTTCGAGCATTCATGGAGCATCACAACGGCATCGTCAAGGATTCGCATGCTGAATCTTTGACGGAAAATCATTGGGGCACCGTGTCGGCCGCGGCACCACAATGAGACTCATTTATCGGCGCTGCAGATGACCAGGTGCATGTCCGTTTCTTCCGATGCGGCTGCCGCTCGGATCAACTCGATGAACTCCCTCTTCATCTCAATCGGAGATCTGGAGGCTTCAGTCATCACTCTTCGGATCCGTCATGAACTCGAGATCGGTCTCCTCAAACTCCAGTTCCTCATTGCCAGAGCGCAGGTGCTCAATTCGCGCATCGCGCAGTTCCTTCGTCCCGAACGCCTCGATAGGCGTATAAAAGACGCTCCAGGCCTCCCGGCTACCGTCGTCTTCGCAGTACTGCAAGAGATAGACTTTCCCTCCAGACATGGTGTTCCTTTCAACTTTCAGGTTTCATCCAGTCTGAACAGACGGAGGGCCGGCGCAACATCTACCCGAAAAACAAAGGAGGGCTGCGGCGTGGTTCCGCGGCCCTCTCGTCTCGTTGCTTGATGGGTCGAAACCTACCTGGAAGCCACGACTTCCGTGCAGACCTGTCCGACCCCCGCGTCCTTGATTCCGATATGCGCGGCCGCGGCGCGGGACAGGTCGATCATCCTGCGCTTCGAGAACGGCCCGCGGTCGTTGACCCGCACGACCACTGACTTGCCGTTCTTGCGGTTATGGACGCGAAGCAATGTCCCGAACTTGTAGGTCTTATGAGCCGCGGTGAGGAGCGCCGGGTTCATGCGTTCACCGGAGGCGGTCTTGGAACTGAGGGCGTACCACGACGCATGGCCGCAGGTCTTCGATGATGCCCAGGCTGGTTCAGCCAATCCGCAGGAGAGGGCCACCAAGCCTGCTGCTAGGACTGCGGCGCGTCTTGCGCTGGAGAAGCTCAGAGTTTGTCGACGACGGTATCGCAAGGTTGATTGAATCCCTGTCCTGTTGAAACCAAGTTGCGAGCGGATCTTTAACGGACCTCCGGGCATTGTCAACAAATAGGATTCGCTTTGTGGATATTGTCAGCCGTGAAGGATTCGGTTTAGCTACTTTGAGGCTCGCGCGATCTGCGCCAGATTATCCAAGGTGGCCCCATGACCAAGACTGGCATCGAGACTTTCACGCCGGAGCAGATCGCGGTGATCGCAGCCGACAGCGACCGTGTCCCGTCGGCCAACGATCTCTTCGTCCGATACGATGATCACGCGGCAGCCGTTCGTGAAGCCGCTGGCCCGCATCCGCCGCTGTTGCTTCCCCCCGCGAACGCCCCATCGAGGCAAGAGGAGGAAGATCCCTCGATGGCAGTGCGCCTCGAGAAGGCCGGATACAGTCGAAGCAGCCGCAAGGGTGCCCTGCGCTCGGGCGAGGGCAGCTTTGTCGCGCTCTGGCAGAAACGCATCGAGGATGCGGTCGGCACCCGCTATTTCGTCAACTTCACCGAATATGATCCCGGCTTCCGTTCAGGGGAGGATCGCGCACATGTGTTCGAGGCCGAAGTCCAATTCCGTCTCGCTCGTGGCGGATACTCGAACATCTCCCATTCGGTGGATGATTGGGCGCTGGATGACATCCAGGACTATTTCGAATGTCTGTGGCTCACCGGTTTCTATCACTACTATGAAAAGTTCGAAAGCGGGGAGGAGACCGAGTGACGATGCTCACCGATTTGCTTCCGTTCGTCCGCAACTATGACGTTGCTTGCAGCTCCGACCGCCATCTCTCGCACGATCCAGGCGGCAAGGTCCGTATCGGTCTCGAACATGACATCGAGGGCGGAGCCTACTTCTCGCCTGACGGGCGACACCGCCATCTGCTCTGGCGGTTCTGGAACGAAGGCGTCACGCGTCAAGGCTTCGCGTTCTGGATTGGCATGAACCCGAGCACTGCCGATGCCTCCGTCGATGATCCGACGGTAAAAAAAGAACGCAAATTCACGAAGCGCTGGGGCTATGGCGGCTACGTCAAGGCCAACGTCATGGACTACCGCGTGACCGACCAGAAGCGGCTCATGGAGCCCGGTGTCGTTCCCTGCACCGACCACAACCTCGAAGTCATCATCGATGTCGCGCGCCAGGCCGACATAATCGTTCTTGCCTTCGGCTCTCCGCACAAGAAGCTCCGCATTCACGGCGAGAACGTCGTGCGGGCGATTCACGAAATCGGCAAGCCGATGCATTGCCTGGCTTTGACGAAAGACGGTCTGCCTGGGCATCCGCTCTACCTCAAGGACACGTCAGAGCTCCTACCATTTCCGGTAGGGATCGCGGCATGAGGTTCAGACAAATCGTGCAGGGATCGTTCGGCGGTGCCTATGTGGGCATCATCGCAACCCATATCCCGAGCATATTCGGCTATGGCTACAAGCCCACGCAGAAGGCGGAGATAGTCGCTTCGATCGTCGGCCTCGCCCTCGCGGCGATGCTCTGCATCAGAGAGCACAGACGCGAAAAGGCGAACGGTGAGGGACAGGCGAGCAACTCCAGTAACGGGTAGTCACGCCCAGGCAGCTCGCGACAAGCATACGGGGGTACCGGATCCATGGAGAGGCAGTTACCGGCGATTACTGCCTCCTACGCGCGTATGTCGAGCCTCACACCGCGGTGCGCCGGATGATTGCTATAGACGAATATCCGGTTCATTTCCTTCTCATTCAGGAGACGGAGAAACCGGACCTCGATCGTGTTGTTCTGATACACCTTCAGCACCTTGCAGCCGATCTTGTGGATCCGGGCATCCGGGAGATTGAGGTAGCAGTCGGTCGGAATTCTGTACTGCGTGAGCAGCGCAAGAATGGCCGTGCTCTTCGATATTCGTATGATGTCGCAGCGGCGGGACTCTACACGCGTCATGCCCCCCTCGGTGTATTCGATGACCGCAGCATTCATCGTGTCAACCATCGGGAAGTTCGGTTCACGGTCGTACATGAACGACTCCTGGTTCCGGAGATAAGTCGAAGACGCTGATTTCTTCTCGGTCATGCATGAACTCCCTTTTGGGGCAATCAATCCTAATGCGACAACAATGTCAACAATTACGCATCGCTTGAATTCAGGATTCGACCGAAACAACACGTTGACAAGGCGCCTCCTTTGAGCGCGCATATATCGAGCGCAGTGAATTCTTAGGAAACCGTCCTGGCAGATCTGCAGGGATTAAAACAGGAAACCGCAGATGGACACTCTGAATGAAGACCTCGATCACATGATCCGCACCGGGTATCACCACCGCGGCACGCCCTCGTTCTATCAACCTCAGCGACGAGACACCTATGGGGAGCAAGGACGCGGCCTCAACGCGCGAGCGTGGCTCAACTTCATCTGCGCTGCATTTTTCGGCGGCATTGCGGTCGGCGGGGGAACGTCATTGTTCATTGTGAATTCAAGCGACGAGCAGAAATTTGCGTCCGCGGTGGTCGGCAAATGCTTCGAGACCGCAGTAGGGGCCAAAGGACTCGCGGAGAATGCGGTCGGCAGCGACGAGGTGAGCCTCATCTTTGCGTCCGGCCTTCGCGCGGCCTACCCGATCAGCAACCTGTCGGAAGTCCCCTGCGGGTCGGCCACGGACAATGCAGCGAACGAAGGAAACAAATGATGTTTGGCTACAAGGAAGTAGCGAAAGGGGCGGGTGATATGCTCAAGGTCGGCTTCTTCGCGTTTATTGGCCTCGCAATCTTCGCGGTTGTCGCTGTTCTCGCAATCATCGGCATCGTCCTGTACCTCGTGTTCAGCTCCGGTACCACCTCGACAGCCGAAGCCCCCACGGCGGTCCAGACGACGGCCCCTGCGATCACTCCGATTCAGGTCGAATACCCGATCATCGAGGGGCTTTGCTTCCGCACGCCGATGGGCGATGTCGGCATGGTTCTGAAGCAGGACAGGGATCTGCTCGAAATGACGTTCCGCGGTGGCGTCAAATCCACCTACAGCTACAACCAGGTGGTCCATGCGGACTGCGGGGTTCTTCCCAAGGGCTGAACGACCGCCCGCCGATGGGCATGACGCGCGCGGAGCGTTGCGCCGGCCATCCGGCACCGCGAGGCTTGACTGGTCGGCGCGATCCTGTGTCCGATATCGCGGAGGCATTCCATGGCAGACTGGATCATTCACCCGGATGGCGGCAAGCTAAACCTGTTTCGCTGCAGGGAGGCAGTGCTGGTGAGCCGAAAAGAGGCACCGGACGAACTCCGGCTTTTCGTAGCGGAGGGATTGGAGAGCAGTCCAGACATATCGTCTGCCCTAGACTACCTGCGACGTGGCGGCCGCATGGCCCTGGAAGTGGAGACTTGCGGCAGGGATGTCATCGCCGCCATCCACGCAACGGCAGCGGTCGCCGACGACCTGATACGCCCCTGCCATCGGGATTACTCATTGTTCTGGAGCCGCTCTCGTTCGAACCGGATGTGCGTCTACTGCAAGCTCGATGACCGAGATTGGGAGTGGTGAACCAGCGTCGACGCAGCTTTTAGAACCGGGACTGACACCATCCATTGGTAGATCCTGTTCCGACACCAGCAGCAACCGTGGCGTTTTTCCGCAGTGGGTGTAAAGTTCCGTGGTTCAACGAGGACGCAGGCGATGAATGACGGCAGTGCGGCCACACTCTCGCGGCTTGTGCGAGTCGATGACTACCCTTTCCTGTTTTCGCCGGAATTCGGACTCCGGGTGGAAAGGCTACATTCCGGCTATCGCGTGAGCGCGCATCCCACTGACGGACTGGACGAACCTGGTCAGAACAACTTCGTCGGAGGAAGAACCGAGGTCGTCATCGCGATCGGTCTGTCGGACACGGAACTGGACAAGTTGCTAGCTCTTTTGGACGATGATCTTGAGCATGCGAAGAAGTGGATGCTGGCTGACGCACAGGAGGGGTATCTCGGTAACCCCGATGAGATAGTCGGCTGGGAAACGCTCAGAGAGAATGATCCGCTCGACTACATGCTGTACCTTTCCGGGGCCGGGGATGAAGCCCGCTACCACGCCGGCACGGGCGGCGAACTCAGCGGCAGAGCTTCTGTGAAGGTGCGACATCACGTGAGGGATCGCGAGAGTCTCGGCATCCTCGGGAAGGGGCTTCCGCACGATGTCAGAGGGCATGTGCAAGGAGATCTCATGTTCGGCTACAACGGCGCCCTCGAACATGCGCTCGACAGATGGATTCGCGAAGGCAACCTCCTCGCGCCGGAGCCCCTTGACAGGTCTCTCTAAGCCTTCGGCTGGTTTTCTGCCTCCTTGATACGCTCGAGCAGAGGATCAATGAATGTTCGCGCGAGTTGGAAGGAGATCGGCTCCCCTTGGTTCTCGACGTACCATTCATGGATATCAGACCTCGTGCCGACGCCCCAAGCCGCTTCCTCGTCGTCAGCTTCGCCATGGTATCGATCAACGATGTCGTCCACGTCGTGCGCGCCGTCGATATCGATGAACTTTCCGTCCGGCCTCATTACGCCCCAGTGCAGCGAGGATCCGCCGCCCAGTGTGCCGTCGAAGACGTTATGGCTGTCGGTGATGCCGATGATCTTCCATCCCGTGGCCTCGTTCATGACGTATGCCAGGGCGGCGCAGGCACCGGTGCTGAAGGCGTGCTCTGCCGCGCCGTCGATAACGCCCGGTGTGAGATGGTCAGGTTGCAGGTAAGACATGCGAGCTTCCTTAGGTTCAAGCAGACAAGCGTGCGCGGATATGCGGAGCTTCTTCCTCGATCCACGATGATATCACGCGCTGGAAGAAGGGAAGATCGAAGAAGTTGCCGACCCCATCGGGGGCCTCGGCGTCATAAAACAAATCGTCCAGTTCGATCCAGACGTGGGTCCCCGTGCCGAACGCAGCGTCGCGCGACAGCCCATCGAGATCGTCCCATGTCATCCCCTGTGTGGGAACGACGTTGGGCCAGTGATCGATCAGAAGCGTCCGGTCCAGCGGATACCCGTCGTTGAAGTCGTCGTCATCTGCCGCGGGCTGCATGAAGTTGTCGATTCCGAGCTGTCCAAGGCATTCGTCCGCAGCTCTTCCGAGGCGCTCGAAGACATCGTCGGCGAAGTCCCCGCAGTAGCCGGAGTTGATCTCGACATATGAGGCATAGGTCCCGCGCGAGACAAGCTCATCCCGGATGTCGAGGATCGCCTTCGACAGCATTTCAGGGGTTACCGTCATAGGTTTTTGCTTTCTCATGATGCTGCGGCCGTTGGGCGAGCGGGGACAAGGTGTGGGTCCGAATGGAAGACGCGCTGGAAGATCGGGAGCGCAAAGAAATTCTCGACACCCTCAGGCATTTCCACGTCGTAGAAGACACCGGCGTGCTCCATCCATGTGTGGCTGCAGAGCATTTCGCTTTCCGCCAGGGCGCGTTCGATGTCCTCCCATGCCATTCCTTCCGGTGGTGCGACAGCGGGCCAGTTTTCTGCGATGTACTCCCGGTCGAAAGCCTGTTGCGTAGGCCAGCACAGGAAGTCTCCCATCCCGACCTGGGCGACTGCCTCCCTGAACCTGAGAGGAAGCCGCGCCTCCACAATGTCGGCGAAACCCTCGCTGAAGTGCTCATTTACTGCCCTGATGTCCGGGTATTCCCTCATCCGGAGAAGCACGTCGCGTGCATCTTTGATTGCTTCAGTCAACAATTCGGCTTGCATTTCGAGATCCTCAACGTGTCGGTTAAAGCAATGGCATTCGGGGCCGTCTCTTGCGAATAGTCCCAGTAGATGACGTGAGGCTATCGGTGCTGGCAGCATGAAACAAAATTGGGGAATGACGTCACCTTGATCGGTGCAAGCCCAAGGCTCATCGTTGCCTGAACGACGCAAGGATTCGGCATGCGCCTTTGGATTTCCCCGGAACTTGAGAAGTTCGAAATAGCCGACGGCGACTCGCACTCCATGACGATCGTCGAGGATCCGCTGCGCTTCGGCCTCGATCCCGCCGCCGTGGCTGACTACATGCGCCTGATCAATGACGGCGACGCCGATTTCCAGTTCGACTTCGATGCGGTGATCACGCTCGCTGAGATGGTCGGCTGGGTCAGGATCTCCGGCTATGTGACAGAGGACGGCGGCGATATTGCATTAAGCGCGTCCGACGCGCGCTGGGCGCGCAAGGCCCTGAGAAGCATGCATGAATGCGGCCATCGGTTCCACTACGGACTCGGGCTTGAGTTCGAGCGAATAGAGAATGGCCGCATAGTGACGGAGCATCGGTCACTGAACGCTGCTGCCGTCGATCTGTTCATACAGACCGGCCGCCTGCCCATGTCCCAGAGGGGATCGATCGCGGTCGAGGCCGAGACAAGCGCATTCATAGGGGCCGTGCTGGAAGCGCGAAGATCTGTCGCGTCGGCAACGCAGCCTCGATGCTAAACAACAAAGGAGAACAGCAGCATGAGCCAGAACAAGCGCACAATGGCGGAGGTGTCCGTTGCCACACTCACATCAAGGGACCAGAGCGTCCTCCGGGAGATGAAGGGTGTCGTCTCATCCCAGAATCCCCTCCGCGTGCACCGGAACGCGTACGGTTTCCTCGTCAGCCTTGGAATGTTCCACAACGGTGAGAACGATGCTGGGCAGCGTCTGGCCGCCCTCGGCTTGTCGGAGGACATCGTAACCACGCTGGCGACCGCGGCCGAAGGTGGAGTTTCCTACCTCGACATCAACGCAAACGCGCCGGGAAAGATCACGGCAAAATCCTACCTCGACCTTTCGACCGGTCACCTTCGGGTTAAGGACGGCGAACTCCTGGACGGCATCGGCTCGCGCCTGATCGTTGGTTCGGTACCTCTTCTCGCCCATAGCACCGAGCATGGGTACGTGGTCGACATGTCCTTCGTACGTACCACGGCGGAGCTGACCGATTTCGGTTTCTCGGACGAATTCATCGCCCTCATCGATCTCGCCCGAAGCAACGATGCATCCTTCATCGACTTTGACAGCGATGCCGACTACGAGCCGGGCTACAAGATCTTCGACCAAATCACCGACGCGGACATCACCGCTGACTACGAGGAAGCTCCCGCGCAGAAGTGACCCTTTCTGTGCTGAGCCATCGGTCGCAATCCAAAAGCGGCCGATTCTGCCCGCGGCATCGGCTTCGCTCCACGGCAGCGCTGCAGAATTCCTCTCCACAACGCTACCGTGCTGCAGTTGGATTTGCTACAAACCCGCAATCCAAAGGACTACTGGGGGTACGCAAATGATGTCCAAGGAAGATGCTGCGCATTATCTGGCGGCCAAGAAGTACGGCCGTGCGGATCTGGCTGAAACGCAGTTGATGCGCGAGGTTTATGTACACGAAGACGATAAGATCACTGACCTCGAGAAGAGGGTGCTGGACATCACGAGGGCCAACTTCACCGTATTCGGAGCCGTAGCGCTCTTCAGCAACACTTCGTTCTTCAAGGATACTTACGGTGGCCCGGTGATGTCGATCATCGGGCTTGTCGTGATAGGCCTCGTCTCGCTTGCGGCTGCAGTCTACATCGTCTTCATCCACAAATATGTCTGCGTCCTGGGTCGGAAGGTCAGCATTCTACAGAGAGGGATCTGGCGGCGCAGACCCCTCGAATGGCTGGAAGCCAAGCATGCGGAAAGTGACTTGGTGACGATGTTTCAAGAGGCCGACCGACTTGGGGCGTGGGAATTCCTGAAGTACGGGTACACGATGAAGACCATCAATCTCATCCCGCTTGTGGTCGCGCTCTTCGGGCTGGCCTATATCGCGGCATCGCATTTTGTCGGGAAGTTGTGATCGTCTGGTTGATACGTAATGGCTGGCGAATCCTGCGACACTCGAATCCTTGTGGAGTTCTTCAGGGTTGGCCAGATTTGCCAACAATTCCGTTGACGAGGACTTCACAAATCACCGCGTAGTGCCTACATTCTAGTTTCCCCCGCACACGATTAGGACGTTGCTTGTCCGGACGCGAAAGGATTGCGACTGCATGGCTCACTCGGCTGAGAAACTTGATGCTACCGACAACGCCGCTGGCTCCGACCGTCCGCTCCTGGACATGTCGGACTACGCCGTCAAGCGCATGATCGCGGCCGCGAAGAAGCGCGGCCATGTGAGCATGGAGACCCTCAACAGCGTGATCTCCACGGACGAGATGTCGGCCGAAGCGATCGAGGACATGCTGGCGATGATCTCGGACATGGGCATCAACATCGTTGAAGAAGACGAGGCCGATGACTATGACGGCGAGGGCGATGGCCCGAGTGCCGAGGAAGAAGACGAGCAGGATACCCAGATCGCGGCCTCCAGTTCGAAAGCAGTCGCGAACGCGAAGAAAAAGGAGCCGACGGATCGCACCGATGATCCCGTCCGGATGTACCTGCGCGAGATGGGATCGGTGCAGCTTCTCTCGAGGGAAGGCGAGATCGCCATCGCCAAGCGCATCGAAGCTGGCAAGGAGACCATGATTTCCGGTCTCTGCGAAAGCCCGCTTACCTTCCAGGCCATCATCATCTGGCGCGACGAGCTGCAGCAGGGCGCGACGCTTCTCCGTGACATCATCGACCTCGACGCCACCTATTCCGGCCCCGAGGCGAAGGCCGCGCCGGAATTCAAGAGCGCAGAACAGCTCGAACTCGAACGCAAGGCGGCCGAGGAGAAGGAACGGGCGCGCAAAGCGCGGCTCGCGGAGGACGATATCACCAATGTCGGCGGCGAGGCCCCTGTCATCGAGGATGCTGAGGAGGATGACACCTCGCTTTCCATCGTTGCCATGGAAACAGAACTTCTCCCGCAGGTCACGGACATCCTGAACGAGATTGCGGAAACCTACGGTGCGCTCCGGAACCTGCAGGACAAGGCCGGACGCAGCGCAAATGAAGAGGAACGCCTCTCCGCCCACCGGGCCAGCCTGATCGCCTCCGTGAAAAAGCTGTCGCTGCATCAGAAGCGTGTGGAGAGCCTGCTCGAACAGCTCTTCGAGATCTCCAAGAAACTTCTCTCCAGCGAAGGCAAGCTGTTGCGCCTCGCAGAATCGCACGGCGTGCGTCGAGACGATTTCATCGCACACTACAGCGGCAACGAACTCGATGCTGGCTGGATCGGGAGGATCTCGCAGCTACCCGGCAAATGGAAAGCATTCGCGGAGCGCGAGGCCAGCACTATCGGCGCTATCCTCGATGAAATCAGGACGCTTGTCTCCGACACAGGCATCTCGCCGGCAGAGTTCAAGAAAATTGTCGCCCAGGTTCAGAAGGGTGAACGCGAGGCGAGGATTGCAAAGAAGGAGATGGTTGAGGCAAACCTCCGGCTCGTCATCTCCATCGCGAAGAAGTACACCAACCGCGGCCTGCAGTTCCTCGACCTCATCCAGGAAGGCAACATCGGCCTGATGAAGGCGGTCGACAAGTTCGAATACCGCCGCGGTTACAAGTTCTCGACCTATGCGACCTGGTGGATCCGTCAGGCGATCACCCGCTCGATCGCCGACCAGGCTCGCACGATCCGCATTCCGGTGCACATGATCGAGACCGTGAACAAGATCGTCCGGACTTCCCGCCAGATGCTGCACGCACTCGGCCGCGAGCCGACCCCAGAGGAGCTGTCGGAGGCGCTCAAGATGCCTCTGGACAAGGTCCAGAAGGTATTGAAGATCGCAAGGGAGCCGATCTCGCTCGAAACCCCGGTGGGCGACGAAGACGGCGACTCGAGCATCGGCGACTTCATCGAGGACAAGGGTGCGATGCTCCCGATCGATGCGGCCGTAGCGGCGAACCTCCGCGCAACTACGACGAAGGTTCTGGCCACCCTTACGCCAAGGGAAGAACGGGTACTGCGCATGCGCTTCGGCATCGGGATGAACACGGACCACACCCTCGAGGAAGTCGGTGTGCAGTTCTCGGTCACGAGGGAACGCATCCGTCAGATCGAGGCGAAGGCCCTGCGCAAGCTCAAGCACCCGAGCCGGAGCCGCGCGCTGCGCACGTTCCTCGAGGCATCGTAGGAACGAGAGCCGACAGACTCTGCACGACATGTGGAAGCCCAAGGTACTGTCTGTCGGTCGCTCCTCCTGATCAATCTCATCGAAATCGTACTCTCATCGATTAAGACAGGTCTGCCTTGCGGCTAGACGCAATTCGGGAAAGGACACCACAGGCATGATTACCGATGAGGAACTCGATCATTTACGATCTCTACCCACCGCCGGCGACCGGTGTTGGGCGTTCAACGCCCTGCCGCAAGTGAAGCAGGAGAAATGGCGCATCTATCGGCGGATCACGTTCCTGACCGACCATCTCGGCATCAATCCTGAGAATGCGAAGATTGAAACCTACGGCTATTTCTACAACCGGGGGAATCGCGCGGCGGCGAGGCTCAACTGGCATCCGAAGGACGGCAAGGGCGACATCTACGCCCGCCCGGACAAGACGATGCCGCTGGTCAAGGATACGACCGTCATCGACTTCTGACGGCCTAGAGCGGATCTCCGACGCCGATACCAAGTGTCAGATATTCACCACTAGCGAAGTCCATAGAACGGATAGTTCTGCGCAGCCATTCTCACTGAACGCTGGTGATATAGGGTTTGTCCCATTCGGCGTCCGTCCGTACGCTTTCCTCATCAGACGAGGAGAATTCCATGACCGATGAAGCAGAACGCCGCATCCAATTTTTCGAGGTGAATGCGGAACGGGCCGAGCAACTGCAGGCCTTCCACGACGAGAAGATGGCCTACAACGACATCTTCAAGAAAGAGGTCGAGGCCCGTTGGCGCAAGGAGAACCCGCGCAGGGTATTCACATGGGCCAAGGGAGCAGCCTCCTCGTGGTACAAGGAAACTTACGACAAGGCTCTTGCGGGCCTGGACGACATGCTGGACAAGCACGCGCTTGAGACGGCGGCACTGGACAAGCAACTAGCTGAACTCGCCGATGAACTTCCTCTCGAACGCACAGAGGACGAGGTGAGGTGGGACTTCAACTACGACTCCCATTATTCGAGCCAGGGATACGGAGCCGCCACCTACGCGAAGAATTCCCTGAAGATGAAGGGCCTTAAGGCCCAGATGCACGGCCTCGACTGCGAGGTTCGCGAGATCGATCCGGTCGCCGGCGGCGGAAGCCGCTGCTTCGGTCTGTTCGTGAAGACGACGGAGGAGAACCTCGCCATCCTCGACGCGAAGCCCGACCCCGGAATGAGGGAGATCGTTCAGTTCTGCTGGCGCTCCGGCTCAAATCCGCGCGTCTACTTCCCGATGCTTCCCCACGGCTTTGAGGAGCAAAACGGGCTCGACTTCTTCGGCAACGACATCGGATCCGAAGACAGGTCATCGATGCGCATGTGAACCGCCGTCTGACGACGTGGCGACCGTTACAGGTAGGTCGTGACGTCAGTCGGGCTGAGATGCTCGATATTGTCGAGCAGACTGTGAATTCGGCAGACATGGAGGTGGGGCCGGCGGCATCTGGTCGCATCGTCCTTGTTCTCCACCAGATAGCTTCGGTTGATGTCGAAAGACGACTTCCTCATCCTGCGAACCACGTTGACGTCGATGAACCCGGATTTGAAGCCGTCCACGAAGGCGGCCACGACTTCCTTGTGCTTCGGTACGACGTGCTCGGCCCAGATCAGAAGATCCGACAGAAGCTCCTTCGTGTCCCGGCCATGCCGCGGCACCGGATAGGGTCGGGTGCGGTCCCGGCTCCAGAACCAGGCATTGAGCTCGGCGAACGTACCCCTGTCATCGTGGTATCGGTGGCAGATGCCGTAGAGATCCCGCATGCGGTACCGGGCATCGTAGGCGTCGCCCTCGTCGAACATCAGGCCGATGTTGGCGTATGCCACGACCGCCGCCCTGTTCGAGTCCCTTTCGTCTCCATCGTCCTCTCGGCCGAGCTTCCTCTTGAGATACCATTTAACCCCCGTCGGCTTGCTGCGCTCCTTCTCCAGCGCCTCGAGCCTCGCAAGCACAAGCGACAATGCCCTGCGTCGGCCGATCCCGTGCGCATCGAGCGCCGCAGCCAGAGCAGCCTCCCATCCCGGAGCCATCTCCGCGTAGGCTTCGAATCCTTCTCCGGCGGACATCAGCCGGTATCCCGAATGCATCATCCAGACCGCCCACGTCTGATCCTCAGGCGCGAGATGCGACAATTCCAGAAGAGGGCAGTGCGCCGCGAGGAAGCCGCCAACGTCGGCGCCGGGCGCAAGGACAGCGCGGTCATCGGACTTCACCCCGAAGGCATCCCAGCGGCCACTCCGCTGTGCCTCGAACATCTTCGAGACGTACCCGGTGAGTTCCTCCTCGGTGCATCCGAGAAGAAGGGGCTCCAACACGTCCATCGGTCCTTCCAGCTTTCTCGCTATCCCGATGGCCACTTCCCGGCGAAGACTTATCAATGCACTGATTCCTGACTGGTTTTCCTCCTACCATCATTCGGGCAGGATCTTATCGGCGCAATCAGGGATCAGCATCGGATCCCACGCAGTCACATCTCCCGCAAGGGGACGATCTGTCAGCCAGAATTTCTTGCCGTCGAGAACGACGGAAGGACGGGCGTGGTCTTCGCCTGGAGCGCGGGCAAGGATGACAGTCAACGGCCAAGGACTGGATGTTTCCAGCAAATCCTTCCATCCGCGAATCCTGATGCATTAATTGTTGACAATATACGGGCGTGTTGGTTAGATGTCCGCAGCGAGGAACACCCCAGCAGAGGATGGACATGCACAAGGTCGGCATCATCACCAATACCACCGCAGGCACCTTCCATCCGATCTACTTCCGTCTGGCACCACTACCAGGCGGCGCGCAGGTTGCCGGCGTGGACCGTTACAAATCCGCGTTCCACCACACCAGCGGTTTCAAGACGATCGATGATGCCAAGGCCGAGATCGTCTCAGCGGCCCAGGCTCCCGGCTCCGTCGTCGGAGGCACGTCCGACAGCGGCCGCCGCTGGGAGTGGAGCGGCGAGGGTGTCCCGACAGTCGTCACCTATTTCTGACAGGTCGAATTTGCGGCCCCGGTTGACACAGTTCTTCAAGGATTGAACCAATGACCGAAGTGAAGTGCTTGATGCCCGCCCGCATCTATCTGGGTGAACATGCGCAATCGACCATGTCGTTTCCGCTGGCGTGGTACCGCAACGCCAAGAATGGCACGCCCGAATCCGCAAACACCTTCGGCTATCGCGAAGTCATGGGGTTCTTTCTTCCGCCGTGGCAGCGCGGTTCCAAGTGGACGGAAAGCCAGAAGATCGCTCTTATCGAGTCCGCCTGGCGTGGCATCAGCATCGGCACCTTCACGTACAACGTCGCCGCGATCGGCTCGCCCTACGACAATCTCCTGATCGACGGGCAGCAACGCATGCTCGCCCTTCAGGATTACATCGAGGACAAGTTCCCGGTATACGGCTATCGCTATTCTGAGGTGACCGACGTCGATCGACGCATGTTCCAGTTCAGCACCCATTTCCACTCGTACCGGACGAACAGTGAAGACGAACGGTTCCTGCGGGACTACTACAACTTGATGAACTTCGGCGGCACCGCACACACAGAGGACGAACGCGCATGAATGAGGATCATTGCGAGCAGTCGTCCTCACTGCTTGTCTCTTTGTTCTGACATCCGAAAAACTCGTTCCTCCTTGCGCGCTGACGATGCAACATGTCGCCAACGTCCAAGGAGTTTTCCATGTCCAGCCGGAACATCTACGACCAACGCAACAGCATCAAGCGCTTCGACATTGCCGGAACTCGCACCATAACGTCCTTCCGGGTGTTCCCTCCCTTCCCAGCCGCGCTGGAGGACACGCCTCTGGGCAAGGCCGCGCTCGGCCGCGACATTGTCACGGATTTCGACCGCCTGGAAAAGCTGATCGCAGCCATCGAGACCGCCAGCACAGCAGAACTGGATATGGCGCGCGCCGTCCTCCACTTCCATGTCGAGGAGCTTCAAGACTTCGTCCGTGACACGTCATGGATGGCCCGTGACCTCCTGAAGCTCAACAAGGGCCCCGCGGCAATGGTCAGGAACATCCTGGATGGAGTATCGAAGGATGTCCGCACGACATTCGATGCCGTGGACGGCGCGCCGCGCCATCAGGACCACCAGCATGTCCTGCGTGGAACGATGGGCTATCTTGCCGAGGTCCTTGCATTGGCCAATGCAGCGAGCCCGGCATTCGGGGCCGAGTTCGAGCAGCTCACGAAAAAGGCTTCGGACAACTACGTCCGGTACTCAAAATGGATCAGGAAAATGGCGAGCGAGCTTGAACCTCGCTATGCCGGGATCATCGAAAGGGTCGGCGATCACGACAAGATGCTGCGCGAGGCCGACGCCCGGGTTCGCGAAATGGACATGACGGTCCCGGACGTCTCGGCACAAACCCTCAACGCGTTGCTCTCCGACCTCGGAGACAAGGACCACCTTTGGGATGTCTTCCGCAGCGAGAAACGCATGAAGCACGCGATCGAGAAAGGGTGGTACAGGGCATACTCCGAGGCCGATGCCGACGAAGTCCGGCAACGCGCTTGCAAGCTCTTCAGGGACGTGAACCGTGCCTACAACACTGGTGGCATCGTTGCGGAGCTGATGATGGCGGCCTCAGCGATACGGTTTACGGGCTCGAGCCAGATAGACGGAGCCGACAAGTACACAGTCCAGGAAGTGCGAAGGACGAAGAAGGGCCTGTACGATTCCAAACAGGAGCACGAGGAGCGCATCGATCAACTCGTTCAGGAAGTCCCCGACAGGCGATTCGCTGCACGCGCTGATGGTGCCTACTACCTTGCTATGGCTAACCTGATTGGCGACTTCCTGAACGACGTGCATGTGATCCTGCACCCGGAGATGGCACTTTCCAAGATCAGATTCGAGCGGTTTGCCGACGGGATCCTCGTAGGCGACCTCCCGGGTGTTGACGACACGGTCGTGATCTCAAGGGATCGTTCGACCTCGACCCCGGACGCAGTCTACCTTTCGAGGGTGCCCAAGTCGGAGATTGGTGGTGAATTCGACAGCGCACGGGCGAAGGAATTCCCTGGCACGAGCTTCTTTTCGGTCGATGAGGCCCTGCATGACCTTGGATCCGAGATGCTGCGGGATTGGTTGTTTGATGGGTTGCGGATCGACGGACATAACGGCTTCGATGTTCTGGCTGCGGAGAGGCGCTCGATCAGAAAGAAGCTTGCTGCCGGGGCCCGCATCACAGACTTCGCCGAATACGACGGAAAGACCGCGTTAAGCGTTTGACGCAGTCACGGTCGCGGAGCCAGCGAGTGCGAGCAGATTGGTCCTGGGGCAACGCCGATCAGGATCAATCTCCATCCAGCCGATGTACGGAAAGTTTTATGCGCCGCGGGGTGCCAGCCGCCTTCATGCAGCCTCCTTCGTACCCGATCCACCAACGAGAACCGCTTTCCAGCACCCCTCGATGCGGCGCTTCGGGGTGCCCATTTCGAGCTCCCGGTATTCGACGCGCCGACCGGTCACTTTCTCGACCTCCGCCTTGAACTGCGCGTGATAGCGCGCGAACTGCTCGCGGGAATCCTCGGCAAGATCGATCCGCTCATGTTCCCGCCCATGCAGCGCCCGGTAGATCGTCTCCAGCATCGACTGCGCGGTCGACCATTTCTCGAGCAGGTGCTCCAGTTCCGCCGCTTCCATCGCCGAACATTCCTCGGGCGTGACATGATCGTGTTTGCGAACGACAATTCGGTCATAGGAATCATCGAGTTGTCCGTAGACGGCCCGCGGATACTGGTTGTGCCACATCTGATCGGATCCGACTTCGCGCAGCACGAATCCATCGTGTTCCGGATTCTCATCCCATTCGCTCGGCACCTTGTGGTGCGCGGCTACCTCGAGAAGCTTTACCTCGATCCGATCGAGCACATGCAGATCCGGGTGGAAGAGACGGCATAAGCCAGCGTGGAACTGATCGACATCGGCGCGCGGATGAAACGAGACCTTCGCAAACGGGACAATCTGGCCAACTTCAAATCGCATGCACGCTTCTCCTTGCTGCGTGATTGGAATGCAATTCGTAGTCGAATCCTGTTGATCTGTCAACAATTTGTCATCTCGGTTTCAAGGATTCGGTCTCGTTGACAGGAGAGGCGACCGCCATCAAACGTGGCCGGATCGAAGAACAGGGAGCGGTCGTGCGCTGAGGACTTGCCCAGTTGGCTCCGTCCGCGCCATCATATTGATGAAGAAGCAACGGAGCCGACATGCCACTAGAACTCAACATTGAGAATACCGTCTTCTCGAAGCAGATCTTCGACGCGGGTGCGCGCTCCGCTTGCGACCAGTTCATGCATTCGATCGGGTTCCTCATGGGAAGAAAAGCAATCGTGCTCGGCGAGGAACAGCGAGAAACGCTTTTCGGGCTATCGCCACGAGAGCTGTCGGACCTGAACCTCCTCCTTCACCGCGGCGACCGAGCCAAAGTGATTGCCTTCCTTGAAGAGCCCAGGGAAACCGAGCCGCGCGGGCGGGGTGGCCCATCCGTGTGAGGTTCGTTCGGCCGGGACACCTCTCGATGGAAATTTCGCCGTCGATGCCCGGATCCACGGTGGATTGACCGGACTCCCGCGAAACGTTACGTAACACGGCATTGAACGGAACAGGATGCCGATGCAGGAAGATATCCCTTCTATTCTCGCGAAAGTCGCCAACGATGCGCGGGAGAAGTTGAAAACCGTGCCCTTCATCGTACCGATGCTCGAGGGTGACCGCTCCACTCCGAACCGGGCCTACTCGATCGGCCTGGTGAATGCCGGACACCCCGAGATCACCATCATCGGGCTTCCAGACCTCGAAATCGCCCGGCAGCTCATCACGACGGCCGGAAACCATGTCCTCAACAAGATCTACGACTTCCGCGAGCCGTGCCTCTGCGGCGAGATCGCCGAAGGCTACAATGTCGCTTTCCGTCCGGTAGCGAAAGGTTCGATGGGCGGCGGCTTCGGCCTTGGACGCGCGGTGATCGGGCACGAGTTTCCCGTCGTCCAGCTCTACTTTCCGGACAAGGAAGGTTTCTTCCCCTGGCAGCGAAAGGTCGACCGCAAGTTCGGAAAGATGCAGATCTACTTCAGGCACGAGGGAGCGATCCCGATGACTACGCTCGAACGCCGCAGCTCCAACTGACTGCGCGCAGCGTGTAGCCGAAGACAGCCGTCCTTTCTGGGGCACCTTCGAAGACGGGGCGATGAAGGAATCGTTAATCACATCAGTTATTTGCGCAAGCTTTCTCATTCGACGCTCGCTGGGCATCCTGGACGCACAACGATTGCGCCGTTCCCGAGGTTGCGCCGGCTCGAAGTGATGCACATGATTCCGAAGGTGCAACCGAGGATCCCGAATGAACTCGACGCTGATAAGGCCTGTTATTGGACTGGCCGCTCTCCTCGCGACAATCCCGCTGATCCCGATGCTTTCGAGGTCGCTCGCCATACTGTTCGATGTGAGCGAGCATGGCTGGATCACAGTGGCTGCCTTCGCCCTGATGGTGATCGCCTACACGGCATTCCAGTGGCGGCTCACCCTGATTGTCGCTCCGGCGGCGCGACGCGTCTGGGAATCGATTGCCGCTACCCTGCGGCACCGGAACCGAAAGTAGTCTGCTCGTCTCCGCGGTCGAGAGTCTCCTGGCTCGGAACCACATCATCGACTGATAGTACTGGAAGGGCGGAAACATCGATCACGCCGCGGTAGAGGATCGTCAGGTCCCGCCGTTCGATATTCGGATCAATGTGGACAAGCCTCTGGTCGACGCGAGCGTCGTCGACCACGATGATGCACATGGCATCCAGCGCTTCCGGCGGCGCCATGGTCGCCCCTTCGCCGCCTTCCGCACAGGCTTCGATCAGCATCGAGATCGCCACGAAAGGATCCACAGCAAGATATACACCATCCGCCACGGAAAAGTTTCGCCTGTCCGGGAGCGCCCCTCCCAGACCATTGCTGCGGATGGACTGGAGATGTCGCCGCCATGTTGCGTGATAGTAGGGCATGTTCGGCTCTCCAACGACATCTGGGGTCTTCTTACGCCACCGAGGACGGCAAGGCGATAGATCACAGTCCCCTAAGCCTCATGGCCCACCTGGGGCGGGCTGATCGAGCTGGTCATTGAGGATGCTTTCCACGACCAGTTTCACGCACTCCTCGCGCGAGGCCATCTGGGACGCTGTCATCGGGCGATGTGCGCTGTGAACTGGGAATCTCTCACGCATCTGCCCAATGTATGCCCTGAACCTCGCGTCTGTTTCGATGTTGTTAAGGCCTGCATAGCGCATCTCCGCACGCAGTTCATCGAATTCCGCCTGCTGATCCGATGTTCTTCCGTCCTCGAAGAACAGGTCCTGGTACCGTTTGAGTTTGCGGTACATCGAAAGTCGCATCGTTCCAGGAAGGCCATACGCTTCCTCTCCGAACCCCCACAGCGGATCGTGAAGCAGCGCCGACATCGCCCGGCCGCGCATACCCTCCACCATGTCGACACGGCCATTCTCAGGACGTCGCTCGATGCCTGATCTTCCGACAAAGCACATCGTTTGCGACGGCAAGCCAGGCACGCCTTCGAACCACTGGAGGTTCTCAAAAGTGAACTTTTGACTTGGCCTGACATGCAGGAAACCAGAGAAGGCGAACACCCTTCCGCCCGGTACCGACGCAGGAAGCTCCGTCTCCCTGAGAATGAAGTCTGCATTGAGATGTTCATTCGGGACAGCTCGTTCCATTTGACAGGTCAGGAGTCCTTCCAGACTGCCGACCTCGATATCGTTTTGAAGCCATCCATCCGGATCGACAAGCGGCCGTGGATCCCCGACGACTGAAATCGCTACGGCATGATCGGTCCCGTCGACGAAGTGGAACTTGAATGCGAGACTTGTCTCTTCGTAGTCACGCGCATCCCCGGAGCCGACTTCGATGATGCCACCCGCGATAACCACGCAGTGGTCATGCCTGACGGTGGACGTTTCCCTGAAAGCTATCTGCATCTTCATCGCAAGGTCCCCTTTCATGAGGCAGGATCGCCCCACCACCGGAAAGCCACAACGATCGCGGCGGGACGAATTAGGGGCCGCTGCCAGCGCGCCTAGCGGCCCCAGACGAACTGGCCTTCCTGCGTGCAGACCCGGAACCTGAGGCTAATCTGGTCTATGCCCCCTTGGGGCGATAGTACTTCGCCATCTCGACGGCGACTTTCTCCGCGATTGCGCGCAACTTCGGCTTCGCGGCGCGCAGGAACTCCTCGGTGGCGGCCGCGGCATCTTCGGTGCGAGTTCCCCATTCGGAAGGCATGCCAGCATCGACCCAGCGCTTATGAATCATTGCGCTCAGGCGCTTTTCCTCGCGCTCGGTATCACGCTTGAGCGTCATCTCCTCGCGTCTGGCTTCGAGCCAATCCGGAAATTCCGGCAGGTCATGCTGTCGCGGCTTGCCCGCCTTCACCCACTCCCCCTGCCACTGTCGCGCAAGCTCCTTCTTCTTGAAGTGCCCAAGGAAGAGTCCCCGGACGCTGCGGATGACGGCTTCATGGCGGACCCATTCCGGATTCTGACTGTTCGCCAGCATTCGTGCCTGGATGACGGGACTGTTGCGGTACGCGTTTCCGAGCATTGCGACCTCTCAGACGATCAGTTGGAATGGAACATCGATCTCGCGGGCGAACACCCAGCGGAAACCCTTGTCCTTGTGGAAGGTCTTGTAGAGGCGCGATGTGCTGAAACCTTCCGCAGCGTTGCGGGCGACCTCGAACATCTTTCCGGCATCACCGTAGATCCCCGATCCGGCCTTGCCGTGCAATAGCTCATGGTAGGCTAGCTGCCGCGCACCGGGCGGGCCGATCTGACGAATGATGCACCGCGCCGCCCGGACATCGAGAGAGTTGGAAGTTGGCGCGAGCAGCAGCGCGAATTCCGATCCGTCATCGATCTTCGCGATCAGTTCCGTCAGCCTGTCATCGAGCATATCCATTGGGTGTCTCCTGCTTCAATGTAGATTTAAAGGATTGCTGAATTATGTCAACATTTATTGCAAAGGATTCAATCTCAAATGGTGAGCTTGCCTGTCGGTATCTATTGGCGCACCCTTTGTGGAGGTAGAACGAGGACTCGATAGATGGATGTGAAGCAGGCGGCCGCAGAACTTGATGGCAGGCAATATCGCGACGAATGCAGCAGCGACCTGCACAGGCGCATGAAGGCGGCAGGCATCGTGGCCGTTTTCGGCGGCAGCGACGACCTCATCTACTTTGCTGGCGCAGCCAACGACGAGTGCGGCGCCCGCAACGGGTCGGAGTACTTCTTCACCGCCGACGGGCTCCTTGAGAATGAATGCTGCGACGACTGCCGCTACTTCGCGCGTATCGAGGCCGAGGCTGTTGTCGTCCGAGCTGTCTGGAATGACAGCGGGTTTTCCTGGCGATACCAGACGGAGATCCCCCACGAGAAGTTCGTGATCATGGAAGATGACGACAAGTACTGCGAGGGCATTGTCTTCGCGCTGAAGGACGTTGGCGAGAGAAATGGACGCAGCTCCGAGGTGTAGGCCATGGAAGACAGAATAAAGGATCTATCCGATCTGCCGGACTTCCGCACCATGAAGATCGAATGGGATGGAATGCCCAAGCGCTGGGGTTTCTGCCGCGGATGGAAGGGTTCGGAACCGGGCCAATGGGCCATCCAACGAGTGAACGACGATTACTCAGTCGACATCTATCCGCTGCCACTCGCCGTCACCGCGCTGGTGAACTGGGAGAGGATTGCCGAACGCCAAGAACTACAGCGGTCTTTTCGAGAACTGCTAGGGATCGATGCTTCGGTCAAGGACGAAATGTTGACAACCTAACTTGGTCCTGTTACGGGATTCGGGACTAGGAGTTCAGTGCATGCGTTCGCCAGTACTTTTCACAGGCCAAGATCCAATTGGACGTTGCCGCCGCCGGATCCGTCGCAGGTCTGCCAGCGAGCCTGAGGCAAAATTCTTGCTTGGGTGGGGCATGGTTATCTTCGTTGGCACCCTTGGACAGATTGCTGCTTCAGAAGCAGGACTGATCGATCTTCTGCGTCCGATCGGCATCCCGGAGTGGTCGCCCCTACTTCCGGGGTCGCAGGTTCAACTTTTCGAACTATGGATGACCTTCCTCCTCTTATCCCCGTCTGCCATCTTCCTCGCCGCTTATCTGGCGAACCGATCGTTTTCACGTTGAAATCCAGTCCTCCTCCATAAGCCAACGCGAAGGAGGGCTGGCCACCTATACAGACCTCAAATGGGCTGCCGCCACCTGCTGAAGGATATCGTCGGAGCGCTCACTGGCGAGTTCCTGGAACCTTTCGCCAAGGCCACATGGCGCCGCAAACACGACGTCGATGTCGATGAATCCCAGGTGCTCGTCCTCCCGGCCTTTCCAGCGATAGGAACGGAACTCCGCCGTTGGCCCGAATGTCTCCTCGCAAAGGCTTTGCAAGGTCACCTTGAGCTCGTCACCAAAGGACCAGTCGTCGCTCGCGACAAGCAAAGGGGCCGAGTATTCGACAATGCGAACCGCGTGGACGGGAGATGTCTCCACTAGCATGGCTCCGATCCTCTCCACGTATTCCTCGAAGATCTCTTCGACCTGACGCTGATCCTTCCTTCCGCCAGCATCCTTGGGGATCTTCAGCCAGCGCGTAAGGTCGAACCTGCTTGTCTCGGCGTTCTCGTGGACCAGGACAGCGATGACCGCCTCATCGAGCGAGCGATCGACCTTCTCAACGACCACCTCGAAGCTGTCGCATGTCTCGACGGCCCTGAGCGCATCGAAGAACGCCGAATTTCCGCGGTTGCGCCCGTCTTCGGGGAGCGGAGACATGGCCTTGATCTGCTCGAAAAGCTCGCGAAAGCGTTCCACAGCCTCCTTTGAGTTCTTCTCCCCGCCGAGGATCATGCGGGTTATGCCGTACTGCATCACGTCGTACATCATCTCGACGTCGCCGTACTTCAACCAGAGTGGGAATTCGCCGCTCATGTTTCTTCCGTTCCCGCTGCTCACGCGCGCCTCCAATTCTGCCATCGATTCATTAGGGATCGTGTGGTTGGCCTTGGCAAGGCACCACGGCGCAGCGTGCAGGATACTCCGGGCCGGGCCCTCGGAACGACTACCTGGGCGGGGGCAGGTCTTCATCATTCAGTTCGACATCGAGATCCATCAGGAGCTGCGCCCTGATACTGTCAGCATCGGGCGCACCCGCCCTACCGACCGCGGCATCCTTCAATGCCTGCAGACCAAGCAGCATGCCGTATCTCAGAGCCTTGCCGGCATCGGTGGTCGGATCGAACTGGCGGAACACATCACTGAAGAATCCGTCGCTGACGTGAGACTGCAAGCCGTCCTTGCAATCCATCCAGTGGATCATGCCTGCCATCTCGGCGGGAGAATGCTCCTCAAGTTCGTCCCCGGCACCGACGACACCCATTGGTGCGACGTAGCTTTCTCCCGCATGCACAACGTCACCCATGCGGAGGTTGAGGATCTTGTATGAACCATGAACTCCGCTCGCTCGCGCCTGAGCAAGGCGATCACGGAAAATCGCCAGCATCTTTTCCGGATGATCTCGTTCGTTTTCTGGAAACAGGTATCGCGCCGACACGTAGTAACGGTCCTCGGTGAAATAGATCGGGCCGTACCAGATGTTTGAGCTATTCATGAACGGCCTCAGATCTTCCCGGATCAGCGGGAGGACGGTCATCGGCCCAGTATCCCGGCGGTCTTTAGCGAGCGCCTCCTTGTCACGCTTGAAGGAGCGTACAATCCTCAAAGTGATGTAGTGGTCATCGAGAAGACCGGGGTCATGCTTCTGAGCGGTGAAGGGCTTCGCAACGGGTCGCTCCGTTCGTTCCACCGACGGGAGCTGATACCTGGCTGACTTTCGCATACTGACGCTCCCTTCTTTCACGCAAACCATGTAGCACGCGCCAAACCGTCAAGCTAGCGATCGGATCTCGATCTTCGCGAATTTCTTCATTCTGTATTCTTCACGATGAAGTGGACAAATACGCCGTGCATGCTAGAACGTCGCTATGGCCGCGCAGCATTTGAGGTACCGATGCCTGACACCCCGAGCGATACACCCGCTGAGCGGCTGAAACTATCCCGGACGAGAGCTGGCTTTGCGCGGGCTATCCAGGCTGCGGATCGTCTTGGAATGCCTCACCCGACCTACACGGCGCATGAGAACGGCGGACGCGACTTCGGAAGGGATCAGTGCCTTCAATACGCCGACCTCTTCTCGGTCGATCCCGCATGGCTGATGTTTGGATCGAGCTACGGCAGACCTCCTGGAGATACACCGCCGTCTCCGGAGAAGCGGCGGGTGACCAGCCGCGAGGACGCCGTCGAAGTCGAGCTTCTGAACGTGACAATCAGCGGGGAGGGTACCATCAGGATAGTTCACTCCCCGGATATGACCTCGGCAAAAGCGAAGGCGCTTCTTCGAGGCTTCGTTCCGACAATTCTTCCGCCGGAATAAGGCAAGCCGCCGAAGCGGCTTGCGGGTACAACTTCTCAGGCTTTGAAGGCGGAGGCCGCCTCGTTGATCCTCTCGATGAGTTCCTGCGGCTCGTCTCCCGTGGTCAGCAGGTTTTCACCGACGTAGAGTGCCCATCGTCCGTCCTCGTAGGCGATGACTTTGCTCGGACCGTCAGTGCTGGTATTTGTCGCCGCAAGGTTGCCGACATCGAGCTTCCATTCACGCGGGTTCAGTCCCATCGATGACAGCACTTCCTCCCGCCGAACGCCCGCTAGCCTGGCATAGAGTTCGTTTGCCGTACGGAAGGCCTGCTCCCTGTCGGCGAAATGCGTTGGCGACTTCGAAACCCCGGTCCTCGTCAGCACGTATTCGTCGTTGACGCGGGCGATCTGGAAGTATTCGGGAGCGATATTCTCAATGATCTCGACCCAATCCGAATGAGGACACATCGCGCGCCAAATATCGCGGCCTTCAACCCGTTCCCAGATGCTTCCTGGATTGAACTCCCGGGCAAGCTTGAAGGCTGCGCGCTTCTCATCCAGCCAGCTCTTGGCGTTGATGCTCTCGATGCCGTCGGCTGTGACAAAGTCGGCACCGCCGCCGAGGCGGCCAAAATCCGGGGTCGCCGTGCTGGTCACTTCCGCCCACGCGATCTCGAAATGCGTGATCCTTTCCGGATACATGCGGCACAGTTCCTCCAGGACGTGCGCGATGTCGAAGTCCTCGATCTCAAGGGCCTCTCCGAACTCGTCGAGAAAGAGCGGCTCGTCTTCTTCAATCGCCTTGCGGAGCAATGGCAGCGCCGCCTGCGCGAACCGGCTCTCGCTCTCCCCGGCGAGCTTCACCAGCTCATCGAGATTGACGGCCGCGACATCGACGCCGGAGTTGCTGCAGAGCTCATAGCCATCCTTGGTGCGCTGCACGCGGATCATGCGGCGGATGAGTGCCCCCTCGAACGTCTCGTCGATGATGTCGTGCGGCACGTCGGGAGAAACCGCAAGCTTGATTACTGAACCGCTCAGATGCATTTGGTGGCTTCCTCAGTTCGCGCGCGGCACAGCGCCGCGGATTTCTTCGATCTTGGCCAGCACTTCATCGAGATCGTCGGTGTCGATGATACAGGAGTCGCCGGCCATGACATGGTTGTCCTCCGTGAGCTGGTAGAGGCCGTACTGCTTCACACCGAGATCGCCATATTCTCGGTCTTCCGGATTCGGGTAGTCGACCATCAGCCGGACGTGCAGGTCCTCGTTCAGAAGGCACGGACACGGCTCGTTTCGCCAGCTACTGTCGATGAAGCCTTCGATCACGGGAAGGGCTTCGGGGTAGTCTGGAAATGCTTCCTTGTAGTTTCCGATGGGCATTGCTCAGCTCCTTGTGGTCGGTTCAGATGGCGCAGGCGGGTGCTGGACCGTCCAGCACGTATTCGTGATACACGCCTGTACCTCCGGCCATGATTGCCTTTCCCGAGGACTCGAGATCCTCCTTGATCTGGGCGGCTTCTAGACGAAACGCATCGATCTCAGTCTTCGATCCCTGCAGACCGTCTTCGTAGGTGGCAAACATCTCATCAAGGTCGCAGACACCGACGAATTCGCGGTCTCCCGTACCGACGGAGCATTCATAGACATTCACGCGCATGGGGGATCTTCCTGCTGTTGTGGACGCAGAATGGAACCGTCGCAAGCAAGCTACCAGCAGGCAACCTACAATGCGGCCGAACTCGACGAAGCGTGTGCCCGCATCAATGCCCAGACCTTGGCCGTCAGATACCGTGCGTGGCCTGGAGCGCTGCCTCTGCAGCGATTTCGATCACCCGCAGCGTGGTCACGCTGGGAACCTAACAGAAGGGGCGTCCGCCGTTGCCTCTCAGTCAATCCAGAGGATGTCGTAGACGGCCGCGAACTGCGCGCCGACGGCATCGAAGCCGAATTTCTCCTTAAGCTCCGCTCCGGTGTAGCGCGCCGTGTGGACCGCGCTGTCCCCGTCGCCGAAGCCATGGAGCATGCATCGGAACTCCTCCGTACGGTCGCGTAGGGAAGGGTACTGCTCCACGTTAGCGCCCTCGTAGCGCTTTCCCATGACGACGGCTTTGAAGTCGTCTTCGGCCCGCCCCGCAGCCTTGTTATGCGCCGCTACGAGCTTCTTCAGAAACGGATGGGCGTGCTGCGCGGGTTCAACGAGAAACATACTCACAGCTCCGTTACGGTGTAGTCGTTCTTGACTTCCGAGGAGCGCAGGACTTTGGCGATCTGAGCCTCGGTCGGTGCGCCGACGAAGTATGTAACGGTCATGTAGTCGTCACCGCCATTCTCGGGATGGATCCATGCATCGAGGCGGTGGGTGTAGCCCTTGGCCTTGTATTTCTTGTCGTCCTTCTGCTGCTGGGCGGCCACGCGTTCATTCTCTTCCGCGATCTCGCGGGCGAACTCCGCCGCCGCAACCTTCCACTTGGCGACGTTCTCGTGGAGGATCTTCGTCCCGTTCTCGCCGAGCCACTTCTCGACCATGACCTTGGCGGCAGCTTCACGCTCCTCTTTCGACTTGCTCGCTGCCTCGATGCCCTTGTCGATGATGAACTCGCTTTCGGCGTTGACCGCGTTCTCCTTCAGCGAGATCTGGACCTGCAGACCGTACTTCGGATACATCCACGAGCACGGAGAAACGGCGAAGAACACCTCTTCGCCGTTGTGTTCGATGGTCTGACGGTTCTGCTGCAGCATGGTCATCTCCTGTTGTCAGGGCAGACTTAGACCGAGATCTCGCCGTTGTCAACATTTGTTGCGTGGCCTAGCGGATCCTTTCTCGAGCCATTCTGCTTGTTCCCTTCTGCGACGCGATTTCTGATCTTACGATCGCGGGTATGTCTCTTAAAGTGTATGCCTTCCCATCATTTTCCGCGAAGCGCACTTCCAGGATATTTGCCGAGAAAAGCGCTGAACTTTCGGACTGAGAGAGATCCGATGCATACTTCTTGCAGCGCACGGTAGTATTCATTGGGACGTTCAGAGCAACGAACTGCTTCAACCACGTTCCCTGGTTCGCGACCTCGGTGAGGGTGGCTACGTATCCGACAAGGAGACAGGATTGGAACTTTCTACTTCCCGAGCGATAAGTCTGCTCGATAGTGGTCGCACCAGCGAACGCTCTAACCCCGACACGCGAGATCTCAGGCTTGTGTACGACACGGGAGCTGACGAGTTTGACAGGGACCTTTCGCCCCTGACCGTCAACGATGTGCGCAAGTGAAAACTGCCTGATGAACGTCGGGGACTCCAGCATCGAGCTGGCATCCTCCAGAAGTTTGCTCTTCGAAGGAAAATAATCCTTCAGCGTCAAAGCGCTCGCAGAACCAGCCGTCGCAAGCAGTGCGACAAGTGTCGAGATCGCGGTCTTTCGGAAATTCATGCACGCCTCCACTGAGTGATGTCTCAAACAGTGTTTCGGCGAACCTGGTACACGTCAACAGGCTGCGCTTGCTACGAAGACATCCCCTTGGCGAGCGGTTCAGGACAAATGCGATGCCGCCTATCGAATCTTTCCCGGCAAATGGCTCAGTTGACAGGTCGGATCCTTGGACTGAAGATCACTCAGGAATTCGAGGAGACGCATTGTGTTCCAAGTCATTCTACTGAGCTTCACGTTGTTCTTTTCGATCTACGGAACTCTCGCCGCCGCCATGTTCTATCATGGCTCCCGTTACTCGGCACCGCGGCAGTTCGGCCCGTCCATCGAGGAGAAACTATCGGCAGAGTGGGGTAGACGCTGCGTGATGAATGGCAATGGAGAGATCGGGCGGACGGTTCCAATGGGCCGGGATCATCTCGGCACCCATGTCGACTTCAATCGGACGCAACAAACCTGGGAACCCAGGTTTGAGAAATATGAGCAATATGTGCATCTGAAGGTGGTTGATTGCCCACCTCGTCTGAGGCAAGGCACACTGTCAGACACATGAACCACTCGACATTCCCTGCGTCACCCCAAGCCGATCTCCATACTCCCAGAATTCGTCGCTAACTTCGAACGCTGCGTAGGCGGCATAGTCGATCTTCCTTCCACAAAGGATCTCCTCTGCCGTCGAGAGATGGTTCAGCGCCCTCTCGAAAGCATCATCCACGACCGTGGGGTCGGCAAGGACACAAGTCCTTCTTGCGGTCGAATAAGATACCTCGGGTGTTTCGCTGAAGTTGTTGTCCTTTGAGGCCTGATGCAGTTCGATTGCCGAGACCTTCGAACCGGAACGCCCGAACGTGAACCGGAGGAGATCCTCGCGGTACCGATCATGGAATAGGAAGGAATGTCGCCCGTCTTCGGAGGCGGGCATGGCAAACATATCGATCCGGTTATGCCCCAGCTTCTCTTCTCCGTAGACGAAGCCATTTTCAATCATCGCAGCGTGTACCTTCACGATGCGGCTCGTTGCCCAGTGCATGTTCAATGCGGCGATTTCCGCGCACATCAGCCCGTAGTCACGAAGACAGATTGCCCCGGGGAGACCGCCATCCGCGTCAACGATGAAGCGACACGCCTTCTGGAAGTCGCTATTGTCCCATCGGTTGCCAGAAGGCGCCGTCGCGGCAACGAGGGGCCGGAAGATGTCAAAGAAGGCGACATATGCGGCATAATCTTCGGTGAATGTCGAGCCGGACCGTGTTTTCACCTTCGGGTCTTCGCGCAAATCCACCGAAAACCGATTTTCGATGGAGACCCTGTATCGTGCCGCCAACTCACCGGTTCGCCAGTCTGCTTCCCTCGAAACTGAAACTTCTGCTTGCCGACCCCCTCCATCTCTGACCTTGAGGACAGAACAGGGCTTCCCGAGAAGATCATAGGCCCCAGCGCGTGTTATCTCGATGCCCGCGACAGAGATCCTTCTCCCGTCAGCAAGACCATCGGCGACCGTCTCCAGTGCCTCAAGGACTCTTGAGAAGCCGAGGTTCGCCGTATAGAAGGTGAACAGGGTCATCCCGTTCGTGCCTGCGAAGAAGCCATCCCAGCGGCCGCTCTTGTGGCGCATGTTTCGGTCGTGGAAGACCCTGGCCTGCGATCTGGCGCTGGCCAGCGATCGCTCAGCCTTCGTTCCCCAGTGCTTCACGAATAGCTCTTTCAAGGCCACGGCAGCCTCCTTTCGGTTTCAACAAGTCACTCTTGGGAGTGAACCACGCGTCTGACAAGGTCAGCGGAGGAGTGAGCCTGCTTCTTGATACGAATCCATGCAAGCAGTCAACCTGCGCGAGCGAAATGGATTGAATCCTTTGTCGGCCATGCTATAGAGGGGACTATCAGCAAAGGAGTCCTGACATGGGTATTAAGGCAACTCTCATCCCCGGCGATGGCATTGGCCCGGAGATCATGTCCGCAACCTGCGATGTCCTGCGCGCAATGGGCAGCCCGTTCGACTTCGACCTAAAGCATGCGGGACTTCATGCCTACGAAACCGTCGGCTCGCCGTTCCCGGAATCGACGAGGGACAGCATCCGCGAGCACGGCCTCGCCCTGAAGGGGCCGCTTGCGACGCCCTCGGGCGGGGGCTACCGCTCGGCAACCGTGCAGATGCGCGAGGAGTTCCAGCTCTTCGCCAACGTTCGCCCCGCCCAGTCCTTCGTTCCCGGCTACCGCGAAGACGTGGATCTTGTCATCGTCCGCGAGAACCTGCAGGGTCTCTACGCATCTGCCGAGGGCTACATTCCGATCGGCGACGATCCCCATGGCGTGGCTTTCGCAACGTCCTACAACACCAAGGAGGAGATGCGGCGCATCCTGCGTTACGGCCTCGACCTCGCCCTGCGGCGCGACGGGAAGAGAACGGTCACGGTCGTTCACAAGTCGAATATCCTCAAGAAGCTGAGCGGCATCCTGGTCGAGGCTTCGAACGAAGTTGCGGGTGATTACCCGGACCTGACCCTAAGGCACGAAATTGCCGATGCATTCGGCGCAAACCTCGTCAGGAAACCGGATGACTATGACGTAGTCGTCACGACAAATCTTTTCGGCGACCTGTTCTCCGATATCTCGGCGCAGATCGTCGGCAGCCTCGGCACTGCTCCCGGGGCGAACTACGGCAAGGAGGCGGCGATCTTCGAAGCTGTTCACGGCACCGCGGAAGGCATTGCGGGCAAGGGGATTGCCAACCCGACCTCTCTTCTGCTCTCGACGGCGATGATGCTCGAGCATGCCGGACTTCCGGACGAGGCCCGGCGCCTCGGGAATGCCGTCAAGAGTGCGATCCGCGCTGGCGAGATGACGGGGGACATCGGTGGCTCTCTCGATACCAAAGGTTTCGTCAAGTCAGTGATCGGGCGTTTGTAGGGAGAGCGTCGTGACCGATGTGGCGCAACAAACCATGCTTCGAGAATGGATCGAGAAGATCGCGCAGGAGGCCGCAGCCGGAAGCAACGGCCTGTACCTCATCGGAGGTTTCAAGGGCAGAGATGCTGTCTACGAAGTGACGAAAGACGCGGCGCGCAATGTCGCAGGCATCTTCGAGGAGCTGGATTTCGAGACAGCGACCAACCTTTGGATCAAGTCAACCATCTTCGGAGTGTATCACACGTTCCGGCCAGCGGTTCTGGTGGCCCGCGGGGTAAGCGAGCCGCACCACCACTTTCATCTCACGGGCATGGCGAGGAACCATATGGTGATCGCGGAGCTCAAGTCGAGTTCGACCATGAACATGCTCCAACGACTGTTTGCACGCGACAGCGGTGTCCACGATGAGGACCTTTATGTGCTGCGCGGGACCTACTTCACGGGATTGCCAGTAGGTGTCGATGACGAAGAGATGGTTTTGTGGCCGTCGGGGGCTTTGTCCCGCGCCGATGCCTACGAGAAGCTGAAGACGCGCCGCACCGCGCGCACCCAAGAACCCGAACGGATAGATCCATGAGACAATCTCTCGCACTTCTGATGGTCGCAATCACCGCACTTGTCATTCCCGGCAAGGCCGCGGCGGTCGGCTCAAGCAACATCATCATTCTCAGGAACGAGGACAGGCGGCTCGAGGGCAAGATCGACAGCCTTCGTCGTGAGGTCGACCAACTGAAGCGTCGCGTTATCCGTCTGACATCGGAATGCGACGGGCAGAGATGCATCCTCAAGGAAGCGGTGCCCTACGGCGCTTACGGAGAGTGCATGCGGTCGATCGACCCGACCAACTCGCAGGGTTCCCTGTGCGTCCCGCTGTACGGGGATCCTATCGGCGACGTCCCGAGTTACGAGTGAGTAACCGACAGTGAGCGGGAATGACACCTTCAAGGATCTGCACAGGACGATGGAGCGCCGGACCAAGGTGGAAGTGCGCATCGTCAAGGCGCTCGAGCACTGGCCGCGCGAGCGGGCGATGTCCTGCATCATGAGCTGGATGAGCATAGTCGACCTCGAGGAGGCGGCGAAGACCATCTGCAAGGATCTCGAAGACTAGGGAACCCCGTAAGGAGGAATCGCAAACCTGGTTCACGCATGTAAACGAACACGACATTTAACGGCCCGCCCTCGCGAGGAACCGCCAGACTTTAGATCTCGATCCACCCCGGGATAGCGCTGTTCTTCCGGGAGCGTTCCTGGACGAAGAATTCCCAAGCTGACTTGAGCGCATAGGATGTTCTATGTGCGTTGGTCGACATCCAAGCGTTCATCCCGTCAAAACCCATCGACGCAAGGTCAAGGACGATACGGTTGCCAGCGCCGCATTCGCGGTCGTTGTTCATGGCGTCCGCCCAGCGACACCGGATTCTCGATATGGCGATGAACTCCGGCTTGCCGCCGCGCTCGAGATGGCGAAGGAAGGCTATGACCCTTGTTTCAGCGCTACCTGGCGTGCCAGCAGCAGCCTCCAGCTCGCGGCTGATCGTGCTGGCCGCCACCTCCGTCAGAGAGGTGGAGATTGCGAGATCCTTCAGGTCTATCGAGCCTGTCGCACTGGAGGTCACATTTCCGGCTGAGACGGCGGCTGCGGGTGCAGAAACTCTGAGCAGGAGGCGTCCTTCGTCATCGAACGCGAGGGACGTGACACCGATGTGATTGGACATCCGGCTTCGCACGAGCCGTGGGATCATCGATGCCGGGAAAGCCCTTTCTGTTCCGTCCACGGCAACGCCGTCACAGGCCTGGTATTCGCGAAGACAGAATTCGTTGCTTACGAGACCGTTGAAGTAGCTTGTCGGCTCCAGAGCCACGGGATGGCCGGCCGTGGGATCTGTCGCCATGCGGATCTTCGCGTTGTCGAAGACCGCGCAGCCATCGGTTCGCATTTGAACGACACGCTTGTCCAGCATCCAGGCGTCATCCGGTTCAAACGGACGAACGGACATGACGAACGGCATGGGCGCGCCATCGGCGAGGGAGGAATTCAGGCCCTCGTGGTAGATTGTGTCCGGGTCATCGTCGTCGCCAACGAAAGCCATTTTCCAGCCTGCCGAAGCGAGCTTTGGCTCGAGAGTGAGGCCCGAAAGCTTGGACCTATCCGGTTCTGAAAGAATGCCGCAGCTCATGCTCAGACCCTCCGGTATCGCATTGACGAGGCTGGTGGCGAGCGCCGCAAGCAACAAACCCTGAACGTTGTCTACTCCGCGCGTTCCGACCGTTGTCTATTGTCGATGGCGTCGTTGATCGCGATCAAGATAGACAACTCCGCCGCCGCAAGGATCGGAGACAACGCCGCCGTTCCGATGACAGTCGCGATAGGGTGTTCCGCGGCGAATCCAGATAGTATTGCCGCAAGGACCAGCAGTATGGCGTTAACCGCCATGCCGACGACGGGTTCAAGAAGCGACATGATGATCCTCCAGGTTTTCACCCCATGATCACGTCGACTCGAAGACGGCGCAAGGACTCAATCGACAGATCATGTTCGCTGGCTACTGCGCGCGAGTGATCCGACCCTCGAGAGCGTCCAAGCACCAGAACAAGGTGAAAACCACCATTCTGGGAAGGAGAAGACACAGTGCTACGATGCCGATGACAGTCACGACCGGGTGCTCGACCACGAAGCCGGAGAGCAACGCCGCAGTGAAAAGCGCGATGACTATGGCAGAGAGCACCGCTGCAAGCACAAACGAAGCAACATGCATAATAGCGACGAAGGCGGGTTTCGATAGTTGCATGCGGATCCTCATGGGTTGGATGCATCATTAGCGAGCGCTCCGGAGCGCCCTGATCTCATGCAGCGGGAACTATCCTTGGCTGATCGTAGGCATTCTTGAGATCGATCGCTCTCTGCCTGTATTCCTCTTGCGGAAACTCGCCAGCCCGCATTGCCGCCCTGAGCGCCGTCGAGGCTTCGATGTAGGCATCACGACGCTCCTGGCATTCGATGAAAGCCTCAAGACCCTCTAGGAACTCGTATCGAACCGGCTCGCCGCGCCGATCGGCGAGTTCACGCTCGATATCAGTTCGGAGCTCTACATTTCCGATCTCGTCCCGTGCGACGAAGACAATCATCGGTCGCCCGTTAACGGCGACGAACGTGATTTCGCCGTCATCGACGAGCGCGTGGTGGATCGTCTGAAGCAATGCCGCGAACTGATCCGCGCTTTGGAATGCTCTGGCATAGCCCCATTGCAGGAAACTGTATGGGTTCGCCGTCGTCTCCATCAGCCAGCACGTGATACGGCGCATCTCCGGATTCACGTCCGTGCGGTAACGCTGGATCCTTACGATGGCGTCCTCAAACTGATCGCGCCAATGGTCAATCCGATCCATGAATCCTGTCCTCACGTTGCCTGAGTGCACCCTATAACGCCCTCGGTTAATGTACAACGCAGAAACAGATCGAATCCTCTCTTGTCCTTGCACGAAATGCCCAGATCCCCACCCCTCGTGGCGATACGATTCCGCTTTGGTCCGGTCCCGTGCTGGAGGCCAGGTGAGGGCGGGTGAGCATCCGTCTGAAGCCGCCTCTCGTTGTATTTTGCTAGCCAGGGTCCCAAGCTCCTCGGAGCAACGAACGGTGATTTCCAATGCCCATGGCCCTGCAGTCCCCGACCGACGGCATTACCCGTGCAGTGCTCGTGCATCTTGTGAGGAAGGTTCCTTGGGGTCCGGATCGCGATGCGCTTCTGCAGTAATCCTCAAGACTCCGTAGGCAGAGCAAGGAAGAGGACAGCAGGGCATATGCAATTCCCCTGTTCGAGACCTATCTCACTGATCCGGAAGCGTACCAGGCGGCCGAGAAAGAGCGCGCCTCCCTTCACGCAACGTCGAACGAACTTTTCTGGAAGGCCGATCTGTTTGCGCTGGCTGCATCCGGTCGTTTTCCCCGAGAGGACGATCTGAGGATTGAATACTTTGCGGAGAGTATCGTCGAGTATCTCAGGGAATTCCAGAGGTCGGGATTCACGACAAGATCGCCCGCGACCCGTGACATTTCCGACGCAGTTGGCCTGGCTCTCGAGGCAGAAGGTCTGGAACTCTCCGACCTGCCGCTCCCTCCCACGATCGAGGAACTGATCGACACAGGAGCACCGCGTCCAGACCACATCAGCGAGGAGCGATGGAACCGCGAGGTAGAGAGTTACTGGCGTCAGATGACGCTCGACAACACACCTCGCGAGTTCATCTACGGCGATGGAGGAGACGATAAGTGGGGCTTCGATGACCGATCCGCAGATGACATTGACGACGACCAAGTGCCTTCAGCGACGATAGGAATGGCTTGACGGGGTAGGGAATGGGCGGCCGATCCTCGGGCCGTCACGTTTAGTGAAGATGGGGCGATGGCGCCGCGAAGAAGTCCAAGTTTTCTTCCAGGTACGCGATCACCTCTCCAAGAAGGTTCCTGGCAAGATCCGGGTCGCATTCGGCCCCAGAGATGGTTTCATAGCATGCTCGCCCGTCCCTAATCGCCACGATAACGAGGGGCTGTCTGCTCCTGTTGTACGCAGCGTAGAATCCGTCCACAGGGCCTTCTTCCGCCACCCGCTGCAGGGGAAAGCTCAATTGCCGGTCCAGATGTCGCGCGCTTCCTGACGGGAACCAATGCCGAGGATTTCCCCAGTACATCGCGTCTGCTAGTTCGTCGGCATTCTTCAGCTTCACCCAGACGACGTCCTTCCAGCGGCCGTCGGCCCGGCACACAGACAAGCCGTCGGGAGAAGGCTTCCCGTCAAAGATTTCCTCCAACTGCTCCCAGAGCGCATTGCAGACCGCCATTGTGGACATCGTGTTTCTCCTATTGAATCAGCGACTGAGAAGGACAGGAACCACTGACGAAAGCAGTAGGATTCCAACGACGCAGGTAGCGGCGCCCACCGTCAAGAAAATGCGCAGATCATGGGGTGAGTGCCGATAGGCAACAAGCGCAGCCAGCAGTCCCGAGAGGTTGGCGACCACCCAGGCCCTGGGTGTGGTGACGAGGATTCCACCGTATTGCGGCTGGGGGATGTAGGCCGCCACGTACCAGAAGAACTGGCAGTAGCCGAACCCGAAAATCGCGAGACATACCAGGAACGTGCCGATACGATTCTTGACATCATCGCTCATTTCTTGATCGTCGTCACTAGGTTCGCCTCTCGCCGCTTGTTGACGCGGGGCATCCTCTAGGAATGCGATCCACCCGGTAAGAACGCCAAGTGCGGCGAGCATCACCAAGGCGCCCACCGCGGTACCGACGTAAACGAGCGCTGCTAGGCAGAGCACGCATGCAGCGGCTTCGGCCGGGTAGATGCGGATCGCCTTGATCGGGCTGGCTGCCATAACGTTATTCTCCTTGCTGTTCAGTGTTGCCGTATTTCTGGATCGAAGGCCTGGCAATGTGGCCGCTGGCGCTCTGCAGCACCTGCGGCGCGCCCTCCGTGCCGACGAAGTCGAGGTTGTCGAACTCGACCGAGAAGATGACCACGGGATCCTCGTTGTCGGTCGTAAAGCGGACGCGGTCTCCCACTTTTGTCACGACGATGTCGCCGATCTTCTCCTCGGAGACTTCGATGATCTTCCCGGGGATGGTGTCGAGCGTCAGATAGAAGCTCGTGCGCTCCTTCTGAACGACCGGAGTTAGCGTCACCACGCGTCCCTCGAAGGACTTGCCCGGTTGTACCGAACCGGAAGAAAAGCTCGCGTCACGTTCACCGCGCTGCAGGGAGCGTCCGAAGTCTGTGAGGGCTGTCTGGATCGAGTTGCCGGTCCCGAATACGTTGCGGTTCGTCAGCGAGACGAGGGCGTAGCCCTTCCTTGATCCGGCGGCATCAACAATGACGGAGAAATACGCTTCCTTCCCGCTGATGGAGAGCAAAACGCTGTCCGCAGCGTAGTAGCCGTCGTATTGCGCGAACGCGCCGTCCATGACGGACTTCGCCGCCACTTCGGTGATGCCGGCGCGGCGATAGAACGAGATCCTGCCTGTACGCGCGTTGGCGGTGAAGAAGCCAGACGTCGCGCCCTCGGACTTGTTGTTCTGGAACTGCGTGCCCGAGTAGTAGACGATGTCCTGCGCGGCATCGATGGTCACGTTGATGCCTGGCGTGGATACGATCACGTCGCTGCCCGTGAAGAAGCACGCAACCGCACCCTGCGACCAGCAACCCCAGTCATCGAAGCGCTCGGCGATCATGTCCTGATGGAAGAGACGGTCGACCCAGGCAGGCACGTCGTTGATGTCACTGTACGTCTGCACGTCGCCTGTCGTCGCATTGACGATCGACCAGCTCACAGGCATCTCGCCACCGATGCCAACCTGCGGCAGGGACATCGGAACCACCCAGTAGGGATTCCAGTCTTCGTCAACCTGGAAGATGGCCTCGCCCATGATCTCGTTCTTGAAGCCGCGGTTGAACAGGTGGCGATAGACGTTGTCATCGAACCATGCGTTCACGCCGATGCGAAGCGGCTTGTCCTGAACGAACTTCGTGTCCATCTCGCTGGTCTGGGAGACGGCAATGTAACCGGGCGTCGTGCCATGGGCCTTCCACTTGCTGAAACCCGAATGCTCGAGCGGGATGATCCAGTACATGGTGCTGCCGACCTTGTTGCCCCAAGGTTCTCCCATCTCAACTCGCGATCCCAACCCGGTCTCGGTTGCGGAAGCGAGGATTTCGGCAGCTCGCTTGAGCGCCAGCCTGTCCGTGACCGTGCGGGCCTGCGACTGGTCGACCAGCGGCACCGTCGCATCGCGTTCCTTGATTTCGGGAGACACAAGGCGGCCGTAGGCCTCGGCATTGAAGATCGGGGCCGAGGTATGGATCGCAATGCCGAGGGCGAAAATCGCGGATACGACGGACACCACGACGGAAAGTCCTCTCATTTCGCCAAAGGGGGCCCTAAGCAGGATCGCGAGCGTTGTCACGATGTAGCCCTGAACCCACGTTCCGAGGAGATAGGGACTGAAGGAGATCATGAAGATCCAGGCGAGAAGAGAGGACACACCACCGATGATCGTGCTGGCGCTGATGATGATACCGGGGCCAACATAGCGCGATCCTTCAAGAAGAAAGACCAACAGGGTGATCAAGGCGCCGACGGCGAACCAGGCAGGGACGGTAGAGGCCAGCATAAACAGCTCCAATCAAGGACTCGATTTGCATTCCCGTAGCGCTTGAATCCTGGAAAGTAAAGAGTGAAGCAGGAGCATCAGAAGGATTCGAATCAAATCCCGGTGTCGATGAAGTCACCGCGTTCAAGCGGAAATGGTCTTTTGCCGTCGCTATACAAAAACCTTGGATCGGAGATAGTCATTTGCGCCCTGAGAAGGACACCCTCGGCGGGGTGCCCCGAGAGGAACTCCGTATCGATCTTGTAGCAGGTGTCAAACCTGACGATTCAGGTGGTGCCGCTCTCGCTTCCACGCTGAACGACACTATCAAGAAACATTGACGCGCCGCATGGCGAGCAACGTACTTTTGGACCGCAACCATGTGACAGAATTCGAGCTAGTTCTGTGTCATAAAGGATTGCCACGTTGACATTAATGAGTACTCATGCTGAGAAGCCTAGGGGTGGTATCTTGACGAACAACCTCTCAACTTGAATGCACACAGGACTCATCGATGAGTAGAGATATGGCGGATCCAGTCTGGCAGAGCCACCTCAACGGGATCAGGGACTACTACCTTGATGCGATGCGGATTCTGGAAACATCTGGTTTTAGTGGTCAACCATCCTACCGCATCGATGAACAAGGAAGATACGAGTTCAGAACCATCGTGAAGTCGACGGATCCCAACGATCCAAGCCCCTTCGAATGTCCACTCGCTCTACCCGGTCGAGCTGATGTGATCCCGTTCGCGACGGTGACGGACGGTGTGTTCGGCGACGAAAAAATCTATGTGAGCCGCGAAGGTGCGGGACATCACAGGCGATTCTACAGCAACCTTGACTCCCCTGCGATTGGCAAGCCGTTATTTGCCTTCAGTCATACGGTTCCAGTGGAAAAAAGGGTTTTACTATTTGCAGCTATGCTTTTGTGCGTCCGTGATGAGGATGTCCGTTCGCTTCCCAGAGTTCACCCCGCGTCAGACATGACATACACCTTCGCCAACATCGGCGCGCTTGGTGGGCAATCTGATATCGCCGATTTCGACCCTGGGAACAAGGCACACGCGAATCACCGTAGAACGCTTGAAACCGCTCTCGCTGAGAAATGGGCCTGTGTCGACGGCATGCTGCTCTCGGTAACCAAAGAGCCATTCTATGCAGTGCTGGCGCCCGCCGATCCAAAGGATCCGGTTCAGATCACATCCGGCGTGGAAAGAAACCACGCCAACGACGTGTTTGCAACGTTCGCCGCGGATCGCAGGGATGCCGCACTGACGTTTACACGCCTCCTTGTTGAACTCGGTATCGGCTCGATGCCACGTCGCGGGTGCCAGATCGACCTTCATGCTCCAGCGACTGCGACGCCAAGAAATCACGGTACCGAGATCGCATATGCGGCATGGGCACTGGCGACCGACCACACGGACGCACGCGACAAACCAGCAAGCCTCACCGAACTGAACACTGCTACGGAGAAGGCTGGCGGCCTCTTCCCCTGGTGGTCAAACGGGGTACTCTGGATCGATCCTTACGGGGAATGGCAGGGGCGCGATGAATGGCACGATCGGCTAAGGCAAGTTTCCGAAGTCCTTGGACCAGTTACACGAGACCGTCTGACGGGGTGTCGAACCGATCACGAGCGCTCGCGTCTCCGCCTGAAACCAATTCTCGATTTCTTGACGTGGGGTCAGGACTGGCGGGGGTCAGCGCCGCGCATTAACAGCGAGTTCAATGATCTCTGACGACCATCAACGAGGCATGCGTGGCGTTACGGTTCAGGTATAACCGCTACCGAGCATGAGGCGGTCCCTTGTCGCTTGCCGTCCACTCATAAACCATGGCCACTTCAGAACACCATTCGCAGGAGCCGTTCCGTGACCAAGACCATCGACATGAAAGCCCCCTCGTTGCCCACCTGACCGGCACCGACCCCAAGACCTGGGAGCCCTTCATGGGCCGCAAGGAGGGAATTGGCGACGAGCAGTGGTTCACCGAAGTCGGTGACTTCGGTCCGTATGACGAGGATGTCGCCGACATGATCCGCGACGGATACACGTCCGGCCGAAACTGGAAACTCACCACAGACATCGACCTCTCCGAAAACCAGGATGCGGCCTATGAGATCGCCCGTCAGATCGCTAGCGGCAACACATCAGGCTTCCATCCCACATGGAGCGTCACGATGAGCAAGACCATGCCGGGGGAGGCCTACGTCCAGATCGACGACGATGGCTATGTCACCGTGAAGATGGAGAGCACGCGCAACCACGAGGAGATCGACTTCGTCTCGACGATCGACGACCTTGCGAACAGGCTGGGGAAAGATACCGACCAGCCTCTGAAGATGTGAAAGCGGACAGGCGCCGGACTATGGGTGCCGTATTGCGCGTACGCATCCCGAGTTCATGCGACATCAAGTCGAGCGCGGTGAAGAGGTTATCCCCACGGGAAGAGAAGAGCTAGCCGCACGCGGCGCAACGCTTGAGGAACTCATGGGAAGTACTTTCATCTGGGGCCGCGCCAAAAAAATGTGACGCGACCCCAGATCACGAATGGATCACCGGATAGCTTTATTGCCGGACTTAGGCCACGCTAGGCTTGGCAATGGCAACCAGATTGAGATCCGCATTGATCGCCAACGCGGCCGCGCTGTTGATCTCGGGCCGATCCGCAAAACGGAACCCCGCTTCGATCAGGCGATGCGTGTACTGCCTGTTGTAGATGAAGCAGAATATCAATTGTGAGATTCCAAACGAAACGATCGCCATCAGTAGGTGCAGTGCACCGATGCCGATTTCCCCTCTAATCACAGGCACCAGCCAACCAAAGAAGAGATATGTCCAGGAGAACCCATAGAAGCCCTTCTTGAGCAATCCGTTGGTCTCGTTCTTCATCATCACCTTTTTAGCCATTATGCATATTCCCCCTCAAAAAAAGCATAGCCCACAATCTGTTATAGAAAACGATGCCACCTTGCAATCTACCCAGCCATGGCATCCAATCCCTTTGCCGGCGCTATCGGCCCAGCGGCTTCGACGCCTCGGCGGCCTCGTCTCTGGGCTCCGCCTGGCCAATTCCAAGGATCTCCCGCAGGAAGTCGTTCGGCGAGGTCTCCTTCCGCTGGAACCTGGCAAACTCGTCTTTCGCTTCCTGCGTCAGCAACTCCGGGAGTTCGTCGCGGTCAGCCTTGCGCGCGAGATCGGAGCGTCCCACACCAGTCAGCCAGCTCTTCACGTAGTCGCGCATATGCATTGTTTGGCCCCTTTTTGAACTGTTGCGGTCACAGTATTCCGCAATTGTTGACAATTCAACGGAATGTTCGAAACAAAGAAAAACTTACCTGCCCCAAGCAGAAGGCTTTTCCTTCTCGATCCTCTCGCAAGACTCGATCACGATGGCGTCGAGATCCAGAATAATCGAGTGAAGAACTCCCTTCATCTCATGGATGTCGATTACATTGTATCCATCATCCATAAGCTCCCTGGCGAAGGTCCTGTAGTAGTTCGCCGCTTCCTCGGCGGTCATATCAATGGTGCCGTCATGCATTTTCTTCAATTCGCGAAGCTGCAGCGGGTAGGGCTCCACGTCATCGAGCGATAGCGTCATCAGGAAATCGCCGAACATCTCGCACTCGGATCTCTCGTTTCCAACCCAAACGCCTAGACATCCGTTTGACGCGCCATTCTTGCCTTGGGGAGCTTGTTCAAAACGGTCAAAGATCTTGTTCGTGGCGTGGAAGTAGAGGTTTTTCATGGTTGTTCCAACATCGGAGGAAACATAGGTTCGATAGATTCAGATCACCGTGCATCCGGAGTGAGGGGGATGACCACGCGAGTGCCCCCTCATCGCGGTGCGTTATCCAGGAACCAACCCGCGAGATCCCCAAACAGACGGCTCTCGCTTGTCCATCACTTCGCTGGACTCGATCACTATGCTTGCCGGATCCATAACGATGGAATGAGAGGGCAAGCAGTTCCTTTGTGTTACGATATCGATCACGGTGTATCCTTCGGCCATCAATTCCCTGACAAACTCTCGATAGAAATCGGCTGCCTCATGTTCGTCCATACCGCGGGTTTGGTCATTCATGTCCCTGAGCTCACGGTATCGCAGCGGATAGGGAACGATCTCTGGGATCGAAAGAGTCATCAAAACATCGCCGAACATGTCGCAATCGGATATCTCGTTGCCGACCCAAACCCCGAGATAGCCGTTTGTCGCACCCTTGGATCCCTGAAATGCGGGATCGAAGCGGTCAAAGACCTTGTCGGTGGCGTGGTAGTATAGCTTGGTCATCGAATCCTCCAGCCACCTTATCCTGTACCAAAGAGTCGAATGTCAGAAGGTTGGATTCATATCGAACCGCAATCTTGATATTCTGGGTCGCGTCAGGATTAAAATGATCCGACCTTTACCCGTAACTGACGGTCATTCTGGCCGTGTGCGAAACCAAACCCACGAAGGAAAGCCATGCTGGACCAAATTGTCGCCGCGGTGAACCAGGCTCTTGAGCACGATCTTCCCGAGGTCGAGGAAGAGACCTGGGGCATCGTGAACAATCGGGCCGCCAAGACAGGTACGATCAAGCGCCGCCCCGCGCAGCATGACGTCGAGATCTTCTCGTTCCCTCAGACTTGGGGATCGACCGCATTGGGTTTCGGCGGCATCGGCGGTCAGATGATGACGACGGCGCAGACGACAATCGTTTCCCTCGATACGACGGCGTGGGTCTATATCGGCGGGCAGCTCGCGTACTGCGTCGAGGAATGGCACCGGAACGAGGCGTTCACGCGCGACATGCAGCGACACCACATGGCGGCTCAGTTCGAGTCCTTCAAGCGCTACAAGCAGGCATAGCACGGGACACCGTGCCGCGGGCTGGTCAGCAATCGATCTCAGCCCAACAAACGAGGAACCTTGACGGTGGAGGGAGACGGAACCAATGGAAAGCATCAAGGACTTGATGAGGATCGCGGGCAATAGGGCCGTGATCCTCATTGAGAACGAGGAAGACACGGAAATGGCCCGTCTTTCGATCAACGGAGAGTGGCTCATGCAAGGGAACTATTGGGATTTCCATTCCCACTGCGGAGGCTCCCTCATCCACGAACTCCGAGAGAAGACGTTTGAGTGGTTCAGCCACCAGGGGCTCATCGAGGCGATCCATCTCGTTCTCCCGAAAGAGACGAAGGTTCTAGTCGTGCGCCGCCCGTATAGATACGCCACTGGCGGCGGACACATCGAACCAGTCACGGCAGATGACCTGTCTTCGGCAGAGTTCCGAGTCCTAGCGAAGGTTCCAATCACACGCCATGCCACGGCCTAGCCGAGATCTCGTTTTGAGGGGGCTGCCATTTCTGGATCGGTGTCGACTTCGTTGGCGACACGCTCGCAGAACGCGTTCGACGGAGGGGACGATATGCGACCCGAAGGCTGACGACACTAGACGATCCGCTGAGCCTGGCAGTTCACCCATGGCTTCAAATGTCGGCTGCTGATCGATCGGCAATATCGCGAGCTGTGGTGTAGGCGTCATGCCATGCCGAACCTACCGGCCAGGTTATATTGATGCCGGCATAGTCCAGAAGACCAAGGAGATCCGCCCGAGGCGCGTCCGGGAGCACCACGATTGCCCGCGATCCATAGCCCATCCTCTGAAGGTCTGTGATTTCTCCGACCACGTTCCGGATGGCCGCCCGGGATGTCGTTCCCGAGCTTACAATCAGAGTGTCGCTGTCCTCATCGAAAAGAGGCACGACGACTGACTGGTACTCTCCGTCAGGAACGTGATCGAAAGACCTTACGTTGACACCCTCGGCCAAGAGATAAGAGGCGTAGGACGACAGGAGATCCTGCGCCGCGGTCTCGACGGAGTATGGTTGGCGACCTCCGATCGGCATGATCGGCCGGAAAACGTCCCTCGCAATGGCCTGACTCGCCGTCTGAACGAGCCGTGATCTGCTGATCTGTCCGATTGTGCCCTTGGGCAACAGGCGAAATACGTAGCTGTCGCGAACGACGGCTTCGTCCTTCGTGTCCGGGGCATCGACCCGGTAGAACGGACTATCTACATCCACCTCGAACTCGCCAACATAACGGAAGACGTCTGCGTCTACCCTGAAAAATATATGGAGGGATCTCGCCTCACTCGCATGGTTCAAGATCGAATGGTTTCCGCTCTTAAGCTTCTGATCCCCGGATAAGCCTTCTCCGGCGATGTGCAGCGCTCCATCGTCGCCCAATCCACAGACGATGCCTTTCGTTTCATCCGCCGCATCCGCGAAGATCATCACATAGGGGGCCGACTTCGACGGAGAGATCTTTCCCTGCGTACGTCCGCCAAACTTCGCATGAAGTTCGCTTCTCTTGATCCGAGAATCCACCTTGATGTCCATGAAACCGCCCTTCATTCCGATACTCGCTTTTGATATCGGATTTCTATGCCTGCATCAAACCAATAGTCATCGGAGATGGCTCCGACTCCCACGTCGAAAAGATTCGTTGCCGCGCCGACCAGAATAGGATCCGGCCAGATGCTGCCGCTTCCGCCTAGCCACTTGCTCCCGACGGTGCCAGAATCCTCAGGTAGTCCAAGCAGGAGAATGAAATGGCATCCACTTCCGAGACAATGATCCCCATCGCCATCGCAGCCGAGATCGGATGCCGGCCGGATCAGGTGAAGGCCGTCATGGCTCTGTTGGAGGAGGGGGCGACGATCCCATTCATCGCCAGATACCGCAAAGAAGCGACGGGCGGCCTCGATGACGTGCAGCTCCGCAAGCTCGAAGAGCGGTTGGCCTACATGCGCGACTTCGTCAAGCGCCGCGAGACCATCGAGAAGGCACTCGTCGATCAGGGCAAGCTAACTGACGAGGTATCGACGCGCCTCGCCAAGGCGGCCACGAAGGCCGAACTGGAGGACATCTACGCTCCCTTCCGCCAGAAGACGCGGACGCGCGCCCAGACAGCTATCGAGAACGGGCTGCTGCCTCTTGCAGAGGCCATCCTTGCAGACCAGAAGGCAAATCCGGAAACCTTCGCCGCCCAGTATCTGAACGATAAGGTCGCCGACACGAAGGAAGCTCTCAGCGGCGCGCGCGACATCCTCGCCGAGCGCTTCGCCTCCAACCCTGACACCGCCGGGAAGCTCAGGCCGCGCGTAAGGACGGCGGCGAAGATCCAGGCCCGCGTCGTCGCAGGCAAGGAGGAGGAGGGTGCGAAGTTCAAGGACTACTTCGAACACCAGGAGGAATGGGCGAAAGCTCCGAGCCACCGCGTGCTCGCCATGCTGCGCGGCGCCGAGGCAGGTGTCCTGTCGTTCGACGTCGTGGTTGACGAGGACACCGTGGCCCATGCGAAGACCGTCATCGCCGGAGATAACAAGGTCTCCACGGCTAACCCCTTCTTGGAGAAGTGCGTCGACTGGTCGTGGAAGGTCAAGTTTGCAAACCGTCTGATCACCGAGATGACAACGCAGATGCGCGAGCGCGCCGAGGCCGAGGCGATCGATGTCTTCGTGAAGAACATGAAGGCCCTGCTGCTGGCGGCGCCCGCGGGCAACAAGGCGACGATGGGCCTTGATCCGGGCATCCGCACGGGCGTGAAGATCGCTGTCGTTGATGCCACGGGGAAGCTGCTGGACACCGACACGATCTATCCGTTCGCACCCCGCAACGACATCCGTGGCTCCCTGGCGACACTGGCTGGCCTCGTTCGCAAGCACAATGTCGAGCTGATCTCGATCGGCAACGGCACCGCGTCACGTGAAACCGACGCGCTCGCAACCGAGCTGCTGAAGGCACTCCCTGGCAAGAAGCCTGCCAAGGTCATCGTCAGCGAGGCCGGCGCATCCGTCTATTCGGCTTCCGAGCTCGCCAGTAAGGAGATGCCTGGCATCGATGTCTCGCTGCGCGGAGCCGTCTCCATCGCCCGCCGCCTTCAGGACCCGCTGTCGGAGCTGGTGAAGATCGACCCGAAGGCAATCGGGGTCGGCCAGTACCAGCATGATGTGGACCAGTCGCGCCTCGCAAAGGCCCTGTCGGGCGCTGTCGAGGATTCAGTGAACTCCGTCGGCGTGGATCTGAACACGGCATCGGCCGCGCTCCTGTCCTACATCGCAGGCGTTGGTCCGACCCTCGCCGAGTCCATCGTCGAGTACCGGAACGCAAACGGGGCCTTCAAGAGCCGTTCGGAGCTGAAGAAGGTGCCGCGGCTTGGAGAGAAGGCGTTCGGCCAGTGCGCGGGCTTCCTGCGCGTCACAGGAGGCAAGGAGCCGCTCGATGGCTCTTCGGTGCACCCAGAAGCCTACGACGTTGCCCGCCAGATCGTGAAGGCCTGCGGCCGCGACGTCAGGGACATCATGGGCGACGAGAAGAGCCTGAAGGGCATCGACCCGGCGAAGTTCGTGACAGAGAGCTTCGGCCTACCGACCGTGAAGGACATCCTCGATGAGCTTCGCAAGCCGGGCAGAGATCCTCGTCCGGAGTTCAAGACGGCAGCGCTCATGGACGGCGTGCACGAGATCAAGGACCTGCGGCCGGGCATGCGCCTCGAGGGCACGGTGACCAACGTGACCGCGTTCGGAGCCTTCGTAGATATCGGCGTGCATCAGGACGGCCTCGTGCACGTCTCCCAGCTTGCCGACAAGTTCATCGATGATCCGTCGAAGGTCGTGAAGGCAGGTCAGATCGTGAAGGTAGTCGTCCTGAGCATCGATGAGAAGACGAAGAGGATCTCGCTGTCGATGAAATCCAATCCAGAGATTGGCGAGCGCGCGCCGCGCGGACAGGCGCAGGATTCCGGTCGGGGGCGTAGCCTGTCGTCTTCTCCGCCACCGAAGTCCAGAGGAATGGGAGCGCTTGGAGATGCACTCGCTCGGGCGCAGGCCATTAAGCGCTAACTGCCAAATAGGCAGAAGGGCGGAACAACATCGGTGGCCCCGCCCTTCTGCCTCATCGCACGCGTCGTTCGTTACGGTTTCGGCGCGCCGTGGACGAAATTCATTGCCTCCTCGAGAGGCATCACCCTGGCATCGACATCACCAAGTTCGCGCAGAATGCTGTCGATGTCGTGGATGCGAAGGTCGGTAATGATCCATGGCTCACCAGCGTTCGAATCAAAAGCCTCGAACGTAGACTGGTCGGACGTTAGGACGAAAAGCTGCCCGTCCACGTCCTTCGAGATGACATGCAGCTCCGACTTGTCATAGAGCGCATCCACCCATTCCGCCGATCCCAGGGTGATTTCCCTGACATAGGACGCGGCCACATTGTGTTCGATCTGCGTCGCATCCGTCTTCTGTCCAGTCACGATGGCAAGCAGCAGATCCTTGAGTTCGTTCGCGTCCATTTCGGTATCCTCCCTGTTTAGGTGGCCTATTACTTCATGCATAGCAGCAAGCTGCAAGATCAAGGAGTCGTTGCTGGAATGAATCCATTCGCGCAAGAATTCGCTTGCGCCGTGGCCACTGTCGCCAATACCATTCTGTCAACAGACTTTGCAAACCTCATCGGGCGAGCGAGTCTCAATGAAACGCAAAACGGAAAGGACCAGACATGGATGTTATCGACAGCGGAGCCGAGGGGAAAATCGAGAAGATGTCGGTAAGCAGGAAGATCGTGCTCGGTTTGAACCTTTTCACGATCGTCCTGAGCCTGGCTTCGATCGCAATTTCGCTCGCTGCAGTTCAAAAAAGCCGCGCCATCACGCCACATAGCATCCCAGGTGTGAGCAGCCGCGGCTGATCGTCGGCTCCAGAACTACAAGACTCACAACCACCGTGCGTACTTCTGGCATGGATCGAGTAATCGATAGCCTTCAGCGAAAAATTGTTGACAGCGCTGCTCGCGGGAATAGTCTCGACCAACCGAAACCGACCGCGAGACACACCATGAAGAAGCTCTTCCCGCTGCGAAACATCGCCAAACTCCGGGAACGCGACGGCCTTACGCAGCATCAGCTCGGTGAGCGGATCGGCTCTTCCCAACAGGCTGTTGCCCGCTGGGAGATCGGAACCGCACATCCCAAGAGCAGCAAGCTCATTGCGATGGCGGATCTCTTCGACTGCAGCATCGACACGCTGGTCGGTGTAGCCCCTGTGGGACAGCGCAGGGCCACGATCGAGGACAAGTTGCGCGAGTTCAAGGCGCTGGACGAGGGCAGCCCGACGGCGGCAGAAGTCGACCCACTCACTCGCGAGGTCTGGGATCGATACAAGGCGGATCCAGTGCACTTCGAAAAGGTGACAAGATCCCTGCACGCCCTGATGTCCCTCGATGACAAGGGAGGCCCGAAGTCCCTGACCGAAGTGATCGAAACTGTTCTCGCAGCATGACCAGCGAACGCCGAAGGCTTTCGCTGGGGGGAACCACGACAGCCTTCGGCGTTCGCTTCTAGAAGTAGGGCGAATAGCACTGCTCGCGCGGGCCGTAGGCGGGCTGGAACGAGTTGTCGTAGCTTCTATACGAGCGATACCTGACGGAGCACCAACCGACATGCCGCGGATTGATGCCATCCTGGGCGGATGGACGGCTCGGCTGGGCGGCAATCACCCCGCCGATGATGGCGGCCGCGCCTAGGGCGGCAAGCGGATACCAATAGCCGTCGGAATGTCGGCGGTATCCAGGGCGGGAATGCGCGTGGCCGCGATGGCCATTGTACCATCCGTGGCGGCTGCGACGTTCACCGCGACGATCCCAGCGATCATGTCGTTCCCAACGATCGTAGTCGCGATACTGAACGGCTTGTACGAGCGAAGATTGACGCTGGCCCGAAACAGAAACACCGCCAATGGTCGGGAAGGCATTCGCTGGAACAGACATCGCAAAGGCGGTCAAGGCGGCGATGGCGACGATGGCAAGCTTCTTCACGGCAATTCTCCTGCACTGATCAGGATTCAATCCTGCAACAGTCTGTCTGAACAGCCCATGAACGTCGGCGCCCGCCTAAGGATTCGGCGCACTATCCAGCCGCCCGGAACTCCTTCGAGACGGTGGCACCAAATATGACGTTGATGCCATTCTTCTCGATCCTAAGCCCCGATGCCAGGCGGCCGGCCTTGTCAAAGAACTCCTCCTTGGTCTTCGACGGAAGGGCGATGGCTATCATCGATAGGGTCCTGCTGGAGAGCGCGACAAGGATGGCATCGTAAACCTCGTGCCGATCCGGGGGAGACTGGAGGCCCATGTATGTTGGAGCCATCCGCAGCGCTTGCCGGACTTCCTCGGCATAGGCCTCTGGATCGCTGACATCGACAGGCCTCGCCTCGCTGACGCCGCACTGTCCCGTCCAATTCAGGCTTGCGCAAAATACCTCGTCACCAATCGACAAGGCCAATCCACCATAGTTCTCGACCTTGTCGAGAAGCCCCTTCTGGAAGAAGCCATGGCCGACCATCGTTGCCAACCACAACGATGGTCGGCAACGCAGCAACCGGGATTGATTTTTCTTCGGTCATTCCTCAGCTCCCAATCTTGGATGCGGCTCAGCCTTCTGAGCTCGCAATATACGGCAGGCGACGAAGGTCGAGGCTGTCGGATAGATGGATGATCGCGTCGAACTTGCCGCCTAGAAGGCGATCCTCGTCTACGATGAGGTCCGTTACAACCTCGGGCCCGAGCAACGAAGCGACGTAAAGGCGACCATTGTCGCGCCAGACACGCATTCCGCCCCGCTCGAAGCAGTTGCTACGCCGATCGGAGTTCGGAATCACGCCCAGCCGGTCGCATACCTTGTCGAACCTCGCCGACATCAATGGGGCGATCAGATCCCTCTTGGCGGCGAACTCCTCGCCCCTCATGTCTCCGATGGAGAATGCGCCCCAGGCGAGGCCGAACAGCACCAAGGCGAGTGAGGATGCCGATGTGACGATCTGGGCAGACTCCCTTCCGTAAGCGTGCAAGCAGATGCCGACAATATAGCCGCACAGACTGACAAGCGCCAAAAGTCCGAACATGTCGGTGGGATCCATTGGTGACTCCTATTCTGATACCCATTGCTCCAATTAGTTGGCTCCAAAAAACGTTTACACGTCAACAAGATTGAGGACTCCGTTTCGAATCCATGATTAAGCAATGGCAATAAATGTTGACATGGCAATGGAATCCTTGCTAAGACTGGTTGCAACGAAGGAGACGTGCAAATGTTCATCGACGCACCCGAAGCTTCCGCTCTTCACGACATCGACCTGGCTTCGTACGACCGCATCCTGGTCGCGTTCTCCGGCGGCAAGGACTCTCTCGCCGCTCTCCTGAAAACCCTGCATAAACTGAAGGCCCTCGGCATCGACATGTCGCGCGTCGAGATCCACCACCACGACGTGGACGGCGGCGGCGACGTCTTCATGGACTGGGTGGTGACGGGTGCCTACTGCGAGGCAGTTGCGGCCCACTTCGGTCTCCAGATCTACTTCTCCCACAAGGTCGGCGGCTTCAAGCGAGAGATGTTCCGCGACAACACCGCGACCGCGCCTATCCGCTTCGAAGTACCGCTCGTGGACGGCGGCAAGGAATGGCGTGAAGTCGGCGGCGACGGCCCGCTGAACACGCGCCTCAAGTTCCCGCAGGTTTCGGCCGACCTCTCCGTCCGCTGGTGTTCGGGCTACCTCAAGATCGACGTCATGGCGCGCCTGATCACCAATCAGGATCGCTTCAACAACAGCCGCACGCTTGTCATCACGGGCGAGCGCGCTCAGGAATCCGTAGCTCGCGCGAAGTACCAGACGTTCGAACCCCACCGCACCGACAAGCGCGGCGGTCGCCTTGGCCGTCACGTTGACCACTGGCGCCCGATCCACGACTGGTCCGAGGAGCAGGTGTGGGACATCATCCGCGAGTACGGCATCGTTCCGCACGTCGCCTACCAGCTCGGCTGGGGCCGCCTGTCCTGCATCACCTGCATCTTCGGCAGCGCCGACCAGTGGGCGACCATCAAGGCGGTCTTCCCCGACCGCTTCGAAGCCATTGCGAACCCCGAGGAATCCTTCGGCATCACGATCCGCCGCGGCGAATCCATCCGCCAGATCGCGGAGAAGGGCACGCCTTACGCCGCCGCTCTCGAGCGCCCCGACCTCGTCGCGCTTGCCAACAGCCACGAATGGACGCAGCCCATCTGGGTTCCGACCAGCGAGTGGCATTTTCCTGCAGGCGCGTTTGGCGAGAATGCAGGCCCACTCTGAGAACGGTCGACAAAGCGCGCCGGACCACATAGGAATCCACCATGGCAAAAGACCACGACATCAAGGCTCCCGACGGCTTCCTGCTTGGCGGCATCCGACGCGTCCGCAAGGACGGCACGATCCTGTTCCAGCGCGGCTATTGGGAGCTTCCCGAGGCCGACAAGGAGCGTTTCATCGGCGAGGATGTCTGGTGCCACATCTACGACGCGAAGGCGGAGCGCAAGACGGTTCTCGCCGAGCGCAACACGAAGCCGGATGCCAAGCCGGCGCTGCGAAAGCGCACCCTCAGGGACTATTCGCAGCGGAAGATGGATCACGTCGCCTGCGAGCGTTGCGGCGGGGAAACACGGCTATTCGGATTATCGTGTGGAATCACGTTTTCCGCGTAATGTTGACACCGTCGTTCGCTCGTGATCTGATCAACATAGGAAATCCCTCGCGAGCCTCATGATCCTCACCTTCCGCTACAAGCTTGCACCGACGAAAGCGCAGTATGCTGCGCTCGACCGGCTGTGCGAGCTGCAGCGGCAGCTCTACAACGCGGCGCTTCAGGAGCGCTGCGAGGCATGGCAGAAGAACGGGCTGTCGATCACCAAGCTCGACCAGAACAAGTCGCTGACGCAGATCAGGTCCTTCGAGGAGGCATACGCCGCGGTCCCAGTGGCGATGTCCCGATGGTCGATCGCCCGCGTCGATGATGCGTTCAAGGGCTTCTTCTCCCGCATTAAGCGCGGCGACAAGCCCGGCTTTCCAAGATTCAAAGCCAACTCCAGATGGCGCAGCTTCGGCTTTTCCGAGTGGCATGGGATCCGGCTGAAGAACCGGAAGTTGCTCTTTGTTGGTCTTGTCGGAGGACTAAGGGTCCGTCTGCATCGCCCGATCCCCGACGGTGCTCCGATCAAGTCCTGCGCCTTCACGAAGACCGGACGGCACTGGTTCATCGCCATGCAGGTCGACGTTCCGGTGGCGGAGGCCCATGCGAATCCAGATGCGGCTGTCGGTCTCGACGTGGGCGTCGAGCATCTGGTGACGACGAGCGACGGAAAGCACATCCAGAACCACAGGCCGCGGTCGCGGCGCGAGCGCGAGCTGCGCCTCGCCCAGCGGGCGCTCGCCCGCTGCAGGCGCGGATCGAAGCGCCGGGCCAAGGTCCGCGAGAGGCTCGCACGTGTGCAGCGCTTGATCGCCAGCGCCCGGTCGACCTACCTGCACCAGGTGTCGGCGCGGCTCGCCCGCGACTATGCGTTTATCGCGGTCGAGAAGCTGCAGGTGAAGAACATGACCGGATCGGCGCGGGGGACCGCCGACGAGCCGGGGACGAATGTCCGGCAGAAGGCCGGACTGAACAGGGCGCTGCTCGACGCGGCGCCAGCCATGTTTATCTCATACACGTCCTACAAGGCTGAAAGGGCCGGTGGGACGACGGTGAGGGAGAATCCCGCATTCAGCTCGCAGGACTGCTCGTCCTGCGACGAGCGCGTGCCGAAGCCGCTCTCCGAGCGGATGCACCGCTGCACCTGCGGCCTTGTCCTGCACCGGGATCACAACGCGGCGATCAACATCCTCAACCGCGCCCTCGCGGCGCACGGGCGGGCTAGGCCGCCCGGAGGCGATAACGTGGGGCATCAGCCCGTGCGTCGTCTCGGAAACATGGTCGCCGAAGCCGCCTGAGGCGGGGCCGAGCCATACCAGGATCAACGTGTGATTCCACACGAAAATCCGAATAGCCGGAAACACATCCACACGAGGCCGCCTGCATCCACTGTGGGGGCGATGAAGAGCTGGGCGGAGGAGGTGTAGGTGGACGACGAGACAGACAAGGACATCTTCACGGAGGATGTCCAGGCCATCATTCGCCGCCAGAAGGAAACGGCGGAAAAGCTCGAGGCCGCTCTGAAGGGAAGCGCGAAGGTCTCTCCTGATGAACGGATCCGGATAGCCGAAGAAATCCGCCGGATCATCGACCGCCTGCGCACCGACCCCGAATTCCGCGCGCAATTCGATGATGCAAATGCGTTACTGCTCAGACAGATGGACGCGATTCATAAACTTAATGATGAGGATGACCCAGATGCCGACACGCAACGCCTCCATTGATCCGACACGCATCGGCTACCTTCGGGCGGCTCCGGGATTCAGAAAGTCTCCAGTAGCGCCGGCGTTCCCGGCGGCGAAGTCGATGTGGTCGAAGCTGGCCCGCGATGGACTGCTCATCAGCGAGAGCGGCAGCAAGTTTGCGCGCAGCGAAACCGGCGAAAAGGCCCTCGCTGACTTCGACCAGAATCTGAGCGAGGCATTGCGGCTCGTTCTCAATGCCGTGAAGGACGGAGCATCCCGCGCCGCAACCATGAAAGGCATGGCCACCGCGGTCAAGGCAGGACTGGTCCGCGTTCGTGACAGCGCTCCTCACTATGCACTCACAGAGGCCGGGTTGGCGCTCGCGGATCCGATCGGCGAGGAAGGCTACTTCGAGAAGAGCGGCAACCTCGTCTTCGTCCACGGCCTATGCACCGACAAGGGATACGAGGGCAACCTGCAGGTCGAGCGCCTCGAAGGAGAGAGCAAGGGCAAGCGGATGCTGATCCCGCGCGATGCCTTTGTCCGGGTTGCGGACTGGCCGGGGGAATGAGGTAAGGCGCCGTCATCATGCACCTTTTGCCAAGGTACCGATCCTCAATAAAGCGAGTCTCCGATGTCGGCACCTGAACTAAGTTCCCTCACGGAGCGTGTGTCGGCATTTTTGCGAAATCCCTAATCAATTCACCTGACGGCCACTCGATGATCCTGATCACCGTGACCGCGCTCGGATTGGCGATGATGATCTCGCACTCGTCTTCATGGAAGGTACCGATGGCGATAGTCAGCCCCCAGTCCACGTCGCTCTCGTGAACCTCGCCGACGATGAGCAGTCCGGACTGCGACCGCTCCAGTCCCGATCCCTTCAGCGCGCCGGACTGCTGCCACGCCCAGCTATCGCCGAGGTCTTCTCCCGGCTGGACGTTCTCTGCCCATTCCCGGTCGCAGTCCATGCCGCGCCAGACCTCGATGACGTCGCTTTCCTTGAAGAGATCGATGAACTGTGCCTTGGTCTCAGATAGTCCAGAGATCAGATCCCTGCGCGAGTGAAACTGCTCCTCGATCGGCAAATCGAAGTGCCTGCGCTCCTCATCGAGGTCGATCTTGCGCACAATGGTTGATCTCAGGGTTTCGAGCGTCTTCGTCATAACAATGGATCCGTTTGCTGGTCATGCGATTGTCGCCGCCCCGCCTGCGTCCAACCAGACCCGCGGGCGAGCTTGTCGGTTGCCTAGCCCCGTCGTGCAATTTGCGTGACAGGGGAGGACAGCGCATGACCAATCTCACAAGATATATCGGAGCGATGCGGGACAAGGCGAGGCTCGCTCTCGCAGCGACAGGAATCCTCGGCACACTGATGGGCAGCCCTGGCCCCGCCATTGCTGGCGGCTTCCTTGATCGGCTTGCCGGCGAGCTTACGGGAGGCCGATCCGGCCGCAGCTTCGTCCTCAAGGACATCCAGACGGCAGTCGCCTTCAACCAGCGTATTACCGACAATCTCAGCGACCTCGTCGACCTCTCCCGGGCGATGCAGAGGATCGACCTCTACGGCGGACGGTCCGGTGCTCAGAAGGCATCCAAGATCAAGGCCGCCTATCTCTATGAATACTCGAAATCGCCCTATCCGGAACTGCGCCAGTACGACCGTCTCATGCTGTCAGTAGCACCTGGCGTGCGGGATGAGCGCATCCGGATGGTCGCCGACGACGCCAACAGGAAGAAGCAGGTTCTCAGGGACGGCACGACGCTCGTCGACAAGATCGCGATCGCTTTGAGGCAAGGGGACCACGACTCCGTTGAGCGGATGGTACGCACGTTCAGCCGAATGATGGAGGGGCAGGCTGTTTCGCTGCTCGAGGGGCGGCGTTCGCGCGGAGAGCAGATGGTCCAGGCCGATGAGGGACTCGGCTTCGGCATTCCATTCGGACGATGAACAAGGTGAGGGCAATTATGAAGGCAGAGACACTCCGTCTGACGATTTTCGTCGACAAGGAATCCGACCCCGGAAACATGATTTTCGGAGCTACGGACACAGTGGCCGAAGATCTGTACAACTTCGAGCGTTCGAAACATCTCAGGATCCAGTTTCCGGTCAGGATGATCGAATTCGCCCGGGAAGTGGCCGAGAGACTATCCGCGGCTCTCGGCACGGAATTGACGGATCACGCACGGTCGGTGACAGCCGATCGCTTCGAGACGGAAGGCAATCCGCTCTCCACGAGCATAGCCGCCCATTTCCGCCTCCTCGAGGCGCTCTATGACCGCATGGACGCGACAGCCGGCACATCGACCGACACCAACTTTGGCGAGATCGCGGATCACATTTCACTTGCCGACGACGATGCCGGGCACGAACTCCTATCGGACTGGGTCTTCGGCCATGCGGTCGAGCTGGCGCTGATGAAGAAAAGTTTTGCGGGAACCCATGTCGCGGCCGACATCGCCGCCCTCGAACTGGTCGGCACCCTCTACAGCCCTGCGAACCAAAGCAGGGAAGAAGTCGTGGCTCGACGCACCAGGCTCGATCACTATCAGTTCCTTCAGTCCGAACTACTCCGCAGGAAGAAGCCGTCGACAGAAGCGAAGTTGTCCGTAATCCACATCGAAAAGCTGAATGCGCAACTCTGCAGGACCGACAGATCCTTGACGTCGGGCTTCCGGCTTTACTGAATTCGCGCTCGCAACTTGGGCAACCTGGAGACGGCTCTCGCTCGAGAGCACTTGAGGTTGGTCCCGCCTTTCTGCTACCCGGTTGTTTTATGTCGATGAATTAGGCATCACTTTATGAAGCCAACTCATTGGAGTTCCCATGAACCTCACTAGCCTGTTAGCAGATCGTGTTGACATCGTCGAAACGACGAGCTTCACCTATTGGGAAGTTGATCGGTACAATTTGAAGATTACTGGCTCTGAAGAAGCGGATCGTTTTGATGTCGAGGTCCATCATCGGGACGAGCTTACGTTTCTAGATGCTGACTACGCAATCATGCGCGGCTGCACAGCCTCCGACATCGTTGGCCTTGTCGCGTTGCTCGATCAGGAGTTCACAGACGCTGTCGAATGGATCGAAAGGGATGCTGTCGACGGCATCCTGGGTGACCTCGAAGTGATTTCGAGCACCGTTGATATCGACAAGAAAACTCCCGTTGATTCAACATTCTATGTTTTCGGCTGCGGCGACATTGCTCGAAACTTTGACCATGACGTTGGTTTGACTACCGAGGACAATGTCAGGTTTGATGCCCACGCCAGAACTCTTTTCGCAAAGGGTTTGATCGGAAAGGGCATTAAACACAATGCCGACGGAACCCCGAATAAGGATGCCGTTAGCGGCTTTCACTACGCCCTGCTCTATAGCATAGACGATTGGATTCGGTACGGAGGTCTTGAACCCAAAATGTTGGGACTTGAGGGGCCGACAATCTGAGATGGCACGCCCAGTTAATCAGTCCACAATCCAGATAGCCCGCCCTTAATTGCCTTGCTCACCTGCATTGGCTTCCCTGTGATATGATCCACAACTGTGTCGTCCTGAAATCGATAGGTTCGCCGCCTATCGCCCCGCATGCCGGAGCCGATCTGCTGGCGGCGGAGGTCATCCTCGGTGGCCTTTGATCCTGACCTCAGACGTGCGTCGAGCATAGCGATGAGCGAGATCGCCCTCGGCGCTCCTCCTTCAATCCAGACATCCATGTCACCGTAACGCGTCGAGCGTCATTGCAAGACCAGACCTTCTTCGCGCCTTCGACCTCATTTCGGAGGAAGGTGCAGACCAGACCTGGGTCGCGACGGATCGCATACCCCGAAGGCTCGGCAAGACCGTACTTGACCGGATCGAAATCGACCGAAGCCGCCGGCAATGCGGAGGCGAGGGCGAACATGACCGCGGCGGCGTACCGAAGCACGGCGAACTCCTTGAATCCTAACTGGATGAAGGGAATAGCACCTCCAGAACCAATGCCAACATTAGTTGCGCAACAAGAAAGGGCTCAGGTCGCCAACCGTCCGTCAGAGGGGGCGAGGCGTATTGTTCCTGCTTCCTTCGAGGAACAACTCGAGACGCGCCCGGATCTCTCTCTCCCATGCCTCCCGGTGCATGTAGTACTCCTCGCCTCCTGCGTACTCCTTCGCGGCGGCGATGATGCTCTGAGCGAGCAGCTTCAATTCATCTGCGACCACGGTGTAGTGCACGTCGTCGCAGATATAGGCCAGCTTCTCGAAATGAAAGCTCGCCAGTTCGCCGACATCGGTGGTGTCGAAATTGCCGCGTTCATGTGTGTGCAGCGCACGCAAGGCATGGAATGCATCGAACTCGACGCTGCGGCGGAAACGGCTCACGGACATGGAAACACCTTTGGTTGACGACTTGGGTATTAGACGGTGATCTCGGACACCAGCTTCTTGATGCGGGCTGCAACAACGCGCTTGCCGATGTCGCTCGGGGGCAGGGCGGTCAGCAGACGGTCGATCTCCTGGAACCGGGAGAGGTTTGCAGATGCCGCGTCAAGTTCGGCCATCTCTCCATGGAGGATCAAAGCGATACGGATGATCTCGTCGTAGGGAGCTTCCTTCGGGGCCTGGCGGGCCTGCTCGACGAAAGCCTTTACGGCCGCGATGGAATCAGCTTCTCCGTCCGCGGATCCCGCCCTAAGTACCGACAGCAGTTCCTCAGCGATCTCGGTCTCGAGTCCGGTATCTGCGAAGAGCCAGCGGAGGATGATTTCGGTTGCAGGATTCATTTGGTGTCTCCAGGATTTGACGTGTAGTTGAATGATCCTTCGAGGCGGACGCCAACGCAAGAACCGCTGGGCTTCAGTGCCACCGAAATAGCCGCAAACATTGATGCTTTTCGATCTGTCCGAAATGGTTGGTCGAATGTCCTGGACGAGGAAGTTCACCTGATCGGACGCTTGGATATCGGCAAAGGGGAGGATCGGAATGACGAGGGAGAACAAATTGCGCGGATACGACGACACGAAATACCTCGAGGCCATGGGACGGGGCATCATGCTGGGTGAGTACTCCTCGGTCGAACAGGCTGCCCGATCTGTCCTCGGTGAAGCCAGCGGTTCAAACGTCGACAGGCTCCGGCGCAAGTTCCGACAGGAAGGCTGGTTCGTAAAGAGTCGGGACGAATACGTGCGTGAGTTGCGTTACGGCCCCAAGCCCCATATCGCCTACGAAGGACAGCCAAAGTCGTGGGGCTACACGCTGAGAGGGGGCATGCGGTTCTGGAGGAACCCCGTCTCGCATTCCCGAAGGATCCTGACGGAACGTTATTTCGACTACAAGTCGACGAGGGCAGAGTTCGTTTACGGACTCACACTATTCCTACCGATGGCCGGACTGGCCCGCGCGATCACATCTGGCCGCGGCACCCCCTTCGATACTGTTATACTCTGCCTCCTGTTCGCGCTTTTCGCCGTGGTCTCCACCGGGCTCGTGGGCGAGGCGCAGGTGAGGCGTGAACTGTATGAGGAAACGGTCGAGCAGTGATGTCGAACTCCCGGATACCCAGTCGAAAGGTGGGTAATCCGGGATCGGTTGCGTCAGGATTCGAAGCCTGGCTTGTTCTTCAGCCGACGAATGTGGATGGTCGCCTCCCGCGGCAGGCGGCCGTACTGTCGCTTGCTCTCCAGAAGATAGAGGATGGAGTCCTTCACCTCGTCCTCCTTGAGGTCGCCTTTGGACAGCATCGACTCGTATTTCGATTTCACCGCGCGCTCGTGTTCCTTGCGGGCGTCCTCCTCGTCGGCTTCGTATCAGCTATCGTAGTGCCCCATGGTCGTCTCCTGGTGGATTTAAGGTTTTGGATCTCGCGCTGATCAGCGAATCTTGCGCGGTGGGATGTCCCTTAGACCTGCGGTGAAGCTCACAAAGCGGCACACGAAGCGAATCCCACTCTTGCAATCCTTCCAGGTTGGAGCCGAACCCTGCCACGCCCACAGCAGCGCATACGCGTAGGCGACGCCAGTCCACCCCAGGAAAACGTTGACGATCATAAGCCTGAAATCAAATGTCTTCCACCAGATGGAGAGCAGGGTCGGCACGAATATGACAGTCAGAGCCAGCAGCCCAGCGGGCACGAGGCATGCATAAATGACGATGGCGACAAAGGTGGCGATTACTTTCGCGATCGTTGTGTTCATTGCTGGCTCCCCATTGAGGTACTGAAAGCGTTGCCCGAGAAAACCGACGCGTCAACAGGACTCGGCATCCACTTCTAGCAGGTGGTGTCGTGTCCCAGCTCGAGTGTGGCGACATCAGGTGGATCCTTAGCTCGGTTCGGAGCTTCACGCGGTGTGATCCCGGCACCGAAAAGCGCGGCACCGAACTGGCGATCCGCATCGCCGATGTACCCGATGTCATCGAGTCTCACCCACACCCACTTTTCCGCCACTTCCTGCGTCACGATAGCCATGCAGTAAGAATTCGTCCCCTCATAGAGGTTGATGAAGCGCATTCCGGCATCTTCTGCGGACTGCCGGAATGGGACGAATGCGATGCCGACGCCCCACCCTCGACGTGAGATGGATGGCCCACGGGCGATCTGTGCGCGCGCAGTATCTGGATCAATCCCGACTGACTGAAGAAGCGCCGCAAATTCCTCCGCGGCGTTTTTAATCGGACACGCCCAGTCGATGAAGGTCGAGCGGCCTGAGTAGCTCACGCATCCAGCGACGATGGTCCTCAGGGCATTCTCATCAGTATTCCAGTCTGACCTCTCGTGATCTTGTGGAATGGAACGGTCGAACGCCTGCGTGACCAGGCGAACACTGTCCGAATGGCCTCCGGAGAGGTCGCTAACGAGGGCGATGGCCTGTTCACGAGTTAGCTTGCTTTGAATGTGCGACATGGTGGTACTCGTCTCCATGAATTCCAGCGGATCTTAGGCGGCATACAAGTCGACGCACGCTAGGGGCTGATAGCGGTCGGGGCATCAGCGGAATCCTTGCTCCAGTAACGGCTTCCGCCTTCCAGCCTGTCGCTTTCGAGACCGTAAATGCTGTCTGTGAGCGACTGCCACAGGAACATGTTCATTCCATACCATCCGTAGCGGTTGCCGGGGAAGGATGGCACCTGGCGCACGTAGTCGTAAACGAAATCAGGATCAGCCAAACCTGCGCCAATTGCGTCGATCTTCCCCTGATAATCGTTGTCGGTCTCGCGGAAGACATACACTGCGACCGAGTTCACGATACCTGCGCTCATCTCAAGACGGGCGACGTAGGCGTGTTGGTCCGCACACGTGGCGACATTGTCACTGAACAGGCCAATGGATCCGTCGGAAAAATCGATGAGGCAGCAGTAGTAGTCGCTGTCGTTGTAGGACAATATGCCGTTGCCCCATACTGCGCCGCGGCTTCGGAGTCCGTCGATCAGCCCGGGGTATTGCGGCCGCCTCCATTCCCCCGCGATCCGGTTCACACCGCCCACGACCAGCATCTGCCGGACAGCGCAGAGACGGCCAGGCAGGCCGCCGTCAGCCTCGAGTATCTTGTCGAGGGCCTCGAGGCGCGACACATGGGCGAACGTGACAGCGTCCTGCTTCTCCACTTCGAGCAGCTTGTCAGGGATCGATGCCCTCACTGCAGTCGCAAAGTCGCAAAGATCATCGAAGGCACCGATGCATGCATGCCCCTCAACAGTGCCTAGCACAGGGGTGGGAGCGTTATCGAAGCCATGACGATTGCCGCTGCCGGGCGCTGAGGTGGTGATCTCGCCGATCGCAATGTCTTGCCTCTCTCCAGAGGCTCCGATGCCCGAGATGGTTAGCGCTACGGCGCCCCTCAGATATTCGTGCGGGCCCCATGTGACGACCCAGGTCGCGTCATCCGCCTTTCGTGACAGGGTGCAGACGCGCGTGTCCTCGGTTTCTGTCCAGATTGCCCCAAAGAGGCCATCACCGTGAAAGCGTGAGGCTCCATCCAGCCACTCCGCCACGCGATTGAGAACGTAGGAAGCTAGCGGGGCCGAGCTTTCCGCCATCGCGTTCATCATGAACTGCATCAGTGTCATACCCATGTCGACGCCTGGGACATGGGGAAGCCATGCATCGGCAATCAGCCTGCGCTCCTTGTCAGTGATGGACGCGAGTTCTCTCATAGTTTCCCCTCAAGGATTCAATTGGAACGAGTCCTATCCAGGCAGAGCTTAAGTTGCAAGCGCCAATCTGGATTTCTACAGGACTCGTAGGCGTTGCACCCTAAGTGAAGCGACGGAAGGATTGTCCGATGCGGCCGACGGGCGTGAAATTGCTGCAGGATCATGGTGGGATTTCTACATGACGAAACTTGGCGCATTTCTCGAAAACATCCGGAACGACGCGAGGGCCTCCGCTGTCCTGGCGGCAGCCGGAGTAATGGCGATCCTCTCACCAGGCCATGCAGTCGCGGCGGAGTCATTCCCCAGAGTGCAGAGGGTCATCGTGGATGACCTGTTTGTGGCCAACGACCTCAACGAACGGGTTTCCGATCAGCTCACCAGCATGAAACCCCTGAGCAATGCGCTGCAGTACTCAATCAACTACGGATCGCCAGACATCTCCGGCATCCAGAAGGCCAAGAACCTCGCAGTCGCATTTGAGTTCTCGATGCAGCAGGCCTCCCATCCAGGCCATGCCCGCGCCGACCGACATCTTCTGACGACCGACATATCTGCGAACGTCCCCCAGGAACTGCGCGACATGGTCGAGATCGTGAATGCCAAAAAACTGGAACTGATGGAGTTTGCCGCCACGCTGGCAGAGATCGAGCAGGCACTCGCGCGCGGCGACCGAGGTTCTGTCGAGGCGTTGAGCGCCAAGCTCGCGACGATGGCCGACGAGGTGGAGGGCAAGCTCCATAACGACATTTCCGTCGGCTACGAGGAAGAAGCCCCGGCACCGCTGGCCGACAAGATCTGAGGATTCGAAATGACCGAACAACACCCCAAGACGGCTCTCGCCGGCTTCCTCGATCGTAACCGGATCAGGCTCGTTGGCACCGTGGCTGGCGGCATCGCGCTCGCCTGCGTCGCCCAGGCGATTTCTCCGAGTGACTCCGCCTTCGCTGGCGATGCCAATGGCGCAGGCAACTGGCAGGTTTCCGAGAAGCTCAATGCAGTTCTCGAAAGCCGAACGCCTGAGGAAACTCTTCTGGCTTCAGGCTCCGCAGTCGTTGCGGTCGGCGATCTCGATGAAATTCGAGAGGCGATCAGCGACAAGCGCGCCCGCCTTGAGAATGCGGCCAAAGAACTCGAAAGCCTCGAGGACATGATTGCATCCGCGGAAGGACTGGAAGCCAATGAACGCGACGATGCGATCGCGGCGGCACTGCTGATCTACAACGAGTCGCTTGCTGCCGCCGAGTTTGACCTCGGCGTAGATGTCGACAGTGACCGTGCCCGCGATGCCTGGAGGTCGGCCAAGAGCTCGTCCGATTTTCTCATGGCGCTCCATCCCACGAATTGAAGGCCGACCGAATGGACTCGCCCCTGTCCGACGAGGACATTAATAGAGAGATCGTCGGTTCGCTCAAGACGTTCCTGCTCGACACATGGGAGATACTTGAGAGCGAGCTGTATGATCGGCTCGCCTTCCCGGGCCGGGAGATCATCTGCGACTTCGGGGCGGGGGCGCAAGGCATCGCCTTCATGGCCGAGGACGGGAGTTTCGTCAAAGTGACGGAGTCCGCCAGCGAGGCGGCGTTCGCAGCCCTCCTCAAGGATCGTCCGCTCCAGGACTTTCCAGATATTCAAGAGGTCTACTCGTTCCGCCTAGGAAACACGTCGCTCTTCGCCATCTACCGGGAAAGCGTGGACGACTATCTCGAGCCGTCCGAAGCAACGACGCTCGAAACCGCCGTTCAGGAAGTCCTGGAAGGGGTTTTGGAAGCGAACCAGCCATCCCCGGAGTCACTTGCCCGCCTGTTCGAGCTTTCACCGCGGCACCATGGCGAGATCACCGGCTTTCTTGCGTCGCTGGACGAACTCTACGAGAAAACGGGGCTGGCAGTTTTCGACCTGCATCTCGAAAACATCGGCCGCACCGGTGACGGGCGCATCGTCGTGCGGGACTTCGGCATGAATACGCTCACCCCGCGCGAGACCATGGTGTTCGTCCGCAACATCCAAGCGCTACCTGAACTTCATCTCGCGATGGCTGCCTGAGTGGCCGTCAAGCAAGCCCCGGGCAAGGTTACTCTGGTCACGTGACGTAACGTGATGCCGTTAGGAGAGCTGGCCGGATGCTGCCTGCAATGACCACAGCGGAGAACGCGCTCTATGATCAGGATGCGCTCTCCTCGTTGATTGATGAGTTCCTGGATGTCTTTCGCTCGTTCGATCGGGACAAGGTGATGCAGCAGATCATGGTCCAGGCACCTCCGGAATTGACCGGGTTCGCCGAGGTCGACGCCGTGCTTGCGGCGCTAGCGGAGCACCTATCCCTGCAGAGTGGGTTGATCGTTCCCTCGTGGGTTCACGAACCGATCCGGCGCGGGGACGGCATCCCGTCGAGCTTTACCGGTCTTGCGAATATCCTCCACGGCCACACACCGCTCGCTTTCAGGAAGCGCAACATCTCGCTACGTTTCCTTTAGCCCTCAGTCCCAGTCCTCATCCGACTCTGCCATGAGGTCGGCTCCCAGCGAGTCGTCGAGCAGCTTCCACCCAACCTCGCTGCCGCGTCGCTTCAGCTCCCAGACGATTGCGGAAAGACGGTGCGGGAGCGGCTGGTGTCTCTGACGGCTTCGATCCCCTTTGAAACCCAGTGCCTCTGATTCCTTGAGAGCCACAAGTTCGAGCAGGTCTGTGGCGAAGTCACCGATACACACCCTGGCGAAGTGCCAACCGCCCCCGATGAGATGCGACACCTCTTCGGTCAGCGCGATGTCCCTGGCCTTCTTGAAGGCCTCGTCGAATGTGTCGGCCTCGAACGGCCATCCGTAGTTCGTGTAGTTGTGCCCGTCGATGTCGTCGCCGCCGAGCTTGTTGCGATCCTTGCCCCGTTCGTGCCGCGCGCGCCACTTGCCTGGTTCGTCCTTGGAAAGGCTCATCTCCCAGTTGCCGCCTGTTATCGTTCGCCCCTTCCACGACCACCATTCGTGAGCGTTGCCCCGCCAGTCCGTGGTGCCCGAGTTTTTAAGGGTCCAGACAACGATGTTGCGCGACGTAATCTTCGGGGAAATCTCGGCCCGCGGGTCCGTCGCGAGGACATACTGGTCGCGCGTGTTCGGATACCGCTTGCGCAGCACGCTCTCTTCGCGAAGGCCGTTGAAGTGCTCGTCGGCTTGGCGCACGAATTCCTCGACCTCGTCGTCCGGGATAAAGCCCAGCACATACCTCTCGTTCGGCTTGTCTTGCTGGATCCAGTGATAGCGATTCACGTCATGGATGATGACGGCGTAGACATGGATGTCGTCGAAGCAGTTGAATCTGCGCTCGTACTTCACGTGCTCGATGAAGGCCCCGCCCGACAGCGCCTCGGCCGCTTCTGCCCATGACAGGCGGCGACACTTCTCGAACGCCTCCTTCCTGAGCTTCTCCTCCTTCCGGCGGTAGTGCTCATTTCGGAAGTCCTCGTCGATGTCATAGCGTTCCTGATACTCGATCTGGGCGAGCCACTCTGGCGGAAGCTCCGAGACCGGAAAGCGGACGGACTTTTTCCCATGTTTTGGATACTGCGCATGCGGCGCGGCCGTGAAGATCAGACTCACGGCGGCGGCGAGGAAGTCAGCGACCGTCTTGCGTGGAGCACTTCCCTTCGGAGACCTCTCGTCCTTCCTGCTCCAGTAGTGTTCGGCCTTGAGCGACGGCGCATCGATCGAGACGTAGCCGTAGTAGGTGTCGTTGACCTCGACCTTGAAGCAGGGAAGCTTGCGCTTGCCGATGTCATGGTCGAGATGGAAACCGCCGCCACCGGAATACATTTTTTCGTTGGTCGCCTTCGTCGGATCCCAGAACGACGGCATCGTCACGCCGTCGGGAAGGTATTCTGGAAAGCTCAGTGGCTTGATCGGCCCGACGCGGACGTAGTGCGAACCGTTCGACAGCCCGAAGGGACCGCCATTGCCGGCATTGATCGGCTCCACGAACTCGAACTTGCGTCCGCCGATCTTTCCGTGGAAACGCATGTAGCTGCGGCTGTTGTCGTACCAGTTGGTGTAGGGAACGGACTCATCGACTATCCCCATTTCCTCGTCAGCATACGTCTCGTAGATTCCCTGCGGATAGTCGAGGTCAACGACCGTGCCCTCCGGTACGATCTCCTCGCTTCCATCCTCGAACTTCGCTGCCAGGGGCTGCGTGGTCACCCAGAGGCCGGGATCGGCATCCACCCAGTCCTTTGGAAGTTTGCCTTTGGGTTCACGCTTCTTGCTGGCCATTTGGATCCTTCCGAGCACAAATTTATCACTCAAGATTGCTGCAAAGCGGATGAATTGCCACTCCTAAAATAACAACCGTTGTCAACAATTACATTGTCGAGTCGACTGCAGCATGCTAGAACGCCTGAAGTATGCTCCGAGGAGGATCTGGATTGTTGGAAAATGACCTTGTCGAGGAGCTGAGGCCAATCGCGACCAAGGAACTGGCCTCCACGCTCCGCCGTACCATCTACAACGCCTATCGAGCGACGCTAGTCGGCAATCCCGCACAGGTGACAGAACTCTATTCAGAGCGCGCCCGGAACCCGCGCGTCGGCGATATGGTCATCGAGAGCACAACGATCCACTGGCCGCAGCACGACCTCAACGGCGTAGGGATCCTCGAGGAGATCACCCACGAACCCGTCGTCTACGGCGATGGTTTCGCGTGGGACGAGGAGGCGGAGGGCCGCCCCCATCCGACCGAGCGGGTTTTCTACCTCCGAACGCTCGATGGTCGGCGAGCTCGGTGGACAAATGCCGACCTCGTCGCCGCTGTGACCAATGTTAACTACTAAGACGATGCTTTCGCGGAGGAACGGCTGATCCGCTTGGATCATGCCGAAACAAAGCTTCCGCCGCGCTCGATGAACTCGAGATCCGACGCTTTGAGCCAGACACAGTGGATCCTGTTTTCGGATGGACGCGCTATCTCGACTTCCGCCGTTCTTTCGACCGAAAGCGATCGGATCACGCCATAGTCGCCGACTGCTCGCCTGAGGAAGTCGACATCATCTCTTGGAAGTCCGCTAACGATGTCGGATGGCATCGCCAGTATCCGCACGATGTCGCCCCTACGGGCGTGCTGACCGGTCATCATGCCGGAGCCAGGACCCGCAGGAGGAACTTGGGCGAGCGGTGGTTCCACTTCACGGCACCGGACGAATCCTTGCAGACTGCATTGACCTTGACCGGATAGTACCAGAACTTCGCGTTGGCATATCCGCCATCGAAATAGGCATAGTCAGGGTCTCCATCGATCCTGACCACGTTCTTCGAAAGCGTCGTCAGCCGCAGGGCGCGCGGTACACTCGACGTCCAGCTCCAATCGATCGTTTCGCACTGGATCGCGTCCGCATCTGGCACGTTAAAGCCGCCTACAAAGTTGCCCGCGCTGGTGGCGTAGGGCGCGCCCGGGTCGTAGTAGGTCGTCGTCCATGGCGACGACGAGAACTGGGCCGCGCTGGCGACATTCATCAGCTTCTTGACAGGCGACTGATTCGGCGTGACTTCGATGTTATAGGTGATGTCCACGAGCTTGCGCCACGGCTGCTCTTCGTCGCCGTCAGCATCGGGATCCGGATCCCATGCATGAACCACCAGCGTGTAGATCCCGGGCGTTGTGGGTTGACCGGAAACGACACCCGTGAAGCCGTTGAAGGTGATCCCCGGCACGGAACCTTCGACAGTGTACTCTGGATCTACTTCAGCAGGCAGGCGGCCCTCTCGAACGATTGCCTGGTCAACGATCGCCTTGGTCTCAACGGTCAGGTTGTCCCAGTAGTAGTCGTCTGGCGTTAGGTCGGAGACGGTGATGATGAGGTTGCCGTTTCCATCGTCGGTCTTGGTGTCTTCGCCGTCGGGCTTTTCCGGGGGCTTTGGTGACGGAGCATCGGTCACGCCTTCCATCTTGTATCGGAAAACGAAATCGTCCGCGTGCGTTGGGACCGCTCCTGCAAGGATGGCCGCGATGGCACCCGAACAGGCAAATGTTCGGAAATTCTTACACTGAATTCTGCTGCGCATCGTTCCCCCAGGAATAAATGACCACAAATACAAGTACATCGTTCTCTCTGTGCAGGAAATGGATCCTTCCACGATTCGATAGGCACGATGGATTCATGACGAGCGGGGTACGCACCTGAATGTATCCCATCCTTTGGATCTCGAAGGAATAGTGGTCGCCACACCTGACCCCCAGGTGGTGCCGGGCGGATTATCCCGTTGTTCGAGGAACGCGCCGCGGGGCACGGCAGGGAAAAGAAGTCGCTGTTGAAAGCTCGGACACCGCCGGCGGGCAGCACCTCCGTCGACCCGGTCAACGGGTAGACACCTTGCCTGACCGATAGACCGGGCGAGGGTGATCAGTCGTCACTGGCGAGAGCCGTTCCCGCTTCGTCACCGATCGTAGTCGTAGTCTCCGGCGGAGTCGTCGGAGGTACATCGACAGGCCGCCGTGCCAGTCCGGCAAGACCGTGGAGAGAGTACGCGGCTATACATGCCTCAGCTTCATCATACGCGACCTCATGTCGCTCGCAGATACTCACCATGTCGTCGCCGTCGATGCTGTCTGCCACGATCAATAGTCTTCTTTCGTGGACTTCGTCCTCGGTCTGCCGCGCGATCGCGCGAACCGCACTACTCTTGTCGCGTGGTTGCTTCGGATGCAGCGACAGGCGGTCTGCACTCAGGAAAGCTTTCACCCCACGTCGATGATAGAGGCTCATCCATGACTCGACCTCAGAAGTGGCCATATCGAGATGGTTCGCCGCGTAGGTGACCGCTCCACCCTCAAGAATGAGAAATACAGCGAGCAGAGCTCTGTCGTGCGGGTGCGTGGCGACAGACAAGTAACTCATAAGACGATGAGCGAGTGTCGCGCGGTGAGGATGAGAGTTAGGAAGGGTAGGAAGAGAGAGTTGCTCAGCCGAGGCCTTGCGGGACATCGCGGTAGAGGGCCGTCTTGGCATCCGCTGTCGACGTTTCTTGCCCTTGTTGGTGGGGGGACGGGATTGAGCCGCCTTAGGCTTCAACGGGGATGGATCGTGCTGGCCTGCGAGGGGATCGTCAGCCAGGCCAACCACCTCGATCTCGCTGGGATCGACGATAGTCTCGAGTTCTCCTCCCTTCAGATCCAACCTTTTAATATCAGTCGCCGACACTCCATCGTATAGCGCCTGGACGATTTGCAGCTTTGTCTGAAAATGCTCGAGAGGATGATTTGATTGTGGCAGCTCCGGACTGTCGTGCTCCGATGGAAGCATTCCGGTCGAACGACCTTCGACCCCAAGTGTTTCACCGTGAAGGTTGAAGGCGGTGCCAATTTGATCGACCGCCGCGGCTGGCATTTTCATCAGTTTCCCGACTATTTCCGCATTTCCGCTTTGTTCGTAGAGCTGATGTACCACTTCCAGTTCGGCGCGATGGCGCTCATCTACCGCCCGCGACATGGCATTTCGCACGGCCTGCGCGTCCCAATCCTCCCGGAGAGCGACCTTGTACAATTCCGACTGGTCCAACGTTGACGGCCGCCCGTTCCGCTTCAACAATCCGAGCAACCAGTCAATTCCCCTGTCATTAAACCTATTCAAAACGCGGGTGACCGTTCCCTGCGCGATGCCGAGCTTGGTCGTAACCTGAGTGACGGTGAACCCATTATAGGTGGCGATCACAATCTCGAGCTGAATGCGATCCTTCCCCCCGACCCGGTTCCTGTAACCTGACAGAATGCTCGCATCGAAGTCGCCCCGCATTGCCGTGGCGGCAATGCTCTTCGGATCTACCCGCGCGCCTGGGAAAACCGCTGCGACGGACTCTTGGCTGAAACCCTCCCGCGGTCGCTCTCCCATGGCACTCCGTCCGGACGTTGCGGTGGCGATAGCATATGAAAAACACGCTCACATGTAAACGAATGTGACGAAACGCTCAGAAGCCTTCAAACCGACGAGGCCTGCCACGTCCTTGCGGGGCGGCAGGCCTCGATTTTCGGCGCCGATGCTACCGTCCCTGCCGCACAACCCTTTCGGGTCGGCACCACCCGCAAAGTGCAGCGATCCGGTCGTACTAGCCGACACCGAGGAGTGGCGCGGCGTTCCTGTCTCCTCACCAGTGGAGACGAACATCAGGTAGCCCGCGCGATCACCGCCGTCAATGTTAGGCCGTGCCAAAACTCATAAAAAGGATAAATATTTCAATTAGTTCAGTCGTTTTCTATGACATTTCAAAGGATTGGATGCGACAGTTTGCAAACTGATCGGATGATTTTTTCGGGGATTCGCTAGCGGTCGCGACTCGCCCAGGTCACAAGACCTACGAACCCAAGGACCACGAGAACCCAGCGGACGAGAAAGACGAGCAGATACCAGCCTACAACGACCATCGGGTGGATGTGGAACAACCAGAACAGCAGGGCTGCAAAGATACCGATGCCGAGGACATGCCAGAAGGGAAGGATCACCAATGCGGCAACCGCAACCAGGATTGAACCGATGAGCATCTGCAGTGTCCTCCGCGTTTTTGGCATTATGGAGCAACTGCCTGATCGAGCACAACCGCCGACCTTCTGCTCCGCTCGTTCCACGCCGAGGGGGCTGGATCGGGAGGCTAACTGGGATGAAGGAGATTGGGCTAGGCTGCGCTTGTCCCGAGAAGCACCTGCACAACAGAAGAGCCGCACACGAAGCCCGCGTCCGGCTCTTAAATTCTAGCCAATCGGATCCTGCTCGGCTCCGATGTATAAGGCCTCACTTGAGGCCCGCGAGACCCTTCTTGTCGTAGTTCGACTTGCAGGAAAGGATCATCTTCTCGGTCACGCCCAGGTTTCTCGTGATCTTTGCAGGCTGGTGGCCATGCAGCAGAGCTGCGACCACGCGGCAACGCTTTGCCACATGCGGGTCCATCGTCTTCATCGCCTCATCGAGAAGGGCGGCCGCGGCGATCCGCTCCTCTTCCGACATCAAGTATCGGTCATCCCTCGGGGGCTGCCGCACACCGATGGTGGCTGACTGGGGCATCATTTCGTTGTCTCCGTTTCATGTCGCGGCGCATCCTCCATGAATCCGGTTACAAATTCGCTAAAGAATTCAGCGACGGAGAAGGACTGAACGCCCTCAGACGCGCTATTGGACGTTGCCGACGGGCGATTGAGGGAAAGCGGTTCAGAGGTACCGGGCTCCCAGGGCCCAACATCCCGTGCTACACGGGCAAGCGACAAGGAGAACGCAAATGGGTTCAGTACCAAACGTCGAAAAGCAGCCTGCAGTGGACTTGAAGAACTGGGTGGTCTTCCAACTTGAGGACGGATCGCGCTTCTTCGTCGGCGAGGAGGACGGCAAAATCGGCAAGCTCAGAACCTCGACGCCGATCAAGTCGCTCGATGCGACAACCCTGACAGGGGTCACAGAGTCCGGCCGCGTCTACAGGCTCATTGGAAAGCCCCGGCACAGCCCCTTGGAGGATTTCGCCTGCAATCTGATGTTTTTTGTCTACCGCATCGATCGGGCCACCATATCGGTTATCAATATCGACGTGCCGTCGCATAGTCTTCACTGAGCCACCGAGAACGGGGACACCGGCTTCTCCCAAACACCTGGTAGCTTGCTCACATTGCGACAGATAGTGGCGAACCAGATTTGGAGGATTGCCCAAATGAAGCTCTACCCAGACACCGCCCAAATGAAAATCGACCTGTCCGAAGTTGTCTTCGAGCCTGGCTACATCATCCCGGACGCTCGTACTATTGCCGCGTCGTATCAAAATGGATTCGACATTTCGGAAGAACTAAGGTCATCCTGGCTCGAGAACAACCATGGTGTCGCGGCCGAATTCATACTGTCTTACTTCCGTTCCCAAGGCGACAACTCATCCAAGGTATTTTACATCAAGGACGATCCTGATTGTGTACGTGGCGTGACCGTTGTGGTCGAAACTAACCTCGGCCACGGCGTGAAGGAATACAATCAATTCACCGTTTGGGAATCGTCATACAGGCTCTACGTCGAAGCCTTCAATAGACCTTAGGGAAGGGGCGAAACCTTTGTCCTGCCGCCGCCAGATGCGAGCTGGCTCGTTCCCGGCACCGCGCCAGCTCCACTGCTTATTCGGCGCTTCCATCGCTCCGACAACCAGGCTCCAATGGATGCAGGATCCCAAACTCAGAGGATATGCATCATGCTCCGCGAACAGATTGAATCTCTGATCAAAGCCCATTCCGACCCACAGGAGGCCGCCATCCAGGTGTGCATCATGCTGGAGGACGAACTAGACCTTCGCGGTAACGGCTGGTTCGATGACGACGATCTACTCGATGCACGTTTCGACGCCGAGTACGAGGCCCGCCTCAAAGCTTCGAAAGCGGGTGGCGCGGATGATTGAGGGGGATGGTTGCATCCTCTTCCACTGCAGATCCAGAGCCTAATCGAGACGAACCGGCCCACGTCGCCGGCCGCGCCGCTCCGGCTCCTCTCAGATCACGCCTTCAAGTCCGCTCATCGCCTTACTCCCCGCTATAAACATAACGATGGTGTCTTCTGGCGGAGCGAGGGTCAATCATCCAGACCGCTTAGGCCCGTAGTAGACGGGTTCGTGGCCAAGCGCTTCGATAACAGCCTCCGCTTCATCCTGATCATCAGGGGAGTCGGCGATGGCACGCAGGCGGCGATGGTACTGCATCTCCGACGGATGGCGGGCGCCCTCAGGGGTCTCCGCGTCAAAATGGAACCCGCAATATTCGACCCAGAAATGGCCGGGGAATGTCCCGCTGGTGTAATCGTTCAGGGAATTCACAATTCTGGCTTCGGCTCCCAGCCGTCGGGCGAGGCCCAGAGCGAACGCGTGACACCATCCGTTGTTGATGAACCAGGCATCTTCGCCGAACTCATCAATCTTCTGCCGAACGATATTGCCCACCTGCTCTCGCGGAAAGGTTCTCAAGTCCAAGCGGCACCCCCAGCGGCCGAAAACACGCGATCACGCAGAGCTGCAGCTTCCGCCTCCGGAACCACCACCCACTGGTCATCAACGGCGCGCACGATCACGGCGCGGCACTCGCTCAGTCCCTCCGACTTCCAGATGCCATCGATGAGTGTGTATCCGTTCCGTTCAATGAAGCGCTGCAGGCCAGGACTCCCCGGGAAGATCATCAGGTCATTGCGTGAATTAAGAAACGCTGGCCGAAGTGTCCTGCCATCGTCGTCATATACAGGCTCTGAAAGGCGCAACCTTCTGGGTTCGGGTAAAGGCGAGTCCTCGCGATCAGGTTCGTTGCGATCTCTCATCTCAGTCTCCCGTATTCATCCTTGTTGTCGGCATCGAATTCACCGGACTCACTCCTGGTCAAGCTGTTGCATCCAGTACCGGATGCGCCGTACGGCGGTGGCGCTTGCGCCTTTGATCAGAAACTCACTTTGGAAGAGATGTCTGGTCTCGTAGAACGACTGGATCTCTTCCTCAAATTTCATGCGCTCCAGGAACTCTCGGATTTGTCCTCGAATGAGGGCCCCAGCGGCAAACGTGATCATGCAGGCCTCATACCAGTGTCGGTCTGTCGTCAGACTTCGGCTACAATGCTGCTCAGAATTACCTTGTCGATACGTCGGCCATCAAGATCCACGACTTCGAACTTCCAGCCGTTCTTGATGAAGCTTTCGCCGAGCGCCGGAAGACGCTTCAGTTCTTCCAGCACTAGTCCAGCAACGGTCTGATACTCGACATCATCGTCAACCGGGAAGCTCATGAATTCTGTGAACTCGTCGATCGGCGTCCAGCCCGAGACCAGATACGATCCGTCTTCGCGGCGCGTGATTGCCTGCTCATCCGCGGAGGCGCTGTCATTGAACACGCCCATGATCGACTCCATGATGTCACTCGACGTGATGATGCCCTCGAAGTGGCCGTACTCGTCATAGACGAGGGCCATGTGCTGGGGCGAGGTGCGCAGTGCTTCCATCACGGCGGACGCGGGCGCGAGGTCGGACACGACAGGCACCTCCTTCACGAGGGGCGCGACATCTACAGAGCCATTCCCCGCAAGCGCGTCGTAATATTCCTTCACGTCGATCACGCCGAGAACTTCGTCCGAGCTTCCCTTGGTCGCCGGGAGCAACGACTTGCCAGTGGCACGGATGACAGATGCAATGTGCCCAGGCGCGTCCTCTATATCGATCATCTCAACGTCGCGGCGCGGAGTCATGAGGGCTCGGGCGGTGCGGTCGGCGAGGCGCATGACACCGGTAATCATCGCCGACTCGCCAGATTCGATCACGCCTGCGCTGTGAGCCTCGGCGAGGACCGTCTTGATCTCCTCGTCTGTCACCCCGTCTGAGGCCTTACCAGATTGCCCGAGCATCGCAAGAACCAGCCTGCCGGATCCGTCGAGCAGCCACACGAGCGGCAGCGCGAACTTCGACAGGTAGACCATGGTGGGCGCGGCCTTTGCGGCTACGGCCTCAGGAGCACGCAGTGCGATCTGCTTCGGCACCAGCTCTCCAATGATCAGCGAAAGGTACGTGATAAGCACAACAACGGAACCCACGCCCAGGCCGTTCGCCCATGCTTCTGGCAGACCCTGCTCAAGCAGCCAAGCGGAGAGGCGAGCACCGAGCGTAGCGCCCGAGAAAGCGCCGGACAGCACGCCAACGAGGGTGATGCCGATCTGCACGGTGGAAAGGAACCGTCCAGGATTTTCCGCGAGCCGGATGGCGAGTGCAGCACCGCGGCTACCCTGGTCAGCCAGCACTTTGAGACGGGCAGAACGTGCGGAGACGACCGCCAGCTCCGACATTGATAGGACTCCGTTGAGTACGGTCAGGAGGATGACGATGGCGATTTCAGTATACAAGTCGAGCCTGCTTAGTTATTGGCGATAAATGTTGACATTATACGATTGCCACAAAGATTCAAGTGCCAATCCTTTTGGGGATGGCGCACTCGGATCCTTCAACGGAGGCGGCGATATCGACAACCGTTTCGACCTAACTCCGTCCAGCCCCGGTCCAAGCTGAACCTCCTACGCTGGCTGGCCACATTTCATGCCTTTCAGCGTTCGCTCATCGTGGACACCCTCAAAGTACCGGTCGATGACCTCGTGGAACGGTGAACCCTGCGCGGACAGCGCGGCGAAGAGGGTCATGCAGGACCAAAGCTTCAGGTCGTCTGGCGTGCCGAATATCTCTTGAGCCGTCGTCCCGCGCAGTTCCAGAAGGATTTCCGCACACCTTCTCAGGCGAGCACCGAGGAGCGGATGGTCAAGATACGCCTGGGCCTCTGCAACGCTTTCGATAGCGTATTTCTGCGCGTAGATCGATTTTCCCAGTCCCTTCCAGTTCGGGAAGATGAACCACATCCAGTGTCCCGTCTTCCGCCCGGCGGTGATCTGCTCCCTGACTTGCAGGTATTCGTCGCTCTGCGCCTCGATGAAACGCTCGAGATCGATCGGCGGCAGCCTGCGGCACCGTGATCTCATGGCCGCCACCCGACGATGGCCGATCCCGTTGTAGCGCCCCCACATGGCCGACCAGACGACGGCAACGACCAATGCCGGAACGGTCGTCGCAAGCACAGCGGGGTAGGGCGGCAGTTCCAGCAGACCGGCGAAGACCCATGACGCGATGAAGACGAAGCCCCATGCGATCTCCGCCGCCGTGCCGATCCTGAACACGTTGCAGAAGCACAGGAAGGTACCGATGAGGTGGAGGGGCATCGGCGAGACCGGGCGCAGAGCCGGATCCCTTGACAGAAGAGCCGATGCAGCGACGGCCGCGGCCACCATTCCGATGTCTGCGAGGCTGAGTCGCAGGCCCGGTTCCTTCTGCGCTCTAAATCCTCGAATCTTCACTGACGACCTTTCCTCCAGCGATCAAGCTCTTCGTCTCGCCATACCTGTTTCCGAAATTCGGCACTGCGACGCAGCGCGACACGACCGTGGTGATCGCACCTTCTCTCTGGACTGACACGGGCACGAACAGTTTCAACGCGGCTTCCAGATCGGAGAAGACTCCGTCAGCCCGCAATGCCGCAAGGATCTCTGCGGGCGGCTCCGGAACCGTCCCGGTCCATTGAATGCCACGATCATCGGCGACACCTGTGCGGATCAGGCCATCCTCCCGCCGCGTCACGAACCATGTGCGCGGAAAGACACCGGAGGGAACTGCGGTCAGCAGGCGGTGTTGGGCGACGATCCTCCGCCTCCGGAAGCCCCGCAGGGCAGCGTAGCCTAAAACGAAGGCCGCCCACGCCCCTGCGGCCGCCACGGGATGGCTTCCCTCCCAAGCGGCGGCTCCGAAGAGCATGCTCGCGCCCAGCACATAGATGTCGATGAAGAAGAATGCGTCGATACTAAATCGCTGCGGCAGCGGCCACAGAACGCGAACGCCGAAAGTGTTCATGATATCCAGCAGCACGTGGACAATCATTCCAGCGAATATCCCGATGGCCAGCGGAACGTACGAAATCCAGCCAAGGACGGCAAAGATGCCGGCGGCTAGACAGCCAATCAAGGGAATTCCGACGACGGAATGCGTCACCCCCTGATGAAGCCTCAGGAAGCGGGACTTCCCCAGGGCGATGAAGAGCACGTCGAGATCTGGAAGCAAGGATCCCAGAAGGAAGCCGACTGCCAGTTCCGGCTGCCCATATGCGTTCGCCACGCCTGCTCCCGCCACTCCAATGATCCCGTGATGGACGATGTCGACCATGAATGCTCCCTAAGCAGTGACCTGTCGATGATCGTGGCAATCGTCGTCGGCCGCCAACAAAAACGGAGGGCCATTTTTGCTTGGCCGCGGGCTGAGACACGCAAGGTCGGTAACGAAAAGCCCGCACAAGATCCGACTGCGCGGGCTTTCTGAGTTTGCAGCCAGAGCCCCAGGGCAATCAGGGCTGGCGCTCGCGCGTATCCCGGTTCTCCTTGTCGCGCTTGATCATGCTCTGTCGGCTTTCCCATGCTTCGACCGCCTGTCGGACGCTCGGCATCCGCCCGAGACCGTAGAAAGCGAGCTTGTTGTTCTCCGACAGGAGGCGGGCGTGAATCCACATGTCGTCCATGTCGTATCCTTCCGGCCGCGGCTGCCTTTCCTTGATGAGGGCGACCGCCGCCTCGAAGAAATCGCCGCCGCCCTTCGCGACGGCACCGATCGCCATATTCGCCTCGTGCTGAGTCAAGCCGAAGGCATCCGCATAGTCGGTCGCTGCCTTCGATCCCAAATCTATCCTTCCATCAGTGTGGAAGGATTCTACAAGGTCGTACATCGGCGCGAACCCAACGCGCTCGATCCTGACGCGATGCTCCCAATGGATCGCCTTCTCGTAGAGACCGGATGCCTCCACGGTCGCGGCATAGGTCTCGCCGTCAGCCTGGAAAAAGCAGGCGATCCAGCAGTTTTGTGTGGCGAACTCGCCCACGATGACCTTACGGTCTGCGATCACGGCATCGGCCACGATGGAAGCGGCGACGGCGGCAGCCGCCGGCGAGCTGAGTCCGCCGGCGAATGCCGGATCCTTTTTCAGCGGATAAAGCTTCTTGGCATATCCGGCATCAAGGGCCGCCTTATCGAAGATCGCCACACCCGTATGGAAGCCCACATGCATACGGGGAAGGAGCCGCACCTGCCCGCCGATGCTCGTCAGAGCGGCCCCCTTGAAGGCAAGCTTCATTTCCTGGTCGGCATCGACGAGCATACCCACGTCTAGCCCCTTGTTCATCTTGCTCAAGACCCAGTCGCGAGCGGCCTCGTACGTGTCCCGGTCGGTGACCGACACATCGTTGTCGTTGCCCGAATGGTCGGTAGCGAGACGGTTCACCACAGCAAACGGCACTCCGCGGAACTCGATCGTATGCAGGCTGAGCCAGTTGTTGCTGTCGAGGCCGAGATGCAGCTTCCGACGCACCATCAGATCCGTCTCCTCATCCTCCGTGGTCTCCCTACCATCCGAGGTCTCATCGAAGTCGAAACCCTTCAGTCCATCAATCGAGAAGACGTCCTGCAACATCTCCTGATCGGCCCAGTACAGGTTCTCGGAATGGTCCGTCGGCAATGCATAGATTTCTGAAGGCTTCACATCAATTCTCCTGCTTGCGCGCCAAAGGCGGGCGATGTCCTGTCATCGTGCACAGACTTCCGGTTTCCCGAATTTGGCCACCGGAGTTCTGTCAGCGTGCTTCTCGAACGAGAGCTTTGCATTCATGGCCGCATGAGCCAACTCGTTATCTACCTTCTCCAGCGTATCCAGATATGCAAGCACTTCCCCGATGTTGTCGTCGTCCAGATGGTCGAGTCCTGTAAGCTTCTCGAACCGTGCGAAGCTCTGAATCTCTTCGCGTATCTCCGACCTCAGCGCATCGACAACCCTCGGATCCATTTCAGGAAGATCCCTGTGACCAAGCAGTTCGGCGGGGTGAGACCAGCGGATCTTCTGCCATTCCGGCGATGGGACATGGCCTTCGCCAACAGCATTCCAAATCCTTGCGGCGAAGGGAGCCTCCTTGGACTTTCCCTTGCCGGCGTTCGGGTAGTCCCCATGGTTGCCAATCATCGCGAGCGTAAGATCATCACCCGCCACCGTGTAGAACAGCACAGCGTCGAATTCCTTGGAGAGGTGCGTGTGCCAGATGTCCCTCAGCTTGCTCGTGGCATCGAAGGGCTTGTCGCGCTGCGTCCGGTGGTGTCGATCCTGCGCCTTGTGATAGACGGTCTCATCGATCTTGTCGCGGAGCGTCAGGTAGTTGCCGTGGCGACGGTACTCGGCCAGCGTCTTCCAGAAGAGCGCGGTAGTGATGACGTACTTGATGCCGGACATTGACGATCCTCCCTAGTGGGAGGATCCAGCAGCGGAATGCAACAAAGAAATGGTTGCCCTAATTGTCCTGATAAACCGTCAGTTCTGCTCGTGCTCGCGGGAGAAGAACTCGTCGGTCGGAACCCGGGACACGATCTCGGAGGTATTGATCGCATCGGCGATGCGTCCAGCACGCGCCTCACGCACCACCTCGTCATTGCGATCCATGCGAGCCAGCGCCTGCTTGCGCCGCTCCTCGAGCGCTGCCATGCCTTCTGCGGTGCGTGCCATGGGGGCCTCCTTTGCTTCCGACAGGCCTATTCCTACGCGAAGGAAAGTATCCTGTCAACATTTATGGCGCTTTAAGGATTCGAATTGCTGCTTGACACGTCGGTCACCCGTGTTAATTGGTGCATAAGCAAAAGGATTCAATTCATGACCGAGATTCTCAAAGATTTCATGGCCAACTATCGCAAGCTTCCGTCGGACGAGCAGGCAGCCACGCGCGTGAAAGGGGTCTTCCTCGGCCTCCAGTTCATCGTCCTGGTCGCCTTTACCCTGTCTCTCTGCGTCGACGCAGCCCAAGCGCTTTCCGAGAGGGGCCAGAACCCACTGATCGCTCCCATTGCGTTCACGGTGGGAGCGCTGCTCTTTTACAAGCTGCTGGTCTTTCTCATTCGAAGCGGAACCAGGAATTGAGGCCGGGCGCTACGGTCTGAACTGAGGCACGTCGGAAAGAGCCGCCAGTTGGTCCGGTACGGACGTGAGCTTGTCCTTCGTCCAGTCTATGTCCTTCGCCGACAGCAGCTCGTAGGTCTTGATCGCGCGCGGGTCGAAGATCACGACCCAGTCGTCATTCACCGACTTCCGCTCGAGCGAGGCCTGCACGCCGTTGTCGACGAGATATTCAGCAAGCTCCGGGCCGCCGTGCCCGGACAAGCACTCGTTGTTGATGGCGAGGTTCACGAGGTAGGACAGAGGCAGCAGCCCCTCGGTGCGGACCTGCTCGCGGCGATCGAACACGCCCTGAATGTCAGCGGCGAGTATCCGGCGCTTGTGGATGTGCCTGCTGCCCTGCACGAACGAGAGCACGTCATCGAACGGCACCTTCGCGTCCTCAAGCCATGTGATCTCCGGATCCAGCGTGAAACGGACAATG
>JAESGS010000123.1_pt1 | contig 122652 bp, 136 predicted proteins | sample 9269761 | NCBI WGS metagenome assembly JAESGS01 (sample SAMN15741799, study PRJNA653493) | algae metagenome | isolation source: Cyanosarcina radialis HA8281-LM2 and co-occurring heterotrophs from damp... | place: USA: Makauwahi cave, Hawaii | collected 2011-01-06 | reverse complement strand
GTCTGCTGCCGGCTTGGAGGTCAAGCCGTCGGCTTTTTCATTGCCCGTCTGAAGCAGACGAGTCAATTATTCAAGCATCTATAGACCATTTCGAAGCGGGGGAGAAGGTGAAGGCTTCTGTTGCCAGGTGCCTTCGGACCCCGCCTTACGGTGCTACCCGGAAGGACTTGATTTGAAGTGTCGCACCGCGATTAAGCAGCGAGACGTGCTTCAGCATAGTTGTCGTTTGCAACTATAAGTTTAGCCCGATAACGGTGGTACAATGCCGAGCAAAAAGTCGATCTTTACGCCCTTGTCGATCCTATTTCGCCCCCATCAAAAGCCGATCGGTTCTGATCGGTTTTTGGTGGAGGCGCCGGGTACCGCCCCCGGGTCCAATGGGTTTATTTCATCGCCCGTTTATTGCCATAGCCGCCCGAAGACGGCAGAGTTCATATAGGTCTTTCCGGCGTCCAAGAAAAGGGGGATGTGTCGGATATATGACTTTCTCCCGGACTGCCCGGCGCCGAACTGCCTTGACTTGACCGGCATCCATGAAAAACTCCCGCTGCTGCCACGCGGCCGGCAATGTCCGGCCGCAGTTTCGAAAAGCAAAGCAAGCTGGAGGCCTCATGACGGACTACCTCGCAGATGTGCAGAAATACGACAGCGGCGCCGACGAAGCGATCGTGAACAAGATCGTGCGTCACCTTGGCATTGCGCTTCGCAACCGGGATTCCTCGCTCGTTTCGGCGTCGGATCCGAAGGAGCTCGAGCGGGTCAAGGAGAAATGGTGCGAGAAGAAGCTCGGCATCAGCGGCGCCGACGCGGACAGCGCGATCGACGCCACCGTCAAGGCGATGTCGGCGGACCGGTCGAAATCGCGCGTCACCTTCTATTATCTGGTGGCCAAGAACCTCGGCAAGCTACAGACCTTGTAAATCCTCGCCGAATTATCCGGGATAATCGTCCCGTGGTCATTGGTTCGCCGCCGGCTTCGTCCTAAATTCAGCGAAAGTACGAATCGGCGGCGCCAGACCATGCAGCAATATCTCGACCTTCTCGACCATGTGATGACCAACGGATCCGACCGCGGCGACCGGACGGGAACGGGCACGCGCTCGATCTTCGGCCACCAGATGCGCTTCGACCTCTCCGAGGGCTTCCCGGTGCTGACGACCAAGAAGCTGCACCTGCGCTCCATCATCCATGAACTGCTGTGGTTCCTGAAGGGCGACACCAATATCCGCTATCTCAAGGAAAACGGCGTCACCATCTGGGACGAATGGGCCGACGAAAGCGGCGACCTCGGCCCGGTCTATGGCTACCAGTGGCGCTCCTGGCCGGCGCCGGACGGCCGTCATATCGACCAGATTGCCGGCCTCGTCGAGAGCCTGAAGACCAACCCGAATTCCCGCCGCCATATCGTTTCGGCCTGGAACCCGGCGCTGGTCGACGAGATGGCGCTGCCGCCCTGCCATTGCCTTTTCCAGTTCTACGTCTCCGACGGCAAGCTCTCTTGCCAGCTCTACCAGCGCTCGGCCGACATCTTCCTCGGCGTGCCCTTCAACATCGCCTCCTATGCGCTTCTGACGATGATGGTGGCGCAGGTGACGGGCCTGAAGCCGGGTGATTTCGTGCACACGCTTGGCGACGCGCACATCTACCACAACCATTTCGAACAGGCCCGGCTGCAGCTCACCCGCACGCCGAAGGCGCTGCCGCGGATGGAAATCAATCCAGACGTGAAAGATCTCTTTTCCTTCCGTTTCGAAGACTTTACGCTCGTCGGCTACGAAGCCGATTCATCCATCAAGGCGCCGATCGCCGTCTGAGATATCCTGATGCTGCGGGTGGCCGGTCCGCATTTCTGAATTCTTCTCGATGCCGATGCCGCGCCACCCTTCGGGCGGGCAGGTGCTTCCGCCGCCCGCAAGCGCACGGACCGGCAATCCAAGGTGAGGGGCGGCCGGGGAGGGCTGTCGTCCAAGGGAGGTATCGATGCTCACACTCGTTCATGCGCCGCTGTCGCGATCCTCGCGCATCGTCTGGCTGCTTGAGGAGCTGGGCGCGGAATACGAGATCCGCTACGTCTCGATCCGCCGCTGGGACGGCTCGGGCGCGCCCGACGACAACAACCCGCATCCGCACAAGCAGGTGCCGGCGCTCATCCATAATGGCGCGGTGATCTGGGAGTCGGCCGCCGTCGTGCAGTATCTCACCGACCTCTACCCCGATTGCAGTCTCGGCCGGCCGCCCGGCCACAAGGAGCGTGGCGCCTATCTCTCCTGGCTTGCCTATTACGCCGGGGTGATCGAGCCGACGGCGCTTGCCCACATCTCCGGTGCGACCATCAACAACCCGGCGCAGGCGCGGCTCTACAGCGAAATGTGCGCCCATGTGATCGACGTGCTCACCCGACGGACCTATCTGCTCGGCGAAACGATGAGTGCCGCCGATCTGCTTTTGGCAAGCGCGCTGCAGTGGATGCGCAAGATCCTGCCGGAAAGCACGGTCGTCGATCGCTACATCCGCGTGGTGACGGACCGGGCAGCCTATGACCGCGCCAGAGAAATCGACAGCAAACCGAACGGATTCCATGACTGAAACGAAGACCACCCACCCGAAGATATCGATCGTCGTCGCCGTTGCCGCCAACGGCGTCATCGGCCGCGATGGTGATCTGCCCTGGCGGCTTTCGACCGATCTCAAGCGCTTCAAGGCGCTGACGATCGGCAAGCCCGTGATCATGGGGCGCAAGACCTGGGCGTCGCTCGGGCGTCCGCTTCCCGGCCGCGCCAACATCGTCATCACCCGCAACGCGGATTTCGTGGCGGAAGGGGCAAGCGTCGTCCCGTCGCTCGATGCGGCGATCGCGCTTGCGGGCCGAGAGGCGGAGGCTGCGGGCGTGGACGAGGTCTGCGTAATCGGTGGCGGCGAGATCTATCGCCAGTCGATCGCGCTTGCCGATATCTTGCATGTGACCGAGGTGCAGGCGACCGTGGATGGCGATACGCGCTTCCCCGATATCGATCCCGGCGCTTTCGAGAAGGTCTTCGAAGAGGACCTGCCGCAGGGTGAAAAGGACAGCCACGCCATGCATTTCGTCACCTTCAAGCGGCGTGCGACAGCCTGACGCGGCGGATCGTCAACTATTTTGAACCATTTACGGTGAACTCGGGTCTATCGCGTTGAAAGCGGTGCGGGTGATACCTATAACGGTTTCACATCATGAACGACCGTGCGGTGGCGCGGCCGTTCAGCGTGGGAAGTATTCAAAAGAGAGGTTTTGATGCCCTGGAGCAATCAGAATGGCGGCGGCGGTGGCCCATGGGGCGGCGGCGGTGGCGGCGGCAATCAGGGGGGGCCCTGGGGCCAGGGGCCAAACCGGCCGCGTGGCGGCAAGGGCGGCCCGCCGGATCTGGAAGAGATCATTCGCCGTGGCCAGGACCAGCTTAAGAACGTCGTTCCCGGCGGCTTCAATGGTGGCGTCTTCGCCATTATCGGCCTGCTGATCGTCGGCTTCGTCCTGATCAATTCGATCTACACGGTGCAGCCGGACGAGCGCGGCGTCGAGATGCGCTTCGGCAAGCCGAAGGACGAGATCTCGATGCCTGGCCTGCACTATCATTTCTGGCCATTCGAGACCGTCGAATTCGTCAAGATCACCGAGCAGCAGCAGAACATCGGCGGGCGCTCAAGCGGTCAGTCGAATTCCGGCCTGATGCTCACCGGCGACCAGAACATCGTCAACGTCCAGTTCTCGGTACTCTATTCGGTCACTGATCCGAAGGCTTACCTCTTCAACGTCGAGAACCCGTCCGACACGCTGCAGCAGGTGGCCGAAAGCGCGATGCGCGAAGTCGTCGGTCGCCGTCCGGCGCAGGACATCTTCCGTGACAACCGCCAGGCGATCGCCGCGGACGTGAAGAGCACGATCCAGGCAACGATGGACACCTACGGTACCGGCGTTTCCGTCAATACGGTCGCCATCGAGGACGCCGCACCGCCGCGCGAAGTGGCCGATGCGTTCGATGAAGTGCAGCGCGCCGAGCAGGACGAGGACCGCTTCGTCGAAGAAGCCAACCAGTATGCCAACCAGGTGCTCGGCAAGGCACGCGGTCAGGGTGCGCAGATCCGCGAAGAAGCGGCTGCCTACAAGGACCGTGTCGTCAAGGAAGCACAGGGTGAGGCGCAGCGCTTCATCTCCGTCTATGACGAGTATTCCAAGGCGCCTGACGTTACCCGCAAGCGTCTCTATCTCGAAACCATGCAGGGCGTTCTCGGCAAGTCGAAGAAGGTCATCATCGACGAGAAGAACGGGCAGGGCGTTCTGCCATATCTGCCGCTGAATGAAATCGGTCGTCCGACGACGTCGGGTGCCGCAGCAGTTTCGGGAGCAGGCCAGTGATCAACAATCGTACCTCCGTTATCCTGATCCTGCTCGCCGTCGTCTTCGTCGGCATCTATTCCTCGGTCTTCGTCGTCAACGAGCGCCAGCAGGCGATCGTCGTTCGCTTCGGTCAGATCAAGGACGTCAAGAGCCAGCCGGGCCTCTACTTCAAACTGCCCTTCGCCTTCATGGATGCCGACCGCGTCCAGTACGTCGAAGACCAGGCGCTGCGCTTCGACCTCGACAACATCCGTGTCCAGGTCTCGGGCGGCAAGTTCTATGAAGTCGATGCCTTCGTCGTCTACAAGATCTCCGACCCCCGCCGCTTCCGCGAGACGGTCTCGGGCGATCGCGACTCGGCGGAATCGCGTCTCAGGACCCGTCTCGACGCATCGCTGCGCCGTGTCTACGGTCTGCGTGGCTTCGAGGCAGCGCTCTCCGACGAGCGTGCGTCGATGATGCGCGAAGTGCGCGCCGACCTCAAAACCGATGCCGAGTCGCTCGGCCTCAACATCGAGGACGTCCGCATCCGCCGTACCGACCTGACGCAGGAAGTTTCGCAGCAGACCTACGACCGCATGAAGGCCGAGCGTCTGGCGGAAGCCGAACTGATCCGCGCCCGCGGTAACGAAGAGGGCCAGCGCCGTCGCGCCATCGCCGACCGTCAGGTCGTCGAGATCGTCGCCGACGCCCAGCGCGATTCGGAAATCCTGCGCGGTGAGGGCGAAGCCGAACGGACGAAGACCTTTGCCGACGCCTTTGCGCGCGATCCGAAGTTCTTCGAATTCTACCGTTCGATGACGGCCTATACCCAGTCGATCGGTAGCCCGGACACGACGCTGGTGCTGTCGCCGCATTCGGAATTCTTCCGTTTCTTCAATGACTCGGAAGGCACCGCACCGGCAGCGCCTGCGCAGCAGCCGGCCGGAAACTAGGCGGATCATGTCAGATTTTCTGACAGGATTTGCTTTCTTCCTGATCATCGAGGGGCTGGTGTACGCACTGGCCCCTTTGGTTTTGGTGGAAATGGCGAAGCGTTTGCCGTATGTCCCCGAACATCAGCTTCGACTGGCGGGGCTCGTTTGCGTGGCTGCCGGGGTCGGACTTGTATGGTTGCTTCGAGGATAATGCGAAATGCCACATAAACTGCTGATCCGGCTGGTCGATGCCGAATACGCCATCACCCGCCTCAATATCGGCTCCAGCATGCCGGAATGGCTGCCGGGGCCGGGCTTCTGGACCGTGTCGAGTTCCCGCGAGGAGATGACGCTGGTCTGCCGGGCCGCCCGCGTGCCGTCCAGCGTCCAGAGTTCGCTCGGCTGGCGCTGCTTCCGTGTCGAGCAGCATTTTGCCTTTGACGTGCCCGGCGTGCTCGCCTCGGTGCTCCGGCCGCTTTCTGATGCCGGCGTCGGCGTCTTTGCCAATTCGACCTTCAGCACCGACTACATTTTCGTTGCCGGCTCCGATCTCGACAAGGCGGTCCAGGCGCTGAAAGACCACGGTCACGAGCTCACCACCTGATCAGCCACGCCCGGCCTCGACGTAAAGGCTTGGCCGGGAACGTCCGTCCTTTCGCACCCTTGCGCGCAAGGATCAGGAAATCGTGTTTGGACCCTTCCGAATTCCGCCTTATCTTCAGAGGAAAGTCGGACGTCGCAGTCTTGCGGCTTGCGTTTGTCAAATCTGCCGCATAAGCCCGGCCGGCGGTTTCGGTCGAGGCGGAATTATGCGAAGAATCAAAGTGCTATGGTGTGCCGGTGTCGCCGCACACAGCCAGAGGAGCTGAAGCGAATTGTCCACGCGATCAAAATCCCGAGTACACTCGCTTGGCGCCTCCCTGGGCGTTCTGGCGCTCGCAGGCGCGCTCGCCTTCAGCAGCACCGCACTCGCCCAGAACACGGCGATCCGCCCGCCGAGCAACGGCCCGGCCTCCGTTGCCGATCTCGCCGCCGGACTGTTGGATGCCGTCGTCAACATCGCGACTTCGCAGAAGGTCAAGAACGACGACGATGCGCCGGCGCCGCAGGTGCCGGAGGGCTCGCCCTACCAGCGCTATTTCGACGAATTCTTCAAGGGCCAGGGCAATCAGGGCGGTAACCGCCAGCGCACGGTCGAATCGCTCGGCTCCGGCTTCGTCATCGATCCCTCCGGCTACATCGTCACCAACAACCACGTGATCGAGGGCGCCGACGACATCGAGATCAACTTCGCCAATGGCAGCAAGCTGAAGGCCAAGCTCGTCGGTAAGGACACCCAGACCGATCTCGCGCTGCTGAAGGTAGAGCCGAAGGCGCCGCTGAAGGCCGTGCCTTTCGGGGATTCGCGCAAGATGCGGATCGGCGACTGGGTGATGGCGATCGGCAACCCGTTCGGCCTCGGCGGTTCCGTTTCGGTCGGCATCATCTCGGCGCGCGGCCGCAACATCAACGCCGGCCCCTATGACAATTTCATCCAGACGGACGCTGCGATCAACCGCGGCAATTCCGGCGGGCCGCTGTTCAACATGGCCGGCGAGGTGATCGGCATCAACACGGCGATCATTTCGCCAACGGGCGGGTCGATCGGCATCGGCTTCTCCGTGCCGACCGAACTTGCCGCCAATGTGGTGCTGCAGCTCAAGGACTTCGGCGAGACCCGGCGCGGCTGGCTCGGCGTGCGGGTCCAGCCGGTGAACGACGATATCGCCGAGAGCCTGAAGATGGACGCGCCGCGCGGCGCGCTCGTCTCCGGCATCATCGAGGGTGGGCCGATCACGCACGGCGAGATCAAGGCCGGCGACGTCATCGTCAAATTCGACGGCCATGATGTCGGCGAGGTGCGCGACCTGAAGCGCGTGGTCGCCGAAAGCCCCGTCGGCAAGGCGGTCGATGTCGTGGTGATCCGCGACGGCAAGGAACAGACAGTCAAGGTGACGCTCGGACGCCTTGAGGATGGCGCGCTTGCAAGCGCTGACGCAGCAACCGGCGACGAGGGGTCGAAGACTGACAAGCCGGAGGCTGCGCCGCTTCCAGCGACCGACGTCGTGCTCGGCATGAAGCTTGCGACGCTCAACGAAGAGGCGCGCAAGAAATACGGCATTGCCGAAGACGTGGACGGCGTTGTCATCACCGAGGTGGCACCGAATTCGGTCGCGGCAGAGCGGCGCGTAGAGGCGGGCGACGTCATCGTCGAGGTCGGTCAGGAGGCGATGGAGACGCCCGCCGACGTGGCCGACCGGGTCGAGGAGCTGAAATCCAGCGGCCGTCGCCACGCCGCCCTTTTGATCTCCAACAAGAGTGGCGAATTGCGCTTCGTCACCGTCCGGGTGGAGTAGGGCGCATCGCGCCTTTCGGCAGTTGCGGTTGCGGCATCGGATCGATGCCGCAACGCCGCTTTCGGTCGAGGCCGATTACTTGAATCTTTTCAGTGCTATCGCCTCTGGGGCTGAGAGACTGAATCCACGTCCTCAGGTTTTGATTCAAGGCTGCGGTTCGGCCGACTGGCCGCAGTGCGCTTGTGATGGGCACAGACACAGCCCATCATCCCGCCGCTGCCTTCCCCGCGGGCGGGGAGAAGGGACCTTGTCGCACCCGCGCGCTCCAAGGTGGCGATGCCGCCCCGACGCCTCCATATTCCCTCAATGACGATCTCAGATCGTGCCGCCGGCAGAGCGTTCGCGGTGGCGTACGTTCCCTCTCCCCACCTGCGGGGAGAGGGTTAGGGGTATTCCGAAAGCGGTGAGGTGCCCTTCTTTCAGCAGTCGTCGCTCGCTTGCGTGGGGTGCGGGGACGACTTGCGCGCCGGCTGGAACGTCATCAGCCTGAGGGCTTCGAACAGAATTTCGATGATCGCGTGCATTGCCGCACCTCCCTTCTTGCAAGCATTTCACTCCACTTGCCGGCACCCCTCAAACGAGTTTACAGTCGCTTCGGATAACTTGAGGTTATGCATGAAGCGCGGCCGACTGCCCCTGACAGCGTTGCGGAGTTTCGAGGCGGCCGGGCGGCTGGAGAGTTTTACGCTGGCTGCATCGGAGCTTTTCGTCTCGCAGGCGGCCATCAGCCGGCAGGTGCGCGAACTCGAAGAGTTGATCGGCCAACCGCTGTTTGAGAGGCTCCACCGCGGCGTGCGGCTGACGGCTGACGGCCAGGCGTTGCTCGGCGCGCTGACGTCTGCCTTCGACATGGTGGGCGAAAGCCTCGACGCGCTCTCGGGACGGCGGCTGTCGCAGACGCTGAACGTCAGCGCCGAGCCATCCTTTACCGGTTGCTGGCTGGTGCCGCATCTGCAGGAATTTCAGGCGGCACATCCGGAGATCGATCTGGTGATCGATGCGGAGTCGCGGCTGGCCGAGTTTAGAAGCGGCGAGGCCGATATCGCCGTCCGCCACAGCTTGACCGCCCGCGCCTGGCCGCGGGTGGAGGCGCGGCCCCTTGCCGATGTTGAGATGGTCCCGGTAATCACGCCGGCGCTTGCCAGCGCCGGGCGGCCGCTCGACCGGCCCGAAGACCTGTTGCAGTACCCATTGTTGCATGAGGACAACCGGCAACTCTGGGAGCAATGGTTTGCGGCGGCCGGCACCGCGCCGGTGAAGCTTGCGCGCGGCGCGATCTTCGCCGATGGCTCGATGGTTCTGCAGGCGACGCTGCGTGGCAGCGGCGTCGGTCTCATCGACCGCGACCATGCCCGCGACGACATCGCCGCCGGCCGGCTGATCCAGCCGTTCGATGCCTCAGTGCCCTATGGCGCTTTCTTTATCGTGGCGCGACGCTTCGAGGCGCTCTCGGATGCGGCTCGAGCCTTTATCGACTGGATCGAACGGAGCTACCCGGGGGCGGGGCGAAAGCGGTGAAATGGCGCTTGTCCTCAGGGCGAGCGCTTGCCCCTCATCCGCCTGCCGGCGCCTCCTCCCGCACGCGGGGAGAAGGATAGACATGGCGAACGCTCGCCATTCTTCAGAGTTGGTTGGGTAGTGCCAGTGCGGCTGGCGTCTCTCTCCCCGCTTGCGGGGAGAGATGTCCGGCAGGGCAGAGAGGGGCAACCCACGAAGCGGCAGCTTATTTCCCGGATTTCCCGGACTTTGAACGATGCGCCCGCCATTCCCCGGCGCTGATCGCGTAGAGCACATGCCGAACCAGGGTCGGCTGATCGGTTGGGACGCGGGGGTGGTCGAAGTCGCGGCTTGGGTCGCGGTGCATGCCGATCCGTTGCATCACAGCGGTCGAGCGGGTGTTGGCGGGAACCGCGAAGGAGACGACCTCATCTAGCCCCTTGTCCTCGAAGCCGTAACGCAGCAGGGCGTTGGCCGCTTCGGTGACGTAGCCCTTGCCCCAGTAGGGTGGGGCCAGTCGCCAGCCGATTTCGACCGTTCCCTTGGGCAGGTGCGGTTCCAGATCCGTCAGCGCGAGGCCGCAGAAGCCGATTGGCCGGTCGTCGGCCTTGAGCGCCACGGCGAAGAAGCCGAAGCCGGTTTCGGCGATGCCCTTGCCGACGCGGTCGAACAGCGCGTCTGATTCCGCGCGGCTGCGGCGGAAGGGAAAGAACTCCATCACCTTGGGATCGCTGTTGATCGCGAAGAAGAGATCGCGATCGCTTTCCTTCCAGGCGCGGATGCGCAGCCGCTCGGTCTCGGCAATGATCATCCGGCGAAATCCGTCTTGCGATAGCCCTGCAGATACAGAAGGGCGGTGAGGTCGCCGTGGTCGATGCGGACCTTCGCCTGCTCTGCAACGACGGGCTTGGCATGCAGCGCCACGCCGGTGCCGGCAAGCTGGATCATGCCGAGATCGTTGGCGCCGTCACCGACGGCAAGGGCGTCGTCGGTGGAGATGCCGAGGCGGTCGGCGATCTCGATCAGCGAATCGACCTTGGCCTGCTTGCCGAGGATGGGATCGGCGACCTCGCCGGTCAGAATGCCGGCTTCGGCGATCAGCGTATTGGCGCGGTTCTCGTCAAAGCCGAGCATCTCGGCGATCGGGCCGGTAAAGACGGTGAAACCGCCGGAGACGAGCGCGGTATAGTGGCCCTTGCTCTTCATCGTCGCGATCAGTTGTTTTCCGCCCGGCGTCAGCGTGATGCGCTTGGCGATCACATCATCGACGACGCCAAGTGGCAGGCCCTTCAGAAGTCCTACGCGTTCGATCAGTGCCGGCCCGAAGGCGATCTCGCCGTTCATGGCGCGGGCGGTGATCGCTGCCACCTTGTCTTTCAGGCCCACTTCTGCGGCGAGTTCGTCGATGCATTCCTGGCCGATCATGGTCGAGTCCATGTCGGCGATGAGCAGCTTCTTGCGGCGGCTCTCGGCTTCCTGCACGGCGACATCGACCGGTGCATCGCCGATCACGCCGCGCAGCAGGGTTTCGGCCGCATCCGGATCGGTGCTGTCGGTCAGCGCGATATCGCAGGCGATGCCATCGGCGAGCCAGTAGAGGCCGGATGCCTTGACGGCGTCAGCGGCGGCTTCCGCCAGTGCTGGCGTCAGAACAGGATTTGACGGATTGGCGATAAGCGTGGCAACGAGAGCCATGGACAACAACCTTGATACCGAGAGCGACGCGATCCTGATAACCGGGCCGACCGCCAGCGGCAAGTCCGCGCTTGCCGTCGAACTGGCGCGCCGGAACGGTGGCGTGGTCGTCAATGCCGACAGCATGCAGGTCTATGACACGCTGCGGCTGTTGACGGCGCGGCCGGACGAGGCCGACATGGGCGGCATCGAGCACTGTCTTTACGGCCATGTGCCGGCAGCATCCGCCTATTCCACCGGCGCCTGGGCGCGTGAAGCGCAGGCGCTGGTCGTGCGGCTCAAGGGCGAGGGACGCTTGCCGGTTTTTGTCGGCGGCACCGGGCTCTATTTCAAGGCACTGACCGGTGGTCTCTCGGACATGCCGGAGATCCCGGCGGCAATCCGGGAAAAATTGCGCGAGCGGCTGAAGGCGGAAGGGCCGGAGGCGCTGCATCGCGACCTACAAGCCAGGGATCCGGAAACGGCGGCGGCGCTGAAGCCCGGCGACGGCCAGCGCATCGTGCGGGCGCTCGAAGTGGTGGAGGCGACCGGCAAGCCGATCCGCTTCTTCCAACAGCAGACCGGACCCATGATCGTCGACCCGGACCGGGCGGCAAAATATGTCGTGCTGCCGGAGCGAAAGCTCCTGCACGACCGCATCAACCGTCGCTTCCAGTTGATGCTTGCCGGCGGCGCAATCGATGAGGTACGGGCGCTGCTTGCGCTCGACCTGCCGTCGGAAATGCCGGTCATGAAGGCGATCGGCGTCAGCCAGATCGCAGCCCTTCTGAAGGGCGAACTCGACGAGGCCGAGGTGATCGAGATGGGTGCTGCCGCCACGCGACAATATGCCAAGCGGCAGATGACCTGGTTTCGTAACCAGCTCGACGACAGCTGGCAGCGCATTGCGAGCGCCGAGGAGGTGCTTTGACGAGCGGCGTTGCTGCGGATCAGTCGGCGAGGTTCAGCTGCCAGGACACGCCGAAGCGGTCGTTGACCCAGCTGAATCGCTGGCTGAACCCGTAATTGCCGAGTGGCATCAGCACCGCCCCGCCTTCGGCGAGCATGCCTGAAAGCGTGATGATCTCATCCTCGCTCTGGCATTCGACGAAGAAGGAAAAGGATGGGGTGAAATCGAAGGCGTGCTTGACCGGGCTGTCGATGCATTTGACCCGCTGCGCGCCGAGCCGGAAGAGCGCCACCTTGACGCTGCCTTCGGGACCTTGCTCATCCGGTCCATAGCGTTCGACCTCCAGCAGCTCGGCGTTCGGGAACAGCGAGACATAGAAGGCCATGGCGGCGTCGGCGACGCCATCCTGGAACATCAGAAAGGGCGTGATACTTGTGACCATGGCGCGCTCCCGTCTTCGGCGGTCGTTCGACAAACCTTTTTAGCGATACTACCCCAAGGTGCCGCGACGACAACGGGCGGCTTGCCCGATTGTTCCCGCGTTGCTCCCGTCCGCTGCGATCAGGCCAGAAGCGGCCACAGCTGCCCGCCGCCGGACTGAGGCGGGCCGGACCGTGGCTATGCGCGTTAATGCGGAGCACTATTACCTTCGATCGCAAGGACGCGTGCGACCACCCAGCGAGCCGCTATTCCCCTGCAGTGTTGATCACGCACTGCCGCCCACAGCGCATGTCTGGACGAAAGCTTTTACAGCTCTGATTTTTATCAGGCAAAGGGGCGCGCGCAGTTTCACGCCATCGCGCCTACGGCTTGCGGATGATGCTGCCGAGCGGTCGCTTCAACAGGCTTTCGCGTAGCGAGCCTTGGCGCGGGCGCTCGCCGGACGCGGGCTCAGCCGTGGCCGGGCGGCGATGGGCCTGGTCGGCCGGGGATGGCTCGTTCAAGAGCTGCTGGCGGATCTGGTTGAAGCGCTCCAGCTCCGGGTTGACGGGGGCAGGTGCGCGCGGAAGCATGTCCGGACGATAGGGCTCGATCTCGACCTGCGGCTCGCTGGGGCCCGGTTGCGGCTCGGTTTCTGCCGTGGCGCCCAGTTCCGTCTCCCAGCGCTGCTCTTCGCTCACGGTCTGCGCCGCGATGTAGCTCTGCTGGAAGTTCGAAATATCCGGTCCGTTGATGGCGCGCATGCGGCTGACGATCGCGCGCAGGTCGACGGTCGGCGGATGGTCCTCGTCGATGCGGTCGATGATCCCGTGGGCGCGGGGCAGGCGCTCCTCGGCGATGCGGGAAAAGCGCATGCGCATCGGCACGGCGACCGCTTCGCCGAATGCAATCGCCTCGCCATTGCCGATCGAGGAAATGAAGCTGGTCGTCGATGTCGATGAGTTCGGAATGGCCGAGCGGATGATGTCCTGGTCGCGGTCGTTGGCAAGCCGCATGGCAAAGACCGTCGAGCACTGCGACAGGATCGTCGGATCGAGTTCGCCGGGGCGCTGGGTGATGATGCCGAGCGAGACGCCGTATTTGCGGCCTTCCTTGGCGATGCGGGCGATCGCCTGCCGCGTCGGCAGGAAGCCGAGCGACGGATCGGCGGGCACGTAGCGGTGCGCCTCTTCACAGACGACCAGCATATGGATGCCGCCATTGCTCCAGAGCCCGATTTCAAACGCCATGCGGCAAAGCACCGAGGCGACGGAGTTGACGACTTCCGAGGGGATGCCGGCCAGCTGGAAGGTGGCGATCGGCCGGCCGTCGCCGGGAATGCGGAACACCCGGGCGATCGTGTCCTGGATGGTGTCGGTGATCGTGTTCGAGGAGAACATGAAATGATAGCGCGGATCGTTGATCGCCGAGACGATCTTGACCTTGAGCGAGCGCAGATGCGGCTTGTCGTTGCGCCCTTCGAGCCGGCCGATGCGTTCGTCGATCAGCGCCAGGAGGTCGGCGATGCGGTAAGGCACCGGCGTGTCGGCGGTGATCGAGCTCTTTTCGGTCTGGCGCCGCACGATGCCGTCGCCGCCGCCGCCGCGGAAGGCCTTCTTCGCCTCAGGAATGATGTCGCGCAGCATGTCGAGCTCGTCCGGCGGTGCCGGTCGGCCGCGGAAGATCACCTCGGCGAACTCCTCCAGCCGGAAGAACCAGAAGGGCAGGTCGAGCGTATCGGTGTCGATGACGACGGCAAGGTCGGGGAAGGCGGCGGCGAATTCGTTGTGCGGGTCGAGGATCAGCACGCGCAGCTTCGGATCGGCAGTGATCGCCTTGTTGAGCAGCAGCGTGACGGCGGTCGACTTGCCGACGCCGGTCGTGCCGACGATGGCAAAATGCTTGGCGAGCATCGAGGGCACGTGAATGGTTGCGTCGAGGCTCTCGTCCTGGGTCAGTTTGCCGATGATGCAGCTGTCGTTGCGGCCGGAATCGTAGATGCGCGCAAGGTCGGCAGCGCGGATGCGGTGGGCGATGGCGCCGAGATAGGGATATTGGCTGATGCCGGCGGAAAACTCTTCGCGACCGTCAGGCCCTCGATGGACCTCGCCCATCAGTTCGACTTCGATGCGGAAGACGTTGTTGGCCTCTTCGCCCCATTCGCTGGCGGTGGTCTGCATCGAATAAACCAGCGCCACCACACGGTTCCTGCCGACGGAAATGGAGATCAGCCGGCCGACGGACCAGAGTTCGGTCAGCGACGTCTCGCCGCTCTCGGCGACGGCGGCGATGGTCGCGCGCGCGCCGTTACAGGCAACCACCCGTCCGAGGAACCGGTTGCCGGGCTTCAGGCCGTCACGGCGATCCTGCTCTCCGGCGCGGATCGAGGAATGAAGTTCATTGTTCAGCAACGCGAGAAACCCCGGCAATACGGCACTTCATGTTAGCCAAGGGGATTTAATAAGTGGTTTCGAGATGTTGCACGCTCGAGCACGCGGGGCACGGGCAGCGGCACGGCGACTTGCGCAATCCGATTTAGTTCCCTGTCACAGCGATAGCCGGCCGGCCATCCTCCTCGCCGAGCTACCGTACTGCCAGCGCATCATGAAGTACGAGACGGTCAGGAGGAGGGCCATACCGCCTGCGATGACGAGGCAGAGAACCATGTCCAGAGACATCAGCAGGGAGGCGAACTGCTGCCGGTTGACGTAGTAGGCGATCTCATAGCCTGGGTCGCCAAATACAAACGCCATGACGTAGACCCAAGCAGCAATTGCAACACCCGGCAGAATGCTAATTGCCGTGGCTAAGCCCAAGGAGACGCGGGCCAGTTTCGTTTTCTCTTCTTCTGTCGGGCATCGGCGATGCCTTTGCACGAAACGGCTGGCTGTGGCGGTAGCCGATGACAATGTCTGCGCAAACCAGACGCCGTATGCGGTTCCCTTCGGTATCGGGCCAACAAAGGTCTCGTAGGCGAACATCCCGGCCACGCAGACTCCTGTCAACGCCAGGCAAACGAGGGCGAAGTAGCGATAATAGGGCGTCAGCGACACGGTCGGCGTCATGCGTGGTTCCTGGCGTGGTTCCTGGCGGGCGGTTGTGGCGCCACTTGGCATGATTAGCGCATAACTTGCAAGATTGTGCCCTCTCCCTGAGCAAACTGTCGAGACGCGCTGACGTCGGCCGGACTGTGTGACGCCTCAGTGCTCCGATGGTTTGATGCCCTGAGCAAACGACCGCAACAGCGCTTGTCCCGGCGGCCAGTCGCCCAACCCGCTCTTGCCGTTGATATGGCCGACGGCACCGGCTTCAGCGAACCGGCTGCCCCATTGCGCCGCCCGCATTTGCGCGTAGCCGATGGTGCCGAAGGGGTCGTTGGAACTCGCGACGATAAGGGAGGGAAAACGGAAGCGTTCCGTCGGGACCTTGGCGAAGCTGGCAGCCTCCGCCGGGAAGGCCGCAGACGTCGGATCGGGAACCGCCACGAGAAAAGCGCCGGCGATCGGACGGGTGCAGACCGCACGCCAATGGGCGACGAGCAGACAGGCAAGGCTGTGGGCGACGAGAAGGGGTGGTTCGTTTGCTGAGGCAATGGCGCTGTCGAGCGCCTGGATCCAGTCGGCAAGCTGCGGACGATCCCAATCGCCCGGTTGGAAACGGCGCATGCGAGGGTCTGCATGCTCCCATCGGGTTTGCCAGTGCGCCTCGCCGGAACCGCCGATGCCGGGCAGGATGATGATATCGTTCATGTCGTCCTCTCATCTTCAACATGGGGAGACTGCCAGCTTCCCTTGACCATCTGAATGCGCAATCATCGGAAAGTGCGGCCGTTTGCCGATGGATTAAAGGTGAAACATGGGAATTGACCGTTCGGTCCTCGACCCGACCGATATCGCGATCATCGAGGTGTTGCAGGAAGACGGACGCATCGCGATCTCGGAGCTCGGGCGGCGTATTGGCCTGTCGCAGCCGGCGACCTCGGAACGGGTCAAGCGGCTGGAGGAGCGCGGCATCATCTCGGGCTATGGCGCCCGCATCGATGCGGCGCGGCTCGGTCTCGCTATGATGGCGGTAATTCGTCTGAAGACAACGCACGAGCATATCCGCGCCTGCCTCAAGCAGTTTTCCGAGATGCCGCAGGTGATCGAGGTGCTGCGGCTGACCGGCGAGGATTGTTTCCTTCTCAAGGTGCTGGTGCCGACGCCGGGCGAGCTTGAAACGACCGTCGACACGATCGCGCGCTATGGCGCCGTGACGACGTCGCTTGTCTTGAGCGGCGAGCCGGAAAAGCCGATCGGGCGGGCGCTGATCCAGCGGGTCTGAGACTGGGCGCCGGGCACGCTCAGACTTGATGAAAGTCAATGCAGAACGCGAGAGGACGCGGGATAATTCAACCATAGGCAAGGCACGTCCGTTCGGGTGACCGTCAGGGGCTTGCCGGCCACGGACGCTCGGAAGGCGAGCGGTAAGCGGGCGAGGGGAAACCATGAGCAATGCGATTGCCACTATCATCCGGACGCCCATTCTCTGGCTGCTCGTCTTCGTGCCGATAGCGATCGCCGGCGAGCATATCTGGCCGGACGCGCATACGCTGCTCTTCCTGCTGTCGGTGGCGGCGATCGTGCCCTTGGCCGCACTTTTGAGCCAGGCGACAGAGGCGGTTGCGGCCCGCACCGGCGACACGGTCGGCGCGCTCTTGAATGCCACGCTCGGCAACCTGACCGAACTCGTCATCGCCCTGATGGCGCTTGCTGCCGGCCAATACCTGCTGGTCAAGGCATCGATCGCCGGTGCGATCGTCACCAACACGCTATTCATGCTCGGTGGTTCGTTTCTGCTTGGCGGGCTCAAGTTTCACCTGCAGGAGTTCAACCGGGTGAATGCGCGCTTTCTGGCGAGCCTCCTGTTCATGGCGACGATCGCGGTGCTCGTGCCGTCGCTGATCGGTGCTGCCGACGGCCAGCCGCAGGCGGCTTTCACCCAACAGCTGAGCGCCGGCCTCTCCGTCCTTCTCATCATCGCCTATGGGCTCTGGATGCTGTTTTCGCTCAAGACCCATAGCGAGCTTTTCGCCTCGGCCGCGTCAGAGCATGGCGGCGACGAACCGCATTGGCCGCTTTCGGTGGGCATCGTCATCTTGCTGGTGGTGACGGTTCTTGTGGCGCTCGTCAGCGAAGTCTTCGTCGGCTCGGTGCAGGTGGCGGCCGAAGAGCTTGGCATGACGCCGGCCTTCGTCGGCTTCGTCGTCGTCGCGCTGGTGGGCGCTGCCGCCGAGATGGCGACGGCCTTCTCCGCCGCACGCAAGGATCGGCTGGACCTGAGCGTCGGCATTGCGCTCGGGAGTGCCGTGCAGATCGCGCTCTTCGTTGCGCCGCTGCTGGTGCTCTTGAGCTACGTTCTCGGGCCGCAGCCGATGGACCTGCAGTTCTGGCCGGGCGCCATCGTTATGATGCTGGTCGCGACCATGGCCGCGACGCTGCTTTCCAACGGTGGCCGCTCCGCCTGGTACATGGGCGTGCTGGCGCTCACGGTCTACGTCATCTTCGCCATGACGCTGTTCCTGCTGCCGCCGCAGGTGTAGCCCTGCGGTCGGCTGAAATCAGCGCCCGCCGGTCGCAATCAGGCTGCGGGCGCAGTCGAGGATGGTGGCGTTCGTCGGCCTCGTTGCGAAGCCAAGCACACGCCGGGCTTTGTCGGATGACAGCGCAAACTTGCGACCAAGCAGCGGGGCCAGTGGCTTCAAATCGGCACTGAGCGGTGCCAGCAACCGCACGAGCGCGGTCGGCAACCGGCGCATCGGCACCTTGCGGCCATCGACGCCGAGGCCCAGGCGCAGCGTGGCGGCGATCTCCTCCATCCACTGGAAGTCGCCGGCGGCGAGAAAGCGTTCGCCTGCAGCCTCAGGCGCGGTCATGGCGGTGACGTGAAGGTCGGCGAGGTCGCGTACGTCCACCACCCAGAAACCGAGGTGCGGCAGGAACCGCGGCCGGCCGGCGACGAGGTCCGCGATGATCTTCACAGAGCCGAGATTTTCGCTGGAAAGCACCGGGCCGAAGACGGCGCCGGGCAGCACCGTGGCGAACTCCGTTGCCTTGCCCTCCATGAACTTCCAGGCGGCGCGCTCGGCGAGGATCTTGGAGACCCGGTAATTGTCGAATTGCGGGTCGTCGGGGTCGGCCCAGCGCGTCTCGTCGCTGGTAAGGCCTGAGTCCAACGGCGGCCGCGTTGTCGCGGCCGCCGACGTCATCACCACACGCCGGATGCCGGCATCGACGGCGGCGGAAAGCACCCGCAGCGTGCCTTCGCGGGCCGGCGTAACATAGGCGTCGCGACCTCCGCCGGAAACGCCGCCGAGCGGCGAAGCGACGTGCAGGACATAGGTGCAGCCCTCCATCGCCTCGGCCCAGCCGTCATCTCCGGTCAGATCGGCCGTGGCGAAGGACAGTCGGTCTGTCGCGTCGCTGACGGCGGCGATCGAGCGCCTGACGGCCTCGGACTTTGCAAGATCGCGCAAGGTGGCGCGAACGCGGTATCCGCGTTCGAGCAGCGAGACGATGCACCAGCGGGCGACGTAGCCGGTGCCGCCGGTGACAAGAACACATTCATTCATCGGGTTTCATCTTCTTTCGTTGCGTCAGTCGCAGGCCCTGCGCATGGCCGCGAAGGGCTTGCGCCGGCTGATCCGGTAGACGGAGGCGGGCGGGAAGTTTCTGATGGTGCCGCCGATGCGCCGGGCGCGAAGGCCGAGCCGGTCGAGGAGCGGCCGCGGGATGGGGCAACGCGGACCGTAGGTGAACTGGTAGAGATGGCCACCCGGCCGCATGTGCAGGAAAATACCGGAAAGGATTGCCATAACCTTGCGGGTGGGCATGGAGAGCAGCGGCAGGCCGCTGACAGCAGCGCCGATGCCTGCGGGAATTTCGGAATGACCATCGGCAAGCCGCGCTGCGTCGATCGAAAGAATGGTCGAGGCCGGGAAACGCGCCTTCAGGACGGCAGCAAAGTCCGGGCCGGATTCGACCAGCACAAGGTCCTCCTCGCGCAAGCCGCGCTCGATCAAAGCGCGCGTGAAGACACCGGTGCCGGGACCGAGTTCGAGTACCGGACCAGAGCGAGGGTCGATCTCGCGCGTGATCAACCGGGCAAGCGACCGGGAGGACGGCGTGACAGAGGCGACGCGCAGCGGATCTGCGAGCCAGGAGCGGAAGAAATGCAGGCTGTCGCCATAGGCGCAAATGCTGGTCACGTGAGGCTCCGTGGATGGAATGAGGGCTGTCTCGCAAGGTGCGTTGCAGTGGCAAGTCTACATCCGTATACTTCCGATTCATGACTATGTCTACAGGTGTATACTAAGGAGAGAGCATGTCTGCCGAAAAGGGGCCTGTCGAAAAGCAGCCTGGCGAAAAGGACGGGCGCCGCCGCGATGCGAACGCCACGCGCGCCGCAATTCTTGAGTCCGCACGCTCCGCCTTCATCGCCTCGGGGTATGAAGGCGCCGGCGTGCGTGAGATCGCCGAAGGGGCCGGGGTTACGGCGATGCTGATCAACCGCTATTTCGGATCAAAGGAGGGGCTCTTTGCCGAAGTGCTTTCGACCGCCAACCAGCGGCCGATCATCGCCACGCCGGAGACGCTCTGCGCACCGGACCGGGCAGCGCGCATCGCAAGCGCGCTTTTGAAGGTGACGGAGCCGGAGGCAACCGCGCTCGACGGCTTCCTCATCATGCTCCGCTCGATCTCCAACGAGCGTGCGGTCGATATCGCGCGAAAGGTGGTGGAAAGCCACCACCAGAAGAACGTCACGGAGGCGCTTTCAGGCCCGGATGCTGGTCAGCGTGCGGCGCTGCTGATGTCGCTCGTCGCCGGCGTGCAGATCATGCGCCAGGTGGTGGGGCTGGAAGCGCTGAGCAAGGGGCATGACGCCGAGCTCGAGCGCCTGCTCGGTGATCTCGTCGCCCGGCTTGTCGATGAATAGGAGGTTGCCTCCGTGCGCTCCGGCAAGGATCGCAGGCCTCTCACGGAGGCAGACTTGGAGCGCGAGGGTCTATTTCGGGGCGTTCATATCGAACACGACCCAGCGAAAGAACAGGTAGATCGCGCCGAAACTGAGGAGGAGAGGTGTGAGCACGGAAAGGTCAAGCATCTCATTGCCTTTGTTTTTAAGCTGCATCATGCAGCCAAGCTAATTTGCCACGGCAAGTGTTAATGGCCGGTGCATGCGGGCGCGGCCGACCTCCAAAATTGCTCTGGTATCTGGCGCTTGACCTCAACCATGCTTGAGCTCCTAAAAGCCTCTCTGTCGGCGTTCGCCAGAACGCCATCTCCGGCCGGATCCGGCTGGGGGAGCCAGCGATACGCGACATGGAGGACGCATGACCGAGCAATTGCTTTTCCGAAACCTGATGCGGATTACTCCCGGCCATCTCGAACCGTTCTGCGAGGCGGTGCGCAGCGCGATCGCCTTCGTCGAGGCGCATGCGCCGCAGCTGATGGTGCGGACCTTCATCGGCGAGAAAGAGATGCAGGCGGTGAGCATCCAGCTCTACCGCAATTCTGAGGACGTGCTCCGGCACTGGCAGATGTCGGATGCGCACATCAACGACGTCTCCGCCCACTGCACGGTAGAGCGGCTCGAGGTCTATGGCAATCCGAGCAAAGAGGTGGCTGCGGGGCTGGCATCGTTCATCAACGATGGCCGCGGTTCCATCATGTCGTCGCTTGTCGGGTTCTCGCGGTTCTAGCGACAGGGACGCGACGCGCCGGAGAGCCGGCGCGTCGCGCGCAGATCAGCCTGACGGAGCCGTTGCGGATCGTTGCCGCGAGGCCTGCCACAACACCAGCAGTGCGACTGCGAGCAGCAGCGCGTCTGCAGTCGGCGTGGCGAACCAGATGCCGGGTTCGCCATACCTCGACGCGTAGAGTGCGACCAGCGGCATGGTGAAGAGATAGGGCTTGGCAAGCCCCAGGATCGCCGCCCGGCGCGCATCGCCGATCGCCTGGAAATAGCTGCCGAGCATGATCAGCGGCCCGGAGAAGACGTACATCGCGACCATCACCGGCATGATGCGCGCGACGTCGGCGATGACCGCATCGTTGTCGACGAAGGCCGCGCCGAGCGGCCGGGCGAAGCCGACGAGGAGTGCTTCGACGGCGAGGCAGTAGAAGAACGCCACGAGCATGCCAAGCCGCAGCATCCTTTCTGCCCGGTCCGCGAGGCCGGCGCCGACATTGTTGCCGACGATCGCCTGCATCGCCTGGCTCAGACCCAAGAGCGGCAGCAGCGCGAAGGTCATGACGCGGGTGATGATGCCGTAGGCGGCGACCGTGGTGGCATAGTTTTCGGCCGTCGTCCTCTGCAGCGCCGCCATGATCGTCACCGACACCAGCGCCATGCCTATGAAGCCGAGGCTCTGGGGGCTGCCCAGCGCGATCATGCGGCTCCATCCCGTCAGCGGACTATGCCGGAGGAGGACGGAGAGCCGCAGCTCCGTGCGTCCGAACAGGCGGAAGAGGGCGATGAGGCCGAGCGCGAGGAGCTGCGCCAGTACGGTTCCGGTCGCTGACCCCGCGACACCCAGGTCCAGCAGCGCGATCAGCACATAGTTGAGGGCGAGGTTTGCGAGCGAGACCAGCAGGCTGAGGCCGGCCATCAGCCCGGCGCGCCCCTCGCATCGAAGCGCATCCGATTGCACTGCCAGCAGGAACTGGACGGGCGTGCCAAAGACGATGATCGCGATATAGCGCTCGGCCATGTCGGCGAGCGGACCCGGGCCATTGGTGAGCGTCAGCACCAGGCGGTCGCCAAAGACTACGAACAGCGCGATCAGTGCAACAGCGATCGTCAGCGCCAGCATGTGGGCGCCGGCGAAGACGCCGCGGCCTTCAGCAAAGCGGCCAGCGCCGAGATGGCGGGCAAGCAGGCTCGCCATGCCGCTGACGACGAGCGTGGCCAGCGCCACGGTGAGAATGAAGATCGGAAACACCGTGGTCACGGCGCCGACGGCTTCGGCGCCGACATAGATGCCGAGCATGATGGCATCGGCCACCGTCAACAGCCCGTTCATGCTCATGACGAAGATGATCGGCAGCGCCGTCTTCAAGAAGATCGTACCGAGCGGCGCGGTCAAATAGGCATTCGGCTTGGAGGTGTCCTTGGACATCCCGCACTCCTGTTCTTCGCATTTCGATTGGGAAGAGGAGGGGCTCGCATTGCCTGCCACACGAAATGCGATCGGGGCGAGAGGTGTCGTCAGAAGTCAGATTTCACCGAGACTGGAAGCCTGCGAGCGGCGGGGATCTGAAGCCCGGAAGGGGAGGTAGCGCCAAGCCGCATCGCCGTCAAGCCGGGGAACGATGACCCTTGCGCGTCATGAGAGAAGCGGTGCCTTGCCGTAGTCGCCATGGGCCTATTCGCGCAGCTTTCTCGGACGGTTTGCGCAACAATGTTCCGAGAAAGCGCCGGATCGTGTAACGAAAAGCCGTTGACGCCTCAGGCATTTGTGGTTATCAACTCGGCCCATGAAAAATTTTGCGGTTATTCTTGTGGTGGGACGGCGCATGGGCAGGATGGTGTAACCATCCGGCGGTAGCCACCCATGCGCTGAACGAGGCTCCTGACGGGGCCTTTTTTTATGCCTTCAAACAAGCTAAGCACCCAACTGGGAAAAGGGACGGAAGCAAGTCAATGAGCGGTACAGAAAACCAGATGACAGGCGCGGAGATCGTTCTCCAGGCACTGAAGGACAATGGCGTCGAGCATATCTTCGGCTATCCCGGTGGCGCCGTGCTTCCGATCTACGACGAAATCCACCAGCAGGACGATATCCAGCACATCCTCGTTCGCCACGAGCAGGGCGCCGGCCACATGGCCGAAGGCTATGCCCGCTCCACCGGCAAGGTCGGCGTCATGCTGGTCACGTCAGGTCCCGGCGCCACCAATGCGGTGACGCCGCTGCAGGACGCGCTGATGGATTCGATCCCGCTCGTCTGCATCTCCGGCCAGGTTCCGACCTCGCTGATCGGCTCCGACGCCTTCCAGGAATGCGACACGATCGGCATCACCCGGCCTTGCACCAAGCACAACTGGCTGGTTCGCGACGTCAACGATCTCGCCCGCATCATCCATGAGGCCTTCCGCGTCGCCCAGTCCGGCCGTCCGGGCCCTGTCGTCGTCGATATCCCGAAGGACGTTCAGTTTGCGACCGGCACCTACACGCCGCCGTCCGCCGTCCCGACCCAGAAGAGCTACCAGCCGAAGAAACAGGGCGATCTGAAGAAGATCGAGGAAGCGGTCGAACTGATGCGCAATGCGCGCCAGCCGATCATCTATTCCGGCGGCGGCGTCATCAATTCCGGCCCGGAAGCCTCGCATCTGTTGCGCGAACTGGTCGAACTGACGGGATTCCCGATCACCTCGACGCTGATGGGCCTCGGCGCCTATCCGGCCTCCGGCAAGGCCTGGCTCGGCATGCTCGGCATGCACGGCACCTACGAGGCCAACATGGCGATGCATGACTGCGACGTCATGATCTGCATCGGCGCCCGCTTCGACGACCGCATCACCGGCCGCCTCAACGCGTTCTCGCCGAACTCCAAGAAGATCCACATCGACATCGACCCGTCGTCGATCAACAAGAACGTCCGCGTCGACGTGCCGATCCTCGGCGATGTCGGCACGGTTCTGGAAGACATGGTTCGCCTGTGGCGCGCCGCTTCCAAGTCGACCGACAAGGCACGTCTCTCGGACTGGTGGGAGATGATCACCAAGTGGCGCGCCCGCAATTCGCTCGCCTATGCGCCGAACGACGACGTCATCATGCCGCAATACGCGATCCAGCGGCTCTATGAGCTGAGCAAGGACCGCGACACCTACATCACGACGGAAGTCGGCCAGCATCAGATGTGGGCAGCCCAGTTCTTCGGCTTCGAGCAGCCGAACCGCTGGATGACCTCGGGTGGCCTCGGCACCATGGGCTACGGCTTCCCGGCGGCGATCGGCGTGCAGGTCGCGCATCCGAACAGCCTCGTCGTCGACATCGCCGGTGACGCCTCGATCCAGATGTGCATCCAGGAAATGTCCTGCGCGGTCCAGTACGGCCTGCCGGTCAAGATCTTCATCCTCAACAACCAGTACATGGGCATGGTGCGCCAGTGGCAGCAGCTCTTGCACGGTAACCGCCTGTCGCATTCCTACACGGAAGCCATGCCTGACTTCGTCAAGCTGGCGGAAGCCTATGGCGGCGTCGGCATCCGTTGCGACAAGCCGAGCGAGCTCGACGCTGCGATCCGCAAGATGATCGACACGCCGGCGCCGGTTATCTTCGATTGCCGCGTTGCCAATCTCGCCAACTGCTTCCCGATGATCCCCTCGGGCAAGGCCCACAACGAGATGCTGTTGCCCGACGAAGCCACGGACGAAGCGGTCGCCAACGCGATCGACGCCAAGGGCCGTCAGCTGGTCTGAGATAGGTAGAGGAACCACTCACATGAACGCACACCTTCAACCGACCGGCTCCGCCTACTTCATCGCCAAGGAGACTGAAGTCGCCGAAACCCACACGCTTTCGGTTCTCGTCGACAACGAGCCGGGCGTCCTTGCCCGCGTCATCGGCCTGTTCTCCGGCCGCGGCTACAACATCGAGAGCCTCACGGTTTCGGAAACGGAACACGAGGCGCACCTGTCGCGCATCACCATCGTGACGCGCGGTACGCCGCACGTGCTCGACCAGATCAAGAACCAGCTGGAACGGCTGGTTCCGGTCCACCGTGTCGTCGACCTGACCGTGCGCGCCGCCAGCCTAGGCCACGACCGGCCGATCGAGCGCGAACTGGCGCTCGTCAAGGTGCACGGCTCGGGCGACCACCGCGTCGAGGCGCTGCGCCTTGCCGACGCCTTCCGCGCCTCGGTCATCGACGCCAATATCGATCACTTCGTCTTCGAAATCACCGGCAAGCCGTCGAAGATCGAACAGTTCATCGCCATCATGAAGCCGCTCGGACTCATCGAGGTCTGCCGTACCGGCATCGCAGCGATGAACCGCGGCCCGCAGGGCATGTGATTTTGCCGAGGTGAGGGGCTCGCGTGCATTCTTGCGCGCGAGATTTTCCGAGCGGGATTGGCCCTCGCGCTTTGTGCGGAGGCTGCCCCTCACCCCAGCCCTCTCCCCGCAGGCGGGGAGAGGGGGCGCTCGCACCGGGCGAGCCGCTTCTTTTCCTCCTTCATGACGACCGTCCATCAGAGGCACGCCTCTGCCGAAGATGCTAAGCGCTCGCCGTTCAAGGGGACCGGGCGCCCGCCGCGCGTTTCCTTCTCCCCGCTTGCGGAGAGAAGGTGGCCGGCAAGCCGGATGAGAGGCCGCCGCAGTTGCAGCCGAAACCTCTCGGCAGGCCGGATGATCGGTGCACGCGCTTGCGAGCGAAACCGCCAGACGTCACGCGCGTGGTTGACTTCGCACGGCATTTCTCGCCGAGTAATCCCGAAGAGGATTTCTCACGATCGCAGGTGCCCGATGAATTCTACCAAGATGAAGGCCTTGGTCCTTACGAGATATCGTGGTTCCGATGCCGCGGAGTTGCGCGACGTGCGGCGCCCACGCGCAGCGCGCGGCGAGGTGCTTGTCCGAGTGCATGCCGCCGGCCTCAATCCGGTAGATTACAAGACGCGGGAAGGCATGCTGAAAGTCGTCCAGCGCTATCCCTTGCCTGTCGTCATGGGCAACGAACTCTCAGGCCTCGTCGAGGAACTGGGAGAAGGCGTCACGTCGTTTGCGCCGGGCGACCGGGTCTTTGCGCGCATGCCCAAGGACACCATGGGCGGTCTGGCCGAATTTGCCGTCGTGCCCGAACGGTTCCTGGCGAAGATGCCGGCATCGATCGACTTCAACACGGCCGCCGGCGTGCCGCTTGCCGGGCTTACCGCCTTGCAGGCGCTGCGCGACGAGCTTCATGTGGGGCGGGGCAGCCGGATCTTCATCCCCGGTGGCGCCGGCGGCGTCGGTACCTTCGCCATTCAGCTGGCGAAATGGCTGGGCGCGGAGGTCACGACGACCGCATCGCCCCGCGGCCGCGCGCTGGTCGAAGCGCTCGGCGCCGATGTGGTGATCGACTACACGAAGGAGCGGTTCGAGGAGCGCTTGCGCGACATGGACGGCGCCTTCGATCTGCTGGGCGGCGAGACGCTCCTAAAATCCTTCAGCGTCGTCAAGCGCGGCGGCAAGGTGGTGTCCATCGCCGGCATGCCCGAGCCTGAAACCGCGCGAAAGGATCTCGGCCGCGGCCTGTTCTTGAGGGCGCTGTTCTGGCTTGCGTCCTATAAGATACGCGCCGTCGCCCGGAAACACGGCGTCTCCTACCGCTACCTCTTCATGCATCCTGATGGTGCCGAGCTTGCCGAACTCGCAGGCCTCATCGACGCCGGGTCGGTCAGGCCGGTGATCGACCGCGTGTTTGCGCTGAACGATGTCGCCCTAGCCTTCGCCTATCTGGAATCCGGCCGCGCCAAGGGCAAGGTGGTGGTGGAGATTGCGGGCGCCACTGCCTGATCGACCCCTGCGGTCGCGGTTAGGCTGTCACAGACCCGGTATGATCCTGGTTTGGTCGGCAATGAAATCGCAAAATCGCCGAACGCGAAGCGGTATCATCGAACCGAAGGCGTGCACCACGTTGAGAGGCTGCGGCGGCAGGTCCAGTTCAGTGGAGATATCGATCAGCCGGCCGTCGTTCAACTCGTCCTGAACCACACACTTCATGAGCAGTGCCGCGCCCAGACCGTGGAGTGCCGCTGCCCGCAGCGCCTGCCCGGTATCGCAATCCACGCGGCCCTGCGGTGAAAACTGCTTGCCGCCCGCAAAGATCATCGCGCTCGGATGACCACGCACGATGTAGCGGGCGAAGGGAAGAGCCGAGGCCTCGTCCACCGAACGCGGCTTGCCGTGTTTCTCGAGGTAGGCCGGAGACGCGACGATCACCATGCTGACATTCGCTAGCTTCCGTACGCGCAGTTCGCCTTGGCCACTGCCGCCCACGCGGAAGACCACGTCGTAATCCTCCCGGATCAAATCAACTTGCCGGTCTGCGAGACCCACCTCCAGCTTGATGGCGGGGAAGGCCGATGCGAAATCGCGAAATATCGGGGTCAAGAAGTAGCGTGCAAGATCGCTTGGCATGCTGAACCGAATTCTGCCGGCGAGCGTGTCGTCACGGCTGGCGACCTCGTCCGACGTATCAAGCTGGCGCAGGAGAGGGGCAACCTTGTCGAACAAGGATTGCCCTTCGAAGGTTAGAACCAATGCTCGCGTTGACCTGAGAAACAGGCGGGCCCTGACCAAGGTCTCCAGCCTTCCGACGCTCTTCGAAACGGCAGACGGCGATGTCCTCAGGATCTTGGCCGCAGCGCTGAACGAACCGCTCTCCACAGTCCTGACGAACGCGATCAAGCCAGGCGTCTCGTTCAGCAGATTGGCCATCTACACCTCGCAGGCACATGTCATGTGCTCGTGACCCCGCTAATGCGCCGTCGAAAGCATCTCTATCTCCACGACACCTAACATGGAGACGAAAATGAAAACACTTCAAGGAAAGGTTGCCGTCATTACCGGCGGCAACAGCGGCATCGGAAAAGCCACCGCAAAGCTCTTTGCCGAAGAAGGCGCTCAGGTCATCGTCACGGCGCGACGCCAGGACCTTCTAGATCAGGCCGTTCAGGAAATCGGTTTCGGCGCCATCGGCATCCAGGGCGACGTGGCTGACCTTGCCCATCATCCGGCACTCGCTGCCAAGGTTGCCGAGAGATTTGGCGCCATCGATATCTATCTTGCCAATGCAGGCGTGATCGATCTCAAGCCGACCGACGCAATCTCAGAAGAAGCCTATGATCGGCATTTTTCAATCAACACCAAGGGCGTCTTCTTCGGTGTTCAAGCCATTGCTCCCATCATGAACGAGGGCGGGAGCATCATCATCACCAGTTCGCTGGCGGCGACCAAGGTTCTCCCGAACCATAGCGTCTATGCCGGTTCCAAAGCTGCCGCAGCGGCGTTCGCGCGCAACTGGGCGGTCGAGTTCAAGTCGCGCCGCATTCGCGTGAATGTTCTCAGCCCAGGGCCGACGGACACGGAAATCCTTGGAAAGCTCGGAATCTCCGAGGCTGAACGCGGACCATTTCTCGAACACATGTCCGAGACGATCCCGGCCGGACGGCTGGGCACGTCCGAGGAGCTTGCCAGTGCGGCACTCTTCCTCGCTTCGGATGCCGGCCGCTTCGTCAACGGCATCGAACTCCACGTCGACGGCGGAATGTTGCTTGTCTGACGGATAGCGGATGTCGCCGAACAACAGCGAGGGCGTTCGGGTGAACCGTCATCGATGTTGCACCGACTGCGCCTCCGGCGCGCAGTCGGGCCGAGCGGCTGAGGGCGCGGTCAACGTTATCGCGGTGCTTCTCAAATCATCTCCAGCGACCGCTTGCGCCTCGGCGGCGGGAAGGCGTGGTCGAGGGCGGTGAGGTCCTCGGCGGTCAGGTGGATGTCCATCGCATCGCGGTTTTCGCGGAGGCGGTCGGCCGAACCGGTCTTGGGGATCGAGATGACGCCGGGGCGGGTTTTAAGGCAAGGGCGATCTGGGATGGCGTCGCCTGATGCGCCTTGGCGATGTGAATGAGATCGGGGTGGCGCAACAGCCGTCCCTCATCGAGCGGCGAATAGGCCATGATGGCGATGCCTTGGCTCTGGCACCAGGGCAAAAGGTCGTATTCGATGCCGCGGCGCGAGAGGTTGTAGAGCACCTGGTTAACGGCGACGTTCTTTCCGTCCGGTACGCTGAGCAACTCCTCCATGTCGTCGACATCGAAGTTCGAGACACCCCAGGCGCCGATCCTGCCTGATTTCTTCAGCGCCTCGAAGGCGGCAACCGTTTCCGCCAACGGATAGCCGCCGCGCCAGTGCAGGAGGTAAAGATCGATATGGTCGAGACCGAGATGCTTCAGGCTGCGCTCGCAGGCGGCCTCGGTGCCGATGCGGCTGGCGTTGGACGGCAGCACCTTGCTGACGATGAAGGCCTCGTCGCGGCGGCCGCGCACCGCTTCGCCGACCACGCGCTCCGAGGCGCCGTTGCCATACATTTCGGCCGTGTCGATCAGCGTCAGGCCGAGATCGAGGCCGAGTTGCAGGCTCTTCACCTCATCGGCCTTGCGCGCTGCGTTGTCGCCCATGCGCCAGGTGCCTTGGCCGAGAACCGGGATCGAGCGGCCGTCGGGAAGTGTTGTCGTCGGGATCGGATCGTGCATGCTGTTCTCCTCGCGGCCGAAATTGCCCACAGCGGGTGCGTCTTTCAAGATGCACTTCAGACGCTGTAGCACTTTGACGTGCGCCCTGTTGCTATCCGTAAAAGCGGAAACGCTTTCAGGAAATAGGCGGGTAGCGGCCAATCTAGCGCATCCCGCCGGTCTTTCGAGCCTTCATCCGGCAAGCCGTCCGCGCTCCTTTTCCATGCGCTGCAGGATCTCGACGAAGGCACGCACGCGCGCCGGGCGGAAGTGGGAGGGCGGATAGACGACATGGATGCCGCCCGAAGGCAGCGACCAGTCGGCGAGCAAACGCACCAGGCGGCCATCGGCGATGTCGGTTCGCACCTGATAGTCCGGCAGCACGGCAAGCCCGATGCCGGCGACAGCGCAGCAATGGGCGGAATCGGTGCTGTCGGCGGTCACCAGCGCCTTGCCGAGGATTGCCGCCCCTTTGCCGGCAGCATCCGTGAAGGTCCATTCCAGCGGCGCCTTCAGCGCGCCATTGGCGATCCAGCCTGCCTCCATCAATTGATCGGGATGCGTGATGTCCCCAAGCTTTGCGGCATAGGCGGGCGCGGCGACGAGGTGCTGCTGAAACGTGCCGATGCGCTTTGCCCGCTCGCTGGAGTCGACAAGCCAGCCGGCCCGGATGGCGAGATCGAGGCGCTTCTCGATCATGTCGAGAACCGTGTCGTTGAAACTCAGCTCCACCCGCATGGCGGGATAGGCCGCGAGATAGGCGGCGACGGCGTTGGTCACGACCTTGGCGCCATAGTCGAGCGGCGCCGTCAGCGTCAGCGTGCCGCTCGGGATTTCGGTTTCGGCCGAGACCGCGCCGACGGCTTCGTCCGCGTCGCGCAGGATAAGCGCGCAGCGCTCGTAGAAGCGCTGGCCGGTGGCGGTCGGGCTTAGCCGCCGGGTGGTGCGCACGAGCAGGGTGGTGCCGAGTTCCTTTTCGAGCTGGGCGACCTGATGGCTGACGGCCGCTTTGGCAAGCCCCAGCCGTTCCGCAGCCGCGGTAAACGAGCCGCTTTCGACCACGGCGACGAAATGCGAGAGGCGATTTAAGTTTACAGTCATTCGATATTCTTCGCGATTGTCTGAGATTGTCAGACAGTCTGTTCGGACTGCCGGGCTTTTTCAAGAGTGCCCGTGCCGTCATCCTGCCGGGCACGACAAAAAGCCCAAGGAGACCCCATGCAGATCCAGTTGACCCGGCGGACCGCACTCAAGACGGTAGCGGCGGCCGGCGCCGCCATCCTCATCCAGCCGATCGGTGGCCGCCTTGCCAATGCGGCTGCGGCGCTCGAATGGCGTTATTTCCAGGCGGATGATGCCGGCTTCAACCGCACACCGGTGCTGCTGACCGGAAAGACCGAGGCGATCCTGATCGATGGCGGCTTCACGTTTTCCGACGGCCGGGCGGTGGCCGAGGCGATCAAGGCAACGGGCAAGCGGCTGACGACCATCTATGTCAGCTGCAACGACCCGGATTTCTATTTCAGCCTCAAGCCGATCGTCGAGGCCTTTCCGGATGCGAAGGTCATCGCCGCTTCGGCAACCGTCGAGGCGATCAAGGCCAATGTTGAAGGCAAGCTTGAAACCTGGGGGCCGCAGTTGAAGGACAATGGCCCGCAGACGCTCGCCGACGTGGTGATGCCGACGCCCGACGCCCGCAGGTCGCTGACGCTCGAAGGCAGCACGATCGAGATCGTGACGATCGAGGGGATGAAGGACCGACGCTATCTCTTCGTGCCAGAGCTGCAGGCGATTTTCGGCGGCGTGCTCGTTTATTCCGGCTCGCATGTCTGGGTGGCCGACGAGGCGACGGCGGAGGGGCGGCAGAAATGGATCGAGGCGCTCGATGCCATGGCGGCGCGCAAGCCCGCGATCGTCGTGCCGGCGCACAAGAGTGCGGGCGGGCCGGAGGGCGTCGAGGCCATCCGCTTCACCCGCGACTATCTTGCAGCCTTCAACGAGGCAGCGGCCGCCGCCAAGGACAGCGTCGAGCTGATCGCGGCGATGACAAAGCGCTATCCGGATCTGTCCGGCGTCTCCACGCTCGAGCTCGGCGCCAAGGTCGCCAAGGGCGAGATGAAGTGGGGCTGAAACGGGCGCTCGGCCCGGCCGGACAGTATGGTTTTGCTGGTTGCTGCCGCGATGTCCCTTGAGGAACGCCGCGCTCAAATCTTCGTCCGCGTGACGGGGATGTGAGCGCCGGTTCCTTGGAGCCCGAGGACCCCGTGCCGGTCGGGTGTCCATAACAGGACTGCGGCTCTCGATAGGGCGATATCCGGCGGTCGGGCGATGCGCGAATGCGGTTGCCGCTACAACAGCCACTCCGAGCGTGCCGGGCCACCACCAGCAATTGTCACCATGACAAGTTCGCGGCTGGCACCGGTGATTAGGTCAGTTATGCTGACCCAATTGTACCGGGAGGGAACCCATGCAGGCCGATACGCTGCTGGCGCTGTTTTTGTTCGCATTCACCACCTCGATCACGCCGGGGCCGAACAACATGATGCTGTTCGCGTCGGGCGTGAATTTCGGTTTCGTGCGCACCATTCCGCATATGCTGGGCATCGGCGCCGGCTTCTTCCTGCTGCTGATCGCCGTCGGTTTCGGCCTCGGTGCGCTGCTCCATTCCGTGCCGGTCGTTTACACGGCGCTGAAGTTCGCAGGCGGTGCCTATCTCATCTGGATCGCCTGGAAGATCGGCACCTCGCGTTCGCTGTCCGAAGGCAAGGCAAGCGCACAGCCGATGACCTTCATCGGGGCTGCCGCCTTTCAATGGGTCAATCCCAAGGCGTGGGTCATGGCTGTATCAGCGATGGCTACCTATACCAGCAGCGAAAGCTACCTCTTCAGCGTGCTCGTCGTCGGCGTCGTCTTTGCGCTCGTCAACGTGCCGAGCGTTTCCACCTGGGCGGGCTTCGGTTCGGCGCTGCGCCAATGGCTCTCGGAACCGTCGCGGCTGAAATGGTTCAACATCACCATGGCGGTGCTTCTCGTCGTCAGCCTCTGGCCGATGCTAAAATAGTGCGAATTGCGGCTTCACCAGCATCAGCCAGAAGATGCCGGTGACGGCAAAGAAGGCCGGGAAGCCGCATGCAAACCAGACGGCATAGAGCCGGTCGAATTCCGGTGGCAACGGCGCACCGTTGGCCGTTGCAAGCCGGGCGAGATCGCGCAGCCGCAACTGGATCCAAACGACCGGCAGCCAGAAGAGGCCGGTGACGACATAGAGGATCAGCGACAGTGCGATCCATCCTTCCGTCAGCGACCAGCCGATACTCGTCGCCAGCAGGTAACCGGTGATTGGCTGGAGCAGCACCGCTGTCGCGGTGAAGACCGTGTCGGCGACGACCACCGTTCCGGCGACGTGCGCGATCAGCCGGGCATCGCCCGTGCGCCTGGCCATCAGCATGAAGAAGGCGATACCAGCGCCGGTGCCGAAGAGCACTGCGGCACCGATCACATGGGCAAGGCGCAGCAGATCTTCGAGCGGCATCAGCGTTCATCCAGTATGGCCAGCGTCGCCAGCGTGAGAAGCAGCGACGGCAGCACCTTGACGAGCGGCCCGAGCGGATCCGCCCAAAGTTCGGGTTCGACGAGGGTAGCAGAGGCGAGATAGGCGACCGACAGTGCGAGCATGCCGAAGAGCGCGCGCCTTGCCCACGGGCGCACCAGCACGGCGACGCCGAGCGCAATGTCGGCAAAGCAGGTGGCAAGCGTCAGTGCCGTTGCCGGGCCATGGTCAACAAACCGCAGGAAATGTTGCCGGGCCGCGTCGAGGTCGAACAGCGGGATCACGCCCGAGAGCAGCCAGAAGAGCGACAACCCGACGATCATCAGCGGCTTCAACAGATAGAGGCGGGCAAACCAGAGGTCCTGTACGCCGGATGGCGCAGCCGAAAGGCTTTGGCGCGCGGAAAGGAACGGGACCGCAGCGCGGGCGCCATCCTGGGCCGAAACACCGCCGGCCATGACCGACAGAGCGGTCGAGCGCAGGGGTGAGCGCCAGCCGAGCCGCCCGGCGAGGTCTGCAAGGAGGCCGACAGGCGCGGCAAGTGCCGGCGGCAGCCTGACGGTCCTTGCCACCGGAAGGCCTAGCCATTGCCGGTGCAGCGCCACGAGTTCGGCGAGCGTCGGCGGTTCCTTGTGGCCGAGCACGACGTCGCTTCCATCGGGGATCAACCCGGCGACGGCGGCGCTGACGGCCTCGGCCACGTCGCTCAGGGCCACGGTCTCGACGCGGGCCTCCGCATGAACCAGCGGCGTGACGAAGGGCAGGGCGGCAAGCGCGCGCAGAAGCGCCGAGCCGCCATGGGCGTTGCGGCCGAGCACCAGGGCCGGCCGCAGGATGACATGCGCCACGCCGCTTGCCGCCAGCGCCTCGTCGGCGCGGAACTTGGTGGCGAGGAAGGCGCTGTCGCTGCCGGCACCGCCACGCGGTGCGGAAATCTGGACGATGCGGATGGGAGACGCCTTGGCTGCCGCATAGAGCGCCAGCATCGCTGTCTCCTGCGTCGCGGCCACTTCATCGGCAAGGCCATCCTGCAGCGCACCCGCGCAATTGACGATGACGTCATGGCTCTCGATGAGCGGCTTCCAGTCGCTGGCGTCGCGCATGCGCGCAAGATCGGCCGCAAGCCATCGGGCCTCCGGCCGCTTCAACCGGGAGCGGGCGACATTGCGGCCAAGCCCGGTCACCGCGTGTCCGTCGCTTGCCAGTCGATCGAGGAGGGCCGAGCCGATGAAGCCGGTAGCGCCGAGAATCAGAACCTTCATGCCGTTATCTTACAGGGCAGCCGGTTAAGAGGGCGGGCAAAGATCGATTGCCTTTGCTGGCGTATTGCCATGCGGGCCTGCGCTTCTTCGGTCACCGCGCGTAAAGCGCGCGCTGTGGCAAAGCCAAGTCTGGTTGCTGCGAGGAGCCCTTCAAAGGATCTGAAGAACGATGAACCAGATGGTCGCCAAGAGAAACGGCGGGATCGTTACGGCAAACCTCAATGCCCATTTCTGAAGCCACCATGGCCTGTTGAAGGGCTTATGTCCCAGAAACGGCTGGATGAGTCGCTGCCGAATGTAGGCGGGTGTTGCCGTTTCGCCAGGGGGCAATCCGATGGCTTCATCGATGCCGACGCGAATGCGGTTGCGTTCCGGCTCACTGAGTTCAAGCCGCGTGAGTTCTCGATCAAGCAGGATCGGTAGAGGGACCCCCTCAGCGATCACGGCAAGGGCGGGGTAGGTATGCCCGGCAAAAGCCTCCGGCGGCAAAGCGCTGCGGTCGCCCTGAGATCTGATGTAAAGCGGCGTCTGTTTCGGCGCCATCCGGGTGTAAGCGGTTTTGGTCGCGTGAGGCGCAAATGGGCTGCCTGGAATGTAGCGCAGAACGCGCTTGCCGCTGACATCGACGATGACGGGTTTCAACAGGTACCTCCGGCCGGCGGCGCGGCGGGCAAGCAGGATGGGTACCGCCTTCATCAGCATCGCGACACAGAACGACAGGAGGCTCACGCCGAGGATGAGCCGCAACGCCGATGTGCGAAGGCTGCTGCGATAGTCATGGGCAAGGCTGACATATTCCGGGCGGTCGGCCGCGATGGTGATGCTGCCCTGCCGGCAAGGCCCTGGTTCGCCAACGGAGCGACCCGCCAGCATTTGCTGATGGGGCCGCCCGTCATGGACAAAGCGAACTTCCATAGCGCACTGCAGACGTTCCTGCGGGCCGCTCTCCTCGGGAGCACAGTCGATGGCGCAGATCTCGGCACCGCTGATGAAAGTGGGGTTCCGGTTGATGAAATAGTCGCGCCTGATCTCGTCGATCGGCAACACTAGCAGCCCGACGGCAATCGGCAGCGGCAGGATTGCTGACAGCAGGAAGAGGAAACCGAGGGAGAAGCCAGGGGCAACAATGCGGACTGCGCGGTTCGGGAATGCACGTTCGATTGATGTCATCATTCCTTGTCAGCCGCCCTCATGTCGCCCTTAAACCTTTCGCGCCTGCCGGCATCGGGCGATCCGAATCGCCATGCTGCAGCGGAGCATAGCCCAGCTCCGGCGTGCGAGAGAGATGGCGCAGATGATACATTCGGAACTGCATGGCAAATGATCGCCGGCAGCGGTAGCCGGCTTACTCGGTGGCCTGGTACGAACCGCATCGGGCCAGACTTGTTATGGTGACAATTGCGGGTACCCGCGGGCGTTGAAATCGATTTCGAATCCGGGGTTTATGCGCTACGACTTTATGAGGAGGCAGCGCCATCTTTGTGCCTGTGATGGCACGGCGTTGCGAGGAGCCAGGCAATGTCCGAACACCATCACGATCACCACGATCACGACCACCACCACGACAACCATTTCACCGACATGGAAGCGCGGGTGAAGGCGCTGGAGACGGTGCTGACGGAGAAGGGGCTGATCGATCCGGCGGCGATCGATGCCATCGTCGAGACCTACGAGACGAAGATCGGCCCGCGCAACGGCGCGCGTGTGGTGGCAAAGGCCTGGGTGGATCCCGAGTTCGCCGAATGGCTGAAGCGCGATGCGACGGAAGCGATCGCCAGCCTCAGCTATACCGGCCGGCAGGGCGAGCATATGCGCGCCGTATTCAACACCACTGACACCCATAACCTCGTCGTCTGCACGCTCTGTTCCTGTTACCCCTGGTCGGTGCTCGGTCTGCCGCCGGTCTGGTACAAGGCGCCGCCCTATCGCTCGCGCGCCGTCATCGATCCGCGCGGTGTGCTCCAGGAATTCGGCCTGACGCTTCCCGAGACGACGCGCATCCGCGTCTGGGATTCGACGGCGGAGCTGCGCTATCTCGTGATCCCCGAGCGCCCGGCAGGGACGGAAGGGTTCAGTGAGGAGGAGCTTGCTGCCCTCGTTACCCGCGACGCGATGATCGGCACGGGCCTGGCACTTTCGGTGGAGGCGCTTCGATGAACGGTCCGCACGATCTCGGCGGCGCCCACGGCCTCGGCCCGGTGGCGCCCGAAAAGGACGAGCCCTACTTCCATGCGGAGTGGGAAAAGCGGGCGCTCGGCGTCACGCTTTCCTGCGGCGCCTTCGGTGCCTGGACGATCGACGAAAGCCGGCATGCGCGCGAAAACTTGGCCCCGGCGACCTATCTTTCGGCGAGTTACTACGAGATCTGGACGCGGGCGCTCGAAACCCTGTTGAAGCGCCACGGTTTCGTGACGCAAGCCGAACTCGACGGCGGCCACAGGCTGGAACAGGGTGCGGCGCCGAAACGGGTGCTGAAGGCCGATATGGTGGCGGGCGTGCTCGCCAAAGGCGGCCCCTGCGATCGCCCTGTCGAGGGGCGCCCACGCTTTGCCGTCGGCGACCGGGTGCGCACGAAAAACTTCAATCCGGAGACCCATACGCGCCTGCCGCGCTATGCCCGCGCCAAGCTTGGCCGGGTCGAGGCGGTGCAGGGCTCCTTCGTCTTTCCTGACGACAACGCCCATGGCCGCGGCGAAAATCCGCAATGGGTCTACACGGTTGTTTTCGATGGGCCGGAGATCTGGGGCGAGGGTGCCGACCCGACGCTCACCGTTTCGATCGATGCCTGGGAGAGCTATCTTGAGCACGTGTAAGGTGACATCGCCGCTCGTCGCTTCCGCCGAACTGCCAAAATCGCCGGAGGGCGATCCGGTCTTTGCCGAGCCCTGGCAGGCCAACGCCTTCGCCATGACCGTGCGCCTGCACGAAAAGGGCGTGTTCTCCTGGCCGGAATGGGCAGAAGCGCTTTCGGCCGAACTCTACAAACCCGGCCGCAAGGCCGATGCCAGCGACTATTACGACTGCTGGGTGGCCGCACTTTCGCGCCTCGTCACCGAGCTTTCGCTCGCCTCCGGTCGAGAACTGGAAGACCTGACCCTGAGCTGGCAGCGCGCGGCGGAGGCAACGCCGCATGGGCAACCGATCGTCAGAGAGAACGACCCGCTCAGGTAGGGCGGCGAGGACGCTGCTTTGCCATTTGCGCGATGCGAGCGCGCTTGCCGCTCATCCTAACCTTCTGCCCGCTTGCGGGGAGAAGGGACGTGGACTGCGGCGAGCGTAACGAGGCGATGGAAGCGAACGCTGGTCCGAGCGGGTGCCACACGTGTCCTTCTCCCCGCGGGGCGGGGAGAGAAGGTGGTCTGTAGACCGGATGAGGGGCCATCGCTTCACGCTACGTGAAGCGACCATCACGCGTAGTAGGCTGCCTGATCCAGATCGGTGAGCAGGTCAGGCCCAACAGGTTTCCAGCCGAGCACAGCGCGGGTGCGGGTGCTGGAGGCGGCCATGTTGCCGCCGGCCATGCCCGCAAACCAGCCGAAATGCGCGCGCGGGCGGGCTTCGACCGGCAGGCCGAGATTGCGGGCGATGATCTCGGCGATCTGTCGGAACGGGATCTTTTCGTCCGCCACGGCGTGGTAGACGCTTTCGCTCGTGCCGCTTTCGAGCGCAAGCCGATAGACCCGTGCTGCGTCATCCCGGTAGACGCCTGACCAGCAATTGGCGCCATCATCCAGATAGGCCGAAACGCCGGTCTGGCGCGCAAGCCGCACGAGGATGGGGATGAAGCCGTAGTCACCCAGGCCGTGAACCGAAGGCGCGAGCCGGACCGTTGCCGCCCGAACGCCGCGCTCGGCAAGGGCACGGGCGGCGGCTTCGGATTTGCGCGGCACGGCGGCATTGGGCCGATCGGTTTCTGTCGCACCGAGCGGCAGCCCGGCGAGACCCGAAGTTACGAGTAGCGGCCGAGCCGATCCGGCGAGAACCTCGCCCAGAAGCGCGATGACGCGCTGATCCTCGGCCGCACTTTCCAGGAAACTGGAAAAATCCTGGTCGAGCGGGCCATGGACGAAGTCGTGCCTGAAGGCCGTGTGAATGACCGCATCGGCTTGCCCTGCGGCCCGCTGCAGGATCGCCGCGGACTCAAGGCCGCCTTCGACGACTAAAGCCCCGGTTGCGGCGAGGGTTGCGGCCTTTTCCCTGGAGCGTGCCAGGCCGGACACCCTGTGCCCCGCCGCGATCAGGTCCTTGACCACGGCCGACCCGACCCAGCCGGTCGCGCCTGTTACAAATACATGCATTGCAGTTCTCCTTGATGTGGTGGCCTTGCGTGGGACTAAGCGCCCCGGACACGATGGCGCCGATCAGGCGAGGCGCATCGTCACTTCGATGTCCTCGGCAAACGGCGTCGACAGGTAGATGCCGGCCGCTGAGCGGATGTAGTCGAGATATTCGGGGCAGCTGTCGGCGTCGTCGGCGATGATCAGGGCGCCTGGACGCAGTCGGGGTTCGATCAGCTTGAAGACGTCGAGGTAGATCGGTTTCGCTCCGTCGAGCAGCACCAGGTCGATGGCATCAGGAAGGTTGGCGAAAGTCGTCAGCGCGTCACCCTGCCGGATCTCGACGAGATCCTCGAGACCGGCTGCCGTGAGGTTCTTTCCGGCCCGGGCCACCTTCGCCGGTTCGAATTCGCTGGTGATCAGCTCGCCGCCGCCGTTGTCGCGCAGCGCCGCTGCGAGAAAGAGCGTCGAAATGCCAAAGGACGTTCCGAACTCGGCGATCCGGCGGGCGCGGCCCGCGCGGGCGAGCATGTAGAGGAGGTTGCCGGTCTGACGCGAAACCGGAAGCCACAGATCCTTCAAGAGCCCGTAGAGCTGCAGATACTCGGTCTTGCTGTGCAGCAATCGCTCGCGTTCGCTTGCGGGCAGTTGCGCGACTGCGGGGCTGGTCGCGGCATCGGCCTCGTCGAACAGGCGGTCGAGAAGGCCCTTGAGAGGCTGGCTGGTGAGCGTGGTCATCGGATGTTCCTTGGTTTTCGATGGGCTTGCGTTCACGAGGAAAAATACGAATAATTCGTCGCATTCGCTAATCGCATTGCGGACGGTGCCAATGGCCAACAGATCAAGTGCCCGTATTTCTTCACGAAAAGCGCCCAAGCAGGCGCGCTCGAATGAGCTGGTGAAGGCCATTCTCCAGGCTGCTGTTCAGGTTTTGGAGGAGGAGGGCGCGCAGCGATTTACCACGGCCCGCGTCGCGGAGCGGGCGGGCGTCAGCGTCGGGTCGCTGTACCAGTATTTTCCCAACAAGGGCGCGATCCTGTTCCGCCTGCAAAGCGACGAGTGGCGGCAGACCTCCGGGCTTCTGGCGACGATCCTCAGTGACGGGTCGCGGTCGCCGCTCGATCGGCTGCGGTCCCTGGTTCACGCCTTCCTGCGCTCGGAATGCGAGGAAGCGGCCGTTCGGGTTGCCCTGGGCGACGCGGCACCCCTTTATCGCGATGCGCCCGAAGCCCGGGAAGCCAAGGAGGCCAACGATCCGCTCATCGACCAGTTCATGATCGAACTTCTTCCGAACGCACCCGCCGACACCAGAGAACTTGCCGGCGACCTGATCATGACGACGATGACGACGGTGGGGAAGGATTTTTCGGGAACGGCGCGCAGCGATGCGGAGATCGAGACCTATGCGGGTGCGATGGCCGACATGTTCTCGGCCTATCTCGTGGCGAAAGGCGCAGGCACCTGAAGCATCCCGACAATTGTGAGCGTCCAGGCGATTTTGAGCGCAGGGCGTCTCGGGTCACGTAAGGTGAGGCGAATGTGCGGGGTCGATCGTAACCCTCTGAAATACCTTGCCATCAAAGCCTAATCGGCGTTGGCTGGGTTACCCCTCAGCTCTTCGTCGCCTCGCTCTTTTCGAACTGCCGGTAGCATTCATCCGCCACCTGCTGCAGCAGATCGCGCGGCACCTCGCCGGTGACGGCGTAGCCGAGAGGGCCGTCGATCCAGTAGAAGGTCTCGACGCCGTCGTTCTCGTCGATGCGGAAGCTGGTTTCGCGGTTGTCGTCGTTGCGGCCGAGCAGCACCGTCAGCCGCCGGCCGGTGCCATCCTCATACATGAACATCGCGCCCGCCTTGCCGTTGACCGGCAGCAGCCGGCCGCCGACCAGCGAGAAGCCGAGCGAGGAGAGATCAGGGATCGAGAGCGGATGATCGAGACGCTTGCCAAGCCAGGTGGCAAGATGGGTCTGGTCGTCGGCGCCGACCTCGACGGCATGGCGCACTTCGCTGGCATAGACCAGGAAGGCCGATTGCGCCTGGCGCGGCAGGCTGTCGGCCGTCTGCGTCAGCCGGGGCTTTTGCTCGGGTGAGAGCAGCAAAGGCGCGTAGAGGCCGGTGAGACCGCCGGCCACAAAGAGTGCCAGGCCGGCGGCGACGGCACGGGCGATGCCGGCAAACGATCGGGTGTCCTTGCCGGGATCCTGTTGCGGGCGTTCGCTACCGTTGCTCAGAAGCAGAGCCCGGTCATCGGCGTCGCTGCGGGCATAGCCGGCAAAGAGCGCGCGCAACTCGACCGCCTGCGCCCGCCATTGCCGGACCTCTTCGGCCTGCGTGGGGTTTTGCTCGAGCCATTGCTCGATCCGCAACCGCTCGCGCGGACCAAGGGCGCCGTCGACATAGGCGTGCAGGTCGTCTTCGGAGACGGTGTTGTGGCCTTCCGTCATTTCGGTCTCCGCATGCTGATCACATTGTCGTCCTTCATCGCTTCTGCAAGCTGGCGCCGCGCGCGCGACAGACGCGACATCACGGTGCCGATCGGTATGGCCATCATCTCGGCCACGTCCTGGTAGCGGTATCCTTCGATCACCACGAGCATCAGCACCGAGCGGTTCTCCGTGGAGAGCCCGTTCAGCGCCCGTTCAAGCCTGGAGCGCTCCAACGGGTCGCTCTCGCGGGTCTCGGCCTCAAGCCCCAGGTCCTCATCCAGCGCCACCTGCGGGTGCATCGCCACATAGCGGTGCCGGTTGCGGCCGAGATTGGTCATGATGGTGAAGGCCCAGGCGCGCAGGTTCACGCCGCGCCACTGCGCACGGCGCGAAAGCACCTTCTCCACGCAATCCTGCAACAGGTCCTCGCCATCCGGGTCCGAGCGAACCAGGCTGCGGGCATAGCGCCGCAGTGCCGGCACCAGGGCCAGCACATCCTCTTCGAACCGGTCGGAGGCGGGGTGGTCCCCCGCATCCTCGTTGCCGCCGTTACGGCTTGGCGACATTCCATTCGCCCTTCTTCATGCCGTCGCCGGTCATGTCACCCATCTTCTTGTCCTTGATGAAGAAGTAGAGCGGCATGCCGTCCTTGGCCCATTGCTTCTTGCCGTCCTTGCGATTGACGACCGTATAGGCACCATCTGCCTTGGCGCTGGCTTCCGCGAAGAGGGGCGGCCAGTTCTTGGCGCAATCGTCGTAGCACATGGACACGCCGCCATGATCGTCCTTGTAGGTGTAGAGCGTCATGCCGTTTTCTCCGGCCAGCACCTTGCCCTTGGCGGTCTCGACTTCCTTGACCGGCGGCGCGGCGAAAGCCGTGACGCTGGCCGCAAGCAGCATGGCGATCGTCAGTGGAAACGTTCTCATGGCAATTGTCCTTCCTCAAGATGGTTTTCCTGTCCGGAAACGGGCGAAATGCCTCCTCGGCCCGTTTCCGCGGGAGCCGCATGGTGCAGATCCAACCGTAAGACACGGCAAGCACAGGATTTATTCCCGGAGAACTGGCGGAAGGTTCGGGTCGGTTCTTGCTGGTCGGCAACAGCACGCAACCGGCCACGCGACGTTCATCGCGTGGCCGACGAGAGGAAGGAATAAGGGCGGTGACCCGTAGGAGGCGACCGCCGTTCAGGGCAGCAGAACCACGGATCCGGTCGTCCGCCGGGCCTCCAGGTCTTCGTGTGCCCTGCGGGCGTCGCGAAGCGGATAGGTGGTGATGGCTGGGGCGCGAACGACGCCTGCCTGCATGGCTTTGAACAGCTCTTGCGCCGCCGCTTCATACTCGCCTCGGTCGGCGGTGTAGTGGGCGATCGAGGGACGAGTGACATGGAGCGAGCCCTTGGCCGCGAGCGAGGCGACGTCGAGCGGCGGAACCGGACCGGAGGAGGCGCCGAAGGAAACCACTGTGCCGCGCGGGCGCAGGCAGTCGAGCGACCTGGCGAAGGTGTCGGCGCCAACGGAATCATAGACGACGTCGACGCCCTTGCCGCCGGTGATTTCGCCGACGCGGGCCCGGAAATCCTCCTGGCTGTAGAGGATGACATGATGGCAGCCATTGGCGCGGGCGATCCCGGCTTTCTCTGTGGAGCTGACGGTGCCGATGACGGTCGCGCCGATGTGGCTCAGCCACTGGCAGGCGATCGAGCCGACACCGCCGGCGGCCGCATGGAAGAGCACCGTGTCGCCGGGCTTCACCTCAATGCAGCGACGGATCAGGTATTCGACGGTCAGTCCCTTGAAGACGAGGGCTGCGACCTCACGGATGTCGAGTTCCTCCGGCAGCGCCAGCGCCCGGGCGGCGGGCAGGTTGCGGTGGGTGGCATAAGCGCCGGGCGGGCCGCCCACATAGGCGACGCGTGCGCCAATCGAAAAGCCTTCGACGCCTTCGCCAAGCGCGGTGATCACGCCGACGCCTTCGACGCCGATCCCGCTCGGCAGGGGCAGGGGTGCCGAACCCCGACGGTGATAAATGTCGATGTAGTTCACGCCGATGGCGAGATGGCGGATCTGGATTTCGCCGGGCACAGGCTTGCCCAGCGTCTCGGCCTTGAAGGCGAGCACCGACGGCCCGCCAAATTCGGAAAATCGAAAGGTATCGATGGTGGACGTCATGTTGCTTTCTCTCTGGATTTCAGAAAGAAACTGCTTGATTTCCTGACTTCGGTCGAGAAACCATTCTGCAATTCTGATTTCCAAAAATGGAAGGCAAGATGGACTGGAATGATCTCAAATTCTTTCTGGCCGTTGCCAATGCGCGCTCGCTGACTGCGGCCTCCGTCAGGCTTGGTGTCAGTGCATCGACCGTGTCACGCCGGATCGAGGTGCTGGAGGCGGCGCTGCAGGTCAGGCTTTTCCGGCCGCACCGCGACGGTTATGACCTGACGCCGGCGGGCGAGGCGCTTTTGGCGCCGGCCGAGCGGGCCGAGGCGCAGATGCGGGTCTTCGAGCGCACGGCGCGGGAGAAGGACAACGACCTCGCCGGCCCGGTGCGCATCGACGTGCCTGAACTATTGGGGCAGGAGGTGCTGATGCCGGGGCTTGCCGGTTTCCTGCTGGAGCATCCGGAAATCCGCCTGGAGATGCATTCGAGCGTGCGCCCGGTGCGGCTTGCCGGCGAAGAGGCCGATATCGTGCTGCGCCTGGTGCGGCCGCAGCAGGGCAACTATCGCCAGCGCAGGCTCGGCCAACTCGCCTTCGGCCTTTATGCGACGCCCGGCTATATCGCGCGCCACGGCATGCCGAGCGCACCTGCCGATCTCCATCGCCACCGGCTGGTCGGCTGGAGCGAGGAGCTGAGCTACCTGATCATGGTCGCCTGGCTGGAAACCCTATGCCCCGGCCTGCAGCCGGCGATGCGCTTCTCCTCGTTCGGCGCGCAGATAGCAGCGGTGAAAAACGGGCTCGGCTTTGCCGTGCTTCCGGCCTTTGCGGCCGAGGCGGCAGGCTTCACTCCACTATTACCGGAGGTGCCGCCATTGGCCCCGGATCTCTGGCTGCTGGTCCATGAACAATCGGCCGAACTGCCGCGCGTGCGGCTCACCAAGGAGGCGGTCGCTACCGTGATGGCGCGCTTCGCTGCGCGATCGGCGGAAGGCGCCTGAGGATGGCAGACGCTTTCGTGAAGGAGTGGGCCGGTGGTGCTAGCGGGTTGGCTTCCAGGGGGCATCAGAACGGCGAACGCCTTGGAAACCGGTCTCCACCTGTCGCAGAACCGTCTCGTCGTCCGTGGTGATTTCGTAAAACGTGCTGTCGATGGCGCGAATGACGAGCCAGGGGCTGTCCGGGGCGCCGGGCAGGAAACCGGTAAACTCTCCCCAGATGATCTGGAGAACGTCTTGCGCAGCGGCGGCCAGGTGCCGGCCCTCGACCATGCTCTCGGACTGGGCCCAAGTCTCCAAAACGTCGCCGCCGGGGCCGGTGGCATCGAACCATTGATAACCTGCGTCGACTGCGGAAATTCTCCACGACGCTCTCAGCGAGCGGGGTGCGAGGCGCTGCAGGATGTCGCGCAGGTCGAAGGGAAGCGCAGCTTCCGGAGGTCCGTAGATTCTGAGCGTCGTCACGAATGTTCTCCCGGCAGCGCATTGGAAACGTGCCGGGCCAACATCGTCAAGCCCGGTCGGCGACGAAGCGGGCGAGCGCCGGGCCGATCATGGTGATGATCAGCAGGCGGGCGGTTTGCAGGGCCATGACGAAGGAGAGGTCGACATTGCTCGAGGCGGCGATGACGGCGATCGAATCGAGCCCGCCGGGGCTGGTAGCGAGATAGGCGGTCAGCGGATCGATGCCGACCACCTTGATCAAAAGCAGGGCAAGCAGGCCGGAGAACGAAATCAGCACGACGATCGAGATGATCGTCGGCACCAGGGCGCGGCGGGCATGGATGAGGATCTGGCGGGTGAAGCCAAGGCCGATGTTCCAGCCGAGCATGGCAAAACAGATCGCCAGCAGCCATTGCGGCAGCGCGGTGGTCATGACGCCCGAGACGTTCAGCACGGCGCCGAGAAGGAATGGCAGCAGGAAGGCGCCGGCGGGCACGCGCAGGAAGCGGCCGGCGAGTGCTGCTCCGAGCCCGACGGCGATGGTCTCGAGGAAGAGCAGGCCGTCGATCGGTGCGAACCAATGGGTGGCTTGCTCGGCTTCAGCGCCGCTGACCCACATATGCGCAACCACGGTCGCGGTGCTGGCGACGAAGATCACGCGCAGATACTGCATGAAGGCGACAAGGCGTGCATCGGCGCCATAGGCGTCGGCCATGAGCAGCATGGTCGAGGCAGCGCCCGCCGACGATCCCCAGATCGCCGTCGTGCCCGGCAGGATGCGCATGCGGGTGATGACCCAGCCGCAGAGCGTGCTGACGGCGATGACCGAGAGGATGACGGCGAGAAACAGCGGCCAGTTGCCGGAGAAGGTGGCGAGCATGCCCGGCGTCATGGCACCGGCAATCATCATCGCCAGGATGAACTGCACGCAGAAGAACAGCTGGCGCGGCAGGCGTATCGTGCCGCCATTCATGCCGACGAGCACGGCGGCCAGCATCGGGCCCATGAGCAGCCCGGCCGGAAGGCCGATGAACTCGAAAAACGAGGCAAGCACGATCGAGACCGCCAGCAGCAGGCTCCATTGCAGCCAGGGCGCGAACCGTCCGATGCCGACCTTGTCCGGGGTTGGCGGCGCAGCTGGCTTGTCGGTTTTCACGGGCATTCTCCGGCATGACCCGGAAAGGCGGGAACGGCCACCGGGGCCGGCCTTGACGGGCTTTGAGCGATGGTCTTCGCCAGCAGGAGCACGGACGCCATCACGTCACGCTCGTTAGCAACAATGCGGCGTTGCATTCAAGGGGCAGGGCAAGAAAGTGCCACAGGATCGACAGCGGGCAATGCGAGCACCGTGCGGGCAGGAGACGAAATGAGAAAAAAACGTGAACAAATTCGGCCGGGGGTAAGCCGCGCCGGAAGGCGCCGTGACGAGGCGCGGCCTTGATTTTACGGGGTAATTTCGCGCGCGGCGGTGACGCTCGCGAAGCTGGCGGCTCCTGGTCCTCCGGTGGGGCCGCAATTCCGGGCTTGCGTGTGCGGCCCGAATCCTGACACTCAGCCTCATGCAATTCGCACCGCAACAGGACGAGGCCCTGAAGGCCGTTTCGCAATGGCTGAAAGAGGGCCGCTCGCCGCTCTTCAGGCTGTTCGGCTATGCCGGTACCGGCAAGACGACGCTGGCCCGGCATTTTGCCGAGCATGTCGACGGCGACGTGCTGTTTGCCGCCTTCACCGGCAAGGCCGCGCAGGTGCTGCGCTCCAAGGGTGCGAGCAACGCCAAGACCATCCATTCGTTGATCTACCGGCCGCGCGGCGAAGAGGAGGTTTCCGACGAGGAAACCGGCAAGACCTCGATCGCGCCGATGTTTTCGATCAATCGCCAGAGCCCGGTCGCCAAGGCGGCGCTGATCATCGTCGACGAATGCTCGATGGTGGACGAGGCGCTCGGCAAGGACCTGATGAGCTTCGGCACGCCGATCCTGGTGCTCGGCGACCCCGGCCAGTTGCCGCCGGTTACGGGCGGCGGCTACTTCACCAATCAGGAGCCGGACTATCTGCTGACGGACATTCACCGCCAGGCGCGCGACAATCCGATCATCCAGCTCGCCATGCAGGTGCGCGAAGGCAAGGAGATCATGCATGGCGACTACGGCACGACACATGTGATCGGGCGGGGCCAGGTCAACCAGGAACTGGTGCTCGAAGCCGACCAGGTGCTGGTCGGCACCAACAAGACCCGCCGGCGCTACAACCAGCGCCTTCGCGAACTCAAGGGCTTCACCAGCGACTACCCGCAATCCGGTGACAAGCTCGTTTGCCTCAGGAACGACCCGGCCAAGGGCCTGCTCAACGGCTCGCTGTGGCAGGTGATGAGTTCGTCGAAGGAGACGGTGAAGCCGGGCATCAACTTGATGATCCGGCCGGAAGACGACGACATGGATCGTGGTGCCGCCAAGATCAAGCTGTTGAAGGCGGCCTTCGAGGATGTCGAGGGCGAGATCCCATGGACGACGCGCAAGCGCTACGACGAGTTCGACTACGGCTATGCGCTGACGGTTCACAAGGCGCAGGGTTCGCAGTGGAACAACGTCGTGCTCTTCGACGAAAGCTGGGCCTTCCGCGATACGCGGGAACGCTGGCTCTACACCGCGATCACCCGTGCGGCGGAGCGGCTGACCATCGTTCGTTGAGTGATTGAGCCGGGCGCGACCTGAGGGAGGGGACGTCGTTGCCGATCAGCAGGATCATCCTTTACGCGCAGGATGTCGACGCGACGGTTCGCTTCTACGAAAATCACTTCGGCTTTCAGGCATCGCGCGAGGCGGGCGACCGTATCGTCGAACTGATCCCGCAAGACGGCGGCGCCAGCCTGATGGTCCATCCGGCGGCCAAGGGGCAGCGGAAAGGCCAATCCCTCGTCAAACTGGTGTTCGATGTCAGGGATGTCGAAGCCTTCAGCCGAGGGTGCGCTCAGGAAGGGCTGGTATTCGGGGCCACCCATCAGGCCGATGGCTATCAGTTCGCCAACGCCAAGGACCCATCAGGCAATCCGATCTCGATATCGAGCCGCGCCTTCGGCAAGATCTGAGGTGCAGCCGTCTAGAGCTGTTACCGCTTCGTTGCCATCCAGATCATGTGGCGGGCGCCGCCGCGTTTGCCATTGGCGCGCACGTTCACCTCGTCGGTGGCAAAGCCGACTTCGCGCAGGCGGCGGGTGAAGGCGCTGTCGGGTGCCGACGACCAGACGGAAAGTACGCCGCCGGCCCGAAGGGCGGCTTGCGCGGCGCGAAGGCCGGTGTGGCTGTAGAGGCTGCCGTTGGAGGGGCGTGTCAGGCCATCCGGGCCATTGTCGACATCGAGCAGGATGGCGTCGTAGGCGGCCCTCTTCGAGCGGATCAGTGCGCCGACATCGCCGACATGGATATCGACGCGGGGATCGTCGAGCGTGCCCTTGTGCAGATCGGCCATGGGGCCGCGCGCCCAGTCGACGACGGCCGGAACCAGTTCGGCCACGGTCACGCGGGCATCGTCCGGCAGCACGGCAAGGGCCGCGCGCAAGGTAAAGCCCATGCCAAGGCCGCCGATCAGCATGCTCAGGTTCTTGCCGCCGGCGATGCGCTCATGGGCGAGCGTCGCCAGCGCTTCTTCCGAGCCGCTCAGCCGGCTGTTCATCAGCTCGTTCGAGCCGAGCATGATCGAGAATTCCTGCCCGCGCTGCTTCAGGCGCAGCTCGTCGCCGTCACCGGGAATGGTCGCGCGGTCCAGCTCTATCCAGGGAAGCATCGGGGTCTCTCGTCCGTATTTGTTCAGGCGCCCTCGTAACACGCGGATGGTGATGACGACACCGCAATGTCTGCCGTTCAAGAGAATTGTGCCGCGCGGACCTGCAAACTGTTCGGCGCGCCTTACTGTGGAGGCCTGCGGGCAGGACCTGCAGCAGAGCTTCGTGACCCAGGCGAGGCGCTGCGCGACCTCGTCCTCGTGACGCATGGGAATGCGGACGGCAAGGCATCGGTGGCGGCTGCCGTGTTTTCGCTATTCCGCCGAGATCATGCCTGAAAGCACCGCCTTGGCGATCGCCTGGAAGCGGTTGTTGGCGCCGAACTTGCGGATGATGCCGGCTTCAAGGCTAAGCGCTGCGGCCACGTCCATGTCCATCAGGCCGGCGATGCGCGCCGCCGGATAGCCGTCGGCCATGAAGGTCAGGCACTCGCTTTCGATCGGCGAGAGATGGACATGGCCGTCCTCATCGGTGGCTTCGCCTCCGTCGGTGGTTTCTAACAGCTCGGTGATGCGCTGCATCTGCCGGCGCAGGTTTGCCTGCTGGGCGGCAAGCTCACGCCGTCGGGCAAGCAGGGCGTCGCGAAACAGCTTGTCGGCTTCGGCCTGTTCCTCGGTGCCCGCAAGTCCGGTCAGCAGTTCCAGGATGGTCGAGATCGGCATGTCGATCTCGCGGCAGGCGTTGATGACGGCCATGCGGCGAATGTGATCTTCGTTGTAGACCCGCATTGGACCCATGCGGGCGGCGGTGAGCAGCCCTTTTTCCTCGTAGAAGTGCAGCGTGCGATGGGTGACGCCGAAAGCGTCGGCCATGTCGGCGATCGCCAGCGGCGTCGTGGGGTCGTGGTGGGGAAGCGGCAGGTCGGGCAGAAAGCCGACGCGATCGGGCGTGGCCAGCACGCCCTCGAATTTCCAGTGGTCTCGCGGCATGTCGAAGGTCCCCGGTCTACAGCCTGCGCGTCTTTCGACGCGCTGTTTCTGCAATATCCTGAATCGAGACCGACCCAGGGGCGCGCGCAATCCGCGTCCGGAAGCGGTGGCGATCGCCGGGTCTCAAAGGTACGGACGCATCCGCGCGGTGAGGCACTCGTTGATCGTCAACGACAATACCTGCTGCTCGGTTGGGGCACCTCCGCGCGCAAGCCACGGTTTACTCAGGACATCGATGCTTGCCTGACGAGCACCCAGGCACCCATTCCCAACGCATGCGTGTACCGTATACGCGAATCGCTAATATGACCAGTCCCACTATGGCAGGCGAATGTGGCGGACCGGGGGTCGCAGCCGCCTCATGCGGATCGGCCTTTGCCCGCCCCGCCGGGCAGGCTCAGTGTCCGATGACCTTGAGCGGGCTGTTAGCGCTGAGGATGAACAGCGGCTCGTCGCCGCGCAGCGGCGAGAGTTTCTGCTGGCAGCTCCAGGCGGTCTCGAAGGTGTCGCGGGTGAGGTGCTTGCGATAGCGCTGGGTGGCGGCCATGCAGCCCATCAGCGGGCTTTCGATCTGCTCTTCGCGGGCGTGATTATAGATCTCGCCATCGAGCGAAAACAGTTCGGCGGCGAGCGACATGCTCTCGAAAAGCAGGTCCGGCTCGGTCTCGAGCCGCTTCCAGGTGATGAAGTCCTGGCGCATCGGCACGTTCTCGCCGTCATGGGAGAGGGTGACGCGAATGCCCTGGGCCGGTGCGTCGTACCAGGTTACCTGGACGGTGAAGGAAAGTGCTGAGTTGCGCGAGACGGGTCGGCCGGTGTCGCCGTCGGTGGCGCGCGCCAGGGTCTTGTGGCGCTGCGCGGCAAGCCGAAGCGCGGTGGCGAAGGCCTTGGCGTCACTGTTTTCGGCGCCGATCAGCTTCACCGTTACCGAGGGCAGAACCCGCTCGGTTGCGTGGCGGGCGTTGAAGAGCTTGGCCTGGGCGTCGAGGTCCAACGTCATTTCCTGCGACGGCATCGGCGCGAAGAGCAAGAGCGGCAGGACGCTCAGAACGGAGAGCGGCGAGGAGAGCGGGGCCGGCGGCCAGGCGGGGCGATGCCCGGCAAAGCGCCGCTTTGCCGGCTTCGGCTGACGCGACGCGGGGGCAACTGTCTCGGCCACTTCCGTCCGCGCGTGGCGGTATTCCGGAACGTAGGTTCCCTTGGGAATGGCGATGCGCCATTCCTCGTCGGCGCCGTCGCCCTCGTAGAAGGCCTTGAGCAGCTTGCGCAGCTTGCCGGCATGCACGCGCACCAGCGGGTCGCTGTCTGCATTGAAGGCCTGCGGCCGGTCGAAGACGTCGATGGCGATCGAGTACCCCTTGAGCTGATGGCCTTCGCCGATCATCTCCTTTTCGACGACATAGGCGAGGAACGCCCGCAAGCGCTCGGAACGCGCGAAAGCCTTGCTTTCGAGGATGCGACGGAGCGTCCGCCGTATCGTCTCATCGCAGGGTCTTTCGACCGTCGTCATCGGTGCTTGCTCCAGGGTCATGTGATCTAAAAATCTATGAAGGCGATCGCGGCGTAGGCCAGGGCCATTCGATCTGATTCGGAAAATTAAGGCCAAAAGAAGTGGTTGTCAGGGGTAGTAGACGCCAAATTTGAGTTTTTTCTGAAATAAACGTAAAAATTGCGTCCTTCATCCCTGTGACAGATCGTAGCGGTGCTCGTTCAGCCGGTACCGGCGTGCCGGCGGCCCGAAGGTTTCATTCCGGTGATTGAGCTTTCCTGCATATTAGAGAGATCGATTGTCAAGATTTGATCAAGACAAGGCGGGCAAACGCACTGCGCGCCATTGACGCGGACATTGCATTCGTACTCCTTGGAATTGCTGCATAATCCCGACCTTAAACCGTTTCTGCTTTCGTTAAATATGCAGTAGAACATTGCATCCACATTGCCCGCATCGGGCCGTGAGCGGCCCCGCCTCTGGAAAGTTCAGACATGCCTGCAAAACTGTCCGTGAATCTGAATGCCGTCGCAATGCTTCGCAACCGGCGCGATCTGCCCTGGCCCTCCGTCACCGCGCTCGGGCGCATTGCGCTCGAAGCCGGCGCCGCCGGCCTGACGGTGCATCCCCGGCCGGATCAGCGCCATGTCCGCTTTTCCGACCTGCAGCCGATCCGCGACCTGATCGACGGCGCATTCCCGGAGACGGAATTCAACATGGAAGGCTATCCGAACGAGGAGTTCCTCGGTCTCGTGGAAGCGCACCGGCCGGAACAGGTGACGCTGGTGCCCGACGATCCGGCGCAGGCGACCTCCGACCACGGCTGGGATTTCCGCAAGAACCACAATCTGCTCGGCCATGTGGTCGGCCGGCTGAAGAAGAAGGGTTTTCGCGTTTCGCTGTTTGCCGATGGCGACGAGGACATGGAGGCGCTGCGCATCGCCAAGGAAACGGGTGCCGATCGCATCGAGCTTTACACCGGCCCCTATGGCGGCTGCTATGACGATCCGGAAAAGGCCGAGAAGATCGCCGGCGAACTCGGCCGCACGGCGGCAATGGCGGCCGAACTCGGTCTCGACGTCAATGCCGGCCACGACCTGACGGTCGCCAACCTGCCGCTGCTTGCCAGGCACATTCCGAACCTTGCCGAAGTGTCGATCGGCCACGGCCTGACCGCCGATGCGCTGGAATACGGCATGGCCGAGACCGTGCGCCGCTTCCGCCGCGCCTGCGGCCAGGAGGTCTGAGGCGGCCTTCACCATGAAGGAGCTCTTCGTCGTCACCCACACGCAGTCCGTCCATCATGTCGAGGGCAGGGTGGGCGGCTGGTACGATACCAGCCTGACCGAGCGCGGCCGAAAGGATGCGGCGGCCACGGCCGAGCGTCTTGCCACCCTTGTCGGCGGGAGGCAGGTCGAGATCTTCAGCTCGGACCTTTTGCGCACTGCTGAAACGGCGGCGGCGATCGCCACGCGCCTTGCCGCGCCCGTGACGGAAACCGCCGCTCTTCGCGAAATCAGCTATGGCGAGGCCGGCGGCAGGCCGCAGGCCTGGCTCGACGCGCGCTATACCGCGGCGGCGGACGACAATCGGCTGGATCATGATTGCGGCATAGAAGGTGCGGAAACCCGCCGCGATGTGGCGCTGCGCGTCTACCCATGCATCGAGGCGATTGTCGCCAGGCCATGTCCGACCCAGATCATCGTCACCCACGGCTTCACGCTGACGCTGGTGATGGTGGCCTGGCTGAAGGTTCCGATCGAGGCCGCCGGTTTCTTGAGCTTCCCGGCGAAATCCGGAAGCATCACCCATCTGCGCGAGGATGATTTTTTCAGGAATCGAGCCGTCGTCCGCCTGGCGGATGCCGCGCATCTGGCAAATGAGACGCCGTAACGCCCTGAAAATACTCATGGCAACGCAGGCGCGAACGCAATGCAATCTGCAACAGGGGCTGCTATAGAGTAGGCCCATCCTCTCGCCCATCTCCGGCCCATGACCATTCAGACCAGTTTTCGCGAGCGCATCGTTCTCTATGCGCTTCTGACATCGCTGACCTCGATCAGCATCGACGCGCTGTTGCCGGGTCTGCGCCAGATCGGCGCCGATGTCGGCGTCGCGCCGCCGCTTTCCACCCAGCACGTGATTTCGCTTTTCATTCTCGGCATGGCCTTCGGCGAGCTGCTGCTCGGGCCGCTTTCCGATGCGCTGGGGCGGAAGAGGGCGCTGGTCCTGGGCCTTGGCGTCTATGCGCTCGGAACGGTCATCGCCATGGTGGCGAGCTCGCTCGAAATGGTCATCCTCGGCCGGTTTCTTCAGGGTGTCGGCGTCTCCGGGCCGAAGATCGCGACGAGGGCGATGATCCGCGACCAGTTCGAGGGTGACGCCATGGCCCGCGTCATGTCGTTCATGTTCACTCTGTTCATTCTGGTGCCGATGCTGGCGCCGACGCTGGCGCAAGGGATCATTACTGTCGCCGGCTGGCGCAGCATCTTTGCCGTCTATCTCGCGGCGGCGAGCCTTCTCGGCCTGTGGCTGGTGATGCGGCAGCCGGAAACATTGCCGGCCGAAAAGCGGATTCCCTTTCGCCTGGGGCTGCTCGTGTCGAACGGGCGGCGCATCCTGTCGCATCGGCGGGTAACGTTGCTGATCGTCGCGACCGGGCTCGTCTTCGGCGCGCAGCTTCTCTATCTGAGCACGGCGGCCGACCTCTTCTTCGACGCCTACGGGATCGGTGAGACCTTCCCGCTCTATTTTGCCATGCTGGCGACGGGCATCGGGCTTGCCTCGTTCCTCAATGCCAAGCTCGTGCAGCGCTTTGGCGCCGAGGCGATGGCGCGCCGGGGCTTTGTGGGCCTGGCCGCGGCAGGGCTGGCGATGCTTGCCGCATCGCTTTACTGGGGCGGGCGGCCGCCGCTTGCGGTGCTGCTGGTGCTCGGCTTTGCCGCCTTCTTTGCGGTCGGTGTGCTGTTCGGCAATCTCAACGCCATGGCCATGCGTTCGCTCGGGCAGGTGGCCGGGCTCGGCGCGTCGCTGATCGCCTCCGGCTCCAGCCTCGTGGCAACGGTGTTTTCGATCGCGGTGGGCGCCTTCTACGATGGCACGACGCTCAACCTTTCGGCCGGCTTCTTTCTCGCCGGCGTCGGCGCGCTCGTTCTGGCCGAGCTTGCGCTCAGGGCCGATGCTTCGCCGGTGGAGGCCATCCGGTAGCCGACGGCAAAAGCCTCCCAGCCCGCGTGCTAGGCATCAGCCTTCCCATGCCGGCGAGCCCGTCGCTTCGGATGCCCGGTTAATGTGTCCGGCCAAGGCAGCGATGGGCTAACCGTTATAGACGACGGAAATCTTGTTTCCGGAGGGATCGCGCATGTAGGCGGCGTACCAGTGCGGCCCATAATGCGGCCGCGGATTGGGGGCGCCCTCATCCGTTCCGCCATTGGCCATGCCTGCCTGGTAGAAGGCATCGACGTCCTGACGGGACTGGACCATGAAGCCGACCATCGAGCCATTTCCAGCGCTTGCCGGTTCGTTGTTGAAGGGCTTGCAGACCCACAGCACGGGACCATTGCCGGTTCCGCCTTCGGAATAGGCGCGCCAGTCCGGAAAGTCCGTGTGCGCCTTCCAGCCGATCGTCGCCAGGGTGGCATCGTAGAAGGCATTGGACCTGGCGGAATCCAATGCGCCAACGGTCAAATAAACACTCATGATTTCCCCTTTTTTGAAGCGGTGAGGCCGGGAGAATTCATAGAGTGCAAACGTGAACAAATCAAGAACAATCTGCCGCGGCGACCATGGAGTGTCTGGTCGACAGGACGGGCACCTCGTGCCCGCCCGGTGCCGACAGCATAGCAAAGGCCGTTTCGACAGCCCGGCGCAAAAGGCCGGGCTCCCGCCGTTTGGTTACGGCTTAGCTGGCAAGTCGCGCCTTGCTCGCTTCGAGGAAGGCGGCGAGGGTCACCGGCGTTGCGCCGGTCAGCGCGGTGACATCGCTTGTCACCATGTCGATGTGGCCGCCACGGGTGTTGGCGTCGAAGGAAACGACGATCGGGATCAGGAAGTCCGGCAGGCCCGCGCTCTTCAAGCCGCCTGCGAGCGCCTCGTCGGAGATGTGCACGACGTTGAGGGACTTGCCGGTCGCCTCGGCGACAAGGGCGGCAATCTCGTCCGTCGAGCGCAGTTCGCCCCCGGTCAGCGTATAGGTCTGGCTCTCGCTTGTGGAGGAGGCAAGGGCTGCAGCTGCGGCCTTGGCGGCATCACCGCGAGCGATGTGGGCGAGGCGGCCTTCGCCCGAAGAAGAATACCATTGCCCGGTCTCAAGCGCATGCGGCAGCGCCATGAACAGGTTTTCCATGTACCAGCCGTTGCGCAGGATCGTATAGGGAATGCCGGTCGCCTTGATGGCGTTTTCAGTGCCGAGATGATCGGGTGCGAAGGGAATGACCGAGGTTTCAGGGCTCGGCATCGAGGTGTAGACGATGTGCTTGGCGCCGGCCTTCTTCGCAGCCGCAACGGCAGCGAGATGCTGCGTCAGCCGCTTGCCCGGCTGGTCCAGCGCGTCGGTCGAGATGATCAGGATCCGGTCGGCGCCGGCAAAGGCCTGGTCGAGCGAAGCGGGATCGTCGAAATCGGCGACGCGGGCCTGAACGCCCTTGGCGATGTAATCGGCGAGCTTCGCCGTATCGCGGCTGGTGGCGATGATCCGGGCCGGTGCGACGCCGGACGCAAGCAACTGGTCGAGCACGAGCTTGCCGAGCTGGCCGGTTGCGCCGGTGACGAGCAATGTATCGGACATGGTCTTTACCTTTTCTGTTTGGGCCGAGACGGAACGCGCGCGCAGAACGCCGCGGCGCAGGCCTCGCCGGCTCTTCCTACCGTTGCCTGGGAGATGCTTCGGCACGTGGTCTCTTTTTGAGACTTGCTCTTATTGCGTAATCGCAGTAGGGCTGTAAAGGAGGCAGTTTTTTCTGCTGTGGTTACAAAAAGGGTACCGCCGATGAACAAGCCGACCGGGGACATGAAGGGCAAGCGCGTGGCGATCGTCTGCGGCGTGCCGATGGATATGGAAAACTGCCCGGTCCGCGACGTCATGGACAATATCGGCGGCAAGTGGAACTCGCTGATGATCCTGTCGCTCGCCGACGGCCCCTTGCGCTTCTCGCAGCTCCGCCGGCTGATCCCCGACATATCCCAGCGCATGCTGACCCAGACGCTGCGCGACCTGCAACGCGACGGCTACATCCACCGCACCGTCTACCCGACGCAGCCGCCGAGCGTCGAATATGCGCTGACCGATCTCGGCCGTTCGCTGCTCGGCCTGCTCAAGCACTTCGTCGACTGGTCGGTGGAAAACCACGGCGCCATTCGGGCCGCGCGTGAGGTCTACGACGCGGAGGGGTAGGGCGTTTCGTAGCGGCTGCGTGCCACCCGTGAGCCGCGGTTTCGTGCGCGCCGTGGCGGTTTTTCCTCTTTTTTCCAGCGATCTTTACGGAATTTGCCCCTCACCCTAACCCTCTCCCCGCGAGCGGGGAGAGGGGACGTGCCCTGCTCGTCGTTTTGGCGAACGGAGCTGCCGTCACTGAGGACATCGAGGGTGTCGATTGCTGACGTGCTGGGTTCTACGGTTTGGGGCGCGAAAGTGAAACGAGCGGGTGCCAAGCGTCTCCTTCGCCCCGCCTGCGGGGAGAAGGTGGCCGGCAGGCCGGATGAGGGGCGGCCGCTCCTTTGCAGCATGACGTAACGTCAGGATCACGCGCGACGTCGTGTCCCGGTACCGCGACCTTGCCCTAGCACTTTGATTTTCCCTATAGTTTCGCCGATCAGTTGCGTCACATCGGGGAACCATGAAGACACTTCATATCGGCATAGCAGGCGCCGGCCCGGCGGGACTGGCAGCGGCACTGATGCTTTCGCGTCGCGGCCATCGGGTGGAGCTCCTCGAGCGTTTCGACACAGCTTCACCTGTCGGTTCCGGGCTGATGCTGCAGCCGACGGGGTTGACGGTCCTGAACACGCTCGGGCTCTTGCAGCCGATGCTTGCGCTCGGCAGCCGGATCGACCGGCTCTATGGCGCCGATGCCAGATCCGGACGTACCGTGCTCGACGTGCGCTATGATGCGCTCGCCGGTGGGCGCTTCGGGCTGGCGGTGCAGCGTGCTGCCCTCTTCAACACGCTTCACGATGCCGTCGCCGCGGCAGGGCTGCCGGTCAAGACCGGCGTCACGCTGACCGATGTTCGCATGGCCGGCGGCAAGGCGGTGATGCTGGATGCGCAGGGACGCGAGGCGGGCGCCTATGATCTGGTGATCGATGCGAGCGGCGCTCGCTCGGCGCTGGCAGCCGGTTCGAGAGCCGCGCCCAGGGTGCGCGAGCTTGCCTATGGCGCCTTCTGGGCGACGCTCGACAGCGACGGCCTCAATCATGATCCGCACGCGTTGGTGCAGCGCTACGACCGGGCGAAGGTGATGATCGGCATCCTGCCGGCGGGCCGGGCGCGGATGGGTGCGCGCGACCGCGTTGCCTTCTTCTGGAGTTTACGGGCAGCGGATGCGGACGTGATACGGCAGGCCGGGCTCGACCGCTGGAAGGCGCGCCTTCTCGACTACTGGCCGGATTGTGCGCCGTTGCTGGATCAGATCAGTGACTGGGAGCAACTGACGCTGGCGCGTTATGCGCATCGAACGATGCGCCCGCCGGTCTCCGGCCGCATCGCCTTTGTCGGCGACAGTGCCCATTCGACGAGCCCGCAGCTCGGGCAGGGGGCGAATATGGCGCTGCTCGACGTCGCAGCACTTTCGCATGCGCTGGAGACGGCTGGCGATCTCGATGCCGCACTTGCCGCCTATGCCGCCGCACGCCGCAACCACGTCGCGCTGTTCCAGCTGCTGTCGCTTCTCTTCACGCCCTTCTACCAGTCGGACTCGACGGCTCTCGCCTGGCTGCGCGACAGGCTGGTCGCCACGGTCGCGCGCACCCCGCCGATGCAGGCGCTGCTCGCCTCGATCGTCTCGGGCACGCTGATCGATCCGTTCAAGCCGGCGGGATTGGCCGAATGCGACTGGCGGGCGATGAGCGTCGGCCCGGTCGCCTCGGCGATTTCCGCCTGAGACGGCAGCGAATCCTGTATCAAGGCGATCCGGATGGCGGTTGGAGGGTTTGATGACGGACGGCGTGGCGGCCATTCTCGTGCATGTGGCCGATACGCAGGCGGGTCTTGCCTGGTATCAGCGCGCATTTCCTGACGCTGAACGCCGGTTTCTTGCCGCCTTTGATTTTGCCTATCTGCGGATCGGCACCATCGATCTCGAGATCGTCCAGGCCGACGAGAAGGTGGCGAACGGTGCTGCCGGTTCCGTCGTCTACTGGGCGGTCGCGGACCTCGATCGCGCGCGCACCCGTTTCAAGGTGCTCGGCGCGCATCTCTATCGCGGGCCGATGGCGATCCAGGAGGGGCTGTGGATGTGCCAGGTGCGCGACCCCTGGGGTAACTGCATCGGCCTTCGCGGGCCGCGTCCGGGAGAGGGCGGCATCGACAACGAGACGGGGCTTTGAATGGCGACGCGGGTGGAAATCGTTGCCTATGATCCCAACTGGCCGCAGCGCTACCTGGAGATCGCGCAGGATCTCAGGCGCACCCTGGGTGCACTGGTGATTGCCGTCGACCATATCGGCAGCACAGCCGTTCCCGACATGCCGGCAAAGGCCGTCATCGATATCGATGTGACCTTGAGGGGGCTGCCCGACATTGCGGCTGCCAGCGCGCTTCTCGTCGCGGCCGGCTATCAGGCACGCGGCAACCGGTACGACGACGATGTCTGGGCCTTCATGCTGCAGGAGGGCGAGCCGAAGCGGCGCGTCTATCTCTGCCCGCCGGACAACGAGACACATCGACGGCGTCTTGTCTTCCGCGACCATCTGCGCAGCCATGCGGACACCGCCTTGGCCTACGCAGCCCTGAAGGCAAACCTCGCCGAGACCTATCGACATGACGGCGATCGCTACACCACCGAAAAGACGCGCTTCATCAACGCGATCATCGACCGCGAAGACCGGATGACAGGAGAGCAGTCCGCTATGGCGAAGACATCCGTCACCTGCGAGATCCGCTACCGGTTGAAGTCGGGCCGCCTGGCGGAATTCGAGGCCTATGCGCAAACCTGGATGACGCTGATCGAGCGCCACGGTGGCACGCATCACGGCTATTTCGTGCCGCGCGAAAAACCCGGGGGCGTCGGCGCCAGTTTTCCGGGGGTGGGCGAAGAGGGCGCCGGCGACATCGCCGTAGCACTCTTCACCTTTCCGGACGAGCCGGCCTATCTCAGCTACCGCAGCGACATGGCCGTGGATCCGGACGGGATGGCGGCGAACGCGCTTTACGCCGACGACCCGCCGTTCGTGAGCTATGAGCGCGTCTTCCTGCAGCCGCTTACGCGCCGCCGATAGGGCTTCTGCGATGGCCGGCCCATCAGGCGCGGATGGGGCAGTCTGGCCCCGCGCTCGGCTGACTATGCGGCCCGCTTGAGACAAACCCCATCCAGTGCGAATTCGACGGCAGCTTCCGCGTGGATCGCGGTGGAATCGAAGCCCGGCAGCGGCAGGGCTCTGGGGTCGAGGGTCAGGCAGATTTCGGTGCAACCGAGGATGACAGCGTCCGCGCCTTGCGCTTCGGCCTTGTCGATCAGTTCGATCAGCGCCCGGCGGGAGGAGCGCAGCACCTTGCCGGCGCAAAGCTCGTCGAAGATGACATCGTGCACCAGCGTGCGGCCATCTGCATCCGGCACCAGGATGTCGATGCCGTGGCTTCTCATGCGCTCGGCATAAAAGCCGTGCTCCATGGTGTAGCGGGTGGCAAGCAGCAGCGGCCGGCGGCTGCCTGCAGCCTTCAGGCGCATGGCCGTCTCGTCGATGATGTTGATGAGGGGGATGTCGATCGCCGCCTGAACTTGATCGGCGATCAGATGCATGGTGTTGGTGCAGATCAGCACGCAGTCGGCACCCGCCGCCTCGAGACCGCGAGCGACATCGGCAAGCCGCCTGGCGGCGTCTTCCCAGCGGCCGGCCTTCTGCAGGTCGACGATCGACTGGAAATCGACGGAGTGCAGCAGCACCTCGGCCGAATGCAGCCCGCCCAGGTGCTCGCGAACGGCCTCGTTGACCATGCGATAATAGACCGCCGAGCTTTCGAAGCTCATGCCGCCGATAAGACCGATCTTGCGCATAAACATTCCTCTCTGTCCGCTGATGTCGCCGTCCGTCGCGACCGTCGTTTGATGGGAGGAACTATGCCGCAGGGGCGGCGGCAATGGTTCGCTTTGATGGGAGCAAAAGCGGCCATTGGCGCGAATCATTTGTGCATAAGGCAGCCGATATGCAATTGTGAGGCGTCTGGTTTTCAAAGCGTGGGAGGGATCGGCGTGCTCGACGATAGGGACAGGAAGCTGCTTTCGCTGTTGCAGCAGGATGCAAGCGTGGCTGTCGGCGAACTGGCGGAGCGGGTGAACCTGTCGCTCTCGGCCTGTTCGCGCCGCATTCAGCGGCTGGAGGAGGCGGGTTACATCGCCCGGCGCATCGTCGTCCTCGACCGCGAGCGCATGGGCGTGCCGACCACCGTGTTTGCGCTGATCAAGACGGCGCATCACTCGGACGAATGGATCGAGACCTTTCGCCGGGCGATCAGCGATATCCCCGAAATCGTCGAGGCCCATCGTTTGACGGGAAATCATGACTATATCGTCAAGGTCGTGCTGCCGCGTGTCGAGCATTACGACGTGGTCTACAAGCAGATCGTGCGCAAGGTTGAGCTGTTCGATGTCTCCGCCTCGATCTCGATGGAAATCCTGAAGAGCGGCACGGCGGTGCCGGTCGATTATGCGGTGTGAGGCGAAATGACGAATGACGCAGTGAGCAAGATGTTAGGCGATGACGTTGCCGATGCGCTGGTGGTTGTCGATGTGCAGCGGGCCTTCATTTCCGGGCCTGAAGCCGTGCCCGGTCATGTGGATCTGCAGCGCGCCGTTGGCCTGCTCCTGGAGAAGGCGCGTGCGGCCGGCGTGCCGGTGATCTTCCTGCAGAACGATGGGCCCAAGGGCGCTGTCGACGAACCGGAGACCGATGGCTGGCAGCTCTTCTTTCCGGCCAGGGCAGGCGAGGTGGTGGTTCGCAAACGGAACGACGACGGCTTCGACGGCACCGACCTCGAAGAACAACTGAGGGCGCGCAAGATCGAGACGATCGCGATCTGCGGCATGCTTTCGGAGATGTGCCTGGCAGCGACGGCCCGCACGGCGATGGCGAAGGATTTCACCGTGATCCTCGCCAATGATGCGCACGCCACCTACGACGTGCCGCCCGGTCCCGGCCGCTCGCCGATGGTACCGGCGCGGCTGGCCGCACGCGCGGCCGAATGGTCGCTCGGCGACGAAATCGTACTCCCGGATGCCGTGGAGGATATCGCCTTCGCGGCCGCGCCCTCGTAGGCTTCTCCTGCGGGTTTCGTCGGTCAGGGCGGACCGAAGCGCGCCTGATAGTCCGAAGGTGCGATGCCTTTGCGGCGCTGAAAGGCGCGGCGCATGCGCTCGGCGTTGCCGAAGCCGAAAAGGAACGGGGCCTGGGCGACGGGCACGTCCCCGCGCTCTATCGCCTCGCAGGCCGCATCGACCCGCAATTCCTCGACGAACTGCGCCGGGCTTGCCCCGACCTCTTGCGTGAACAGGCGGGAGAAACTCCGCTCGCTCATGCGCGCCATGTCCGCAAGCCGCGGCACCGAGAGGTCGGCTGCGAGGTTCGAGCGGATTTCGGCCACCAGCCTGTCGAAGCGATCGCCTCGGCTCGTCATCTGCTGCTGCAGGGCGGCGCTGAACTGGCGCTGGCCGCCCGTGCGCTTGACGTAGAGCACCAGAGAACGCGCGAGCCGCAGGGCCTCGCTGCGGCCGAGGTCCTCTTCGACCATCGCCAGCGCCATGTCGATGCCGGCGGTGACGCCAGCGGACGTCCAGATGCCGCGATCCTGCTCGTAGATCGAATCCTCGCGCACGTCGATATAAGGGAAATCCTGCCGCAGCTGGGCGCAATCTTCCCAATGGGTCGTTGCCCGCCGCCCATGAAGATGGCCGCCACGCGCGAGAATGAAGGCGCCGAGGCAGATGGAGCCGAGGCGCCGGCATTGGCAGGCCATGGCTGCAAGGAATGCCTGGAGCCCGTCCGAATTCGCCGCTTCCAGCGCGCTTTGCCCGCCCGAGACGAGCAGAGTGTCGGGCGCGGCGCAATCGGAAAAGGGGCGGGTATCGAGCGCAACGCCTGTGTCCGTAGCGACCGGTCCGCCGAACTCGGAGATCAGCGAAATGGAATAGGCCGGGGAACCCGACGGCGTGCGGGCGTCGTTGAAGACCTGCAACGGGCCGGTCACATCGATCAGCTTGGTGCGGTCGAAGAGCACGATCGCGACTGATCGTGCGGCTTTCTCGGGTTTGGCGTAAAACGAGGGCATATTGTCATTTATGCCAAGGGCTTTTCATGGGAGCAAGCGGGGCCATCATCCGCCACCCTTGGAGCCTACCATGCTTGAACTCAGACCGAACTGCGAACTGTGCGACCGCGACCTGCCGCCGGCCTCTCAGGATGCGCGCATCTGTTCTTACGAATGCACCTATTGCTCAAGTTGCGTGGAAACCGTGCTTCACAATGTCTGCCCGACCTGCGGCGGCGGATTTGCGCCAAGGCCAATCCGGCCCATGCGGTCCTTTCGCCCGGAAAAGCGGCTGGGTCTCGGCTTCGATCCGGCAAGCGAGGTACGCCGCCATTCGCCGTATACGGCAGAAGACATTCAGGCGCATGTGGCGCGGATCCGGCATCTCGCGCCGGACGAGCGCTGACGGCTGAGCACCGGTTCCGCCGCCGTTCTTGACTTTTTGCAAGGGTGACATGAGGTGGTTGCGCTTGTCCTTGGCCGTCACAACCCCAATGTTGTGGCATGTCCAACGGAAGGCCGGTCGCAAAGCCGACTGGAAAGAACATGCAGGACAGGCATCACGTGGTCGTCGTCGGCGGCGGGTTCGGCGGATTGCAGCTCGTCAAGGGGCTGGCCGGCGCGCCGGTCAGGATCACCCTCATCGACCGACGCAACCATCATCTCTTCCAGCCCTTGCTCTATCAGGTCGCAACGACGCTGATCGCGACCTCCGAAATCGCCTGGCCGATCCGCAGCCTCTGGCGCGACCGGCCTGAGGTGACGACGCTGCTTGGCGAAGTGAGCGATGTCGATGAGGCCGGAAAGGCCGTGGTGCTGAAGGGCGGCCAACGGATCGGCTATGACACGCTGGTGCTGGCGACAGGCGCGACGCATGCCTATTTCGGCCATGACGAATGGGAGCCCTTCGCGCCCGGCCTGAAGACGCTGGAGGACGCGACGACGATCCGCCGCCGCGTGCTGCTCGCCTTCGAGCGCGCCGAACTGGAAGAGGATCCGGCTGTTCGTGACGCGCTTTTGACCTTCACCGTCATCGGTGCCGGCCCGACCGGCGTCGAGCTTGCCGGCATCATCGCCGAGATGGCGCACCGCACACTTCCCGACGAGTTCCGCCGTATCGACACGCGGCAGGCCCGTGTGATCCTGGTCGAGGCGGGCCCGCGCATTCTCGCCGCCTTCAGCGAGGATCTTTCGGCCTATGCGGTCAAGGAGCTGCAGCGCCTCGGCGTCGAGGTGCGCACCGGCACGCCGGTGACATCCTGCATGGAAGAGGGCGTTGTCATCGGCGACGAATTCGTCGGCAGCCGTACGCTGGTCTGGGCCGCCGGTGTACAGGCCTCGCCCGCTGCCCGCTGGCTGGATGTCCCGGCCGACCGCGCCGGCCGCGCCATCGTCGGCGCCGATCTTACGGCTCCCGACCATCCCGACGTCTTCGTCATCGGCGACACGGCTGCCGTCACCTATGACGGCGGCAAGCCGGTGCCGGGCATTGCGCCCGCCGCCAAGCAGCAGGGCGCCTATGTGGCCGATGTCATTCGCGCGCGGCTTTCAGGCGACAAGCCACTTGGCGATTTCCGCTATCGCCACCAGGGCAGCCTTGCCACCATCGGTAGGCGCGCGGCGATCATCGATTTCGGCCGCTTCAAGCTGAAGGGCGCGCTTGCCTGGTGGATCTGGGGCATCGCCCACATCTACTTCCTGATCGGCACTCGCAGCCGCTTCGCCGTCGCCTGGAGCTGGTTCTGGACCTATCTGAGCGGCCAGCACAGCGCCCGGCTGATCACCCAGAAAGAGACGCTGAAGGAGGGCGAGAGGCGGCCAATGTAACGGCCGCCGTCGTCGGTTACTTCTCAACCTTCAGGATCAGGATCATCGGCCGGTCCATCTCCTCGGCAAGTGCCGGGATTTCGGCGATCTGCGCTTGAGTCGGCCGCCATTCCTGAACATGGCGGATGGCAAAGCCTGTACCGATCAGCGTGTTCAGCGTCGTGCCGATCGTGCGGTGGTGCTTGATCACGCCCTTAGCCAGCCAGTTCGTCGTGCGCGGGCCTTCGGTTGAGTAGTGATCGACCGGCCAGGTGCGCTCGCCGTCCGTGATGCGCCAGCCCGGATTGTGCGAGGCCATGTAGATCGGGTGCTCGATGGTGAAGACGAAATGGGCGCCGGGTACCAGCGCCTTGTGGATGGTCGCGACCAGCCGGCCGAAATCCTCGATATAGTGGAAGGCAAGCGAGCTGTAGGCGAAGTCGAAGCTCTCGCTGGGCAGGTCGAGTTGGTCGAGATCGGCAATCTTGTAGTCGATTGCTGGATCTGATGTGTCGGTCTTGGCGCGGGCGATCATCTTCTCGGAGAGATCGAGCCCGAGCACATGGGCGGCACCCGCTTCGCGGGCGTAGCGTGAAAACCAGCCATAGCCGCAGCCGAGATCGACGACGCGGCTTCCGGAAAGATCCGGTAGGAGCGCGCGAATCGCCGGCCATTCCGCCGCCCCCGCAAGACCATGCACCGAGCGCCCGAGCTGGCTGTAGCCCTCGAAAAACTCCTGACGATCATAGATGTTCTGGGCCATGGCGGTCTCTCCTTCTGGCTGTGCTTGTGCCGGCACGCGCCGTGCAAGGGGCGCGGGCGTCTGCGCGCGTTAGGGCGAGTGGGCATCCGGTGCCGTTACCGCGGGAACAGCATGTGCCTTTCGATCCTGCTCGAAACCGGCGGCGCTTCGAAGTGCCGGCGCGTCGATTGATAGGGCGCGTGGCGCCGCAAGGTCAAGTTGCGGCCGAAGTGCAAGCTTCTATTTCGTTTTTTTTGAGGGGTGCTAATGTTCGATTCTCGTGGTCCAGTCCTGTTTGCGGAGGCGTAATGTCCGAAGCCATCCATCCTGCAGCCATCCATCACCTGCCGGGCTTTATTACCGCCCCGGGCCAGTCCGACTGGCTTTTGAATGCGGTTGCCGTTTTCCTGATCGTGGCGATTTTCGCCCTCGGTACGCTCTATCTCAGGCTGCATTCGCTGCCGGAGGTCATGGCCCACAAGACCAACAAGATCCAGCTGGAGCTGGTGGCGGTCCTGGCGCTCCTGTCGCTGCTCACCCACAACAATCTCCTGTGGGGCGCGGCCCTGCTTCTTGCGCTGATCGACCTTCCCGATTTCTCCTCGCCGCTGTCATCGATCGCCGGCTCGCTGGAGAAGATTGCCGGCAAGGTGGTTGACCAGCCCGCCGCTACGGAGCGGGTGGAGACCGAAGCCGAACAGGCGGCGGGCGAGCCGCACCCGTTACCCCGCGCATTGCCCGGCCACGCGTCACCCACTCAGCCGTCGACGGAAGGGAAGGCATAAGCCATGTTCGAGTTTATCCTTTGTTCGATGCTGACCATTCTGCCCGACTATCTCTTCCGCCGTTACGTGCAGGGAAAACGGATCGGCCGCGAGATCACCATCTATTCCGTGTGGTTCGAACTGCGCTGGGGCATCACCGCCTGCGTCGTGCTGACCATCTCCCTGATCACGCTGATCTTCTACTTCCATCCGTCGACGAAGAATGTGACCGCGGCGTTCCGCACGGTCGCCGTGCTGCCGGAGACCAACGGGCGCGTCACGGAGATCTATGCCACGCGCTTCGAGAAAGTGAAGGCCGGCCAGCCGCTGTTCAAGCTCGACAGCACGGAGGAGGAAGCCGCCGCCGAGGTCGCCCGCCGCCAGATCGCCGAGGTCGAGGCCGAGACGACCGTTGCGCGCACCGAGCTTGTCGCCGCCGATGGCGTGATCGTCCAGGCACAGGCCGATCTGCAGCAGGCCGAGGACGAATACAATACCCAGGTGGAGCTCAACCGGCTTAACCCCAACGTCGTCGCCCGGCGCGAGATCGAGCGTAAGCGCGTGCTGTTCGAAGGGCGCAAGGGCGGGCTGACGGCTGCTCAATCCAACAAGCAGACGCTGGAAACAAAGCTTTCGTCGCTGCTGCCGTCTCAGAAGGCGAGCGCCGAGGCGGCGCTGAAGGAGGCGGAGGTCGATATCGCCAAGACCACGGTGCGCGCCGGCGTGTCCGGCACGCTGCAGCAGTTCACGCTTCGGGTCGGCGAAATCGTCAACCCGCTGCTGCGGCCTGCGGGCGTGCTCGTGCCGGAAGACGCCGGCCGCGCGCGCCTGGTGGCCGGCTTCGGGCAGATCGAGGCACAGGTGATGAAGGTCGGCATGATCGGCGAGGCGACCTGCGTCGGCAAGCCCTTTACCGTCATCCCGCTCGTCGTCACAGAGGTGCAGGATGTGATCGCAGCCGGCCAGGTGCGCGCCAGCGACCAGCTGATCGACGTGGCGCAGATCTCGCAGCCAGGCACGCTGACCGTGGTCATGGAGCCGCTCTATCCTGGCGTGCTCGACGACGTGCCGCCCGGCAGCAGCTGCATCGCCAATGCCTATACCAGCAATCACGACGAACTGGACAAGCCCGGCATCAGCACGCTGCAATGGGCCTATCTGCACGGCGTCGATGCCGTTGGCCTCGTGCATGCGGCGATCCTGCGCATTCAGGCGCTGATGCTGCCGGTGCAGACGCTGGTGCTCGGCGGGCACTGAGGCGACCGAAGACAGGCCGGCCGGGGTTTCTGATCCCGGCTGGCGCCCACCGCGCGCAGACGCCGCCTTTGAGTTGGGCCACGGCCTCGTTCAGCTTCGTCCGGTCGGCCTGCGAGCTCCGAGCCTTGTCCTTGCCGATCTGACCGATCTTCCAGCACCAAAGTCCGCGGGGCATCCTCGCGGTTGAAACGCTCGCATAGCCCGTCAAGTTGCGATGCGAGGCAGCGCATCTTCGCTCCGGCAAGATCGCCTCGGCTGCATCGTCGGTCTTGCCGGGATCGATGGTTTCAAGGGCGTTGAATTCAACGAAGAGCTCCCCACCTGAACGACCGCAATTTTTGCGGGAGAGATCCATGTGTTGCTATCTTGCGCTGCGTATGCCTTGCCTCCATCTCTGGACAGCGCCGGGTCGTCACGGAGGGAAAAGGGCGTCCAAAAATGATTGAGCCCCCGTGGGGACGGAGGCTCAAGCGCGCAATCAAATTAATAAAGCAACTGCACTGCAATATAACCGCAAGCATGCATACTCTTCCGGGGATTGCATACTTCCGGGGCGCAATCGCAAGTACAGTGTGGCAAAAGCGTGACCTGAAAGCAATGGATTTTAAGGGGATTTTAATAGTCAATTTGGGTTACGGGAAAATCCCCAGCTTTTTCACCCAATCGGGTCAGGATTTTCCTGACGGTAGCCCGCAGGGGCAAAGACAAATCCCCCACACTCGCTTTTAGGTCTCGTCGGTCCCGACCGGCAGCGTCCAGGGCTCCCACATCGCATCGTGTATCGCGCCCTGGCGCAGGTAGAAGCGCTTGGCATTCTCGTTGCCCGCAAGCACCGACCATTTCATGCGCGGCGCGCCGATCGCTGCCGCATGACGTTTCAAGGCGTCGATCAGCGCCGCGCCGGCCCCCAGGGAACGTGCTGTTTCATCGACGAAAAGTTCCTTCAGCACCAGCGTCGGCTTCAGATCGTAGGTCCAGGGGATGACGTAATGCACGGCGATGCCGACGACGCGGCCGCCAAACTCCGCGACCAGCACGCCGAAGCGCGGGGTGTCGCCAAGCCCATGCTCGATCAGATCACTCTCGGTCACGCGGAACGCGTCGATATAACCTTCGAAGACCGCAAGGCCGCGCATCAGCCGCAGCACGCAGGCGACGTCATCTCGATGGAATGGGCGGACGATAACGGGTGACGCGGGCATCGCGATATCTCGTGCAAAGGGGTTAGCAGGCCGGGGCGGGTTACGGAGGGCCGGTGGAAGGCCGATCCTGCCGCATCATTTGCCGCAATCGCGATCGATTTCAGGCTGAAATCGATCGCGATCCAGAATGCTGCTGCGCCGCGTATCCGGCAAGGCGTGCTGCGCTGCAAAGGACGTTTGGCGCCGGGTTAAGCGGCGAGCAGCGCCTGCGCTTCGCCGGGGGTAGCGCCGGTCGCAAAGGCGAGGCCTTCGTCTTCCCAGCCGGTGATGCCGCCGATCATGATCTTCACCGGCCGGCCGAGGCGGGCGAGCTTGAGTGCGGCCTGGTCGGCGCCGTTGCAATGGGGACCGGCGCAATAGGCGACGAAGAGGGTATCGGCCGGCCACTCGGCCAAACGCTCCGCAGTGATCTGCCGGTGGGGCAGGTGGATCGCGCCCGGCACGTGGCGGCGCGCATAGGCTGCATCCGAGCCGACGACATGCAGCAGCACGAAGTCCTGCTCGCCGCTCTTCAGCGCCTGCGCGACGTCGGAGCAATCGGTCTCGACGCTGAGCCGCCCGGCAAAATGGGCAATGGCGATCTCAGGCGATGCGGCGGGGATTTCGGTGACGGTGCTCATCGGGGTTCTCCTTGGCTCGGTGCATGTTGACGAACAGATGTGTAGCAGCGTTGGATCAGGGCTGGCAGTTGGCAACATTGCCATATATGCTCAAGATCATGCCAAAGTCGTTTTCCGTTGCCACACCACTCACAAACCCGCTCGTCGTGGCGCTCGCCTATGACGGGCTCTGCACCTTCGAGTTCGGCGTCGCCGTCGAGATGTTCGGCCTGCCGCGGCCGGAAATGGGCGAGGGCTGGTATCGCTTTGCCGTCGCCTCGGTCGATCCCGGCGAACTTAGGGCGACCGGCGGCGTTCGCTTTGTCGCCGACGGCGGCATCGAGCTTTTAGGCCAGGCCGGTACGATCATCGTGCCCGGCTGGCGCGGCGCCGATCAGCCCGTGCCGGAGCCGGTCTGTGAGGCCCTGCGGCAGGCCTACGCCCGCGGCGCGCGCGTGCTTTCGATCTGTTCCGGCGTCTTCGTGCTGGCGGCGGCGGGGCTGCTATCGGGCCGGCGGGCGACGACCCACTGGCGCTATACCGACAAGCTGAAGACGCTCTATCCTGATATCGAGGTGGTGCCGGACGTGCTCTATGTCGATGGCGGCCAGGTGCTGACCTCGGCTGGCAGTGCGGCCGGCATCGATCTCTGCCTGCACCTGATCCGCCGCGATTTCGGCAGCGGGGCTGCCAACCGCGTCGCCCGCCGTCTCGTCGTGCCGCCGCATCGCGACGGCGGCCAGGCGCAGTTCATCGAGCGGGCGGTGCCCGACGTGCACGAGAGCGCCCGGCTCGGGCCGCTGCTTGACCGCATGCGCGAACGGCTCGGCGAGGACTTTTCGATTGCGGCGCTGGCGAAGGCTGCGGGCATGAGCGAGCGCACTTTCCTGCGCCGCTTCGAGGCGGCGACCGGCACGACGCCGGCCCGCTGGCTTTTGTCCGAACGGCTGTCGCGCGCCCGGCAATTGCTGGAGGAAACAGCGCTTGGCATGGAGCAGGTGGCCGAAGCCTCCGGCTTCGGCTCCACCCAGACGCTGCGTCATCACTTCCGCCAGCAGCTTTCGACCACACCCGCCGCCTACCGTGCCGCCTTCGGGCGGATGGCGGGGCCGGCCACAAACGTGGCTGCGGAGTAACCTTCGCGGAACGTTAATCCGGTATGTGATGCGGGCGAGTGGACGTTATGGGTAGGGATGAGGCGATTGTGACAACGACCTCAAAGTTACAGCGAGTGAAGCACAAGGTGGGTGATATCCTGCGCGTCGATTTGGGCTCTGGTCGGCACGCCTATGCGCAGGTTGCGAACGAGCCGTTGATCGTCTTCTTCGAAGGCGTGTTCGCAGCAGACCTCTCAGTCGAGGAAATTCCGGCTCTGCCCGTCGCGTTTACACTTGGTGTGTCCAGGCATGCGGTGACCGGTGGGCTCTGGCCAGTGATCGCTTCCGACCGTTGACGCCAGAAAGTGCGCGGGAGCCCTTCTTCTTCAAACAGGACGTCATCAATGGCCGCCTGTTTCTCTATCATTCCACCTTCGCCGACCAGAGTTTTGAGCGCCCGGCCTCCCTCGCCGAATGTGAGGGCCTCGAACGTGCCGCGGTTTGGGAACCGGGGCACGTCGTTGACCGACTATGCGATCATGCGGCGGGGCGGCCGAACCGATGGGTGGAGGCGTTGAAAATCGACACCTCGCGCCTAACATCCCCAAGCCGACCTTAGCCGCCGGCCGCTACGCCTCCGACAAGGCCGGCTCGCCACCGTCCTTGCGGAAGAAGGACCGGAAGAACACGGCGTCGGGCGCGGAGGCGACAACCCGGGCGACGATGGCCGTGGCAACGATGGCAAAGACCAGGCGTCCGAAGAAGACGCTGGTGAAATCCGCACCCAGCGCCACGACCACCAGCGTGTCCTCGATGAGGCTATGGCCGAAGCCCATGAAGACGCAGGCGAGGAAGACCTGTCGCGGCTCGACCTTGGCCTCGCGCGCCTCGCGGATCAGAAGCGCGCCACCATAGGAAATGCCAAGCAGCACGCCGACGGCGGCAAAGGGTACGGTCTCGGTCTTGACGCCCGCGAGGCGAAAGAGCGGCGCCATGCCCCGGTTCAGCCATGTGAGGATGCCGACGAGCTTGAGGATCTCGATCGTCCAGCTGAGCACGAGCAGCACGACGAGCATGGTCAGAAGCGTCTTCACCGTGCCTAAGGCGAAGGCGACCCAGCCGGAGCCCTCGTTTGCCGGGATCCAGGTGGGGGCGAGCGGGGTTGCAAGCCATCCGGTGACGGCGAAGAGCTGATGCAGGAGGGCTGCGAAGATGAGGCCGCCGCCGATCCTTATCGCGGCGGTGACGAGGAAGCTTGGGCCTGCTTTCTGGATGATGCGTTGCTCGATCGGGATGGCATGCGCCACCAGCATCAGCGCCGAAAACACCGTCATGTCGGCAGTCGTCAGATCCGAGACCGGCACCAGCGCGAAGACCACGACGACGGCGCCCCAGATGCCGACGAGCAGGCCGGTGAGCCATGCGAAGGCAAACTCGGGCGGCAGGCCGATCACCGTCATTACCGGCTCGAAGGCCGGTGCGACCGCGCGGATCACGCCGAGTTCCTGCAGCACATGGGTGGCGATGGTGACGGGAACGATGATGCGCACCAGATCGAGGTAGACTTCGAGGGTGGCAAGGGTCTTGCGGTAAAGGATGATCAGGACGGTCATGGCGGTCTCTCCTTGGGTGTTGCCCAAGGACTAGCGCGAGGCCGTTCGCAGTTGTGGTCAAAATATGCACCTTTGTGCAATAAAATTGCAAATGACCGCGACAGGGGGACGGACGGAGATGGACAAGATCGACAGCAAGCTCTTGAGGCTCTTGCAGCAGGATGCGTCGCGCACCAATGCCGAGCTTGCGGAAAAGGTCGGCCTTTCGCCGTCGAGCTGCCTGCGCCGCATCAGGCGGCTACACGAGACCGGCGTCATCGACAGGATCGTCGCGGTGCTTAATCCCGCAAAGGCGGGTCGCACCATGAAGGCGATCATCACAGTCGAGCTCGAGCGCCATGGCGAACAATATATCCGCCGCTTCCTCGACATGGCGGAGAAGGAGCCGGCAGTGATCCAGGCCTACAGCGTCAGCGGCGAGACCGACGCCATTTTGATGCTGCGGCTGAAAGACATGGACGAGCTCGACGCGCTGACCGAGCGGCTGTTTCGCGAGGAAACCAATGTCGCCCGCTATTATACCGCCTTCGTGATCCGTACCGGCAAGGAGACGACGGAGATACCGGTGTGAGAAGACGCCGAACAATGGGGGACGACCCGAAGCGGCAGGCGCTGGCGGGCCGGCAGTCTCGACGGGATCCCGATCAAGTGTTTTCAACGAGATAATCGCGCAATCTGCTCTTCAAACTCTCGACGACTTCAGGGTGGTTCAGGAAGTCAGCGACAGACATCATTGCCCACTGCTGGCCTTCGTCGCCAAACCTTACAGGCCCGAAACCCTCTTCGAGCTTGCCAACAAGGAAGTAACTTCCAGGGTCGATCGTATTCGGTGCCGGATAATACCGCGTCCACACGATCCACGCCGGATCGACTGCAATATCGAACTCCTCGCGGGTCTCCCTGATTGCGCACTCGACCGGGCTCTCATCATCCTCCCGTCCGCCACCCGGAAGATCCCACATGCCGGGGAAGGGGATTTCCGGCTTCTGATCACGCTGGTAGGCAATCAAAAGCCCCTGAAAGAGCAATGCGATTTTTGCGCCCTTGAAGGGGATGAAGGCCATTTGCAAAACCTGTGCTTGCTGAGCGAAGCTCAACTCTCGTCTTCGATGAATCCCGATTTTTGCAAAGCCGAAGATCCGGCAATTTGGCAACGCTCGCAATGATTGTTTCTGGTGTGACACAACCCGGCGTTTTCCGGCTATACCATCCTGACAGGCGTCGTCTTATCTGGACCGAAAAAGCCGGTTGACCGGGAGCATGACTCGAAATCTGCCCCCGGCGTTTGAGCTGCCGCTACTTCACCGCAGCGTTGCCGCCATCGGCAAAGAGTGCGGCGCCCGAGACGAAGCTTGCCATCGGGCCTGAGAGGAAGAGGGCGGCCTGGGCGATTTCTTCCGGCTGGGCAATGCGCTTCATGGCGTGCAGGCCGGCGGCCCATTCCTTGTTTTCCTTGCTGCCGGCCGCCGGCGTGTCGACGCCGCCGGGCAGGAGCGCATTGGCGCGGATGCCCTTTGCGCCATAGTCGGCGGTGATGCCCTTGACGAGGCCCATCAGGCCGGCCTTCGCCGCGCCATAGGCGGCCATGCCGGGGATGCCGACGCTGGTGCCGACGAAGGTGGAGGTGAAGACCAGCGAGCCGCCATCGCGCGCGAGCATTGCCGGGATCTGGTGGCGGGCGCCGAGGAAGGCGGAGGTGAGGTTGGTGGCAAGCGATTGCTGCCATTCCGCAAGCGTGATCTCGGCGACCGGCTTCATGACGTTGACCGCGCCGGCATTGTTGACGGCGATGTCGAGGCCGCCGAAATGCTTGAGCGCCGCTTCCACCAGCCGGATATGGGTCTCTTCCGCGGTGACGTCGCCGCCAACCGCGATCGCTTCGCCGCCGTCCTCGCGGATCGCTTCGACGACGGCGTCAAGCTGCTCTTCGCCGCGGGCGTTGGCGACGATCTTCGCACCCTCGGCGGCAAAGAGCTTCGCGACCGCGCGGCCGATGCCGGAGGAGGCGCCGGTGACGATCACGATCTTGTCTTGCAGCATGGTCATGGACTTTTCCCTTCTCTTGATTGAGGCGCCCTGACTACTGCCGGTGCGGGGCAGCGCCCACCCGATTTCCGATCGGTGATTGTGACGGCGCAGATTTTCAATCGCCCCGGTGACGTAGTCCGGGCCGACAACGAGGGCAGGGAAGAAGGGATGCTGAAGACTTATGGCGGCAGCCGCCATTGCGGGCGGCGCGGACGGAGGCGGACCTCAACATCAGCGCCGGCACGGAGAAATGCAACGGCACGGCCTGCGTGAAGATGCGGCCCTGGTCGGTGGTGGTAAAGCTGGGGGCCTTCCGGCTGATCGCCAGGGAGGCGGCACTGAGCGACTATCGCGGCCGCAACCCGGCCGCCCAGTCTTCGTCATCCGTGCACACGACGTCGAGGCGTTCGCTGGCGTGGCCAGACGGTATGGGGCAGATGCTGCCGGCGTCCGGGCCATGGTCGATGGAGCCAACCAGAAACCCGAGATCGCCAGAGTGCAGATCGCGCATGCATGCGCCACCTGCCAGCTTCTAGTCGCTTAGTCTTTATCCGGCGCAGTTGACATATCGCGCAAGACTGCCTCAGCCGCGACTTCGGCGTTGCGTCTTGAGCCCGAGATGGTTCCGGATTTTATGAGCTGCTTGCCATCAAGCAGTAGCTGCCAGTTCCATGTGTTCAAGCCGCGCCCCTGGATGCGGAGTTTCAATCTATCGGGATCGTACTTCGTCACTGCTTGCTCCTTTGACTGCACTTTGACTGATCAATGGCCAAACCAAAACTAAACGATGAGGTCAAGACCTACATCGTGCAGGCTCTGGCATGCTTCGACAGCCCGCCTGTCGTCGCTGCGGCGTCTTTAGCGGCCCCGCGTCCGGCCCGCGGGCGTATCTAGTCGAGTCGCCGTTGTCTTCAGCGCGGCGAGCGTTTCGCGCAGCGCCCGGTCGAGCCGCTTGTCGCTTCGAAGCACCAGCGCGAAGCGGCGGGAGAGCGGTGGAGAGACCGGACGCACCACCAGCCGTTCCCGGTCGCCGGGGCGAAGGGCGATTTCCGGAACGAGGGCTGAGCCAAGGCCGACGGCGACCATCTCCTTGATCGCGTCGACGCTGCCGAGCGCCATCACCGGCTTGACGGTCGTGCCCGTGGTGGCCAGCCATTCGTCGGTGATCCTTCGCGTGTTGGCGCCGGGCTCGTAGAGGATCAGCGGCCGTTCAGCCAGGATCGCGGGCGTGACGGTATCGGGCAGGGCGGTCCCGAGCGGCGCAATCGCCACGAAGCGCTCGTCGAAGAGCGGCGTAATTTCGAAGATGCGGCCGGAGACGGGCAGGCTGACGAGGCCGATGTCGATGAGGTTCTCGTCGACAGCGCGCACGATATCGGCGCTGTTGCCGGTTGTCACGGTGATGTCGAGATCGGGAAAGCGGCGCTTGAGATCGGCCAGAAGCGGCGGCAGCAGGAAGGCGCAAGGGGTGGCGCCGGTGCCGAGCCGGACGCGCCCGAGAACGCCTTTGGCGTGGCGCGCCACGGCCTCGATCGCCCGGCTGGTGGCAGCCTCGATATTGGCGGCATGGGCCAGCAGCTCCTCGCCGGCCGCACTCGGCCGCGCCCTGCGGCCGACCCGCTCGACCAGGCGCACGCCGAGCTGCTTTTCCAGCACCCGCACCTGCAGGCTGACCGCCGGCTGGGTCAGGCCCAAGCGCTCGGCGGCGGCCGAGAAGCTGCCGAGCTCGGCGACCAGCGCCAAGGTTTTGAGATAGTCGAGATCAAGCGCGTTCATGCCCAGGTTTCTCTCATTTCCAAAGTTTCTCTTATGCTTGGAATAGAAATGCTAAGCTTCTTTTATGAGATGTCGAGGCGCAGACTGTGTCCATGGTTGGAAACGAAACATGGATGTTCGACATGATCCGGGAACTCGGTCTTTATCTCGCAGCCTCGCCGCGCTCGCGGTACTGGCAATTGCAGCATCTGCGCGACCTCGATGCGGAGCGACTGGCCGATATCGGCCTGACGGAGGCAGAGGCGCAGCTTGGACGACACAGGACTGCGCCCCTTCCGGTTCGCGAAGGGGTCGTTGCACTAGGGCATGCGGAGGCTGCGCGGGTGGGTGCGATGTAGCGGTTTCGGCCGGCGCACCGTTCCCGGCCACAACTGATGGGGTGGCCGTCGCAGGAGCGTCTGGTCTCAAGCCGGCTTCAGGTCCCAGCTTTCGATCGCAAGGCCCGGCCAAAGGGCGCGCCACCGTTCCACTTTGCGCTCGTAGATGGCGCGGGTGATCTGGCTCTTGTTGGCGCGCACGATCGGTGCGAGCAGGTCCTCAAGGCCGAAAGGGGCGCAGATCTCCAGTCCGTCCTCGGACGGACGAAGGCCGATAGCGGTCGCTGTCGTCGGAAATGTCGCGATCGCGTCTCGCGTCGAAAGATAGGGCCTGATCGGCGTGCCGAACTTTTCTTCGTACCAGAGGTGAACGCGCGCCTCGTTCTTGACGTCGATCCGCACGGGCAGATCCGCAAACAGGCCTTCGATCCGCTTCGCATGCGTGGCCTCCGCCTCTTCCGAGAGGTCGTCACCGTCGAAATAGATGATGTCGATATCGCTGATGCCGTGCGTCGGCGGCAAGGCGAAGGCATGGTTCCAGACGGTCTGCGCTATAGCGCCGGCCGCCAGACAGGCATCGGGCAGGGCAATCCGGTGCCAGTGATCCAGGATCGGAACCAATAGCGGGCTCTTCAGGATGACAGTCTGCAGGCACGTCATGGGATCTGCATCGGCGTGAAGCCTTGGAGCATGCGTTCCGCCGGCGCTCGCGCGGCTCCCGCGGATATCCATAGAGGATCGCCAAAGCACTCGATCCGCCCTTCTGCAACGACGATGCCGTCGCCGTCGTTGCAGGCAAGGATCGGTCGCGGCGTCGACAGGCTGTAGCGCAGAAGCGCGGGCAGGTAGCTGTCGTCGTCGCCGAGATGCGGGAAGAACTCGAAGGGCGAGAGATCGAGTGCTGCGCCGTCCTCGATGTCCTCGGGCCGTTCACCGATGAAGAGCGCGTCGGTCGCGATCGTCGGGGCCATCAGAATTGCGCCGGCGCTGACGCCGATGAGGATGCCGCCGGACTGTGCCCGGTCGCGCAGCGGCTCGAGCATGCCGCTTCGCTTCAGCCGTTCGAGAAAGCCGCCGGTGTGACCGCCTGAGAGGTGAATGGCGTCTGAGGCGAAGAGCGCTGCAATGTCGTCTGCCGAATGCGGTTCGTCCAGATCGAAGAACAGCGAGAGTTCGAGACCCAGCCTGCCGTAATAGGCCTGCCCGGCAAGGAAGAAGCTGCGATCCGGTTCCGGACCGGAGGCGACATAGGCGATGCGTTTTCCAGCGCCGCGTGCCGCCATCATCTCCACAAGCCTGAGGTCGATCGCCGAGCAGGCGGGGAGGATCTGGTCGCTGTAGAGGACGAGGTTGAGCATGTCTTTCCTGTCGTGACGAAGGGCTAAAGCCCGGTTCACTCGGGCTAGCCTGCGATCGCCTTCACCCGGCGGCCGTAACGCCAGATCCCGAGCCAGCTGAAATAGTTGACCAGAAGTGACAGGCAAAGCCAGAGCAGACTGGTGAGGTCGTCGCCGCCTTCGAACTGACCGGCAAATCGCACGACGCTGATCAGCGACAGTCCGCCGAGAAGGATGCCGAGCAGCCAGCTGTAAGGCCGCCAGAACCCGAAGGGACGGACCTGCAGGTTAAAGGCGTAAGCGACGAGGCCGATCGCCGTTGCCAGCGCCATGACCAGGCTGACGCCGGCGAGGATCTTGATCCCGTATGCCATCTCGTCCCAGAAGCCCAGGAGCAGCGTCGCGCCTATGACCAGGCCGAAACCAAGGCTGAGCACGTAGAAAATTGCAAATGCCTTCCACATCGCGAATCATCCTGTATCTGCGTTGGTGCCAGCTTGGGTGGTGAAGGGCGCCTTGTCTATCGTTCGGCGGGCGAGGTTGTCGCAAGGCCTTACGCCTCAAACGGCCTGCATGTCGCCGGCTCGCGCATTCGTTCACCCGAGTGTGTGGCGCACTGACGTTGCGCTGTTAGCCCATGGCGGCCGGCCGCTGCTCTATGCGACGGCCATAGCGCCAGACGCCGAGCCAGCCGAAATAGCTGAGAAGGAGCAGGAACAGCAAACCGAGGGAGGCCGATATCGGGCCTTCGTCTCCGGGCTGGGGGCTGGTAATGAGCGTGACGAGATCCCAGGCATTGGCCAGCGACGTGTAGAGACACCAGCAGGCGAGAACCCAGCTGAATGGCTGCCAAAATGACGAGGGCGGGACCCTCAGGCCGAAGGCGTAGGCAAAGACGCCTATCATGGCCCCAAATTCCACGGCCAGGCCCGCATAGAACAGGGCTCGGTCGGCGGACGACAGCTGCACCGCGATTTCAGGGGGCGGCGTGACGAAAGCCAATGACAGCATGAACATGAGAATCAGCCCGTAGAGAACGGCAAACGCCTTCCACATCGCGATCAGTATCTCCCAACCGGAATGCTTCGTCCGTCCTCAGCGGGAACGAGGTTTTGCCGCAGGATTCGCACCAGCGTGAAGTAGATCCCGCAACGCCTGCCTCTACCGCACTTGCGTCGGTTGGTGCGCCATGCGCTGTCCATAGCGCCAGACGCCGAGCCAGCTGAAATAGTTGAGAGCCAGGCCGAGGACCAGCCAGATGAGGTTCGTGACGCCAACGTCGCTTCCGGCCGGGATGGTGGCGAACATCTGTGCGAACCGCACGACGCTGAGCAGCGACACCAGCAGCTGATAGACGCCGATGAGCCAGCTCAGCGGCCGCCAGAGCCCATAGGGTGGGGCATTCAGGTTGAAGGCGTAGGCGACGAGCCCGACGGCGGTCAACAACACCATCACGAAGGCCACGGAAGCCAGGCCAAGGCCGATAGTCGACATCGGCCGGCCCGCCATCAGGTAGCCACCAAGCAGGGCGCCGAACGTCGCCAACAGGCAGTAAAAAACGGCAAACGCCTTCCACATCGCCAATCAACCCCCGAGCGTGCAGTGCCTGCTATCTTGGGTCGTGTCGCGACACTTGTCTACCGTCTGACGGGCAGGAACGTCGCTATTGCCTAGTCCGCACTCAGCGCCACCGCCGGCTGCAGGCGCGAGGCGTTGCGGGCGGGCAGGAAGCCGAAGACGAGGCCGGTCAGGAAGGCGCAGGCAAAGGCGAGCGCTACCGGGCCGAGGGTGAAGGAGACTGGCATGCCGAACTGGCCGGCAAGCGCGCCGGTGCCGAGCCCGAGCGCCACACCGAGCGTGCCGCCGATCGCCGAGACGACCAGCGCTTCGATGATGAACTGCAGCAGGATATCGCGCTGGCGGGCGCCGGTCGCCATGCGCACGCCGATTTCGCGGGTGCGCTCGCTGACCGAGACGAGCATGATGTTCATCACGCCGATGCCGCCGACGAGCAGCGAGATCGCGGCCACCGAGGCGAGGAACAGCTTCAATGTGTTCGAGGTCTCGGTGAAGGCTTCGCGCACGGACGACATGTTGGTGATCTGCGTGTCCTGGCGCTTGTGGCGCTGGTCGAGCAGCGCCTGGATCGTCTGCTGGGTGATGTCGATCGCCGAGCCGTCCTTCACCTGAACGGTGATGGTTCGGATGTTGCGTTGGCCGAAGAGGCGGATGCTGCCGGTCGAAAGCGGCACCAGCACCACGTCGTCCTGGTCGTTGCCGAAGGAGGTGGCGCCCATTTCCGCCATCACGCCGATGACCTGGAAGGGGATCTTGTTGACGAGCACATATTGCCCGATCGGGTTGTCGCCGTCGGGAAACAGCGTCTTGACCACCGTCTGGCCGAGGACGGCCACCGGTGCGTAGGTGTCCATGTCGTTCTGGTTGATGAACTCGCCCTTGGCCATCTTCCAGGATTTTGCCGTCGTGAACTGCGGCACGGTGCCGTTGGCGGTCGTCTGGTAGTCGACATTGCCGCGGCGAAGCGTGACGGAGCTCGTCATCTCCGGCACGGCGAAGGCGACGTTCGGCATCTCCAGGATCGCGTCCGCGTCAGCTGGTACCAGTGTCACGTTGCTGCCGCCCGCACTACCGCGAAAATTCGCCATGCTGGGGCGTACCACCAGCAGGTCCGAGCCCATCGACGAGATGCGGCTCAAAACGGAATCCTGCGCGCCGGTGCCGATCGCCAGCATTGCGACGACCGAGCCGACGCCGATGACGATGCCGAGCAGGGTCAGGATGGTGCGGAACAGATTGGCCTTCAGCGCCCGGAACGCCATCTTGACGGCTTCGGTGACGTCGGCGATCGCGGCCGAGCCTTCGCTGACATGGCGGGCGAGGGCGGCGGCCCCTTCGGCGTTGACGCGGGCCTTCCTGGCGCGGTCGGCGACGATGCGGCCGTCATGGATCTCGATCAGCCGGTCGGCCTGTTCGGCGACCTCGCGCGAGTGGGTGATGACGATCACCGTGTGGCCCTGCTCGTTCATGTCGCGCAAGAGCGCCATCACGTCGGAGCCGCTCTGGCTGTCGAGCGCGCCGGTCGGCTCGTCGGCAAGAATCACCCGGCCGCCGTTCATCAGCGCGCGGGCGATGGAGACGCGCTGCTGCTGGCCGCCGGACAGCTGGCCCGGCCGGTGGTCGAGGCGCTCGCCGAGCTTCAGTGCCTCCAGGAGCGCTTCGGCGCGGTCGTGCCGGTCGCGGGCGGACATGCCGGCATAGACGGCCGGTACCTCGACATTCTCCTTGGCGCTTGCCGTCGGAATGAGGTTGTAGCTTTGGAAGACGAAGCCGAAGGTGCGGCGGCGCAGCGCCGCAAGCTCGTCGCTGTCGAGGGTCGCGACGCTCTCGCCGTCGATCAGGTAGTCGCCGCCGGTCGGCTGGTCGAGGCAACCGAGAATGTTCATCAGCGTCGACTTGCCGGAGCCCGACTGGCCGACGATCGCCACGAACTCGCCCGCCTCGATATCGAGCGACAGGCCATGCAGCACCTCGACGGCGAGATCGCCGTTGAAATAGGTCTTGCTGACGTGCCTGAGTGAGAGAAGCGGGGTCATGGCCAGTATCGAACTCGTATCAGAACATCGGCGGCATGCGCATGCCGCGCTGGTTTCTGTTGTCACGGGTGTTGCCGCTGCCGGTCGATCCGGTGCTGACGACGACCTTCTCGTCTTCTTCGAGGCCGCTCTTGATCTCTGCGCTGACGCGGTTGCGAATGCCGACCTCGACGTCGCGGGTTTCGAGCGCGCCGGAGGCGGTAACGACGGTCACCTGCGCCTTGCTGGGCTCGCTTCCGGTTCCGTTTCTCTGGCCGTCACGCCGGCCGCCGCCCTGGCCCGTTGCATCTCCCGCGCCCTTGCCCGGATGGCTCAAGGCGCCGCTCGGCACGATCAGTACATCCTTGGCAGCGGCTTGCACGAAGAACACCTGGGCGCTCATCGACATCATCAGCTCGCCTTCCGGATTGGGCACGTCGAAGAGTGCGTAATAGAGCACGACGTTGTTGGCCGTGTCCGGCATCGGCTGGATCTGGCGAAGCTTGCCGGCAAAATGTTTGCCGGGCTGGCCGAGCAGGGTGAAATAGGCATCCATGCCGACCTTCAGCCGGGTGACGTCTGCTTCCGACACCTGCGCCTTGACGGTCATGGTCGAGAGGTCGGCGATGGTGACGATGGTCGGCGTCGTCTGGTTGGCGTTCAGCGTCTGGCCGGCCTTGGCCGGGTTGGCGACGATGGTGCCCGAGATCGGCGCGTAGATCTTGGTGTAACCGAGATCGACCTTGTCGCCGGCAAGGGTCGCCTGCTGCTTGCGGATCTGCGCCTCGATGGCGTTGACGTCGGCCTCGGCGGCGGCGAGATCGGCAATCGCCTGGTCGAGCGTCGATTGCGCCACGCTCCGGGTTTCGACGAGATTGCGCTGGCGGTCGATATTGGCCTGCTTGAGAACCAGCTGCGCCCTCTTGGAAATAAGCTGTGCCTGAAGGTTGGCAAGCTCCGCCTGGTCGATCTCGATACGGTTTTCGATGGTCGCCGGGTCGATCTCGGCGACGAGCTGATTTTGCGTAACCGTGTCGCCGATCGCCACATGCAGCGACTTCAACTGGCCGGAGACCTGGGCGCCGGCATCGACGGAATTGACCGCGTCCAGCGTGCCGACGGCAGTCACGCTGTTTTCGATGTCGCCGCGGGTCACCACCTCGGTCACCATTGCGGTCGAGGCCGGGTTTTCGCCATAGCGCGTCCAGCCGTAATAGCCGGCGCCGGCGACGGCGAGGATGACCGGCAGCCACAGCCAGGACCGCGAGCGGCGCCTGCGCTTCACCGTCTTCACAGCACCGGGAATGAAGGTGACGTTGGGTGCCGCATCGTCGCGGGGCGTGGTGTCGGCTCGCGCCGTCTTCACAGTCTTGTTCATCGCTTGCGCCTAACCGGCATCGCCGATGCCAAAATGGATAGGTTCAAAAATAGAAGCGAATGGACCCGGCGAAAAGCATTGAGATCATTATATTTTCGTAATCTTCGCCATCTGCATGGCAAGAGAAGGGCGCCCGCGGCTGCGGACGCCCCAGTTTTCAAAGGGGAATGACGGGTCTGTCAGCCGCGTGCCGCAATCAGCGCGGCGACGTCGACGACCGCGCCGTGGTGGTCTGCAAGGCCGGCAAGCTCGGCCTCATGCAGGGCACGGGCGGAGATGGTGCCGCTTGCCGATGGCAGGTCGCGCGTGGTGCAGGCGTCGGCTGCGATGGTGATGCCGTAGCCGAGATCCTTGGCGGCGCGGGCCGTCGACGAGACGCAATTGTGGGTCATGAAGCCGGCGAAGATGACGGGCGTGCCGGCCGGGCCGATGATTTCGGCAAGGTTGGTGTCCGAGAAGCCGTTGGGCCGGATCTTCTCGACCACCGCTTCGTCCGCGATTGGCGTCAGCGCATCGACGATCGCGCCGCGGTGCGCCGCCCGGTCGAACATGCCACCGGTGGCCCCCTTATGAGCGACATGGATGATCTTCGCGCCGGCGGCGCGAGCGGCGACCAGCAACTGCCGCGCCTTTTCGATCGCCGCTTCCGGCTCGACCAGGCGCACGGGGCCGGCCAGATATTCGTTCTGGTAATCGATCAGGACCAGCGTCGCTTCGCCAAGCGGCGGCGGGGCGAGCGTGACGCCGGCAAGGGTGAAGAGCGTTGCAGCAGGCGCGGAATCGGACATGGGGAGGCTCCTTGTTTGTGCGGACGGTGGAAGGTGTTTGGTGGCAGGTGGCCCCGGCCGGGCGGTGGTTTCGAGCCGTGGCCCTGGCGTTGGTTCGTCGAAGCGGTCTGTCTATGGGCTTGATCTTAGCGGCTGCGTTGGCGCAGAGTGACCCGAACTTTTCGGAGGAGTATCTGCATGAGTGCAGGGGGATGGGCCGATCTCGAACTGCTCGATCATCTGGTGCGCGGTGCGACGCTCAGCCAGGCGGCCCGCTCGCTCGGCGTCGACCAGACGACGGTGTCGCGCCGGCTTGCGGCGCTGGAGCGGCGGGTGGGGGCGGCGCTCTTCGATCGCATCGACGGCCGGCTGACGCCGACGCCGGTGCTTTCCCCCGTCGTCGAGCGGCTCAGGACGATCTCGGAGGAGGCGTCGCTGTCGCTGGCGATGCTGTTGCGGCGCACGGCGGAACTCAAAGGTCAGGTACGGGTGACCAGCATCGGCTTCGTCTTGAGCGCCATTCTGGCGCCGTCGCTGGCCCGCCTGGAACAGCGCCATCCGGGCCTCACCCTCGATCTCGTTGCCGACAACCAGATGCTGAGCATCGAGCGGCGCGAGGCAGACATCGCCATCCGCATGGCCCGCACCGGCGAAGACAGCGTGCGGGTGAAGAGCCTCGGCACGCTGCGTTTCCGCCTGTTCCGGCCGAGGGGGCAGGGCGAAGAGCCATGCCCGGTGGTGCGTTACGGCCCGGCACTTGCCCATGTGCCGGAGATGCAGGCGCTCGACCGGCTCAGGCCGGATGCCCGCGTGGCGCTGACGGCCGACAAGCTGGAGATCCTGATGGAGGCAGCCCTTTCGCTCGGCGCCGAGCTGATGCTGCCGGAAGTCTCGGGTTTACGCGATGCACGCTTCGAGGCGGTCGATTTGCCCGATGCAGTCGCGGAGCGGCCCGTCTATCTGATGATGCATCCCGAGCGGGCGCGGGTGCCCAGCGTCGCGGCGGTCGCGGCTTTCATTGAGGAAGCGGTGCGGGGGTGGCGGTAGATTTTGGGTTGAGGTGCGGTGTTCGCGTGTCCAGAAGCATCGCCCTCTCATCGGGTTTAACCCAAGGACTAGCCCTATCCCCGCGGGCGGGGAGAGGGGCGTGCCATGCTGCCGGCACTGCGAACGGAGTCCGCGTTTAGCGGGAAATCGGGCGCGCCTTGTTGGGCGAGTGGGTGCCGCCAGGCGGAAGAGGGGCCCCTTCTGAGCCACACCATCGTAGTGACGGCGCAGCGGATCATAACATTGCCAGCGGTCACCGAACGGACTATTGAAGGGCTTCAATCTCGAGGTTTGCCGTGAACATGGTTCCGAAAATTGCAGAACGACGACGCTGAAGCTCTCAACGCTTTTGCGCTCCTTGTCATGCAATTTCAGGAAATGATCCATGTCCGTCAGATCGGCAGCACTCGCAGCCCTTACTCGCGCCTATGAACTGAACGGCCTCGAAGCCGAACCCTCCATCGTTCGGTCGACACGGCCCGAGTTCGGCGATCTCCAATGCAACGACATGATGCGGCTGGCAAAATCCGCCGGCCGGAATCCGCGCGAACTTGCCGCTGAGGTTGCCGAGGCGGCGCGGGGCGAAGAATTCGCGCAGGTGTCCGTCGCCGGTCCGGGCTTCATCAACGTCCGGCTGACGGATGCGGCGATTGCCGCGGAGGCGACGGCGATGCTGGCCGATGGGTCGCTTGCCGCCGAGAAGGTGCAGCCGCTGCGCACCATCATCGATTTCGGCGGACCCAACGTCGCCAAGGCGTTGCATGTCGGGCACCTGCGTTCCTTCGTCATCGGCGAAAGCCTGCGGCGCATCCTGCTTGAGATCGGCCACGACGTGCTGTCCGATATCCATCTCGGCGACTGGGGCCTGCAGATGGGCAAGCCTCTGTTGGGTGCGGCCCTGGCCGCCGGATGGAATGCCGGCGACCCCGCGCCCTTCATCGATCCCCGCGCATTCGATGCCATGACCGTCGATGAACTTGGCATTCTCTACAAGTCGGGCAATACGGCCTGCGAGGACGAGACGTCGCTTGCGCAGGCGCGGATGCTGACCACGAGACTGCAGGACGGAGATCCACTCCTGACCGCGGCCTGGGGGCGCATGCGGGCCATTTCCCTGGTCGCGATCTCGGCCACAGCAGAAGTGCTTGGGGCGCATTTCGACCTGTTCAAAGGGGAAAGCGATGCGCATGCCGAAGTCGCGCCCATGCTTGCCGATCTCGTTGCCCGCAAGCTCGCTCGGGAGAGCGACGGTGCTCTTGTCATGGATGTCGCCGGTGACGGACTTCCAGACAATGCGCCACCTCTGCTTCTTCAGAAGAGCGACGGCGCTGCGCTTTACGGCACGACGGATCTCGCGACGCTGCGCCAGCGGGTGCGCGATCTCGGTGCAGAGCAGATCGTCTATTGCACCGACGACCGGCAGGCACTGCATATTGCCAGCGTGTTTTCGGCCGCGCGGACGGCAGGCTATGCCGATGGCGTCAAACTGCGGCACGCGACCTTCGGCACCGTTCGTGGCGGCGACGGCAAGCCCTTCAAGACCCGCGACGGGTCGGCCGCCTCGCTCGGCGACATGATCGATCTCGCGCTTGCCAAGTCGTCGGAAAAGGTGACTGACGGCGAGGCGGCCACGGCCGTCGGTCTCGGCGCCCTGAAGTTTACCGACCTCTCCACGCCGCGAAACACGGGTTATGTTTTTGACATCGACAGGATGACCTCCTTCGAGGGCCGGACGGGTCCGTATCTTCAATATGCCTACGCCCGGATCTCATCGATCCTGGACAAGGCCGAGGAGGCCGGCATCGTTCCAGCCGAGATGGTCTCGATCAGCCATCCGTCCGAGCGGGCCGTGCTGATGGAATGCCTCTGGTATCCGCATGCGCTTTCGCAGGCGGCACAAGAGCTCGAATCCTTCGAGATCGCCGACCGGGCCTACCAGGTGGCGGATGCGTTCAGCCGCTTCTACGCGGATTGCCCGGTGCTGAAGGCAGACGATCCGTCGGGTCGGCTTGCCACGTGCACGCTGGTCGCAAGGGTCATCGCGAAATGTCTGGAGCTTCTTGGAATGGAGCCGGTGCGGCGCATGTAACGTTCGGTTGGCCGACCTCCGTGATCAGGCCGCCGAAAACTCTTTCACCAAGGCGTCGAGCGCCCCGGGCGCCGCGACATCGATACACCGGATGTCGGCGGCTCCGGCAGCCTCCAGCATGTCTCTGTTTTCGCGGATCGAGCGCTCGATGAATTTGTCGATGATGCCGCCCTTCGTCCCGTCAGCATCATCGCGGCGGGCTTCTTCCATCATGCGCCGACGCAAGAAATTCTCATCCGCATGGAGGAAGAGGGGGATGATACCGACCGGTTCGAGTTCCGCCACATATTCCGGTCTCAGCGCCGCGCCTTCCAGCACGAAAGGCTGCGCACGCTGGCGATGGCTGTCGATGATCTGGCGGATGCGTGGCCACATGTTTTCGTGGTGTACCTTCAAAAACCAATGAATGGTCTCGTCGGTCAGGCGTGCATAGTACTCGGCCACCTGAGGACGGACCGACGGCCAGGGCCTGCCGGGATGGCGGCCCAGATCGTCCGTCGAGATCAGCTCCCGCCCGAGCGAACTTGCGAGAGCCCTGGCGAGTGTCGACTTCCCGACATGCGAACTTCCTCCAATCAGGATACCGAGGGCCGGCTGCTGCATGCGTTGGACTCCATTCCATCGATCGCCTGGTCGACCGCGCCACGATCAACCACGGGCGTTTGACGAGGGCAGGTCGACCTCCATTCCGTCGGTTCGCACCCTATGGCGCTGCTTCTGCGCCGTCACCGTCGAAATTTCGCCCCTTTGCAAGAATCGTCTTGACGCTCTGGAGAGGCTTCACTAGAAGAATGCGAACCGTACCGTACGGTACTGATCGGGGCGAGGCAGCGTGCAGATGACTGTGGCGATGAGGGAGGCGAATGCCGGGGAGGGGCTGACGGAACGTCAGGGCGCCGTTCTCGAGCAGGCATTGCGACTTCTCGTCGACGGCGGCGAAAAGGCGCTGACGACGGCCGGCATCGCGCGTGCGGCCAATTGCTCCAAGGAAAGCCTCTACAAGTGGTTCGGCGATCGCGACGGGCTGATTTCGGCGATGATCGGCTTCCAGGCGAGCAAGGTTCGCACGCAGGATGTTGCCGCCCGCGCACTCGACGTCGAGAGCCTGCAGCGGCATCTCATCGTGTTTGCCAAGGATCTGCTTGAGGTCCTCGCCGGTGACGTGTCGCTGGCGCTCAATCGGCTGGCGATCGGCCAGGCGAGCCGCGACGGCTCCAAGCTCGGCCACATGCTGCAGGAGCGTGGGCGTCGGCAGATCGGCCGACGCGCGGCGGCGCTGCTCGAAGCCGGCCGCAAGGCAGGCCTCTTGACGTTCGACGATGCCGACGAGGCCTATGGCGCGCTTTATGGGCTGATCGTCTCCGACTGGCATCTGAAGATGCTGCTCGGCGAAGAAGCGGGCGAGATGAGACAAAGTTTTGGCCGCAAGGCGGAGCAGGCGGTATCCGCCTTCCTTTCGCTTTACGGCACGAAAAGGTAACGGCCCGCAGCGCCGCGCTTCGAAAGAAGCGCAAAGGTCGCTGCGGCAAAGAAAAGTCACAGCGCCGCGCTTCGAAAGAAGCGCTCGAGGTCGCTGCGACACCAGGAATTGCTGCAGGGCTCCGGAGCTCCCGGGTAATGCAGCGGAAGCAACTGACAAACAACGGGAAGGACCACAACAATGCGCGTCTATTACGATCGTGATGCCGATATCAACCTGATCAAGTCGAAGAAGGTCGCCATCGTCGGCTACGGCAGCCAGGGCCGCGCCCACGCGCTGAACCTCAAGGATTCCGGCGCCAAGGAAATCCGCATCGCCCTGAAGCCGGGTTCGGCAACGGCTGCCAAGGTCGAGGCCGACGGTCTCCAGGTTCTCTCGGTTGCAGAAGCCGCCAAGTGGGCCGACCTCATCATGATGGCGACCCCGGACGAACTGCAGGCCGAAATCTACAAGGCCGAAATCGCCGGCAACATCCGTGACGGCGCTGCGATCGCTTTCGCCCACGGCCTCAACGTTCACTTCGGCCTGATCGAGCCGAAGGCTTCGCTCGACGTCGTCATGATCGCGCCGAAGGGCCCGGGCCACACGGTTCGCGGCGAATACCAGAAGGGCGGCGGCGTTCCCTGCCTCGTTGCCGTTCACCAGGACGCTTCGGGCAACGCTCTTGACCTCGCGCTCTCCTACGCCTGCGGCGTCGGCGGCGGCCGTTCGGGCATCATCGAAACCAACTTCAAGGAAGAGTGCGAAACCGACCTCTTCGGCGAACAGGTCGTTCTGTGCGGCGGTCTCGTCGAGCTCATCCGCGCCGGCTTCGAAACGCTGGTCGAAGGCGGCTACGCTCCGGAAATGGCCTATTTCGAGTGCCTGCACGAAGTGAAGCTGATCGTCGACCTGATCTATGAAGGCGGCATCGCCAACATGAACTACTCGATCTCGAACACGGCCGAGTGGGGCGAATACGTCACGGGTCCGCGTATCATCACCGAAGAAACCAAGGCCGAGATGAAGCGTGTCCTCAAGGACATCCAGACCGGCAAGTTCACCTCGGAGTGGATGCAGGAATACAAGTCGGGTGCGGCCCGCTTCAAGGGCATCCGCCGCGTCAACGACAACCACCAGATCGAAGAAGTCGGCGCCAAGCTCCGCGGCATGATGCCGTGGATCGGCAAGAACAAGCTGGTCGACAAGGCGAAGAACTAAGCCTTATCGAACGGATGAATGAGAAAAGCCGGGGCGCAAGCTCCGGCTTTTTTGTTTGGTGAAGCCAGGATCCCCGGCGGTTGGCGGCCTTCCTGGCGATCTTTCGACGCGAGGATGCAAAGTTCATCGATAGTGCGCTTGTTCGCGTGCAAGGCGTTGGCGCCATCACTGCTGCCCAGGGGCGTGCGTGTAAAACCATCACAAATCAATTAGCAATTGTGAATATGCCGATACGCTGATATAATGGCGAAATTGACGTCGCTGTACATCCTTGGGGGCAGGGCAGATGGCACGCGTACCGATCAAGGAATACGCGGCAACTCGCAGCGAAGGCGAGGTCAGGGCGCTTATTTCCAAATACAAGCTGGACGTGCAGCCGAGCGCGGCGGGCGAAACGGTTGCGGCCGATACGCTTGATCAATTGTTCACTGTGGAAGGTGAGTTGAGGGAACTTGGCGTGCTGCGTTCCCGGTTGGACGCAGCCCAGGCCGAGTTGACCGAGGCCAAGCCATCCATGTGGCATGTGAAGGCGGCGACCGTGACTGCCGCCATATCCGCGGTTGCCGCCTGCCTCGCGACCGGATTGACGATGTGCTCCACCAAAGTTGCAAACGATCAACTGGATGCGAAGAACCGGTATGAGGTTCAGATTCTGGTGGCAGATAAGCTTAGGGAGGCTGCGTCGGCGACCGAAGACGAACAGACAAACAGATTGTTTGATTTCAACAGCGCATTCGTGATCGCCAACGACCTTCATGAGGACGGCGGTTTTGTGAAGGGATGGCAGGAGTTCATCGACAGATACTGCGGACGGTTGAAGGACAAGAATTTCTACAAAGGCGACGACGATCCGCTCGCGGACACGCGAAGCATTTGTGAGAAGAACACCCAATAATCGCGCCAAGCTTCTTGAGGGAGAGAAGAAATGCCGAGCAGTCGTAGCTCTGGAAGAACGTGGTCGCTGTGCTGCTCCGCGCTCTTGCTCTGTCTGACCTTGTCTGCGTTGCCGGATACGCGGTTCGTCTTCGCCCAGGAGGCCGCCAAAGAAGAGCCGGCGAAGGACTATTTTGACGTGATCGAGTACAAGCGCGAAAAATTCCAGGAGGAACGGCAAAAAGTCGACGAAGGAAACGACTTCAAAACAGCGGCCAGCGGTCTTGCAGAAGGCAATTGTGAGGTAGGAAAAGCCCTGGTGGCGATCGTCTCGGGCGGAAATGAGGAGCTGCTTCGCGCAATGAAGTCAGCGGCTTCCAGCTACAAGACTGCCATTGACTCGCTCACATTGCTGACGACAAACAAACGCTTTTCCAAGAAGATCAGCGCGAAGACGCTCGCCTGGCTGGTTCAAACGCAGTTGTTTACTGATCCGCTCGTCACTCAGAACGATCTTCTCGAGCAGCTGCTGGCGCTCACAGTAAAGGCGAAGGAGGCAGCGGACAGCATCGCGGCTGGGAAGGGAACCGACGCCGACCTAACGCTCTTGATCGATGCCTCATCCAGGATTCCTCGCATGCTGATGGCATTTATCGACGTTGTCGTTACCTCTTGAGGTTGCCGCCAGCGGCTTGGCCGACGGCTTCAGCGATGGCGGTCAGGATATTCAAAACGCCTGCCAGGCCTGCAGTCGTTCGACCGTTGTCGTCGCGCCGCCGCAGACGATCATGAGGATGCGTTCGAAGCGTGCCAGCCGGTCGGCGTGGGCGTAGGCGACGGCGAGGGCGGCGCCGCAGGCGGGTTCGACCAGAACGCGATGGTCGTCGAGGAAGCGGATGCAGGCCCCCGCGGCGTCCGCGTCGCTGACGACGACGCTCTCGACCGGGCGCGTCTGGCTAAGCTCAAAGGCGCGTTGGCTCACCTGCCTTGCGCCGAGCGAGGTGGCGATGCCGCTGACGGCTTGAAGCGCCACCAGTTGCTGCGCCTCGATGGAAGCGGCAAGCGAGGCGGTTCCTTCGGTCTCGGCGGCAAGGATCGGCACGTCGCCAAGCCCATTGCGCGCGAGCCCCTCGGCAACGCCGGCAAAGAGCCCGCCGCCGCCAACCGAAAGCACCACCGCATCGAAGGCGAGCCCGGCTTTGACAGCCTCGTCGATGACGGTTGCGTGACCGGTCCAAAGCAGCGGGTCGTCGAAGGGGTGGATGAAGGCGGATTCGTCGTCTAGGGAGGCAAGGGCCCTGGCATTGGCTTCATCCCAGGCGGCGCCGTGCACGATGACGTCGGCACCTTCCTGGCGGATCAGCGCCTTTGCCCTTTCCGTCGTCGTTTCAGGAACATAGACCGAAACGGGGATCGAAAGCTGGCGCCCGGCATAGGCGACCGCCATACCGGCATTGCCGCCGGAGGAGGAGACGAAGCGCCGCTTGCCGGCGCGCGCGTGGTGTTCGCAGGCAGCTCCCACGCCACGGATCTTGAACGAACCCGGCGGCTGCAGCGCGTCCATCTTCAGCCAGACGTCCCGCCCTGTGGCAAGGCCGAGCGGAAGGGATTGAATGAGCGGCGTTTCGAGATGAAGTGGCATGGGATGTTCCGTTGCGTGCGCGATGCCGATGGATGCCCGGCTGATGTAACTGAGCCTCCGGGCGAATCGTGAGGCAATTTGCCCCCGATGGCCACCTCGGTGCAACTCGGGGGGAAGCGCATCGCCGCGTTGGCCAGGTGTCATGTCACGGAACAGGATGGATTTGAGACGGCCGTCACCACAAGAGGCCGCTCAGCGTCATGAGCGCGACGAAGAGCAGGGAGAGGACGAGCGACGCCTTGATCGCTGCCAGGGTATAGTCGTATCGGCGAAGTCTGCTTGTGACCGTGTGGAACATGGGTTCCTCCAATCGTCAAAGAGTTGCGGTTCACTGCCGTTCGTTCAAACGGGGTGCGGTGCCGGTAGATCGGCAGCGGCGAGGATAGCTGCCCGGCCAACGACGTGGCCCTGGGCCCAGGAGGGCGGCTCGCCTTCGCGCGATCTCGCGCATGCACTGCTGTCGATAATGGAGGAAATTGGCGGGTCGAGAGCCCCACACACCGCGATAAAGCCAAGTCGGCCAATGTCGATCGTCAAACCATGCGCCTCAAAAGCATCCAGCACAAGGGAAGATCCCTTCGCGGTAACCTTCGACGTTCCCGTATACAGGCATCATCCGGATTTCACGCCCTTTGCGGTAAGCGATGCCGGGCTCTGCGGCGGTATTGCCTCCGGCCAGGGGAGGCGTCGGGCGCCGGTGTAGCGGGTAACGACGCTGTGCCGTTGCGGCGCGCCGCCATCGTTCTCCCACTGCTCGAGATTTGCGGTTTCGATCTGCCGCGGCGTGCGCAGCCCATTCCGGCTCTGCAATTCGCAAAGCAGGGCGTCGGCCGTGGTAACGCCCGCCTGGAACCTCTTGACCAAAAAGACGGCGGCAAGACGAAGACTGTCCTGATCGTCGAGACCGACGCGCTGGTGAAAGCCCGCGCGTCGCAACACGCCGTCGAGCATTGCGAGGTCCGAGGGAGCCAATGGATGCCGCTCTGCAGATGACATGAGGCTCCTCCTGTTGACGGAGATGTCGTTTGCGCCGCGCATTCGTTCGAACGCGCAAGGAGCGCTTCAGAAATTCTACTCCTGAAGCGTCTTGCCGTCTCCCTCCGTCAAGCCGCTTGGAGCGGAGGATAGCCTCAATCTTGCGCGACGCGTCTTGCCGGCGTCGGGGCGTGCGCGTCCAGCGTCGGCCTCAGTCACGGCCGGCGCGATTTCCGGGTCGGCTTGCTTGCGGGCGTCTCCGCCGCCGGTTCGGCGGCGGCGCGTTCCAGGCGTTGCGCCTTGAGCTTTTCGGTCTTCTTGTCGCGGGCGACTTTCTCGGCGGCAACGATCGCTCTTGCCGTGTGATCGGTTGCGGCCGCCTTGTCGCTCGCGGAGGTCTTGGCCGGTTTGAATGCGGCGTTGGCGTTTGGCGTCATGACCTGTCTCCTAAGATGGACCGATGCCTGCCGCCCCTAAGGCTTAGCGCGGGCGCGCTGCCTTCTTTGGGGCCGGCAGCAGGCCTTCGCGCTGAAGCTTCTTGCGCATCAGCTTGCGTTGGCGCCGGACCGCTTCGGCCTTTTCGCGCACGCGCTTTTCCGAGGGCTTCTCGTAGCTGCTGCGTGCCTTGAACTCGCGAAACAGGCCTTCGCGCTGCATCTTCTTCTTCAAGACGCGCAAAGCCTGATCGATATTGTTGTCTCTAACCAGTACCTGCAAAACATGTTCTCCTGTTGTCGGTCGCAGCACGCGTCTGGCGCTTGCCGCTATCTGCCGGGTTTGGTGCTCAATTTCTTGAGCCAGGGGCCGGTGATCGTCGCCTGAGAGGCGCCCTGTGTGGTGGTCTCGGCGTGTTCAATGTCGGTCACAAGGACCGAACGCTCAAATGTCTCGCCGTCGACCCGTACGCGGTAGCGAGGCTCGGCGCGATCCTCCGTGGGCAAAAGGCCGACGATGGTGCCGAAGGCGCTGTTCAGGGCCGACTGCGCGGCGCTTGCCCTCAGCTTGACCCTGTCGCCGATCTCGCAGGCCGTGCGGCTCATGACACACTCCTATGTCGAGACGTGAAGGGTCCAGAGACGCAAAAAGGCCGGGTTATTCCCCCGACCTCTTCCCGTCATTCAAGCCCTCCCTGCCAGTACATCCGTGGTCAGAGAAGGGCGAATGACAAATTATTCGGCTCTGAGATTGTCGGCCGAGCTCTTGCCCGTCTTGCGGTCGCTGACAACGTCGAAGGTCACTTTCTGACCATCGGCGAGCGAGCGCAGGCCAGCGCGTTCGACGGCAGAGATATGAACAAACACATCCGTGCTGCCGTCATCCGGTTGAATAAAGCCGAAGCCTTTGGTGCTGTTGAACCACTTTACAGTGCCCGAAGCCATAACGATTTCCTTTCAATCGTGGAGTTTGCCAGAAAATATTTCTCCGGCGTTGATCGATATTTGAGAGGAGATCTGGCCGCGCAAAAGCGCTGCGTCAAAGGTCACAAGCAATATTCGATGAGTTGATATATAGACGATACTTTTTGAAACTCAATGAAAATATCAGATTATCTATTTTCCCGTCCTTGTATAAGCCTTGTCAAAGGCCTGAAAATGCGGGTTTTCGTGCCGCTATTTTTCTTTCTATTGAACCCTCGGTCCCTCCCAGTGGAGACTGAATATGGCGCATGGGTCAGCCGACAGCGCGACTGCTTTGGCGGCCGTGCATTCGCGTGATTGCTGTCGGGAGAAGTCTGGCTTGGCGTTCCGCATCGGGCCCTGGGGCGCCGGGCGTCTTATCAGACGGGCAAAGGTCGCTGCAGAACTTTCAAGTCCTGCACGTTTTTGTCCTTTAATCGGCTACGGGATAAAGGAAACACGCCGGACAGCGGTGGCAGGGGAGGTCAGGCGGCGGTACGCATATCTGTCGCGCACCGCCCCCGCTTTTCAGGTGAAGGTCTGCGGCGAGACCTGCAGTGCGGCGGCGATGCGCTGCAGCTTGGCGGGATCGATATCGGCGCCGAGCTCGATCTTGGATATTTCAATTTCCGTCAGGCCCGTGGTGACCGACAGATCGTCAACCGAATAACCGGCGGTTTCACGCGAACGCTTGATGGCGGCTCCGATTTTGACGCGGGACAGAGATGCGCCTGGAGCCTTGGTTAGGTCTTTCTTAAAGGACATGAAGTGTCTCCTTCGTTGGTCCACCGGCAAAGAACGCTGCCGGTTGAAGGGGGCCCAAAACTGAAATGCGACTCAAGGCAGATGAGTGCGAACCTAGGGCGTCGCTAATATAAGCGAGAAGTCCGCAGGCGCAAGTTTGCGCCCGAAGTTTTGTGAAATACCTATTTATATCAATATATTATCCTGTGATTATCGTGTGCTGACCGGTCCTTTTCCGGGCAATCTGGAGTGCCGCGGCTGCTCGCCAATCGCCGTCCCAGGGACTGCGAAAACGGCGCCGAAATTCACGCCAGGCGCGCCTCGATCAGGAATGGTCCGCGCCGCGACAGCGCTGCGGAAAAGAGCGCGGCAAACGCCTCGCAGGAGGTGGCGACGGCGGCTTCGACGCCAAGGCCGCGGGCAAGCGACACCCAGTCGAGCGCGGGGTTGTCGAGGTTCAGCATCTGCCGCGCATTGGCGCCGATCTCCGCGACGCCGACATTGCGCATCTCGGCATGCAGGATGGCATAGGTGCGGTTGGAGAAGATGACGGTGACGATGTCGAGGTTTTCGCGCGCCTGGGTCCACAGGCCCTGAATGTTGTACATGGCGCTGCCGTCGGCCTGCAGGCAGATCACTTTCCGATCGGGGCAGGCGATGGCCGCGCCGGTCGCAAGCGGGATGCCGTCGCCGATCGCGCCGCCGGTCTGCATGATGAGGTCATGCGGCGCGGAGAAGGCGGACAGGGCAAAGAAGCGCTGCGCCGAGGTGACCCCTTCGTCGCAGACGATTGCGTCCTCCGGCACCTTGTGCGCGACGATGACGGCGATCGCGTCTTCGGTGAGCGGGCCCGAGGGCTCGCCGGTGTCGGTGGGGGTGCCGGCCGTCGGCAGCGGCCCGGTCGGGCTGACGCCGAGTTCGTCGCCAAGCGCCTCCAGCGTCGCCTTCAGGTCTTCGCCATGGCGGGCAAGGGGTGCGACCGTGCAGCCCTCCGGCACCAGCCGGCCCGGCATGCCGGGATAGGCGAAGAAGGCGACCGGCTCCGGCGCGCCGACAAGGATGAGAACGCGGACATCCTTGAGCGTGGCGAGCGCCATGTCGATCGGGTAGGGGATGCGCGCCGGCGCCACCCGTCCGCGGCCGCGCTGGGTGTGGGCGACCAGAACCTCGTTGAAGAGCTGGATGCCGCACGCGGCCGCGATCCGCCCGGCGACGGCAAGGCCATCGGCCCGCGCCGCAGCGCCGCTGACGACCATGGCGACCCCTTGAGGATTCGAACGTATCAGGCGGGCTACCTCGCGCACCGTCTCGGCGCTGGCCGGCCGCGGCGCTTCGATGGGCGCCTTTTGTGGCGGTGTGGCAAGGGCAAGCGTTCCCCAGGCGGCGTCGGCCGGCAGGATCATGGTGGCGACACCCGGCGGCGTCAGCGCGGCCTGAACGGCGGCGGCAACGGTGGGGCCCACATCAACCGGATCCTTCACGCGCCGGACCCAGTTCGACATCGGCGCGGCCAAGCTCTCTATGTCGCTCGTCAGCGGTGCGTCGAGCGGGAGGTGATGGGAGGCGTGGTCGCCAACGATGTTGACGACAGCCGCCCGGGCGCGGCGGGCGTTGTGCAGGTTGGCAAGGCCGTTGGAAAGGCCAGGGCCGGTGTGCAGAAGGGTCGCCGCCGGGTGCCCGGTCATGCGCGCATAGCCATCGGCGGCGCCGGTCACGAGGCCTTCGCTGAGGCCCAGGATGCAGCGCAGCTCCGGCTTGCGGTCGAGTGCCGCGACGAAGTGCATTTCCGAGGTGCCGGGATTGGCGAAGCAGACGTCGACGCCGTTTGCAAGCAGCGTGTCGACAAGCACATCCGCGCCGGTGGTGCGAATTCCCTGGCCGCCTTCTCCCATGCGCGTATCCCTCGATGGCCCTCAAGGGCATGATAGCGGCAACTTGCGCCGGTGCAACCGGGGGCATGGCGAGCCGCCCGGCGCAGCACCAGCCGGCCAGCGCCAAGCCGCTAGCCCATGCGCCGGTTCAACTGTCGGGCGTCAGGTTCGCTGCCAGGCGAGGTGGGCGCCAAGCCCGATCAGCACCGTGCCGCCGGCGCGCTGCATCAGGCGCTGCGTCCTGCCGGAGCGGCGCATCCGTGAGACGACGGCGCCGGCGAGGAACACGCAGACGATATCGGCCGAGGAGAACATCAGGTTGGCGAGGGCGCCGAGCACCAGGAACTGCACCCAGATCGGGAAGGCGGCAGACGCATCGGTGAACTGCGGCAGGAAGGCGACGAAGAAGATCGCGGTCTTCGGGTTCAGCACTTCGACGGTGATGCTCTCGAAGAAGGCGCGGCGCGCCGATTTCGCCTCGGTCAGGGGAAGGCTGCCGTCACCCGTCGCCTTGGTGCGCATCAGCGTGAAGCCGAGCCAGACGAGATAGGCGGCCCCTGCAAGCTTCACCGCCAGATAGAGCGTCGGCACCGCATGAAACAGGATGGAAAGGCCGGCAGCTGCGGCAAGGACGTGCACGTAACAGCCGAGATGGATGCCGAGCGAGGCCATCATTCCGGCAGAGCGGCCGCGGGCCACGGTTTGCGCGGCGGCGTAGAGCATCGCCGGACCCGGGATATAGGCGAAGATTGCCGTGGTGACGAAGAAGGTGAGGAGAATGTCGAGCGATGGCATGCTGTTATACCTCGTCTGCTGCTGCGTGGCCTCTAGCGGGAGTCGTTGTAAGGGCTTGCGCGGGAAAGTTGAAGGAAAATCACAAGTGGTCGGGCCGGCGGGTCAGCCGCCGGCGGTCCGTACGTCCGTCGTCAGACCGGTATTTCCTCAGCGACGAGGCGATCCTCGCGGCGGGCGCTGGCGGCAAGTCCTGCCGCGACGCCGGTGCGGTCCTCGGCACTGCGGTTCTGGCTCATCTTGCGCTTGCCGTCGAGGCGCTCGATCGGCAGCCTGATACCGATGATGCCGCGAAGCTGCGCCTTGACGAAGGCGGCGGGCGCGTCGCTGACCTGCCAGGGCTCGGCTCGTCCGGCCTCATGCCGGTTGGTCAGCCGCGTGACGATGTCGAGCAACCGGTCCTCGTCGCTGAAGAATTCGGCGGCGCCATAGGCGTGCACGGCGACATAGTTCCAGGTCGGCACGACCTTGCCGTGTTCGCGCTTGGAGGCATACCAGGAGGGCGTAACATAGGCGTCCGGCCCCATGAAGGTCGCCATTGCCGCGCCGATGACCGGCGTCGTTCCTTGCGGATTGGCGCGGGCGACGTGGCCGTAGAGCGTGCCGTTCGGCCCCTCGTTGCGATCAAGCAGCAGCGGCAGCGGGGTCGCAAGCAGCCCATCGGCGGTGGCGGTGACGAGGGTCGAAAGCGAAGCCGCCTCGATGATGTCGTGCAACACGCTCAGCGTTTCTTCCTTGAAGGCAGGCGGTGTGTACATGATCTCGCTCCTTGTGCTCGTCCCGTCATAGAGGCAAACTGGACGGCCAAGAATATCCAGTTTCAGTATAAATGCGTGGGCCAGTTTGTGACGGTGAAGGACGAAGCGACGGTCGGGACCACCCGCCGGATCTATAAGGCGCTGAAGGAACAGATCCTCGACGGCACCTATGGCGCCGAGGCGCTTCTGCCGTCGACGCGGGCGCTTGCCGCCGAGCTTGGCGTTTCGCGCACGACGGTGACGGCCGCCTATGAGCAGCTTCTGTCCGAGGGGTATCTGGAAAGCCGGCAGGGCGCGCGCTCGCGGGTCGCCTTGCTTGCGGCCCGGCAGGGCGCCGGCTCGGTGGCCGCCCCCGGGCATTCGGCAAGCCAGAAGCATCGGGAGGAGGGTGCGGCGGCGGTTCGGCTGTCGCGCCTGGGAGCTGCCCTTTGCGACGGGCCAACCTGGATGCCGCCGGGTTCTTCAGGGCTGATTGCCGATTTTCGTTATGGCGACCTGTCGACCGCGGATTTTCCGGAGGAGGCGTGGCGGCAGGCGGTCAACGCGGCGCTCCGCCGGCGAAGGCCGCGGCTTGCCTATGATCATCCTGCCGGCTCGTCTGCCCTGCGCATGGCCCTGCAGGCCTATCTCTGGCGGGCGCGGGGGCTCTCTTGCGATCCGGCTCAGATCGTCGTCGTCAACGGCTCGCAGCAGGGGCTGGATCTTGCGGCGCGCGTGCTCGTCGATGCCGGCGACCGGGTGGCCATGGAGGATCCGGGCTATGTGATGGCGCGCCGGGTTTTTTCTGCCGCCGGCGCCGAGGTGGTTCCGATTGCCGTCGACGCGGAGGGGCTGAGAACCGACATCCTCGATAGGGTGGAGGATGCCCGGCTCGCCTATGTCACGCCCTCGCATCAGTTCCCGATTGGAAGCGTGCTTTCGGCGCGGCGGCGACAGGAGCTTCTGGCGTGGTCCAGGCGAACCGGAGCCTATGTGCTCGAAGACGATTACGACGGCGAATACCGCTACGACATCCGGCCGATCCCGCCGCTCCAGACCATGGGGCAGGCGGAAAACGTGCTTTATCTCGGCACGATTTCAAAGAGCCTCTCGCCGATGCTCCGGCTCGGCTATCTCGTCGTGCCGCCGCCGCTCGTCCCGGCCTTTGCCGCCGCCAAGCAACTGATCGACCGCCATTCGCCAAGCCTCGAGCAGGAGGCGCTGGCGGCGATGATTGCAGGTGGCGCCTATGAGCGCCACATCCGCCGCAGCCGGCGCAACAATGGCCGCCGGCGCGAGGCGCTGCTGACGGCGCTCAAGGCGGAGCTCGGCGACGCGGTGAGCATATCCGGCGCCGATGCCGGCCTGCATGTGGTCGTCTGGTTCGAGCAGTTGGAAAAGGCGCAGGAAGACGCGCTGATCGCGCGAGCGCGGGCGGCTGGCGTGGGGCTTTATCCGGTTTCGCCGCTCTATGCGGCAGGTGGGGCCGACCACCGGCCGGACCGGGCCGGCATCGTCATGGGCTATGCGAGCCTCGAAGCGGCGGAGATCGGCAAGGGGGTGGGAGCACTTACGCAGGTGTTGCGGTCCTGGGGCGACAAGAAGGCGGAGGCGAAGCCGTCATAGGCCTGGCATGGACCAGGCGCAGGCAGTGAGGCTCGGCTTCCAGGTGGCACGTTACGGTTAGCCGCTTGCACCCGGCCAACGACCCTTCATAGTGGCGGCCATTGCGCGTTGGCCCAGGCGACCTCCATGAGATCTCTTCGCATCCATCCCCACCTGCACGACGTTTTCGGTGAAGAGCAACCACTCGCCTATCTCGCCGCCATACTCCTGTTCGGAGCCGGCGTTGCCGTCGTCTTCGCGCTGTCGGCGGGGCCGATGCTTGCCGATCTTGCCTGGTGGCGGGTAGCGCTGGCGCTTGTTCTCGTGCTCGACATCGCTGCCGGCTGCGTCGCCAATTTCACGCCGTCGACCAACGACTTCTACGCGGCCCGGCCGCGCAACCGCTGGATCTTCATCGCCATCCATTTCCACGTCGTCCTCGTCGCACTGCTTCTTGGCAGTGGGATCGCGGCTGCGGTCATCGTCTGGGCCTATACGATCGCAGCGGCCGCGCTCGTCAACCGGCTGGCGGGGCGGGAGGCGCAGACTTTCGTCGGCGGGCTGCTCACGGCGATCGGCCTTACCGGCCTGCCACTTCTGCCCGGTCTGACGCCGGCGATGATGGCGGTCTCGGGCCTCTTCATGCTCAAGGTGCTCTTCAACTTCGCCGTCGACCACTACCGCACGGTCCCGCCCCAAGATGGGCAGGTGTCCAAAAATGGGGGACGCGGCTGACGTCCTTGCCTTGCATGGCGGTCTTTACTAGCCTCCGGAAAGCAGGCTCAGGGGAGAGACTCGATGGCAGTTTCAGCAGCGGACGAGGCATTGCGTATTCCGACATTCGACGATGTGCAGATGGCTCGAAACCGGATCGCCGGGGTCGCGCACCGAACGCCGGTCCTGACCTCGCGCACGGCGGATGCCGCTACCGGCGCCCGGCTGTTTTTCAAGGCGGAAAACTTCCAGCGCGGCGGCGCCTTCAAATTCCGCGGCGCCTATAACGCCATCGCTGCGCTTCGAGAAAAAGGATCGAGGCAAGGCGTCGTCGCCTTTTCTTCCGGCAACCATGCGCAGGCGATCGCCTATGCCGCGCGCCTCCAGGGTGTCGCAGCGACGATCGTCATGCCCGCCGATGCGCCCGACATGAAGGTGGCGGCAACGCGCGGCTATGGCGCCGACGTCGTGTTCTACGACCGCTACAAGGAAGACCGCTCGGCGATCAGCGCGAAGCTGGCGGCCGAGCGCGGCGCCGTCTTGATCCCGCCCTTCGACCATGCGGACGTGATCGCGGGCCAGGGGACGGCGGTTCTCGAACTGATCGAGGAGGTGGGCGAACTAGACCTGATCGTCACGCCGCTCGGCGGCGGCGGGCTGCTTGCCGGCACCGCGCTCGCCGCCAGCGAGCGCTCGCCCGGCGCGACCATCGTCGGCGTCGAGCCAGAGGCCGGCAATGACGGCCAGCAGTCGCTGCGCCAGGGCAGGATCGTCGAAATCGCCATCCCGAAGTCGATCGCCGACGGCGCGCTCACCCCCAGCATCGGCGCCCACAATTTTCCGATCATCCAGCGCACGGTCGCCGACATCGTCACGGTGAGCGACGCACAGCTGGTCGAGACCATGCGGTTCTTCGGCGAGCGCATGAAGATCGTCGTGGAGCCGACCGGCTGCCTTGCCGCGGCCGCCGTGCTCGAAGGGGTGCTTGCCTGCGCCGGCAAGCGCGTCGGCATCGTCCTGAGCGGCGGCAATGTCGATCTGGCGACCTACGGCGCGCTGCTGCAGGCGACGTGAACGTCGCCCGGACGCCGTCCTGGTGCCCGCTATTTCGTCGAAGCCTTGCAGACCGGGCGCATGGCTCTCGACGTTTATCGAACCGACCAGGCGGCCTGAAGAAGGGGACATCGCATGACAGACGCACGTTGGCACGCCGATCCACTCACCTGGGGCACCGGTCCGCACCTCTTCGAGGTCTTTCTGGAACCGACGGATCCTTACTCGGCCAAGGCGTTCGGCAAGCTCGATGCCCTTCTCGGCCACGCCGGCGCGGACAGGATCACCATCAAGATCCGCCTGCAGTCGCAACCCTGGCACATGTATTCCGGCGTCGTCGTTCGCTGTATTCTCGCGGCCTCGACGCTTTCGGGCGGCAAGGAGACCGCAAAGACCGTCATCGCGGCCGTCGCTGCGCATCGGGAGGAGTTCGAGTTCACCCACCACGCCGGCGGGCCCAACATGGACGTGACCCCCAACACGATCATCGAGCGCCTGGAAGGTTATAGCGGCGTGCAGCTGAAGGCGGCCTTCGCGATCCCCGATCTCGATCGGGAGATCAAATGACATTGCAGGTACGCCCGCCAGAATGGCATCCACGTCTCCCCGACCTTCATGATCGACGGGATCGTGCGGCCGGACGTGAGCAGCGGCGATGATGTTTCGGCCTGGGCGGCGAAGTTGCTCGCCTGACGAAGGTTGCAAGGGACGCTTCGGCGGGCAGTGGCCGGGCTCCCGTTGCGGGCATTTTCCCGGGGCTCGACCGGGCCGTTGGCGAGGCCCGTCTTTCCAGTTGCCTTAACCGGCAAAAGTGGCACACTGAGCCTCGCGCTACGGCGCCAAGCGTCTGAATGACAGGGCGGAGACCACTGTAATATTTTGTTTTTCTAAATGGATTTCTCTCCGGCCGATTTCCGTCGGAAAACACGTGTTGGAAAAAGCCAGAGGAATACAGCGGGCTTTTTGAGCGCCTTTTCGGACGCCGCGTTGCCAAAAATCTAAGCGCTGCCACCGCTCCGGATGGGCGCGGTGCACACACAACTGGAGGGTATCGTGACGCTTGCAATCAATGACCTCGCACCGGACTTCGAGGTCGGGACGACCGACGGCACGATCCGGTTTCACGACTGGATCGGCGACTCCTGGGCGGTGCTGTTTTCGCACCCGAAGGACTTTACGCCCGTCTGCACGACCGAGCTCGGCTACATGGCGCGCATCAAGCCGGAATTCGACCGGCGCGGCGTCAAGATCATCGGCCTTTCGGTCGATCCGCTCGACCGCCATGCCGGCTGGGCCGCCGATATCGAGGAGACACAGGGCCATGCGCCGAACTTCCCGATGATCGCCGATGTCGACTACACCGTCTCGAAGCTCTACGGCATGCTGCCGGCGCCGGTTTCCGGTGATCCGACCAAGCGCACGCCCGCTGACAACCAGACGGTGCGCAACGTCTTCGTCGTCGGTCCGGACAAGAAGATCAAGCTGATCCTCATCTATCCGATGACGACTGGCCGCAACTTCGACGAGGTGTTGCGTGTCATCGACTCGCTGCAGCTGACGGCCAAGCACAAGGTGGCGACGCCGGTGAACTGGCAGCAGGGCGACGACGTGATCATCGCCGGCTCCGTCACGGATGAGGATGCCCGCAAGGTCTATCCCGAGGGCTGGAAAGCCCCGAAGCCCTATATCCGCATCGTGCCGCAGCCGAAGGGCTGAGGCGGGGCTGACGTTTCGTCAGGGCGCGGAAGCGCCTGCGTTACGGGTTCGTCCTTCGTCGCTGGGGGTGAGGGTTTATCCGCATTCCGCGACGAGGGGGCTGCCCCTCATTTCGCGGTGAGGGGGCTGCCCCTCATCAGCCTGCCGGCACCTTCTCCCCGCATGCGGGGAGAAGGGACGTTGCCATGCCCTGCGAGTTTCCTTTTCCCCGTCTTCGGCGGGAGAGTGGCGGAGAGGCCGTTTAGCGTCCATTCCCACGACCCATGGCTGCCGGAGCGGTGACCCCCGCGCCGGAAGCCTGCTTCCTCTGCGACAGAATCCCTCCTTTATCCGAGCGCGCCCGCGCCTATAGTGCCGCTGTTTGCGGCCGCCGCCGAAGCGCCGCACGCTGACTGGATGACCCGCCCCATGACCGCAGCAAGCCGCCCCGACCTGACAGACATTCACCGCGGCGACTGGGTGGATCGCCGGTTGCCGCGGGCGGTGCGGCCTTATACCCGTCTTGCGCGGCTCGACAGGCCGGTCGGTATCTGGCTGACGCTCTTTCCCTGCTGGGCGGCGCTTTTCCAGGCGGCGCACGGCCTTCCCGAAATCCGCGATATTCTGGTATTCACGCTCGGCGCGTTTCTGATGCGCAGTGCCGGCTCCACCATCAATGACATGGCCGACCGCAATTTCGACGGGCATGTCGAGCGAACGCGGTTTCGTCCGCTTGCAAATGGCGAGATCGGCATGTCCCGGGCCGTTCTCTTCCTGATTGTACAGCTTGCGCTCGCCGCTTTGCTCCTTGTCTACTTGAGCCCTGCGACCCGTTTGCTTGCGGTGTGCGTCGTGCCGCTCGTGTTTCTCTACCCGTTCTGCAAGAGGTTCACCCATTGGCCGCAAGCGGTTCTGGGGGCTGCCTTCAACTGGGGCATGCTGATGACCTGGTCGCAGGTTGCCGGACATGTTCCGGCGGGCGCCGCGCTGATGTGGGCCGGTGCCGTTGCGTGGCAGATCGGCTATGATACGGCCTACGCCTATGTCGATGTGCGAGACGACACGCGTCTCGGTCTCAAGTCGACGGCGATCCTCTTCGGCTCTCGCGGCAAGGGTTGCATCGCCCTGTTCTACGGCCTGACGCTGGCCGCCTGGTCTGTTGGCGGCTGGATGCTCGGCATGTCGAGCCTCTATGCCATCGGCATGGTGGTGATCGCGGCCCATCTCGCGTGGCAGGCCTGGCGTTTCGACCTCGATCGCCCCGAAATCAGCTATCGACTGTTTCTGGCGAATATCCTGACAGGCTTGCTGCTGGCTGCCGCTGCTCTCGCCGGAAGTTTTTGAGGGACGCCGAGCGTCCGGCTTGCCGCCTGGAATATGGCCGGCAGGCCGGTGACGCATTGACGCTCGGCGCGAGCGCTCCATGTCATATCCAGATGCCATATCCAGGCGTTCAGTGCATCAAACGGGCAGGGGCAGGCCATGCAAAGGTTCTTCGTCAGCGTCGCCAAGGAATTCGAGGCCGATAACGCCGAGGAGGCGGCCCTTCTGATGTACCAGTATCTGACCCGCGAGCCGGCGCCGCTTTCCTACGCCGTCACCGACGAGGCGAAGAACATCACCAGGCTGACGCTCGACCGCGACAAGGCGGACGAATTCGCGAGCGTCGACCACACGGCAGATCCGGGCAACTGGTAACGTCCGCCGGCGGCGATGGCTGTGGGCGGAAGCCATCAAAGCGACATGTTCGGTTGCAAACCCTCCGGCGTTCTCGTCAGGACTGCGCCTGCTGGGCGTGGCTGTCGCCGCGCTTCGGGAGGAAGCCTACTTGTTCATCGCACATCTGCCGGCCGGCTATCTGCTGAGCCGCCCCTTTGCGTGCCGCGACCCGTCGCAAGCCCGCGCCATCCGTCCTGCCGGATTTCGATCTCGCCTATTTCTACCTGATCGACCAGCGCCGCACGCCGCATCACGACTGCTGGGTGTACACGCCGATCGTCTGGCTGGTGCTGGCGGCGATGATTGCGCTTGTTCCCATCGCCACAGGGCGGCGCAAACAGCTCGTCCTTGTCGGTGTCGGGCTTTCGAGCGTGCCCCTGCATCTGGTGATGGATTCTGTCGCGGCTGATGTCCGCTGGTTCTTTCCCTTCGCCGATCTCAGGGTGAACCTTGTGCATGTGCAGGCGGTCTACAAACCCTGGTACCTGAACTTCCTCCTGCACTGGACCATCGCGCTCGAAGTTTTGATCTGGCTGCTGGCCGGCCATTTCGCTTTGTGCAATTTCAGGGCGCGGCGCACGATCGGGAGCGAGGCCGCATGAGGGCAAAAGCAGAGCAATTCTAGGGGGCGCGAAAACGATCGCTTAAGGAATTTATCATACGAATAGCTACAATTCGCATGTATCCCTTTTCGATTTGTTAGCTATAGGTCCCGCCCTCATGACAGGCCTACCGTCTCTTTTTTCGTCCGATGCCAAAGCCATGCTCGATGCGATCAACCGGTCGCAGGCGATCATCGAATTCGATCTTTCCGGCACGATCCTGACCGCCAACGAGAATTTCTGCCGCGCGATGGGTTACGATCTCCACGAGATCGTCGGCCGGCATCACCGCATGTTCGTGCAGCCGGAGGAGGCGGCGTCCGCTGCCTATGCCGATTTCTGGGCACGCCTTGCCCGCGGCGAATATGACAGCCAGCAGTACCGGCGCATCGGTAAGGGCGGGCGGGAGATCTGGATCGAGGCCTCCTACAATCCGGTGTTTCGCGGCCGCAAGCCCTACAAGGTGGTGAAGTTCGCGACCGACATCACCGCGACGAAGGCAAAGAGCACCGACGACCAGGGCAAGATCGACGCCCTGTCGCGGGCCCAGGCGATCATCGAATTCACGCCTTCGGGCGAGATCATCACCGCCAACGAAAACTTCCTCTCGGCCATGGGCTACGCGCTTCCCGAGATCGTCGGGCGACACCATTCCATGTTCTGCGAGCCGGACCACGCGCACTCGCCAGCCTATGCCGCCTTCTGGCGCGATCTTGCGGCCGGGCGTTTCGTCACCGACCAGTTCAAGCGCATCGGCAAGGGCGGCAAGACGGTCTTCATCCAGGCGTCCTACAACCCGATCCTCGACGATGCCGGACGGGTGTCGAAGGTGGTGAAGTTCGCCGTCGACGTTTCCGACCGCGTGCTTGCGGTCGAGCAGATCGGCGCCGGGCTCGGCCGCCTTGCCGAGTGCAACATCCGCATGACGCTGGACGAGCCCTTCGTCGGCGAGCTCGAAATCCTTCGGCGCGACTTCAACACCTCGATCGGCATGTTCCAGGAGACGCTGTCGGCGGTGCTCAACCAGACCCGCGACCTCAATGCCAACAGCCACGAGATGAAGGATGCGGCCGAGCATCTGGCCGATCGCACGCGCCAGCAGGCGGCAGCGCTGGAGGAGACCTCGGCGGCGCTGGAACAGGCGACGGCGACGGTGCGCACCTCGACCGAAAACACCCAGCAGACCCGCGCGCTGGTGCAGAATGCGCGGCAATCGGCGCACAGCTCTTCCGGCGTCGTGCGCGATGCGGTGACGGCGATGCAACGCATCAAGGCGGCCTCCGAGGAGATCAGCCAGATCATCGGCGTGATCGACGAGATCGCTTTCCAGACCAACCTTTTGGCGCTCAACGCCGGGGTCGAGGCGGCGCGCGCCGGCGACGCCGGCAAGGGCTTTGCAGTCGTCGCCTCTGAGGTGCGCGAGCTTGCCCAGCGCTCGGCAAAGGCGGCCAAGGAGATCAAGGCGCTGATCCACAATTCCGTGTCCGAGGTTGCCGAAGGCGTGCGTCTTGTCGGCGATACCGGCAATGCGCTGAAGGAGATCGAGGACTTCGTCGCGGCGATCGACACGCGCATCGAGGCGATCGCAACGGCGGCGACCGAGCAGACGGCGGGCCTCAGCGAGATCAATGCCGCGGTCAACGGCATCGACACCATGACGCAGAAGAATGCGGGCATGGTGGAGCGCACGGCCGACGTCAGCATCAGGCTGGCCGAGGGGGCGCAGCGGCTGACGGAACTCGTCAACCGCTTCCAGCTCAACCGCCGTGCCGAACGGCGCGAGCCGGGCACGGCAGCCGCAACGGGCGGCATGGGTGACCGTCGCCGCGCGGCCGACGCGCGGGCCGCCTGAGGGAACAAGCGGGACGTGCGGGGCGATCATGCCCTGCCGTTCGCGGGCGGGCGGGCCGGGGGTGCGGCCCGCCTCATCCCCTCCAAGGCAACCTTCGCGCGTTGGAGAGCCTTAACGCAGCAACGACATTGCGACCGCACTGTCTCCAAGGTCTCCCGCGGCATTGCCGCGTGATTGACGGTCGGCAGGTGCGTCCGTGCAACGTGTGGTATCGCTGATACGTTGACGAAGCCCACGGTTCTATGCATCCTGCCGGCCAACGAACGAAGATGCCGGATACGGCACGGGAAGAGCAGGGCCAAGGCCCAAGGCATTGATAAGCTTCGCATTCGCAAACGGCGCCCACGCGTCTCGCCAGGTCGCCATGGCATTCTGAAGAGCTGCAGGGTCTCGCGATCGAGGGAAACCTGCAGAGTTGCGGCGCGCTTTGGCGTCGCTAAAGCACGACATACGCATTCACGACGTCATTCGCATCGATTGCTCGAGGCCGGAGGGGATTGTGAAGGAAAAGTCGAGGTTTCTGCCAGCCATGCTGGCTGCCATGCTGGCCGCATCCGCGGCGCTGCCTGCCACTGCCGCCGATCTGGTGATCGCCATGCCGAACTGGCCGTCGGGCCAGGCGACGGCTAATATCCTGAAAGTGGGCATCGCCAAGAAATTCGGGCTCGATGCCGAGGTCAAGGAACTCGGCACACTCAATGCCTTCGTCGGTTTCGAAGCGGGCACGGTCGATATCCAGCCGGAAGTCTGGCGACCGAACTTCGAAGACGTCGTGCGCAAATACGTGACCGACAAGAAGGTCGGCCAACTGACTGAACGCAGCGTGCCGGCCTGGCAGGGGCTTTGCGCCACGCCGGAAGCGGCCAAGACCGTCAAGTCCGCCGCCGATCTCAGCGACCCTGAAAAGACCAAGATCCTCGACACCGACGGCGACGGCAAGGGCGAGATGTGGATCGGCGCCGCCACCTGGCTTTCGACCGGCATCGAGCGGGCGCGGGCGGCCGGCTACGGCTACGACAAGACGCTGACGCTGTTCGAGGCGGAGGAGGAGGTGGCTATGGCCGCCGTCGATGCGGCGGTCGCAACCGAGAGGCCGATGGTGTTCTACTGCTACGCGCCGCATCACGTCTTCGAGCTGCACCCGATCGCACGGCTCGAAGAGCCGCCGCATGATGCCGCCAAGTGGAAGATCCTGCCGCCGAGCGATCCGCTCTGGGTGTCGAAATCCAGCGCCTCGACCGCTTGGGAGGCGGCACATTTCCAGATCGCCTATGCCACCGCCTTCGGCAAGAAGCACCCCGATGTCGCGAAGTTCCTGGAGAAGGTGGATTTCTCGCCGGAGGAAGTGACGAAGATGAGCTACGCGCTGGAGGTCGAGCGGCAGGCGCCGGCCGACTATGCGAAGAAATGGGCCGAGGACAATGCGGCGCGCATCGACGGGTGGGCCAAGCCATGAGCGGACGTTCTGACGACAATCGCCTTGCCGGCACGGACCGGCCCCTGTGGACGCGGCGCAGGCTCAGTGTCGCGGCGCTTGCCGCGGCCCTTACGCTCGGGCCGCTTGCCGCCTGGGCGCAGACGCAGATCTTTGATGCCCGCACCAAGAAATGGGTGAACTACGACAAGAAGAAAGCGCGGCAGTATTTCGCCCGCAACAATCAACTGCCGGAGGCCTTCCGCCGCCAGGTGGTGACCTTCCGCACCGCGGAGCGGCCGGGCACGATCATCATCGACGGCAACCAGCACTTTCTCTATCTCGTGCAGCCCGGCGGCCAGGCGATCCGCTACGGCATCGGCGTCGGCCGCGAGGGCTTTGGCTGGGCCGGCATCGTGCGCGTCGGGCGGACGGCCGAATGGCCGACCTGGACGCCGCCGGCCGAAATGGTGGCACGCGATCCGAATGCGGCGAAATGGGCGGCCGGCATGCCCGGCGGGCCGGACAACCCGCTCGGTGCCCGTGCGCTCTATCTCTACGAGGGCGACCAGGACACGATCTACCGCATCCACGGCACGGTCGAGCCCTGGACCATCGGGCTTGACGTTTCCTCCGGCTGCATCCGCATGAACAATGACGACGTCATCGACCTGCATTCGCGCATCGAGATCGGCGCCAAGGTGATCGTGTTGATGCAGGGGGCCGCACTCTACAAGGGCGTTTGAGGCAGCAGAGGCAAGTCGGGCAGCCCGCGAGGGCGGCGCGTCGGCGCAGGGCGCCAGGACGGAACCGATCGGCCACCGGGGACACGCGTGGCCGATCGCGCGAAGGAACAGGGACAGAAGATGCGAAGGGGAGGATACGTGGTGAGCGAGGGGATATTGCGTATGAAAGGCCTTGTTCTGGCGCTGGCGGCCACGGCCGCGATCAGCGGCTGCCAGTCTGCGCCCAAGCCCGAGGACATGGCCCGCACCAGCCTGCAGACGGCGCCGGCCGACCTGCAGCTGCTCTGCGCCCATGCCGCCGCAGGTGCGGCACAGGTCGATAGCTCCAAGGTCTTGCCGACCAGTTCGCGGGCGCTCGATGCCGCCTCCTACAGCGTCGACCTCGACGCCGCCGGCCGCAAGTTCACCTGCATCGTCGATACCGCCGGCAGCGTGAAATCGGTGACGCCGGTTTAAGGCTGTCGGCAAAGCGGACGCCAGGCGCCGCTGCCGGGACAGATGCTGCGTGGCCTGTCCGTGAGGTGGCGGGGCATGCGTTCAGCCAGAGAGAGCCCCCATGCTTACGAAGAGGCAGACGCTTTGGGCATTGCCGATCCTCGTCGCGACGCTTGCAGGGTTATGTCTGACGGGCTCCGCTTTCGAGGAGCGGCTTTCCATAGCAAATAGCGGGCTTACCACCTTGGTGGGCACTGCTTTCGTTGCGAACGTGCTCGCGTTGGCCTTCATTGTCTTCTCGATCTTTGCGTCGCTTGGAACAGCGCTCGTTTTGAACGCTTCGAGTCCTGACTTCTGGGAGAAGACAGGTAACCCCTTTTGCTACCTCCTGTGGAGCGAATTGCAGGAAGCGACGAGACGAGGCGTAAACGGCCGCCCTGACTGATGCCGCCACCCTGTCAAGCGGACCATGTCGGCATTGGCGACGGCCATGCCGCCGGCGGTCAATCGCCAAGATTGAACAGCGTCGAGGGATCGGCAACGACGGGTGGCGCGTAGAAGGTCAGGCGCGCCGCGTCCATAAGCAGCAGCGGCTGGTCCATCTCGACCGCAAGGCTGGTGATCCAGTCCTGGAAGTCGCGCACCCGGTCGACGTAGTCGGCCGAAACGTCGTGTGCCTCGGACGGGTCGGCGCCAAGGTCGAAGAGTTCGACCTTCTGCGGCAGCGTCGCCTTCCAGACGAGCTTCCAGTTGTCCCGGCGCACGGCGCCGCCCATGGGATCGACGTTATAGACCACCTCGGTGCGCGGCGAGGGCTTGCCCTCGCTCAAGGTGGGCCAGAGATTGATGCCGTCGAGCGGCTGGTTCTTGTCGAGCGTCGCGCCGACGATTGCGGCCAGCGTCGGATACATGTCGACCACGTGGACCATGCCTGCGACCTTGCCGGGCTTGATCTTCTTCGGCCAGTTGGCAAGCGCCACCACGCGGGTGCCGCCCTCGTAGAGCGTGCCCTTGCCGTCGCGATAGTGGCCGTTGTCGGCCGGCAGTTCGCCGCTCAACTTGCTGTCGCCGGCAAAGAGCGAACTCGTCACGCCGCCATTGTCGCTGTGAAAGACGATCAGCGTGTTGTCGCGCATGCCGCGTTTTTCGAGCGCCGTCAGTAGCTTGCCGATGCCGTCGTCGAGCACGGAGATCATCGCCGCATAGGCCCGGCGGTTCTTGTCGGCGATGTGCTTGTAGCGCTCGAGCGCGTCGTCCGGCGCCTGGAAGGGCGTGTGCGGCGCGGTGAAGGCGAGGTAGAGGAAGAGCGGGCTTGCGGGGTCGTGGCTTTCGATCACCCGGGCTGCCTCGTCGCCGATCAGCGTGTTGTCGAAGCCGCTCTCTTCGAGCGGCCTGTTGCCTCGGTACCAGTCCTTCACGCCATGGGACGAGTGTTTGAAGTGGTCGATCTCGCCGACCAGCGCGCCGTAGAAGGTGTCGAAGCCGCGCTGCTTGGGCCAATATTCCGGCTTGGCATGACCGAGATGCCACTTGCCGACGAGCGCGGTTCTGTAGCCGGCATCCTTCATGACCTGGGGAAGCAGATATTCGTCGAGCGCCAGCCCGTAGGAGCCGGGCGAGGGGATCACGCCCGTCTGCAGGCCATAGCGCAGCGGGTAGCGGCCGGTGAGGAAGGCGGCGCGCGTCGGCGTGCACATCGGCTGGGTGTAGAACTGGTCGAAGGTCACGCCGGTCGCCGCCAGCCTGTCGAGATTGGGTGTGCTGATGTCCGAGCCGCGGAAGCCGACATCGCCCCAGCCGAGATCGTCGGCGATGATGTAGACGATGTTCGGCGGTGCAGTGCCATTGGCAAGCGCGGGCGTGGGCGCCAACGCCGCGAGGCTTAAGGGAAGGCCGGCGGCAACGGCGATCGCCGCGGTGCTCATCAGCATCTCGCGCCGGGTCAGGCGCTTGCCCTGACCAGCGCCAGCAGTTTCGCCGCCGCATGCGTTTGCATGGGCGTTACTTGCTTCCACTTCAGACATGCGCACTCCCTGGAAAAGCCATCCGACCAGCCGGCAGATCTTTATTCGACAATTCTAATATCTGCACCTTCCGGTAGCGCCGTCAAATTAACTTTGTCGTGTTGAAGGGGGGCGGAGCGCCCAATGACAGAACGGCCTATCGCCGGCTGTGCCCGGCGGAAATCCACGCATTGTCGCCGATGATTTTGCACAGAATTGTCGTTGTGCAGTGCAGATAAATATTGTTGCAATGCAAATAACGGTCTGATCGGCTGTTCCGGGGAAACAGTATATTTCCGGATCTCTCTTCCAAGTTCAGGGAATCTGTGCTCTCATAGGTTTAGTTGGAAGGAGGAAATGCCATGCTCTCGTTCTTCGAGCATTTTGCACTTTTCGACGCCTTGATCGTTGCGGCGATCTGCACGCTTCTGATCCTGAGTTACTTCAGCCGCGAGGCCTGAGGGCGCGGGGAGCAAAACGGGCTACGTGGACGACCCGGAGGGGTTGCGCAATGGCGCGCGCGGGCGCTTCAAGCTTGCCGTCGCTGAACCGCGACAACGCGTGGCGTCGTGCACTTCGATCTGCATGACTTTACGGTCGTGGCGCTGAACCGGCTCAAGCCGAACGGATTGCCGCAACATGCAGCCAGCGGGTCGGTTCGCCGTCATAGCCGCTTCCATCGGCCTCGCTGATGTCAGGCTCGGGCCAGCCGGCGTCTTCGAAGCAGGCGCGCAGCCAGTCGGCTGAGGGGTAGTTGAAGTAGCGGCCGAAGCGGTCGTGGCCTTCCGTCTCGCCTGCCTTGAAACTCGCCTGCAGAAGACCGCCCGGCTTCAGCGTCTGGCGAATGCGCGTGAGCACGTCGGCAAGCTCCGTGCGCGGCACATGCAGAAGCGAGGCCTCGGCCCAGATTCCGTCGAACCGTCCTTCCCAAACGATCTCCTGAAACGTGATGACCTCGACCTTGCGGCCGATGCGCAATTCGGCTTCCCTCGCCAGTTCCGCCGAACCGTCGCAGGCGCTGACGTCGAAGCCATGGTCCAGCAGTACACGGCTGTCATGGCCGCCGCCGCAGCCGAGATCGAGCACGGAAGCGCCGGGGGCGAAACGGGCCATGAAGGCCGCGAGACGGGCTGCCGGAGGCTTGCGTTCGCGCGCCGCATAGGTGGCGGCATTGTCGCGATAGAAGGCGAGGGTGTCGTCGTCGGGTTTTGTCATCGATGCTTTCTGGGCGTTGCGGCCGGCGTGGGAAGGGCGATTGCCTTGGGCCACGAAAAGATCCGTTCCGTCAGCGTTTCGCCGTGGACCGTTCTTGCTTTCCGAGCCCGGGACCATGCTAGACGAAGATGGCGGCAGGCGGAGCAAAAAATATCGGCATGCCGCGGGTAAAGCGGGCTGATCGACAGGCCTGACGCTTCCGGATAAGCATGTGGCAGTTGTCCCCAGCCGGAACCTTCAATGGCCGATCTCCCCATTCTCCTGACCTTCGTTGCCGCACTCTTCGTTCTCGAAATCACGCCCGGTCCGGACATGATGCTGGTGCTCGCCCGCGGGATCGGGCAGGGGCGCCGGGTGGCGCTGCTGACGGTGGTCGGCATGATCTTCGTCGCCGGCGTCGTGCAGGTCGGTCTGCTGGTCCTCGGCGTTGCCTCGCTGCTGAAGGCCTATCCCGCCGGGCTCATGCTTCTGCAATGGGTGGGGGCCGCCTACATGCTCTATCTCGGCGCGCGCATGGTCTGGTCGAGTTTCGGCGATGCGGCCGAAGGCAAGCGGTTGGCGGCGACCGAGGTGTCCGACTGGTGCGCGGTCCGCGAGGGAACGATCAACAGCCTGACGAACCCGAAGTCGCTGCTCTTCATGTTCGCCTTTCTGCCGCAGTTCGTCGATCCGGCTGCCGGCCCCGTGTGGCTGCAGCTCGCCATGCTCGGCACCGTGCAGAAGCTTGCCGGCATCCTCTCGCTCGGTTCGGTGGCGCTTGCTTCGGGCACGGTCGGGCAGGCGCTTTATCGTTTTCCGCGGCTGCTCGCCTGGCAGCAGCGTTTTACCGGCGCCGTCATGCTCGCGCTCGGTTTCCGGCTCTTGTTCTCAGGCAACGCCAGCGCACCGGCGGTCAGGCCATAAAGCGCTCCTGGCCCCGCCAATGGCGAGGACCGCGCATGGCCTGCGCAACGGGCAGAGCGTGCCGGCCCAGGGCCGGGCTCTGCCTCGTCGTCTTGTGGCCGGGTTAACGTCTCACTTGGAGGCCTGGGTGGCGCCCAGCACGTAGCCTCCGTCCCAGTGCCAGATCTGCTTGTCGTCGACCGTGACCTTCACGATCGCCTGGAAACCGGCGAGCGTGCCGCTGCCGGCATGGAAGGCACAGGTTCCAAGCGGCGGGCTGGCCGTGTCGTAGACCACGCAGTATCCGACAGCCGAGTCGCCGTTGCCGACGGCGATGACCGCCGTGCTGCTGGAGAACAGCGGATTGGCGACCACCGGCCCATAATAGAGGATCTTGGTGCCCGCCGGGATCGCTTCAAGGTTCGATTCCGTGATGGTGCAGAAGCTCGGGGTGTCGCCGGTGAACTGGCTGCACTCCTTGGAGATCTTGAGGGGTTGCGTCGCGGGTGCTGCGGGCGCCGCAAACGCCGTTGATGCCAGCGCCAGGGTGGCGCCAGCCGACAGGATAAACAGTCTGCTCATGGCCTAGTCCCTCCGGTCGAATTGACGGCCGAATACTACTCCTCGCCTCAACTGCCCGCAATTTGCCCCTTTGGATCATAGGCAGGCTGAGGGATCCCATGGGTGCCAACCGATCCTGCAAGCGCCGCTTAGCGAAATGGAAGGGCGGCGGGGCAACATGGGAGTGCTGCGGCCGGTCTGTTCTAAAACCCGCGCATAGTGCGATGTCAGGCCGACCGCGCAATCCCGTTGGCGCCAATGAAACGCCATCCCGCAGGTGCTGTCCTGCGAGACGGAAGCGGTAAGGGCATCATGCCTATTGCTTGCCGCCGGTCGAAAGCTTGTCCATGACCTCGTCGAGGTTGAAGCTCGCCGGCTTCTGGCGGATCGGGAACTCCTCAAAGCTCTTGAGCCATTGCGCGACGATCGCCTGCGAGGGAACGACGACGAAGGCCCGGTCGAAGAACCACTTTTCATATTCGATCGATTCATCGCCGCGCTCGAACGGGTCGGCGCGCAGGTTGAAGAGTTTCGGCGCCCGCAGCGTCGTGAAGGCGTCGCGCCAGACGCCGATGCCGGTGCTTTCCTGCGCCTTGAACACGACCTTCCAATCCTGGAAGCGCACGGCGACCAGTTCTCCATCGTCGTTCCAGTAGAGGAACTCGCGGCGTGGCGCGTCCTTCACCTCGCCGCGGAAGAAGGGCATGAGATTGTAGCCGTCGAGATGCACCTTGAAGGTCTTGGTGCCCGCCTGATACCCGGCCTTGCACTTGGCGACGATGTCGGGCTCGCCTGCCGCCGCGCAGAAGGTCGGGATCAGATCGTAGTGCGAGAACATGTCGTTGTAGACGGTGTTCGGCTTGATGACGCCCGGCCAGCGGATGCAGGTCGGTACCCGATAGCCACCTTCCCAGTTGGTGGCCTTTTCGCCGCGGAACGGTGTGTTGCCGCCATCCGGCCAGGTCATCACCTCGGCGCCGTTGTCGGTGGTGTAGATGACGATGGTGTTTTCGACGAGGCCGAGATCATCGAGCTTCTTCAGGAGATCGCCGACCATGCCGTCATGCTCGACCATGCCGTCGGCATAGACGCCCTTGCCGGTCTTTCCCTCCGATTCCGCCTTCAGGTGAGTGTTGACGTGCATGCGGGTGGAATTGAAGTAGCAGAACCAGGGCTTCTGGGCGTTGTGCTGGCGGTCGATGAAATCGAGCGCTGCCGTGAGGAACTCGCCATCGACCGTTTCCATGCGCTTCTTCGAAAGCGGGCCGGTGTCTTCCACGCGGCCATCGGCATAGGAATGGATGACGCCGCGTGGACCGAAGCGTTTGCGGAACTCCGGGCTCTTCGGATAATCGGGGTTTTCCGGCTCCTCTTCGGCATTGAGGTGGTAGAGGTTGCCGAAGAACTCGTCGAAGCCGTGTGCGGTCGGCAGGAATTCGTCCTTGTCGCCGAGGTGGTTCTTGCCGAACTGGCCGGTGGCGTAGCCCTGCGCCTTCAGAAACTCGGCTACGGTCGGATCTTCCGCCTGCAGGCCGAGATCGGCGCCGGGCAGACCCACCTTGGTCAGGCCGGTGCGGATCGGCGACTGGCCGGTGATGAAGGCGGCGCGGCCGGCGGTGCAGCTCTGCTCGCCGTACCAGTCGGTAAAGAGCGCACCCTCGTTGCCGATGCGGTCGATGTTCGGGGTGCGGTAGCCCATCATGCCGCGGTGATAGATGCTCGGATTGAACCAGCCGATATCGTCGCCCATGATCATCAGGATGTTCGGCTTGCCGCCGGCTCCCGAGGCCGGCGTTGTCGATTGCTGCGCGTGGACTGCAGGTGCGGAAACGGCAAGCGCTGCGGCGGCGAGCGCACTGCCGCCGAGCAGCAGGTCGCGGCGGCTGACGCTCAGGTGCGCTTCGTTCTGAGGGTCTGTCTGTTCAGGATCGGATACCGGATGCTTGCTCATGGCACGTCGCTCCATATCGCCAGAGGGTTCGAGACCTTTGTGCCGCTTGGTTCGTGCGATCGGGATAGTGGCCGAGGGCAATCCATGCGGCACATGAAAGTGCTACAGCGGCCGTTCGCGTCCGCGTGGACGTACGGCGCTGTCATGAAAGACAATCGGTGGAGGCGCGACTGTGCGCTCGCTTGTGGCAGGCGGCAAGGTTTAACAGTTTACGCGAATGGCTTGCTTTGCCGGATGGCGCATGGCATTCGGCTCGAACTGACGTTACGTCAGGTTCTGGACGCAGCGTACGGGGAGGCCGAAGCGGCCGAAAAACGCACGGAATTAGGTCAATAATATTGACATAAATTAGCCGTCGTGGTCCTGTCGCTTCACCGTCAGGAGCATCCGGTTTTCAAGTGTGATCGCTTGAAGCGGAAAGATGCTCTAGAACGAAAATACCAGAGCGTCCTTTGTGCGTTCATCTGAACGCACGGCGCTCTTCAATGAAGCGGGAGGAAGCGGAGAACCGCTTTCCGCACATAATCTCTGAGGAAACACCCATGCTGGATTGGGAACATATCTTCGCGACGCGCTCGAGCCGGATGCGCGCCTCGGAAATCCGCGAACTCTTGAAGCTGCTCGATCGCCCGGACATCATCTCCTTTGCCGGCGGCATTCCCGATCCTGCGCTGTTCCCGGATGCGCAATTCAAGGACGCCTATGCGGAGATCTTTTCCGGTCCGGCGGTAAGCGCCGCGCTGCAATATTCGGTGAGCGAAGGCTACAAGCCGCTGCGCGAATGGCTCGCCAAGGAGATGGAAAAAATCGGCATTCCCGCCGGTGCCGACAACATCTTCATCACGTCCGGTTCGCAGCAGGGCCTCGATTATATCGGCAAGCTGTTCCTGTCGCCGAACGACACGGCGCTTGTCACCTGGCCGACCTATCTCGGCGCGCTGCAGGCCTTCAACGCCTATGAGCCGACCTACGACCAGCTGAACCCCAACGGCAACCGCACGCCGGAAGCCTACCGCCAGGCGGCGGGCGAGGCGGGCGGCCGCGTCAAGTTTGCCTATCTGTCGGCCGACTTCGCCAACCCGACCGGCGAGACCGTCGACCTGGCCGGCCGCGAGCGCGTGCTGGCACTGGCCGAAGAGCTCGACATTGCCGTCATCGAAGACGCGGCCTATCAGTCGCTGCGTTATGACGGCGAGCCGGTGCCGCCGATTCTGGCGCTCGAAATCGCCAAGAAGGGCGACATCAACAAAACCCGCACCATCTATTGCGGCTCGTTCTCGAAGACGCTCGCTCCCGGCCTTCGCGTCGGCTGGGTCTGTGCCTCGGAAAAGGTGATCCGCAAGCTGGTGCTCTTGAAGCAGGCGGCCGATCTGCATTCCTCGACCATCAACCAGATGGCGATCTGCACCGTTGCCGAGCGCGGCTTCGATGAGCAGGTGGCGAAGATCCACCGGGTCTACAAGCAGCGCCGCAATGCCATGCTCGCAGCGCTTGAAAAGTACATGCCCGCAGGCGTGTCCTGGACGAAGCCGGAAGGCGGCATGTTCGTCTGGGTGACGCTGCCGAAGGGCATGGATGGCGCCGCACTGCTTGCAAAATCGATCGAGACCGTCAAGGTCGCGTTCGTTCCCGGTCGTGCCTTCTTTGCCGATGGCTCGGGCGAAAACACCCTGCGCGTTTCCTTCTCCTGCGCCAACGACCAGATGATCGACGAGGGCATTCGCCGGCTCGGCGACCTCGTGCGTGGCGAAGTTGCGGCGCTGGCGGCTTAAGGCACCGGCTTTCCGGAAATTGTCGAACGCGCTCGCTCCGGCGGGCGCGTTTTTCTTTGGGCTGGAAAAACCTTCATTTTTTAGTCAAGATGACGCATTGATCGAAGCGGGGCCTTCCGATAGACAGAAGGCGTGAAATGACCGGGCGTCTCCCGGCCACGTAAGCGTTAACGTCACTCAACGCGTATGATCGAACGGCTAGAAGCGGCTTCGATCTGCGCGACTGTGTCCTGCGGATCGAGCTTTCAAGGCCCTCCAAAGGATGCAAATGGACAATTCTCCCAACTATTCCGATCTCCCGACGCCGCGCATCGAGCGTGTTCGACATGAGCTGAGGCGCCGCTCGCTCGTCGTTTCCGGCATCGAGCGCGTGACGCCGGGCATGCTCCGGATCACGCTTTCCGGTGAGGATCTCGCCGACTTCGTCAGCCTCGGGGCGGATGACCACATCAAGATCTTCGTGCCCGGCGCAAACGGCACCGAAGAGCGCCGGGACTATACGCCACGGCGCTACGACACCGACGCGCGCGTGCTGGCGCTCGATTTCGCGTTGCACGAGGCGGGCCCCGTGACCGCCTGGGCAATGGCGGCGTCCGTGGGGGACAAGCTCGAGATCGGCGGGCCGCGCGGTTCGGCGGTCGTGTCTGGAGATTTCACGCGATGGCTGCTGATCGGCGACGAGACGGCGTTGCCGGCGATCGGGCGGCGGATCGAGGAGACGCCGGCGGGGCATCAGATCACCAGCATCGCCGCGGTCACCGGGCTGGACGAGCGGCAGAAATTCCGCACCAAGGCGGCACTCACCACCCATTGGGCCTATCGCCCGCTCGGCCAAGCGCACGATCCCGCAGCGCTGCTTGCCGTCGTGCGTCAGGTGGCGCTGGAGCCCGGCACCTTCGTCTGGATCGCGGCCGAAGCCGCAGTCACCCGGGCGATCCGCACCCATCTCGTCGAGGAGCGCGGCTTGCCGCTCACCTGGCTGAAAGCCTCGGGCTACTGGGTAAAGGGCAAGGCCGACAGCACCGAGAAGTTCGAATAGACTTCACGCTTTCCGGTGCCTTTGCCAGGGCACGACGGGAACACTCGACCGGCGAATCGAAAGATCCGCGCAGGCCCTGCTGCGGTTACCTCAGGCGCGCCTCTCTTGAGGGGCGCCTGCCGCCCTCATGCCGGCGGAACAAGGCCGGGAAAACATGTCGTGGGCTCGGGTGCGCAATTGCCTTGTCGCGGAGAGTCAGGTCATTTCGCATCTTTGGGCGACGTCGATCCCATCCTGCGGATCGACTGCTGCCGTCAATGGTTCACTTCGAAGGCAGGGCAGGCTTGGACCTCATCGACGATCAAGCGCAATCCGATCAACCGACGCCGCGCATGTATGCCTGGGCGCGCAATTCGGCGGCCTATCGGCTGGCGCGGCAGATGCTGACGGAAAAGCAGCTCTTCGACGCCATCTCGCGCAAGGCGCGGGAGAAGTTCGAGGATATCAGCGTGAACCAGGCGGAGCTGCTGGCGGCTGCCGCAGTGACCTTTGCCTATGACAATGGCGCGCTCAACGACAAGGGTTATGCCGAGATCAAGACCCGCTCGGCCATGCGCGGCGGCAAGTCGAAGCGGGCGATCGCCCAGAAGCTTTCGGAAAAGGGCGTTGCGCGGGATGCCGTCGCTGCGGCGGTGGCGGAAGCCGACGATCTCTATGCGGCCGTCGTCTTGGCGCGAAAGCGCGCCTTCGGGCCGTTCCGCAAGGCGGCGCTCGACGAGAAGCGCACGGCCAAGGAGCTTTCCGCCTTTGCCCGGGGCGGCTTCAGCTTCGAACTGGGCAAGCGGGTCTTTGCGATGTCGGTCGACGAGGCCGAGGATATTTTGTTCGCAGGCCGCTCGCTCTGACCCAAAGGGGGGGAAGCCGTGTCGTCTGATCCTCGGCGCGGCGTTCTTCTTCGGCGAGGCAGTGACGCCGTGGCAGGCGATCGGCACGCCCATCATCGTCGCATCGCCCGGAAGTGACGTGGATGCGGGCGAGGGGAAATAGCGATCGGCGGCGTGAAAGCCGCGGCAATTACCCGCGCTTCAGCGCCGGATCGTCCATCGCCGGATTGTAGAACAGCGAAAGCGTCAGGCTGCGGGCGATGCGTTCGGCCGTGGCCATGAACCAGGCCTTGGCCTCGCCGTTCGGGGCGATGTCGTCGAGCGTCGTGGAAAAGAGATCAAGCCATTTCGGAAAGAGATCCGGCGTCATGTTGGCGACGCCGACATGCGCCTGGACCGGCTTGCCGCCATAGGCGCCATTGCGGAAGGCGACGGCCGACCAAAAGCTCTTCATCTTGTCCATGTGCTCCGGCCAGCGGCCGGAAAGCCTGGCGTCGAAGACGGGGCCGAGTTCGGGATGGGCGAGCACGCGGGCATAGAAGGTCTCGACGAGACGATCGATGAATGCCGCATCGATGCCGATCGCCTTCATCTCGGCTTCCGCTCGTTCGCGGATTGCTGCGACATGAGCGGCGCGGCCCTGCAAGTCGTTGTCGTCCATCCCGATGTCCCTGTCTCGATGCCCATGTCTCAAGCCAATGTCTCAAGCCAATGTCTCAGGCCCTTATGTCTCAGGCCCTTATCTTTGGCGCCTTGCATATAGGCATGCGGGGGTGTCGCGCCAGAGGTCGAAGGGGCGATTGCGTCAATCTGTCAGAGGTGACGCCGGGTGAGTTTTGCCAGCGCTGTTCTACCCGGCCTTGCAACGGATTGCCCGCGTCGGGCGTCGCAGTAACGGTTGCGAGCCGGCACGTCGTAACTGTTACGTACTTGGACACCCACCCCCGCAAGCGCATCATCCATCCGGTCCTCGACAGTAGTGCATTTCCGATCGCCTTAACCAGGAGAGTACGATGAGCATGCATGACGATAACAAGGCCGCGCCAGCGATGGCCGAGAATGGGGTAACGGATGTCAGCCGCCGCGATCTCCTCCTCAGTGGAACGATTTTTGCAGCCGCGTCGCTGGTGGCAGGCGCAGCTTCGGTAAGCCCGGCCAAGGCGCAATCCTCTTCTTCCTCGGGCGGCAAGCCGCCGAACATCCTCGTCATCTTCGGCGACGATATCGGCATTCCGCAGATCAGCGCCTACACGATGGGGCTGATGGGCTATCGCACGCCCAACATCGACCGCATTGCCGCCGAAGGCGCGATCTTTACCGACAGCTACGGCCAGAACAGTTGCACGGCGGGCCGCGCCTCCTTCATCCTCGGCCAAGAGCCGTTTCGCACCGGGCTCTTGACGATCGGCATGCCGGGCGACCCGCATGGCATCCAGGACTGGATGCCGACAATCGCCGACGTGTTGAAGACCAAGGGTTATTCCACCGGCCAGTTCGGCAAGAACCACCTCGGAGACCGCGACGAGCACCTGCCGACCAAGCACGGCTTCGACGAGTTCTTCGGCAACCTCTACCACCTCAACGCCGAGGAGGAGCCGGAAGGCTACTTCTATCCGAAGGATCCGGAGTTCAAGAAGAAGTTCGGTCCGCGTGGCGTCATCAAGTCCAGCGCCGACGGCAAGATCGAGGACACCGGCGCGCTCAACACCAAGCGCATGGAAACGATCGACGAGGAGTTCCTGACGGCTGCCAAGGATTACATCGACCGGCAGGTGAAGGCCGACAAGCCGTTCTTCTGCTGGTTCAACTCGACGCGCATGCATGTCTTCACCCACCTGAAGCCGGACTCGCTCGGCAAGACCGGCAAGGGCATCCATGCCGACGGCATGGTGGAGCATGACGGTCACGTCGGCCAGCTCCTGAAACAGCTCGACGATCTCGGCATCGCCGAGAACACCATCGTGCTCTACACCACCGACAACGGCGCGGAACTGGCGCTGTGGCCGGACGGCGCGCAGACGATGTTCCACGGCGAGAAAGGCACGACCTGGGAAGGCGGCTTCCGCATTCCGATGATGGTGCGTTGGCCGGGCGTGGTAAAGCCGGGCACGCAGATCAACGACCCGGTGACGCTGATGGACTGGCTGCCGACCTTTGCGACGGCCGCCGGCATCGCCGACGTCAAGGAAGAGATGAAGAAGGGCTTCAAGGGCACGTCGAAGACCTTCAAGGTGCATCTCGACGGCTACGACCTGACGGGGCTGTTGAAGGGCGAGGCGAAGGAGCCGCCGCGTGACTCGGTCTACTACTTCGACCAGGGCGGCAACCTCAACGCTATCCGCTGGAACGACTGGAAGCTGAGCTTCGCCCAGGCGAGCCACGGCAATATCGCCACCGCAACCCGTGAGGTGCCGAGCTGGGCCGTCATCGCCAACCTGCGCATGGACCCCTATGAGCGCGGCATGGAAGACGGCGGCGGGGCGATCGAGTTCCTCGCCCGCAACATGTGGTTGCTGGTGCCGATCCAGGGCAAGATCAAGGAGTTCTTCCAGGACTTCAACGATTACCCGTACCAGGCTGGCAGCACGCTGAATGCCAGCGGGATCAACTACGGTTGGTTGGCGCAGCAGGCGGCGATGAAGCGGCTCGGCGAGCTGGAGAGCCTGGCTCCGCGGTAACCCGAAACCTTGCCTCGCCGCCGACTTCGGCCGGCGGCGAAGTGCCTGACGGCCGGCCGGACCGGCTGTTCTTGCGGCCGCCGCCTGATCGCATGCGGCACTTGTGGAACGCCGGCACTCTTTTTCGAAGGCCAAGACCGCACCCTGCCGCGCCGCCCCGGCTTTCCGCGAGCGTTGCGGCAGAGCCCGAGGGGTTTCATGGATTTCCTGATATCGCTTGCTGAAGTCAGCATCCTTGCCTTTGCAGCCGTTCTGCTCATTATCCAGCTTGCCGCCCACGAAATCGGCTATCGCTTCGGCGTGCGCAGCAAGGAGCGAGCGGGCGGCCAGATCGAAAATGTCGGGGTCGTCGTTGCCGGCATGCTCGGGCTGCTCGCCTTCGTGCTGGCGCTGACGCTGTCCTTTTCGACGACGCGCTTTACCGAGCGCCGGCAGGGCACGCTGGCTGAAGCCAACGCCATCGGCACGGCCTGGCTGCGCGCAAAGGCGATTGGCACGCCGGAGGGGCTCGATGTCGCCAAGCTGCTCGAAGACTATACCAAGGCGCGCGAGGACTTCG